>Ga0315314_1001341_pt1 | contig 22492 bp, 21 predicted proteins | sample TDP9_MG_FD_203631 | JGI IMG/M metagenome (GOLD analysis project Ga0315314, IMG submission 203631) | Freshwater sediment microbial communities from Lake Towuti, South Sulawesi, Indonesia - TDP9 | ecosystem: Environmental > Aquatic > Freshwater > Lake > Sediment | place: Indonesia: South Sulawesi... | reverse complement strand
AACCAGCAGCATGAACATAGAATTCATAGCCCTAAAGCCCACACTACAAGACTACATCTTCAAGATGCAGAGAAAGACCCAGATAACCTATCCAAAGGACATAGCCCTCATCCTAATCTTCAGTAATGCTGGTCCAGGCAGCAAGATTGTTGAGGCAGGAACTGGAACTGGTGCCCTAACCACAGCCCTCGCCTATCATGTTCGCCCCACAGGGCACGTTTACAGCTACGAAATCAGAAATGAATTCATGGAAATGGCACTAAAAAACTTGAAGAGAGCAGGAGTTTCCGATAATGTCACTGTCAAGAACGAGGATATAACAGAGGGCATTGAGGAAACTGAAGTTGACGCAGTAGTCTTAGACCTCGCTACTCCATGGCTAGTCATTCCTCATGCCTACACAGCCCTGAAAGGAAGTGGCATCCTTGTCTCCTTCAGTCCCACTATTGACCAAGTCGTAAAAACGGTTGAAGCCTTAGAAGAAAGCGGGTTTGTAGCTATTGAAACTGTTGAATGTCTCCTGCGTGGTATGCAGATTGAAAGAGGTAAAACTCGACCACAAACCCTGATGACTGGGCACACGGGCTATATTACCTATGCACGCAAAGCACATAAAATGTGATGCGTACGCTTATGCCACCTTTCTAGAAAGGACTACACTAAAATGACGACAGGAATTTCTTTAGGTTCAGAAGGGTCTGTAGTAGCGATACGACAGGGAAGGCGTCTGTCTTCTAACGAGCAGGTAGACAACTAATGCTACCAAGAAACTGAACGCCAATATCCCGATGAAGGGGTCGGTTGGCTGAGTGGTCACTTTTTCAACGTCAAGGGGTGGTGTAAAAGACGCTGGAGACCCATATTGTTCAGGAGAAAGAAGTCCTCTATAACTTTCTGACTGGTCAAGGCTTTTAACGTATGGTGCCTCACTTAGAAGTGGTCCTTCTTCTCCATGAGAGACATAGAATAGGCGAAGTGGAAAAAGCATTATCCCCGCTCCTAACAAGATTGCGGTTAGGGTGTATGCGAAGATTCTCTTCATGTTTGTTTTCAACTCACGTTGTTAGTCAACATAGTTGTAAATGCAGAGGGGTATATAATTCCACGGTTTAGAACAGTCAGTTCTATCATTAGAACGATGAGTTTCATTGTTGGGTTCTCCTTTGTTTGTGTTTTAGGGCGCGTTCTATTCTTTTCTTTCCAGAGGGATGGTCGTAAAACATGAATTCTGTTAAGGGGTGTGGGTGGGCGTATCTTAGGTTTTGGTCACAGAGTTTGGTCATTGAACTGATGTATGCGTCTGGCTTGTCAACGAGGTCGAGCTCGTATTGGTCTGCTTGTCCTTCTTGCCAGCGGCTATAGATATTGAAGATGGGAATGGAAATTGTGTAGATTAAACCGAAAACCAGTACGAGTAGTGGTAGCGAAGCGATGGACACCATTTCAGTTATGCCAAAGAACCCCATTGTGGCTCTCAATATTTGGTCTGTGGCAATCAGCACCGCGAGAAAGAAGAACATCATAAGTAGAGTACTTTTCCCTATATGGTGATAAGCGTGGTGACCTAATTCGTGACCCATTACGCTTTCAGTTTCATCGCTTGTGTAGTTGGCGAGGAAAGTGTCGCTGAGCAGCATCCTTCGGGTGTTCGCGATTCCGGTGAGTGCTGCGATAGCCTTTTTGGTTTTTTCTCCAGCCTTCATCTCGTATACGCCCACAACCCTGACCCCAGCTTTCTCGGATAGGTTGGTGAGTTTCTTGAGAAGTTTTTCGTCGCTTATCTTTGGAAACTTGTAGAACATTGGCATTATCAGAACTGGAAAGGCGTAAGAAAGGAGGACGACAAAGATCACTGAGATAATCCAGGTGAAGAGCCACCAGTGGGCTGGACTCTGAGACATGGAAAAGTAGACGCCTTCAACGAAAACGAGCATGAAGGCAACGTACAGCATCAGCATCTTTACTTTATCTTTAAACCACTTGCCAAAGTTTTCAGTTGCGAGTTCAAACCTATGCTCGAGAATGTACTCTTTAAGGTAGTCGAAAGGAAGGGCGACAAGCCAGAACAGCGCATAACCGATTAGGAAATAGAGGGCTATAATCTGCCACCTTTCTACAACCCACGCGTTTACTGATTCTTCTAAAGCAATGTGAAGTCGCAGGCTCAAAACGACAAACGCTAATAGAAGTATAGTCACGCCTTTGCACAGTGATAGTGTTAATCCACTGTAGAGATACTGTTTCGCCTTTTGTTGCGTTTTCGTGTCAAAATCGTGTTGTTCGCTCATCTCGCCACCTTCTTAAAAAAGGCGTTTTAGGATAAGCCCGTTCACTGGTTAGAAAGGTTTTTCCATCCAAATCCTAATCGTCTCGTACCATAAACTGAAGCATGCTACGAGACCGAAAGAGAGAGCGGCGATGCTGTGAACGCCACCTGTTAACCTATAAAAATATAGATAGAGAATCAACATGGTTGTCAACAACACGGAATAAAAGAGGTATCGAGGAACAAGAAAACGCCCAAGTTTTGTGAAGAATCGTAGCATACCAACCTTAACCTCTTGGACCAAAAAATACTCCCCAGTTTTACTTTTATCAACCAAACCGAGATTAAGAAGCTTGTCAAGATGATGAGCGGCTACGCTTGGACTAGAAAACCCCAAAGAACGCTGAATCTCTCGCACCCCCACCGCAGAACTCGGAGACCTTAACAAGTACCAGTACACTAGAAGGGTTTTTCCCTTCAACTCTGACTCAACCAACAACAAGTCAGACGAAGAATCCTTCGACATTGAACTCGCCAACAACTATACTGTTTACACCAATATTAAAGCCTAAAACAACCTAATACCGTAAAGAAACTCTTAAATCAACTACGTGAGTAGCCACTTCTAACCAAAATGTGGCCGGGGTGAGGTAGCCTGGTAGCCTATAGGCCTGTGGAGCCTAGCGCCCGGGTTCGAATCCCGGCCCCGGCCCTCAAGGCTAGTTTGGCTATTGAGGCATATTTCCAGTTTCTACATCTTCAGCCTTTCTATTACTTCAATTAAGCATTTTCTGGTACCTAAAAGTAGTGTATATTTAGTTTTTAGCATATGCACAAACTAATTCTAGTAGATAAACTAACGTAATATGAAGACTATGAATTTACCCGCTGGTTCCAGCGCCCATCACTATTCACCTATGCTCCCGGATTTTATTCGGTAATATGAACTTATCTTTTATGAACTCTATATAACTATTTTGGATAACGATTGATATTAATCTACTTGTGCGCAGGCTCTTTTGCAGACGTCGAGTTGCATGCCCACCACAGTCTATGAAGATGCCCCATATAAGCTTTAGAAATTGACCACTTAACTAAATGTTGGCTTAAATGCGGTTGGTCTTTGCCTATTGGCCACTCCTCCCCATGCTGCGTTACTATAGTACCCCAAACTCTTTGGACATCAATAGTTTTATCAAAGTTGATTCGAGCGTTAATTCTTTTCTCAAAATGTGTGGCATGCTGCTCGTAATAATCGTCCCTATTAAAAAAGAAGGTCTTTGCTAGTTGGTATTCTATCTTATAATGAAATTTTTCACCACGACATAATGGCCTATCGAAATGTATTCTTAGTTTTTTATATTTAGGATAATCCACCAAAATCTTTGGATCTACAGTTACACCTGTATCCATATTTGTAACTAGAATAGGAAACTCTTGACCACATGGTTGTTTTCCATCTGCCTGTACCCCTATTTCTATCCACTTATTTGCTCCAAAGTTTACTTTTCCTCTAAAGTCATGAACTATTTCAGCATCTCCATTTGAGGATATGTTAACGTCCACATTCCATTCCTCAATGACAACCGAAGACAAAAAAAATTGCAGATATCTTCGAGCAGGCCATAAAATCTTAGAATGCAATTGCATTTCCCTATCAACATAAGTAATTAGCAAAATCCCTATATAGATGGCAAGGCCAGCAGCAAAGCCTTCAGCAAAAGAAATTGGTTGTTTTAATTGTATACAGAGGATTATCATAATTGTAAGAGCGAAACTTACAATCCCAGTATACACATTAGTTTTTGTTAAGATATCTGGAACGCTCATCTTGCTAACTCCTTTCCCTTCATGCTTCTGCCTCTCTCTTATAGAGAAAGTTAGCAGAAAAGTATTTATATGTTATGGAAGTGTTACGAAAGTGAACACTTGTGAAAAGCGTTCATTTGAGTGACACTTATATACACATGCCAACAAAATGTAAGGTGGAAGATGTTATTGGAAGAAGAAATCCTTGAACTGCTGTCTAAACGAAAGGAGGCAACTACGACAACTATAGCTAAGGAATTGAACGTAAGCAGAACGACAATAATTCGTTACCTCAAAAAATTATTACTCCAGAATAGGATAAACTACAGGGAAGTAGGACCTTCCAGGCTATGGTACATTCCTTCACCTGAGATAAGAGGCGAAAATGTTCCGAAAGCAATAGAATTTATGAGGAACATATTGAGCCTTACCGAAATGACTTTCAGTAAAGCAACTATGCAGAAATTTAAGGAAACATTAGCTTCAATGGAGAATGAAATAAAACTGCAGGCTATTAAGTCACAAGTTAAACAAAACCTGACCAAAGCAAAGATCTACCGAAAGATGTTGGAAGTACTCGAAATCGATATGTTACATCAATCTTCTGGCTATTCGATAGTATTTGCTATCGATTATCATGATCTTTGTAGATATCTCCATCCTTCTCTTGATCGCTCGCAATTGAATTGGGAAGAATTTTCATTAGAACAAACAGCACTTCACTACATTTTTAGCAAGAAGCAGCCTCAGCTTATTCTTCTTCCACCGTATGTAGTAGAGTTTATTCTTCATATGCAACGAATTCGTGAGGACTATATGCTGTTGTCTAAGGTCCAACGCCCTAATGAGTTACTCCACGTATTTACTGAAACAACAGCCCCTACGGAAACTACAATTAGCGACCTCGTTAAATCCGAAATCATTAGTAGCAGTGATGTACATGCAGTAAGAAGAAGTCATGATTCATTGAGAGAAGTTTCCCATCTGATGAGACCACATGAACTTAAGGAACATTTAGTCAAAGCAGTAAATCTATTTAAACAACTTTCTGACGACAAAAAGGTTATTTCATTAAATGACCTGCGAGATGTTGATTCTGCCCCTATCATAATTCAAACTATTGATAAAGGTTACTTAGAACTCATGGTGGAACTAGGTAAAGCCAGACCTGACACAGCACACGCGCGTCGTTATTTCAACAATCACATAGACTCAATAGCAGCTTTAACAACAAAGAAGTTCAGTGAAAGAAATTTGAAGGGACAAAAATATATGGTGCTTCTATCTAGTACCAAACGAATTCAAGATGCGCTATTGAATGTGACCTTTGATAGTCAACTTCAAAACAAGCAATATGCTGTGCCTATTTTAAGAGACCTAAATTATATTCTACTTGCATTTTACTTTCATCAAATGGAACTCGATTCTGCACTGCAGGAGATTAATAAATTTAAAAGAAGACTGGATACTTACATATCTTTGCTTCAAGGGATAGAATCAATTGAGAAAACAAGTACTGATACAATAAGACTTGTCGATTGGATCTATGATCTTCATGACGATCTCAAGAAGTCCTTATGGGATTTAAGTCCAATTGTTGAAGAAGTTTATAAAAAAGGACTAACTCTCGATAGGGTTCAAACTACTGCTGATTGGAGAAGGGAACTCCAGAGAATATCTGCATATATAAATAAACTATCCACAGATCCAGAATTGCTTAGAAGCAGAATTGAGCAAGTTCTTCGGACTCTAGATAATGCAGTTAGCAGCCTCGACAGCATTTTCAGTAAATATGCAACAAAAAAAGAATACGAAGAATTGACAGAGCCTTTAAAAGATCTATCCCGAACATAAATCTTTACGTATCCTAGAAGTCTTAGGAGCCACGAAATTCTAGTGGGGTTCTCCAATGTACTATGATGTGTACATAAGAATTTACAGAGAAGATCGTGTGTGTAGTGTTATCCCAGATCACTCTAGTTATAAACTAAATCCCTATGCTATACTTTGAATTTTGACTAACTTACCTTATCATTGTCCTCAATCATGGTGACTAATTTGGTTGAATTGCAAATCAGCGTCTTAACGCCAAAACATCGAACCGAGTTTCTTAAAGCCTACGAAAGAGTGTACAGTTCAAGAGAAGAGGTGGAGACGTTTTATGACAGATTCATACAGAATGGTTGGATTTCAGATGCATGGAAAAACAGGGAGTTAATCGGTGTCTTAACTTGGGCACCGAGAGAAGCCGTTAAACATGGACTAGCCGAAATCGTAGATTTCTGGGTTAAGGCGGAAGAGCAAGGGAAAGGAATCGGAGGAAAACTCATAGACCACGCTCTTCTCCAGATGAAACGCTACTATGAACGCTTCGGCGCCACACTAAACAAAGTCATGCTGTTCACGGGAAATGCTGACAGATTTCTCGCTGCCAGACACCTATACGAGAAGAAGGGGTTTCGAGTTGTGGCAACCATTCCAAAAGATGCTTTAGATAATCCATATGGCGATGACCTGCTTTGTGTCTTACAGATTACACCCAAGAATAAGGCACTTTGAGTCTCCACCCTTCTTAAATACCAGAATCATTTAGATTCAAATGTCAACGGAGGATGAAACAGCGTTGAAGCTTCTTCTCGATGAGATGTACACAGGCCTCAAAGAATACTTCGAGACCTTAGGTTGGAATGTAGTGACCGTTCAAGACGTGGGATTGAAGGGTGCAGAAGACAGGAAGATCATAGAATATGCCAAGAAGAACGGACTATTACTCGTGACTCAGGACCAAAAACCCGCAGACCTCGCCGACCTCAAAGGAGTCCCACACGTGCTGATTTCCAAAAAAATGATCGCAGTAATGGCTGACGCCAAGATCAGAGAAAAATACCCAGAGATAAAAACCAGTTGAAGTCTAAGCTACTTCTACCCAATGGAACTATAATCGAAAAGGTTTACTTTCACGTGAATATTCATGGGTTCTATGGGCCGGTAGTTCAGTCTGGAACGAATGCCTGACTTGCACTCAGGAGGACGCGGGTTCAAATCCCGCCCGGTCCACCACTACTCTCTTTTGAATTTTGGAATCCAGATAATTCGCTTTGTTTATCTTTAAAAGGGATCAAAGAACATTTAATGTGACAATAAGGTTGACTTCGCATTGGATATAATATCAAATGCGTTTCCCTCGAAAAGTGCAGAAAGGTTAGTTATCAGTCAGCATCATTTAACTAAGGAAACTTTGGGGCGAAATAAGGAGGATATTATCAGAATTGTTAGTGATGTAGGTGGGCTTCATGCTCAGTCGTTTGAATCGCCCTATTTTTCATTGTGGAATCGGATGGCAAATTTCGACTGGGGATGGCTGGATCACCTATTACAACAGAAAATGCTGGTTGCTGCTCATTTAATGCGAGTAACCTTGCATATAGTTCCTGTAAAAGAGTTTCCAATGTATTTTCAGGCTACGCGTGATGCCACACGCAGGTTCCTTACCAGCCGCGGCTTGTCGTGGCCTCCACGGTTTACTAGAACCCATCAAGCCATACTGGACTTTCTCAATGAAAAGGAGTCAGCCACAACTTTAGAAATTAGAAGGTTCCTCGAGTCTAAAGGTTTGCCTATAAGAAATTTGCATAGAATAATTCATTATGAGCTTGCTGGAGTCGGAGCCATTCTTAGATCAGAGAGAAGCCAAAGGGTCCCCACTCAATGGAAATGGTCAACAATAGAAAGACTGATAGACAAATCTTCGTTAGAAAGCATCACTGAAGAGGAAGCGAAGGAGTGGATTGTCCAGAAGTATCTTAAGGCTTTCGGGCCTTCATCAATAGAAGATATCACTTCGTATACATGGCACACAAAAACTGAAACCAAAAGGATAATTGAAAAGTTAGTGACAAAGGAAATAGTCTCAATCATCAAGGTCGATGATGAAGGTAAGCAATGGGTTTTGTCCGAAGACATCAACAAACTTAAGGAACTTGAAGCAAAGACTTATCCTCTGGAAAAGTATGGTCTTGTTCACATTCTTCCAGAGTTCGATCCCCTCACTGTTGGCTACAGAAAAAGGTGGAAAAAGCTCATTTCTGTTCCACCAATTCGTCCTGGTCTCAGAACCCATCCAGCTCCAGGAGTAATTCTGGTCGATGGACAAGTTTTTGGTAAATACCTACCTTGGCCAAACCTTGCCTTGTTTTTTAACGTAAAAGATAAGGAGCCAAAAGTGATCAAGGCAATCTTCGATAAGTTTGAAGAAATGGCAAAACTGAAGGGCACGCAAGTTTTCTGTATAAAAAAGATTAACGGGAAAGATATAGCATCAAAAGAGTTGAAACCGATATTAAATTACTTATATGAATCAGGATATTTTATGCGTGAGGGATGCCTCTGTAAGGAACTTTCATGAGAGGAGAAAAACATATAGTACAGTATTTCTGGACCCGCGTGAATAATAATACATGCGACCCAGTTAAGGAGGGCGTGTAGATGCCTAAAAACCTAAGAGGAGTTCAGGGTTTCATGAATCGAGAGCGCTTGGCTGCCTTAGCCACAGTTGACCACAACAATGAGCCTCACGTTGTTCCAGTTTTCTTCACATACGATAACGGCAGGGTGTACATACAAACCGACCGAAAATCAGTGAAAGTTCAGAATCTCGTAAGAAATGACAGAGTGGCTGTTGCCGTTTACTGTGGAGAAGAAGCGGTCATTATAAGGGGAAAGGCACGATTAATCGATAGCCACGAAGAATTTGTCAAGAGAACACAAGACCACATTGACAAATATCGGCTCAAACTGGATGAGCATGGCAGAGACTCTCTCGGAATACCATTATTCGATAACAGGCTTCGTTGCGTGATTGAAGTGGCTCCAAAACGAATCCTATTCTGGTGAATACGCACTGAGGGAATGAGAGATTTTCACTTTGAGATACACCACGGCGCATTCAATATCGTTTTCATAAAAGACTAAATATCTGGGTAAGTCTACTTTTCCTTCACAAAAACATCAAATCACAAAACTATTGTTTAGCTGAGTCGATTGCAGTTGCGGGCTGAAATTAAAGTCAGTGGAATTGTGCAAGGCGTGGGTTTCAGACCCTTTGTCTATCGCACGGCTGTAGAGAACTTCTTGGTGGGCTATGTTCGAAATCGTGGAGACGCTGTCGTCGAAATAGTAGTCGAAGGCGAAGAAAACAACATCAAACACTTTCTCAACGACTTGAAGAGAAGAAGACCACCCCTCGCGATGATACACAAATTCGCAACAAGATACTCAGACAACAAAGGCGGATTCGAGAAGTTTACGATAGAGCCCAGTTCAGAAAACATCGAACTCTCAGGTTCGATCATTCCACCAGACGTTTCGATCTGCAACGAATGCTTAAGAGAACTTCGAAACCCTCGAAACAAACGTCATGACTATTTTTTCATCACGTGCACAGATTGTGGTCCAAGATACACGATAATTAGGAGCCTCCCATACGACCGTTCCAACACGACGATGCTGAAGTTTCCGATGTGCGACTTCTGCTCAAGAGAGTACACTGACCCGCTCAATCGAAGGTTTCATGCCCAAACTGTGGCTTGTAGCCAATGTGGTCCAAAGGCTTACCTCGCCTCGAAGGATGGGACACCTCTGAATTCTGAGGACCCGATAAGAGAGGCTGGCAAGCTCCTCGAAGAAGGATACGTGGTGGCAATAAAGGGAAACGGAGGCTTTCACGTTGCAACCGCAACCACTCAGTCCGAACCAATAGCGAGGTTAAGAAGGGTGAAGCATAGGACTCAAAAACCCTTTGCGATCATGGCTCGAGACCTCCGAACCGTAGAGTCGTTTGCAGAAGTTAGTCGAGAAGAAGCAAAACTACTCACTTCTTATGTGAAGCCCATAGTTTTGTTAAAGAAAAAAAATGATTATTGCCTTTCAGAGCTGATTTCTCCGGGACTCCACGACATTGGAGTGATGCTTCCATACACTGGTTTGCACGTGATGCTGTTTGACAAGGTCGGGGAACCAGCCTTCGTGATGACCAGCGCCAATCCTCCAAACGAACCGATAGTCACGGAAAACGACAATGCCGTAAAAAAGCTTGGACCAATAGTCGATTTCTTTCTGTTTCATAATAGGGCTATTGCCCAGAGGTGTGACGACTCGGTTGTTCGACTTCAGGGCAAGAATCAGAGTATAATTCGTCGATCGAGAGGATATGCGCCTGAACCCATTCATCTAAAACATTCAGCACAAAAATGCGTGTTAGGTGTTGGTGCCGAAGAAAATGTGACTTCCTGTGTGCTGTTAAGAGACAGAGCGTTCGTTTCCCAGTTTATTGGAGACGTAGAGAACGTCGAAACACTAAGGTTTCTAAAAGAAGCCACAAACCACTTGCTAAAACTAACCAACAGCAAAATCGACATCATAGCCTGTGACTTACACCCCAAGTTCGCCACTACAAAAATGGCTAATGAACTCGGAAACGAACTTCAATGCCCCGTCATTCCGGTTCAACATCACCACGCTCACCTAGCGGCTCTTATGGGTGAACACAACATTAATGAGATGATTGCTATAGTCTGCGATGGCTTCGGCTATGGCTCAGATGGAACTGCTTGGGGTGGAGAAATCTTGTATGGCAACTGTGATGGATTCCGGCGTTTGGGTCATCTTCAAGAGCAACCCATGGTTGGGGGTGACTTGGCGACGCTCTATCCGTTAAGAATGGTGGCTGGAATACTCCACGACTCTGTAAACATCGAAGAGTGGTTGTTAGCTAACAGCCCTCGTTTCCCTCATGGCGAAAGAGAAGTAGAGATTCTCATTAAACAACTGGAAAGAGGCGTAGTGCCTAAGACTACAAGTTGTGGACGGATATTAGACGCGGTCTCGGCTATACTCGGCGTTTGTTATGAACGCACCTATGAGGGCGAACCCGCCATGAAGTTAGAGTCAACAGCTATCGGAGGGAAAGATGTTTTAGAGTTGGAGCCTCGACTGGAGGGAAACGTGATCAACACAACTTCCGTGGTTAAGGAGGTGTTTCTTCAGAGAGAAAAACGCTCCATCGCTGACTTAGCCTACTCCGCGCAATCTTATATCGCAAGAAGTCTCGCTCAACTCGCCATAGAGAAGGCAGAACAACTGAACATCAAAGCAGTAGGTTTCTCGGGGGGAGTCGCATACAACGAACAAATAACATTAACAATCAGGCGAGTGATTGAAGAAAGCGGGCTCACATTCGTTGTTCATCGGGTGGTTCCTCCTGGAGACGGTGGAACATCGTTTGGTCAGGCAATCGCAGCCAGTTTCCAAACCTAAAAACAGACCCATCTTAATATGGTGTCGGAAATTGCACATAGGAAAAGTCACGGGGGCGGGCTTACTACGAGCTTGTAGAAGATTCTTGGCACAAAATCCGATCGCCAATGTTTTGCCATTAGGCGATCTCTACTCACCCCTTCTTAAAGTGAGTGATGTCTATAGTGCTATAAGGAACAAGCAAATTGTTGGTGTGTGCACTATTTACCGTGCATTCTCGACGCCAAGCATAGTTTTCGGAACCGCCACACCAGAGGTTAAAAAAGCTCTTCTTAAGACCGCATTAAATGAAATCCCAAACGAATTCATCTCACTCTGCCAACCAAACGACGCCGATTTGTTCAAAGAATATTCAACTGTTTTGCACCTTCACTCAGAGCAACAGATGGTTGCTAATCCTCCGAGACACACTGAATGTAATATTGAGGTGGTGAAGGTTAGAAAGAATGATCTGAAATTGCTGAACAAATTTTATGTGGACCATCACGCCGAGGCGTGGACTCCGATTCAGTTTAGAGCTGGACCCTACTACTGCATAAAGCAGGAAGGTAAGATAGTCAGTGCCGCTGGAGTTCACCTAGTTGCGCCCCAGATTGCCCAACTTGGCAACATAGTTACGGATGAGGCTTATAGAAATCGAGGTTTCGCGACAGCCTGCACGAACGCCTTATCAGCAGATTTGGCTTCCAAGGAACGAATTATCAGTCTATTCGTGAGGACGGACAACGCACCTGCCATTCACATCTACGAAAAGTTGGGTTTTCACAAGACACGGGATATCGCGTTTCTGGTTATGCAGAAGAATGCGTAATGAATTTATTTTGGACACTTACTCCTTTAGATGATGCAAGATGTGTCTTGCGATTCCGGCAAAGGTCATAGAAGTGGAAGGCGATGTTGCCAGAGTGGACTTTGGCGAAGGGGTTCTTCGAGAGGTAAACGTCATGCTTGTAGACGCCAAAGTTGGGGAATATGTATTGGTTCACGCTGGATACGCGATTCAGGTTATTGATAGAAAGGCTGCTGAGGAAACGTTACAACTCTGGAATGAGATTCTTGAGTATGAAGCGACTTCTCAAAAACTACTTCAATCATAGGTGGTCGCCTTAAGTGAAGGATGTGGTTAGGGCTGAAGAAGGAGAAATCTTTGACATAGAGTTGGATGTGGATATTCTTGAGGCAAACAGAAAACTCGCCGCCGAAAACAAGGAACTCTTACAAAAAAATGGCGTAAAGGCAATCGACATTATGGGTGCCATAGGGTCGGGGAAGACCTCTCTCATCGAAAGGTTAGTTCAAAACATGAAAGGAAAGTACAGAATGGCAGCTTTCAAGGGTGACTTGACCACAACCATAGACGCCGAACTAATCGCAAGGCACGGAGTGACTGTTGTCCCGATAAACACTGGAAAGGAATGCCACTTAGACGCAAACCTCGTTAAAAAAGCGCTTCAAAGAATTAACCTCAAAGACATTGATTTGTTGTTCATCGAGAATGTTGGCAACCTCATCTGTCCCGCAGAGTTTCCTCTGGGCTCTGACAAACGGATTGTAGTGATTAGCGTTACAGAGGGACCTTACATGGTGGTTAAGCACCCCTTCATCTTCATAGACGCCGATGTGGTGGTTGTCAACAAAGTGGATTTGGCGAAGGCGATGGGAGTGGATGTTAAGAAACTGGAGAAAGATGTTAAGGCGATTAACCCTAAGGCGAGGGTTGTGGCAACGAACTGTAGGAGCGGAGAGGGAATCACCAGCGTTATAGAGGCATTGGAACTTTAAGAGAGTCTTTTGGAGCACTGAAGGTGCACGAATTCTCGGTGACGTCTCAGATTGTTGAAGCCGTTCTGAAGGAAGCTGAGAAGCATAAGGCAAAGAGGGTTGTGGAGGTTCACTTGGACATAGGGAAACTCACATTTTTGGGTTTGGAGCAGGTTCGATTCTCCTATGAAGTGCTTGTTAAGGGTACGATAATGGAGGGTTCAAAACTTCACATCCACGAGAGAGATGGGGTTGTAAAGTGTGGCAGTTGTGGGTATGAGGGAGACTTCAAGTACGAAGACGATCCCATGTATCACATTCCAACACCCACGCTTCACTGCCCAAAATGCGAAGAAACCGTCGAAATTGTCGGAGGACGAGAGTGCACGATAAGAGACGTAAAACTCCTTGTAGACAAGGACGGCGACAAAACTGATGCAAATTAAAGAAAAGTTTAGGGACCCAGCACTCGCGAAGAAGGTTGCTGATCATATCCGAAGATTGGCTCCGTCCTATGAGGTTAAGTTTTGTCACGTCTGTGGAACCCACGAGTGGACGATAACTCATTATGGACTTAGGGCGCTTCTTCCAGAAACTGTCGATGTGATTGCTGGACCGGGTTGTCCAGTTTGCATTCTTCCAGCTGCCGAGATAGACGAGGCGATACAATTGGCTCTGAAGGGAGTAACTGTTACGACTTTCGGCGATGTAGTTCGTGTTCCTGGCTCGGAAAGTTCTCTTCAGGAGGCTAAGGCTAGTGGTGGAGACGTAAGAGTCGTCTACAGCGTAAGAGATGCTGTGAAGATGGCTGAGAAGGAACCAGAAAAGGAGTTTGTGTTTTTCGCTATAGGTTTTGAGACAACAGCCCCCTCAACCGCAATAGAAATCCTCGACAAGCCACCCAAGAATCTTAGTTTTCTGGTTTCTCACAGGTTGATTCCGCCAGCCATGGAACTACTGCTGGGCGTGGGCGACTTACACATAGACGGCTTCATCGCGCCTGGACATGTATCAACCATTATTGGGATGAAACCCTACGAGATGTTTCCAAAAGCCTATCACATGCCAACTATAGTGGCAGGGTTTGAGCCGTTGGATGTCCTTTTTGCCGTTTCGATGCTTCTCAAACAGTTGCGAAATCGTGAAGCCAAGTTGGAAAACGAATACACTCGCTCTGTGGCTTGGGAAGGCAACGTTAAGGCTCAGCAACTCGTGGAGAGAGTGTTCGATGTTGTGGATGGACGCTGGAGGGGACTTGGAAAAATTCCATTGTCTGCGTTGGCTTTGAAAGAAGAGTTTGTGACATATGATGCAAGAAAGAAGTATGGCATAAGGATTGAGCGTTCAAGAGACTTGTTACCTGGCTGCCTCTGCCACTTGGTCATGATCGGGAAGATTAAACCCCCTGAATGCAGCCTCTATATGAAAGCTTGTAGGCCAGAGTCGCCGAAAGGAGCCTGTATGGTTTCTATGGAAGGCACCTGTAGAATATGGGCAAGGCACAAGGCTACTTAGCTTAACATATCCTTGGAACAGGGTCTCCTATCGGTGGTGCCAGTATTCTTTTTCCACCCACCTCAGTCTCCAAGGCAACTTCCTTAAACTGCTTTGTCGCTTCTCCTATTATCTGAGCGTCTTTGCCTTCCTTTGTCTCCTTTAGTGCTAACAGCACTTCCTCAGCTTTCTCATGGACCACGCCTATCAGTATTTTTCCTTCGTTTCCCACTTCTAGAGGGTCTATGCCCAGCATCTCGCAGGCAGCTTTAACGTCTTCACGCATAGGTATCCTGTCTTCTTGCACTAATACGCCGACTTTTGACTTTTCGCTCCACTCATTTAGGGCATTGGACAAACCCCCTCTCGTTGGGTCCTTCATCGCCACTATTCCGCCCACATTCAGAAGACGGATGACCATTTTGTTTAAAGGCGCTACATCGGATTTGATTTGGCTTCCGAAATCGTAGCCCTCTTGAGCCGACAGAACGGCAAGTCCATGGTCGCCCACTGTGCCAGAGACTATTATTTTGTCTCCTTCACGCAGATTTGAGTCGAGAATCCAACGAGTGTTGAAGGAACGATGTTTTTTCACTTCTGCGATGTTTCTCTCTAATGCTTCGTTTCTCTTGCCAATCCCAGAAGTGTTGATGACACACCCGCCCAGGCTTCCCTTTTCCACAACCTTTGTGTCGCCAGTAATTATGTAAACGCCTGCTTCTTGGCAGGTTTGTTTCATGCTTCCAAGAATTTTTTCAAAGTCAGTTATTTGAAGCCCTTCTTCCAGAACAAAACCACAAGAGAGAGCTGTTGGTTCTGCCCCCATCACCGCAATGTCGTTCACGGTGCCCGCGACCGCCAACCTTCCGATGTCGCCACCTGGGAAAAAGATGGGCCTTACGGCGTGGGAATCGGACTTCAAAACAATGTCGCCGATTACTGCTGCATCATCCAATGCTTCCAGCGGAACCTCTGCGGCACTCCCACCCAGGTGCGTCACGATATACTTCTTGATCAGGTTGTGCATGATTGTTCCGCCGGCGCCATGAGCCATTGTAATCTTTTCCAAACTTCAGTCCTCCATAGCGAACGAGAAGAAGAGAGGAAAGGAGTCTTAAGAAGATTAAGGTACTCCTCATTTTGGAAAGATCTATCAAGGATAGCACAAAGAATTTAAACACAAATTCAAATTAACTGCTTTCCAAACGGTTGGAACATAACGAAAATGCAACCCAATAACGCAAGGATTTCTCCAACCCCCCTCACTGGAGATTAAATAGTATGCCCATGAAATTGGTGAAAACCGAGAACGAAAACGAACTCAAGGTTGAAAGAATCTTACATGCGAAACGGTACTCCTTAACACTAGACAAGAACTTGTGCGTGGGTTGTGAGATTTGCAAGATAATCTGCCCAAGAGAGGCAATCGAAGTCAAAACTGTTCCTAAAACAAATGGCGAGAAAGCAAAGCATCCAACCATCAATGTTGATGTGCAGAAATGCCACTACTGCGGAATCTGCAATGTTATCTGTCCTTTTGGCGCCATGAAAGTGAGAGTAGACGGCAAACACGTGGTCCCAGTGGTTAAAACCGAGAGTTTTCCTCAACTCATCCGTGAGATTGAGGTTGACACGACCAAGTGTGACTTGGACTGTGTAGACTGTGAGAAAGCATGCCCCTTAGAACTCATCAAGGTTAGTGTGCGAACGCCCGAAGGAAAAGAAGTGTCAGACGCCGCCTCTAGGTCCAACAAAGAGAACCTGACAGTTCACGTTGACATTAAAAGAGATTTTTGTCCTTGCTGTCGGTTATGCGAAATGAAATGCCCAGAAGACACCATTCGTGTTCGCAAGATGTTACACGGAGGTATGAAAATAATTCAAGAAAAATGCCCAGAAGGCTGTCAAGACTGCCTTGATGTTTGTCCAATCACAGGAGCCCTCTACTTAAGTGGCGATGGAAAAGTGTACGTTAACGAGTTATTTTGCATCTACTGTGGCGTTTGCAAACTCGTCTGTCCGAAGGAGGGAGCCATAGAACTGAACAGAACCCACGTGCGCCACACGCCAGTTCGGTCCGGCGCATGGAACAAAGCACTGGAAAAACTAACATCCACAACCGAGATGACAAAGGAGTTGAGAGCGAAGGGCTCCACGAAAGCGCGAGAATCTGTTGAGAAGAGACTCGCATGGAAAGGAGGCCAATAAATGTCCGAAGAACCTCGAGTTGGAGTTTTCGTTTGCCACTGTGGGCTCAACATAGCAGGAGTAATCAACGTAGAAGAGGTCACGGAATACGCCAAAACATTACCCAACGTAGTCTTCGCCGTCCACAACCGATACACGTGTGCAGACCCTGGGCAGGAGGAGATCAGAAAGGCGATAAAAGAGCACAAGTTGAACAGAGTTGTTGTGGCAGCGTGTTCGCCACGCCTCCACGAACCCACATTCAGAAGATGTATTGCGGAAGCTGGGTTAAACCCGTATGTTTTTGAGATGGCGAACATCCGAGAATTCTCTTCATGGTGTCACCCGAGCACGCCTAAAGAGGCGACTGAGAAGGCAAAGGAAATCGTGAAGATAGCTGTGGCTAAGGCTAGACTGCTTCAGGGTCTCCAAGCGATTGAGGTCCCAGTCACGAACAAGGCTCTTGTTTTGGGCGGTGGAATCGCTGGAATCAGTGCAGCGTTAGACCTTGCCGACATGGGCTTCAAGGTGTACCTGGTTGAGAGAGGCGAGAGCATTGGGGGTCACATGGCGCAGTTGGACAAGACCTTCCCAACACTCGACTGCTCCATCTGCATTGAAGGACCGAAGATGGTGGATGTGTCTCGTCATCCTAACATCGAGATACTATCGTACGCTGACATTCTCAGCGTTGAAGGATTCGTCGGGAACTTCAAGGTTAAGGTTCGAAAGAACCCACGATATGTAATTGCTAAGGACTGCACGGGCTGTGGGGAATGCCGAGATGTCTGCCCCATAGAGTTCCCGAACGAGTGGGACTTGAACATGGGCGTTAGGAAGGCGATTTCGATTCCCTTTGATCAAGCGGTTCCGCTTATTTACACGGTCAACATGGATCATTGCATCGAGTGCTACAAGTGTATCGACGCTTGTGGCGCCCGTCAAGCCATAAACTTAGACCAAAAACCTGAAGAGATTGAACTCGAAGTGGGAACAATCGTAATCTCCACGGGCTTCGACATTTACCTTCCAAACGACGATGCTCTTTATGGCTACGGTAGATTCGACAACGTTATTACAGCGTTGGAGTTTGAGAGGCTCATTTTGGCTGCTGGACCGACTGGTGGGAAGGTGGTTCGGGCTTCTGATGGGAAGAAGCCTCACAGCGTGGTGTTTGTTCAGTGTGTGGGTTCTAGGGACATCAGCAAGTACGAGTATTGTTCGGGTTTCTGTTGCATGTACTCGTTAAAGAATTCGATTCTGCTCAAAGAGAAGTACAAGGAGGACGTGGAGGTCTATATCCTTTACATGGACATGCGAACCCACTTCAAGGGCTACGAAGAGTTCTATAGAAGAGCCCGTGACTTGGGAATCAATTTTATTCGAGGAAGAGTCTCCAAAATACTTGAAGACCCGAAGACTAAAAATTTGATGGTTCATGCGGAGGACATGACGCTTGGCGAACCAATCGAGTTAGAAGCCGAACTCGTGGTTTTGTCTACCGCTGCCGTTCCAAGCAAGGGTTCCGACGAGATGGCGAGAGTACTCAATGTGACTCGGGGAACTGACGGGTTCTTTATGGAGAGTCATCCGAAACTCAAGCCTCTTGATACGGCTGTGGACGGCATCTTTCTGGCTGGCGCCTGTCAAGGACCGAAAGACATTCCCTACAGTGTGTCGCAGGGAAGCGGGGCGGCTTCCAGAGCTGCGACGATTCTTTCGAAGCCGAAGTGGAAGATTGAACCCATAATCGCTGTGGTTGACTCGAGCAAGTGTAGGAATGTGAAGGTTAAGTGTGGCATTTGCTCGCAGAGGTGCCCCTATGGAGCCATAAAAGCTCCTGAAGGGCAACCCGCAGAAGTTGTAACCGCTATGTGTCATGGGTGTGGCACTTGTGTCGCCGAGTGTCCAGCCGACGCCATCACTCAGATGCACTTCACCGACGCCCAGATTTTTGCTCAGATTCGAGCCGCCTTAGAAGAGAACCCCGAGGATAAGATTCTTGGTTTCTTGTGCAATTGGTGTAGTTATGCTGGTGCGGATTTGGCTGGGACCAGTCGTTTTGAGTATCCGCCGACTCATCGGGCGATTAGGGTTATGTGTTCTGGGCGTGTGGACAGAGAGTTTGTCATGGAAGCGTTTAGACTTGGCGCTGGAATGGTCTTAGTCGGCGCGTGCCACTTGCCCTATGACTGTCACTATATCAGCGGCAACTGGAAAATGAAGGCAAGAATGGAAGCGTTGGCTGGAATGCTCGAAAAATTAGGCTTGAGCAAAGAACGCTTCAGAGTAGACTACGTCTCAGCGGCAGAAGGACTAAAATTCCAAGAACTAATCACAGAAATGACAGAACAAATGAAGACAATAGGAAAAGAAAAGATCAAGGCAGAAAACGAAAAACTAAAACCAACCCTAGAAAAGATGCTGTCACGAAAGCAAGCGTAATTGTTTTCAATACGACGTAAGTCTACTGTGCCATAGCTACATTGTGTATGTTATCTCCTTGACAAAGTAATGCGACATTCCTTGGAAGTTTTTCGCCCTCCACATTTGAAGTTGAACTCAGACACCCATTCAAAGGATGAGCGACAAAAACTGCATAGGTCATCTTCTGTTAGACTTCCAATGCCCTTCATGTATTTTCTCCAAAAATTCACATAAGGACACTCAGCAACGACCATAACTGCGGAACCACCACCGTGTTCTTCATAAATCTTGGCTTTGAAGCCTATTGGCTCGTAATTTCCTCGATAAGTCCTTGCTAGAAACTCTCCTGGAGACAACTTGTCTATGACGTCCTTCCATGCCAACTTTTCAATAGAGCCCAGATGCTCACCTGAGTCAACAACACCTTTCCGCCCCATCCTTACCTTTATGAAATCTATGAGGAAGACGACCTCTGAAACCCAGTCTAGAATCAATCTTTTGTTCCTCTCTTCTCCTATCAAGGGCTCAACACGTATTTCCTTCATTTTCTTGCCTCTTCTGATGATTTACTTCACTTGCAATATTCTCTTCTAATTTGGCTTAGAAAAGGATTTCAGTGAACATTTACTTTAGGCGATTCCTCAAAAATGTTCCAAATCAGCCTATATCAATCGAAGATAGCTGATGCTATGCTATTCGTTGATGATGAAGATGATGAAACAAATAATTTTGACTTAAGTTCGCGCAGACCTGGACACTAAATTTCGAATTTTTCTATTATTTTCCTCTCCTTCTCACCCACAATCTCCGCCACAACATGCACATATTTCTCCACTCCAGACCCCACAATCCTCGCCTTCAACAACTCGTCTATCTGAAATATCCCAGCAGAATTCGACATCCTAATCTTAATCACGACAGGCTTTTTCTCTGTTCCTTCCACAATCTCAACTTTCTCTATCGACATAGCCGAAACAGCGTGAATGTCGACCTTCCCTGCCTGAAATGGTATCCTCGCTCTGCCTTCCTCCATATCCAAGGCATCCGCAATTCGAACGACACCAGCCTCCAAAGTCAAAACCTTCTGTTGGGGATGATGAGAAAGCAAGGCATGCAAGACTTCTGAGCAGACTATTGCCCTTTCTTCTTCAGAGTAGACCACTGGAAGATAGCGTTGCAGAAAATGAAAGGCCAGCATGACACTGTATTCTTCGTGTCTTTCTCTTGTGACTATCATTCCTAAATCGTGAAGAATAGATGCGAGAACGACAATGACCTCTGCATCTTCGTTAGTTAAATTGTAGTCTTTCACAACGTTTGGCACCACCCCGTTTTTGACCAATATTCTCAAGAGTTTCAATGCAGAGTTGGCAATAATTTTCACGTGAGTTGGTCCATGGTCAGTGTAGCCCATACGACTTATAGCCATAACATTAGAGCATCTCCAAAAAGTCTGTAACTCAACATCCTCCTTCACCAAATCCACAATCTGCTTCAGTTTCTTATTCTCCAGAAAGGGAACACTAAACACGTATGACAACCGCATTCACCACAACATTCATCCTCGGTTCATATCTTCAAAATCTAACATCTAAGAGGTTAATCAAGAAAGGATTTATGCTTTACCAAACATCAAGAAATGACCAAGAAGGATGCCAAATGAACACTTGGAGACTACTAAAACTAGAAACAAACAACGCCTTCACAAACATGGCTGTCGACGAAGCCATCTTACGAGCCAGAATAGCCGAAAAAGTGCCAAACACCCTACGCTTTTACAGGTGGCAACCATCAGCCGTCTCTATTGGTCGTTTCCAAAACCCCCTCAAAGAGGTTAACGTGGAAAACTGCGGAAAGCATGGGGTTGATTTTGTGAGGCGAATCAGCGGTGGAGGCTCCGTTTACCACGACTATGAAGGAGAGATAACTTACAGCGTAATCGTGAGCAAGAAGGACTTGGAAACCCCCGACATCTTTCATGCCTACAAGTTAATTTGTAACGGTTTAATAGAGGCGATGAAAATCCTTGGAATCCATACCGACTTTGACCCAGGCAACCTAAAACACTGCCCAAACGTATTGGTAAATGGAAGAAAGATTTCCGGAAGCTCCCAATCTCATAAAGGAGGGGTTCTTCTTCAACACGGAACATTCCTCATCGATGTCGACCTGGAAAAGATGTTTATGTTCCTGAAAGTTCCTTGGGCAAAAACGTGCATGGAAGTAGTCCCTATAGTTCAGAAAAAGATAACCTCGGTGAAACAAGAAATTGGAGCAAACATACCCACAAAAGAAGCCTACGAAGCCTTAATCAAAGGATTCCAAAAAGCACTAGAAATCAAACTAATCGAAGGAGAGTTGACAAACCACGAGAAAGACATCGCAGAAAGGCTCCACACAGAAAAATTTGCAACCGAAGACTGGAATCTCAGAGGCAAAACCGCGGTCTCATCTTTTCAGTGAAACCACTCCGATATCTCCATGTCCCTTTTGGGCTCGAAGTCGATGTCCATTGGCTCAAAAGTCTGCCCCAACGCTGTCCTTAGGTTTCTGACATAGTCTTCAACGTTTATTTCTGCCACATTCTTCACGTGGCTACTAGGTTTTACCGTGAATTTTTTCCCTCTATAGCTGAAGGGGTTAACCTTGATGAAAGAAACGGTGTCTCGCTTGTTTACTTCTATGCCCGAGTCTATGAGTTGGATGGCGCACTGATAGGGCTGATGCAAAGCCTCCTCCATCGGAAGTTTCTCTTTAGGATCAAAGAACAGTTCCACCGAATACTCCAAATCCCCAATTGGAACCTTTTTCCGCCTTAAATCCGCCACCCCCTCCTGAACAATCTTCAAAATCCTCTCTTTCGCCTCCCCGTACTCTCCCATATTCTTGACATCACTCAACTCTCTCACACAGTCTCGGAACACTCTTTGGAAAAACTTCGGGGAGTTCGATTTGATGACTGTGAGCCCTTTAATGTCTGGTGTGCCGTCTTCGAGGATGCCGAAATACGCCTTCTTCGCTTTAGGCAACACACAAACCGGATATCGCTTCTCAACAGCCAAATCCAACCGAAGTTTCTCCTTCACAGTCTTGATTAACCACCTCACTCCTTCCTCGGAGGGATTGTCAAGAAAGAGGGAGTCTGTGTCGCCGTAAGTGGGACGTAAACCGTGCTCTTCAGCCATGTTCCAAGCGGTCTGGAGAACATACCGCCCATAACCAGTTATTGACTCA
>Ga0315314_1001340_pt1 | contig 22526 bp, 21 predicted proteins | sample TDP9_MG_FD_203631 | JGI IMG/M metagenome (GOLD analysis project Ga0315314, IMG submission 203631) | Freshwater sediment microbial communities from Lake Towuti, South Sulawesi, Indonesia - TDP9 | ecosystem: Environmental > Aquatic > Freshwater > Lake > Sediment | place: Indonesia: South Sulawesi... | reverse complement strand
GCGAGCAAAGAGAAAAACATCAATGTTGCAGGAGTGCAGGCGCACATTGGATCGGACATATGGAGCGTTGAACCATTCAAAGACAGCGTTGCTCGCATATTCAATCTGATAAGTGACCTACACGACAAACTTGGCTTGGAGATCAGCTTGGTCGATCTCGGTGGCGGGCTAGGCATTCAGTATTCTCCTGGCCAACTCTCCGCCTCCATTAATGAGTATGCCCATGCGATCGCTTCATCGATCAGGGAGAACGCCCGAGATCGAAACCTACCTTTGCCAATGTTGATCCTTGAACCGGGAAGAGCCATAGCCGGGGACGCCGGAATCCTTCTTACAACAGTCGGCATTGTCAAAGAGACAGCGAGAAAAGGCTGGGCGATAGTCGATGCCGGCATGAACCTTCTTCTTAGACCTGCGCTGTACGACGCTTACCATCAAGTCATCGTAGCGAACAAGGCATCGGAAACATCAACGGCGAGATACAGCATTGGCGGGCCATGTTGTGAGTCAGGCGACTACATCGCAAAGGATAGAGCGCTACCGAAGCTAGTAGAAGGAGACATAGTGGCAGTGTTAGACACAGGGGCATATGGATTCACGATGTCAAGCCACTACAACTCATACCCTAGATGCGCTGTCGTGATGGTTGAGAATGGACTTGGCAGACTGATCCGTTCCCGCGAGACGTACGAAGATCTGCTGAGACACGAGACTTTTTGAGTTAGGGTAGACTCTTGAGGATCCCTTTCGTGAAGATGCATGGGTCTGGCAACGACTTCATCCTCATAGACGAAACTGAAACTTCGGCTATGAGCAAGAGACTGCGTCACAGGTTCGCTAGACACGCTTGTGATAGGCACAGATCCATTGGTGCTGATGGAGTAATCTTTCTAGCAAGGACAAAGATGAAAGACGCCGCACTAGCCGGACAGTTCTTCATGCCCGATGGCTCGGAATCTGAGATGTGCGGGAACGGTGCACGATGCGTCGCTGCCTATGCGGTCTACACTGGAATTGCTCCGTTGAGAAGAGAGATCGCCATTGTCACGATGAGACGAATCGTTCGAGCGTTAGTAAGTCGGCGACAGCACAACATCTTCATGGTTCAAGTTTCTTTGGGAAGCCCCAAGTTAGGGCCTAGCGATATCCCAATGAGGGCTTATGGAGACACATTCATCGGCAGGAAGATTCGCGTTCCAACCATTGGAATAGTCGAGATAACCGCGGTAAACACGGGAGTTCCTCATGCTGTGATCTTCGTGGACGACATAGAGCACATCGATGTGGAAAGAGTGGGAAGCGCCGTGGGGCATATGAGGACAATCTTTCCACATGGAACGAATGTCGACTTTGTCGAGTTCGATGGCCCACTAAGAGTCAGAACATATGAACGAGGTGTCGAGCGCGAAACATTGTCGTGCGGAACAGGCGTCGCAGCCTCAGCGGTAGCAGCCTATCTTACTGGAAAGGCCTCGGCCAACAGAGCAATGGAAATCGTGACGAAGGGAGGTCATCTAACGGCCAGAATCGCGGTGAAAGAGCGTTTACTTGAGACAGTATTGCTCACAGGACCTGCCGAGGTAGCGTTCTGCGGCGAGATTGAATTCTGAGCACCTGCTTATAGTGCTACGAAAGTGTCACTACACTTATATGTTTGCTGAGCGCCTTCTGCGAAAGGTGCCCATTGATGAAGCACGGTGGGCTAGTTTGCTTCGCAGCCGCGGTTGACTCTGGACACCTCTGATTCTCAACCCGCACCTACTGGACCTTCAGACCCCAAGCCTAATCTTGTCCTATTCAACAGCCTCACTAAGCGTATGGAACCATTCACCTCACTTGAACCAAACCGGGTCAGAATGTACACGTGCGGTCTTACCGTAAACGATCTCATGCATCTTGGTCATGCCAGAGCGTACATTGCCTGGGATGTGCTGAAGCGATACTTAGAGTACTTGGGCTACGAAGTCTTTCATGTTTCAAATGTAACTGACATAAGCATAGATGACAAGATTCTACGACGAATCAATGAGTCAGGCGAAAGCTTCCAACAATATGTCAGCCGTTACGCGCAATTGTACTTTGAGGACAGACTGAAGCTTGGCATAGCACCGGCTAACGTGCATCCCCTCGCTACTCAACACATCCAGGAGATGATGGAGCTAATTGAAAAGCTGATGGAGAAGGGATTTGCGTATGAGACAGATGATGGCGTCTATTTTCGGATATCACAATTCGAAGCATACGGAAGACTCTCCGGAGCAGTCAAGGACAGGCTTGAGGTTGGTTCAAGCAGACGAGTGAGCAAGGATGAGTACGAGAAGGAAGAGGTTGGAGACTTTGTCTTATGGAAGAAGTCCAAACCGGGAGAGCCATATTGGCATAGTCCTTGGGGGCATGGCAGGCCAGGCTGGCACATAGAATGCTCTGCTATGGCAATGAAGTATCTGGGTGAGAGCTTTGACATACACTGCGGAGGGGAGGAGCACAGATTTCCTCATCACGAGAATGAGATAGCCCAAAGCGAGGCCGTAACCGAAAAGACTCCTGCCAGATACTGGTTGCACGTCAGGCATCTTCTATTGAATGGCCGAAAGATGTCAAAGTCACTGAAAGAATTCGTCTCGGTAAGGGACGCAGTCGAAAGATACGGAGCGTTGCCGGTTAGGATATTCTTGCTCTCAACTCACTACCGGAAAACTATGAGTTTCGACGAAGATGCTTTTCATGCAGCGCTCGTGCATGCGGATAAGATCAGCGAACTCTGGGCGATGGTGGAGCACTGCACCGTCGAAGGACAATCATCGGCGAATACGGGTGAAGATGACCTACTCATACGGCTGAAATCTTCAAAATCTACGTTTGAGGAAGCAATGGGTCACGACCTAAACACTCCTCTTGCCCTATCCGCCCTACTCAAGTTGGCAGAACACATCGCGAACTACCTCAACGCTGGACGAAACATCAGTCAATCCACTGCGTTGATTACTCAGAATTTCCTAAGATCAGCAGGACTCGTTCTCTTTGGCGATCTCACAGCATCAGAGTTACAGAGGCAGCGTGATAAGGCATTTGGAGGTCTCGTTCAGTTGATTCTCAAACAAAGGGACGCGTTTAGAGTGGAAAAGAAGTATGACGAGGCGGATACCGTCAGAAGAGAACTGGAGAAACTTGGCATAGTGCTTCACGATCTGCCGCACTCAACGATCTGGAGGAGAGCACACCAGAACAAGCGATGAGTATCCTGCTAGGTTCCGATGGTCACAGTAATGCCGGGGTGGCCGAATGGTTCAGGCAGCGGCCTGCAGAGCCGCTAGACACAGGTTCGATTCCTGTCCCCGGCTCCACCTCCCGATCGAAAGTCCCACATCTCTGATCTCTCCCACTTCATACCGTAAGCTCTAATACGCTGAGGATTCGTGGAAACAAAGAGGCTATTGGTATGACGAAGGTTGTAGTAAAAGGTGACAGGATTCCTAAGCCAGTTGGACCATACAGTCCCGCAGTTAAGGCAGGCGTCTTCATTTTCTGTGCAGGCCAAATTGGCAGGAATCCTGCGACTGGCGAGATAGGAACAACTATTGAGGAGCAAACCCATCAAACCTTGGTCAATCTGCAATCGATTCTGGAAGCAGCTGGTGCCTCCCTTAATGACGCTGTGAAGACGACGGTCTTCATGGCTGATATGAGTGAATTCTCTCGAATGAACAATGAGTACACCAAATTCTTTCCGGGCGATCCTCCTGCCCGATCAACGGTTGGAGTAACGCTACCTCAAGGCGTAAAGGTCGAGATTGAACTCGTGGCCTACGTAGGAGCCAAGTGATCTGACGTATCGGTGATATCATGGAGACAAAGGTCAAAGTCGAGTGGTCAAGACAGCTTAGATTCAGAGGAACGAATGCGCACGGTAAGTCTTTGGTCGTAGATGCAACAGATGTGGACGGCTATCCTGCAGGTGTGACTCCAATGGAACTCCTTCTAATGGCTCTTGGAGGATGTACAGGCATCGATATCGTCACTATTCTCAAGAAGCAGCGCCAGAACCTAACTAGATTTGCCATCAACCTGACTGGCCATCGAAGACCGGAACCCCCAAGATACTACGAAAGGATACACATTGAATATGTTCTGAAGGGAGACAATCTGGACGAGAAAAAGGTTCAAAGAGCAATCCAGTTGTCGGAGGAGAAGTACTGCTCTGTGCGCGCTATGCTCGCAGAAAAAGCTCGGGTGACGAGCTTCTATAGACTCGAGAAGAGAACCGAATCCTAGAAAAAAGTGGAGGATGGGAACCGGAATTCCGGTCTAATCCTACTTCTTCTTTCCTTTACCTTTCTTGCCTTTCTTTGGCATCGCTTCGCTTTTTTCCTTGAGCTTCTTGAGCTCTGCTCGTAGGTTTGTGAGGCGGCATATTATCTGTTGTGGTCAAAATTGGAATCAGTCGATACATTGTGACCGAAACTGGTCAGTTCGCTGGGAGGTGCGCATTTTCTCTCCGTCGTCCACTCCGGAAAGAGACCATGTCGGACCATTTTCTTTCCGACTCGTCTAAGTCTTCTGACGAGATGACGGTCTCCAGATACTTCATGTGGAGTTCCACCGCTGCCTTGATGTTCTCGTTGGTGAGATAGGACTCTCCTCTAAGCCACATTGCTGTCCGTAGGGCGTCAAGTGGAGAGCGCCAATGAGTCAGGATCCGCGCAACTTTTACTGATAATCCCCATTTCTGCAACTGCTTCACTAGTGGCCCGATAAGGCCTTCATAGAGCACCACGTTCTCGACATTTTCCTTTGCCTTCTCAACAAGATTCTCGACAGGTCTTTTCCAAGTTGACTGCATGACGTGAAACTCTTCGAGGAGGATTCGTCGCCATTCCTCCAGATCCAAGTAACGACAAACTCGTCTGCGATAAGAGAGTATCAGAATCTTTTCAGCGAGATTACCAGATTGAATGTGAGTCTCTAGGTCGTCGTAGCAGTAAATGTCGATCTTATGTCCGCATGTCTCGTTGGAAAGATACTTGAGAAGCGGTTTGAGCTTGGATCTCAGAGAGTTGACAAGTGGCCTAGATGTGCCGGTCATCAGTCGATAGCTGTTCCAGAGTTCGTCCTCAGAAACTTGGCCCTGTGCATAGCTCTGAACGAAATTTTCAAAGTCCTCTGGCATGCCGAGCAGAAGTGCATCGTATTCTGACTGTCCAAGCCATCTCGTGGCGCTTTCAACTGAGCGTCTATTCCCTAGTACCGGGAGAATCGTGACATTGCTCATGTTAATGCCTTGGTGGAAGAAATTGTCAGGCGAGAAAAGCCGAAAAGAGGGGAAGACGGGGAGAGCGTGGTCGGTTCAGATATCTTTCTTCCACTTTCTATTCGAATTCAGAGGAGGGCTCTTCTTCCTCTCTCTTCCCCGGCTTCGAGGGAGGTCCCTCTTTCATCTTACCAGCGGCGATCACATCGTCTATCTTGAGGATCATTGTAGCTGCTTCTCCTGCCGATTTCAAGGCTTGCTCCTTGACTGCGACAGGCTCGTAGATGTTCTGCTTGCTCAGATCTCCGACCTTTCCCGAGAAGACATCGATGCCGGCCAACTTCTCTCCCTTCTCATGCCTCGATCTCAACTCAGCCAGTATATCGATTGGGTCGAGACCCGCGTTCTCGGCTAGAGTCATTGGCAGTGCTTCCAAAGCCTCTGCAAAGGCAAATGCTGCGAGCTGCTCTTTCCCTGTGAGGCCCTCAGCCCAGCGCTTCAGCTGTGAAGCCAGCTCGACTTCGACGGCTCCTCCGCCTACCACCACTCTGGGGTCGCGGACCACATCTCTCACAACGCATAGAGCGTCGTGGATTGATCTCTCAGTCTCGTCAACTGTACGTTCCGTTCCACCTCTGACCATTATCGTAACGGCCTTCGGGTCCTTGCAACCTTCGATGAAGGTCATCTTGTCATCGGCGACTTTCCTCTCCTCCACCAGTGCAGCTGAGCCGAGGTCTTGGGCGGTGAGGTCGTCGATGTTGGTGACGATCTTTGCTCCTGTCGCTTTACCCAGTTTTTCCATGTCCTTTTCAGATGCCCTGCGAACTGCCAGAATTCCTTTCTTGGCTAGAAAGTGCTGAGCAACATCGTCTATTCCCTTTTGGCATATGAGGGCGTTTGCTCCAGTCTTGGCAACTTTCTCGACCATCTCTTTCAGCATCCTCTCTTCTTCGTCGAGGAACGCGCTCATCTGATCGGGGTCAGTGATGCTGAGCTTTGCGTCAAACTCGGTCTTCTCAACTTCCAATGGGCAGTTGAGAAGTGCTATCTTCGGATTCTCAATCCTCTTAGGCATTCCTGAGTGAACTATCTCCTTGTCTAGTACGATACCCTTGACAAGCTTTGTGTCAGCAGTTGACTGGCCGGCTTTCTTCTCGACTTTGATGTCATCAACCTCTACCTTGTAGCCTTCCGCAGTCTTCTCTGCGACCTGTAGAACCGCATCTATCGCGACGTCAGCAATGTGGCCGCTATATTCTCGGAGTGATTTTCCAGATTGAGAAACCTCCGCCACGTGCTTCAGCATCTGTCTGTCATCAGGTTTGACGTTGATTCCCAGCCCTTTTATCAGTTGAAGGGCCTTCTCCGTGGCTTTCCTGTATCCGTCCACGATGACTGTTGGATGGATGTCTTTGTCAAGTAATCCTTCAGCTTTAGTCAGGAGTTCTCCAGCCAATACGACCGCTGTAGTAGTTCCGTCTCCTACCTCGTCGTCCTGCGCCTTGGAAACTTCCACCATCATTTTTGCGACAGGATGCTGGATATCCATCTCTTTCAGTATGACTGCGCCATCGTTTGTAACGGTGATGTCGCCAAAGCTCTCGACCAGCATCTTGTCCATACCCTTCGGCCCCAAGGAGGATCTGACAACATCTGCGATTATTCTCGCCGCGGAGATGTTGGATCTCTGTGCTTCTCTTCCTACGGTTCTCTGCGCACCTTCCTTGAGAATCAGGACCGGCTGACCGCCGATTGTGGCAGGAACTGCTTCAGCCATGATTCATCCACCTCCTCACATTTCCGGCGGCATCCCTTCCGGACCACCCTTGGGAGGCATCGGCGGGGGCTTTGCTGCGGCTATGACATCATCTATCCTCAAGATCATTGATGCCGCTTCAACCGCTGACTTGATTGCCTGTTCCTTCACAACGGTCGGCTCAATCACTCCGCTCTTCATCATGTCGACTGGTTTGCCAGTGTAGACATCGATGCCCATCCACAATCCGCCCGTTTTCTCATGAGATGCCCTCAAAGCCACCATGATGTCAATTGGATCGAGGCCGGCATTCTCTGCCAGAGTCTTCGGTATAAATTCAAGGGACTCCGCGAATGCTTCGATCGCTAGCTGTTCTCTTCCTCCGACCTTCGCTGCGTATTCTTTCAGCCTCTTGGCCAGCTCCTCTTCGATAGCTCCTCCACCTGCAACCAAGCGGTTCTTCTTTATGAGGTCTGCAACTACGTGAAGTGAATCCTTGAGGCCTCTCTCCGCTTCGTCAACGAGCCTCTCAAGTCCAGCTCTAATCAGTATCCCGACAGCCTTGGGATCCTTGCAGCCCTCGATGAAAACCATTTTGTCTTCGCCGAACTTTCTTTCCTCTGCCAAGCTTGCATGACCGAGGTCTTCTGCTTTGAGGTCGTCTAAGTCCGTTACTACCCTACCGCCGCTTGCTCTTGCAAGCTTTTCCATGTCTGACTGCTTTATCCTTCGAACAGCCATTATTCCTTCCTTGGCCATGAAATGCTGAACCATGTCGTCTATGCCTTTCTGGCAGAGGACGACGTTGGCGCCAGATGTCTTGATCTTGTCAACCATCTTCTTCATCATTTGTGTTTCCTGATCTAGGAACATCTTCATCTTCGTAGGATCGGTGATTCTGATCTCGGCGCTCATCTCTGTCTTCTCGATCTCCAAGGCTGCGTCAAGAAGTGCGATCTTCGGATTCTTCACGGTCTTCGGCATTCGAGGGTGAACAACTTCCTTGTCGATAATTACGCCTTTGACAAGCTGAGTGTCAAGTACGCTCTTGCCCTGCTTCTTGACGAGTTGAATGTTGTCGACATCTGCTGTGAAGGCGTCTCCTCTCTTCTCCTTTACTAGGTCGACGGCTTCTATAGAGATTTTTGCGAGATGGTCTCGCGCGTCTTCAATTATCTTACTGCGCATTGACGTGAGTGCTGCTTTCTTGAGAGTCTCCTTGTCGTCTAGGCTTACAGGAACGGCTACTTGATCCAGAATTTCAAGTGCCTTGTCAGCTGCGTTCCTATAGCCGGCCACTATGGTTGTTGCATGGATCTGGTCTTGGAGAAGCTCCTCAGCCTTCCTGAGCAACTCTCCTGCGAGCACTACCGCTGTCGTCGTCCCATCTCCCACTTCCTTATCTTGCGCTTTCGCGACTTCGACCATCATCTTTGCGGCAGGGTTCTGAACTTCAATCTCGTCCAGTATGGTTGCGCCGTCATTAGTGACTGTTACGTCTCCAAGCGTGTCGACAAGCATCTTATCCATTCCGCGTGGACCAAGTGTACTCTTGACAAGCTCTGCGATGATCTTAGCAGCCGCCATGTTTGATCGCTGAGCATCTCTGCCTCTGCTTCTGGAGGTGCCTTCCTTTAGGATTAGTACAGGTTGACCTGCTAGATATGCCAAACACGTTTCCTCCTATATCATCGGAGAAGTTGCGGCCAGCAAGAAAAATTTAAACGTTACGCAACCACGGTTCTCTCGACCCTGCTAGCGTACGTTGAGACAGCCAAGCAAGGGTTCAAGGAATACTTGAGAAAGGCATGAGATGCTTTCAGATCGAGGGGTTGAACATTGACACAGCCTGATGGTTCGCAAGTCATGTCGCAGGGGAGCGGATCCAAGGAAACGAAGAGCCCCTCCAAGAAGACCTTCGTTTCGGCCGTTGAGACAGCACGGCTTGAAAAGGCATTACAGGAGGAAAAAAAGAAGAACGAAGAGTACCTGACACGCCTGAAGTACCTCCAGGCCGACTTGGAAAACTTGCAGAAGCGCACTAGGAAAGAGATCGAAGAGATGGTCAAGTATGGCCATGAGGATCTTATAGTTAGCCTTCTACCAGTCCTTGACGACCTTGAGCGCGCCTTGAATGCGGGCAAAAGCTCTGACAACAAGGACGCAGTCGTTGAGGGATTGGAACTAGTTTTGAAAGCGACGCAGAACGTTCTCTTTCAGAAGGGCTTGTCGCCAATTGATTCCATTGGAAAGAAGTTTGATCCGACGAAGCACGAGGCGATTGGCTTCGTTTCTTCCACTGACTATGAAGATAACACTGTGGTACGTGAATTCAGAAGAGGATACATGTTAGGCGACAAGGTTATCAGACCCAGTATAGTTGAGGTCGCACGAAAGCCGAGTATAGAACCTGGATAGAGACTCGTACGAAGGCCACTGATGGGTAAGTTGTGAGGTAAGATGAAAACTGCACGAGGCCTAACCTCGCGACGAACTCTTGTTCGCTTTTTCAGGCGCTCTGTTACTGCAAGTAACGTTTATAAACCTCAATCCGTTACCTTGAGTAACAGCCTAAGTGCAGAGCCGCTCAGTTGAGGTGTGTGTGATGCCTAAGATCCTCGGCATAGACCTTGGGACAACCAACTCTGCCGCGGCTGTAATGGAGGCTGGCAGGCCAGTCGTAATCCCGAGTGCTGAAGGACCAACGATGGCCGGAAAGATGTTCCCGTCCGTCATTGCCTTCACCAAGGAAGGGGATCTGCTCGTTGGGGAACCAGCAAAGCGTCAAGCGGCCTCTAATCCTGAAGGCACAATCATTGAGATCAAGAGGAAGATGGGAACTACCTCCCCAGTCTCAGTATTCGGAAAGGAATACACGCCTCAGCAATTATCCGCATTCATATTGCAGAAGATAAAGCGTGATGCCGAAGCCTTCTTGGGTGAGAAGGTCGATACGGCCGTAATTACTGTTCCAGCTCATTTTAATGACAATCAGAGACAAGCTACGAAAGATGCTGCAGAGATCGCTGGCTTCAAAGTCACCAGACTGATTAATGAGCCCACTGCGGCCTGTCTCGCATACGGTTTGGACAAGCTTGGCAAGAAGTTGAGGATAATGGTGTTCAGCTTCGGCGGAGGCACTCATGATGTCACGCTCATGGAAATGGCCAAAGCGCCAGATCCCAAGTCGGGCAGAGAGGTGGCCACCTTTGAGGTTCTTTCGACGAGCGGAGACACAAAAACTGGCGGTGCAGACATCGACAATGTAGTCAGAGACTTCTTGGTAGAAGAGTTCCAGAGAACGAACGGAATCGATCTGAGGGCTGACAAGATGTCTATGACCCGCCTCAAAGAGGCTGCTGAAAGGGCCAAAATAGAGTTATCCTCAATGGTGACGACCGATGTCGACTTGCCGTTCATCGCTCAAGATACCTCAGGACCCAAGCATTTCCACATGACCCTTACCAGAGCAAAATTGGAGGAACTGGCTCGACCGATCGTCGAACGGATCAATACTCCGATCAGGCAGGTCCTAGCCGGTGCCAAGGGTGGTGCACTGGAGCCCAAGGACACAGACAAGATCATACTCATTGGCGGACAAACAAGGATGCCTCTCGTGCGGAAATTCGTTGAGGACTTCATGGAAAAGCCTGCTGAACGAGGAGTAGACCCGATGGAATGTGTGGCAGTTGGCGCCGCAATCGAGGCAGCAGTGATGACCGGTGAAGTCAGGGATCTTCTTCTCTTAGATGTGACGCCGCTCTCGCTCGGTGTGGAGACCCTCGGCAGAATCTTCACGAGACTGATAGAGAAGAATACGACAATACCAACAAGAAAGAGTCAGATTTTCTCGACAGCAGCAGATTTTCAGACAACGGTCACCGTTCACGTTCTTCAAGGTGAAAGACCAATGGCCGCCGATAACGTCTCTTTGGGCATGTTCAATCTCACGGGCATACCTCCTGCACCAAGAGGCGTGCCGCAAATAGAGGTTACCTTCGACATTGATGTGAACGGAATCCTGAACGTGACTGCAAAGGACATGGCGACTGGAAACCAACAGAAGATCACGATCACCGCCTCCACCAAACTGTCAGAAGAGGAAAAGCTACGGATGATAAAGGAAGCAGAGCAGTTCGCCGAGCAGGACAGGAAGAAGAAGGAGGAAGCAGAGGCACGCAACAACGCCGACTCCCTGATATACACCGCCGAGAAGACCAAGACCGATCTAAAGGATAAACTCGGGAAGGACAATGTCGAAAGGATAGACAAGGGAGTCTCCGAATTGAAGGAGGCCCTTGCAGGAGAAGATGTGCCCAAGATAAAGGAGAAGACTGACGAACTGGCGAAGGTACTGCAGCAGGTCGGAGCAGCCGTGTACCAACAGGTTAGTAAGCAGGAGGCGCCTCCTCCGCCGAAGACAGAGAAGCAACCTGACAAGGTGGTGGATGCCGACTACAAAGTAGTCGACGAGGAGAAGAAGCCGTAGTTTGTGTCTCCAAACATGAGCGGTCTGGTTCTAGATGAAGAGAGACTACTATGAGATCCTAGGCATAGCTAGGAATGCGGCAAAAGAACAAGTGAAGGATGCATACAGGAAGCTGGCACTTCAGTATCACCCTGATAGAAACAAGTCTCCTGACGCCGAGGAGAAATTCAAAGAAATCTCTGAGGCATATGCCGTTCTCTCTGACGATGAGAAGAGAACTCAATATGATCAGTTCGGACATGCCGGGATCGATCAGAGATACACGTGGGAGGACATATTCAGGACAACAGACTTCGAGTCCATCTTCAGAGATTTAGGCTTCGGTTTCGGAGGCTTTGGCAGTATCTTTGAAAGCATCTTTGGTCGCAGAGGGCCTTGGCGGGAAGAGAGGCCTCGAAGAGGGCCAGACCTGAGATACGATTTGGAGATTTCACTGGAGGAGGTGGCAACTGGTACGACGAAGGAGATCTCCGTTCCGAGGAGAGAGGTTTGCGACACGTGCGATGGAAGTGGGGCGCGAAAAGGTACTGAACCCAAGACCTGCCAGCGTTGCCGGGGTACAGGACAGATTGAACGTGTTCAGGAAGCAGGGTTCGCCAGAATTGTTAGAGTTCAGACCTGTGACCGGTGTGGGGGCAGAGGAGCAATAATCGAATCTCCGTGCCCGAAATGTCGAGGAACCGGAATCACTGAGCAAAGGCGCCGGATCACCTTGAAGGTTCCGTCGGGCGTTGAGAGCGGTATGCAGCTGCGAATGGCGGGAGAAGGAGACTCGGGTGGATCTGGCATTCCTCCGGGCGACCTGTTCGTTCACATAATCGTGAAACCTCACGACATCTTTGAGAGAGACGGAAGCAACCTATACTGCGAAGTCCCAGTAGGATTCGCGGAGGCAGCTCTCGGTACAGAGATAGAAGTTCCCACATTGGAGAGTCGTGCCAGCCTGCGTATCCCTGAAGGGACGCAGACAGGCACGGTTTTTCGCTTGAGGGGAAGGGGCTTGCCAGAGTATCGTGGACGAGGCAAGGGAGATCAGCTGGTTCGAGTCGTCGTTAGAACGCCCACGAACCTCAGCGAGAAGCAGAGAAAGCTCTTAAGCGAGTTGAAGAAAGAAGAACGCCTTCAAAGGTTTTGAATTCGCGACTTCTTTATCGTAGCCGTATACGATTGTAGTCCCGTTCATAGTCCTATGCAGTTCTCGCCCTTCTCAACGCATCCTATGATGCAGTAGAACTCGAAGTCTGAGCTGGCTATGTTTCTGAATCCATGAAGCTCGTTCGCTGCGAAGTAGAACACGTCTCCGGGATTTGCTTCATAGTTTTCACTCTCTAATGTAACTTGGCCTTTTCCTTTCGTGACAATGATCTCCTGTTCCCATGGATGCTTGTGTGAAGCTAGGTAACCCTCTGGCTTGATCGTGAAGTGTCGGAGGGCAAAGTGGTGTAGATATTCGTTGCCGCCAGTTCGCAAGTCCGATATCCACCTAATGGTCACACCTTCGGCGTCGCTTCCGTAGGCTTCCTTCACGTCGTACGCCATGATTTCTTCTGCTCTTCTCTTGATCACTCTTAACACCCTTCACGGCGAGGCCGCTTAGCTAACTTGTGGATTCTGTTCTAGACTGTTATTACGGCTTTCGCCTCAACAACCTTGTCCAGAAATGCGGAATACCCCATCATCGCGATTGAAGGGGCTAGGTCGCTCTCACTCATCGCTCTCTTGTGAGCCGCCTCAGAGCATGCATAGAATCTTACCTTCGAATCTCCTAGAAGCCGTCCGAATCTTTCTCCAACATCTGGATCTATCTTCTCAGCAGCTCCGATCCGGGCAAGGACAACTCCTTCAGCATATAGAAAGACGTTAACCTCCATATTCATGCTTGATGCTGTCTCTGCTAAGTACAGTAACGACGATGTTCTGCCCACTTCCTCTGGTCCCCAACCAAAGAGCAACACTATATCTGCCATGTCCTCATCCCTTCCTAGCATCCTGCGGCTAAGCAAAGTAGCCTTGGTAGTCCGCTAATCTTGCACAGCACTCCTCTGGCGCTGCTTGTGCCTTTCTTGAAGAGGCTTTCGAATTTTTCTGCGGTGATTCCTGCTTCCTCCCGAATGGTTTTGACCATGGGCAGGGAAGACCATTTCTCATAATACTGTCTCGCAATGCGAATACATGTCCAGTGAGCTTCGGTAAGCTCTATTCCGAACTGTCTCTTCGCGATTTCCCCTGCAATCTCCTCATTCCACATGCGAGGGTCGACTACGTATCCCTCCTCATCAAAAAGGCTTGACATACGTTTCACTACTAATGCTGACAAGATAGAGATTCCATCTGAAAAGAGTCACTGTATTTGGGGAACACAAGAGATTTTCGACATGTTGCGAATTTCCGGGTCAGCAACAACGCCTGTGCGGTGTTCGAAAAGGGTGAAGGTGCCCGAAGAAGCAGTATCCCGTAAGATCATCGTCGGAGAGGTCTCCTCGCTCGAGTGTCAACTGTGAGTCATGGCTGACTCCCCCCCCTGTTTATATGTATCGTGACCTATATAGTGAGATGGAGATCACCATGGAAGATCTGACCAATAGAATCATCGAGGAACTATCCAAAGGTCCGGCTACGCCCGACGACGTTTCACGAAGACTGGGAATTGCATGGTCTACTGCCCAAGGGCACTTACTGAGGCTTGTCGGCGAGGGAAAGGTTGCCTTGGCAAAGAAGGGCAGAGTGAACGTCTTCTACCTGCCCGGAGTCCACAGACTCGTTTTCAAAGTTCCTGCTTGGATCAAGGCCAAGGGTTTGAGGGAACTCTCCGAAGAGTTGGAGGAATATCTTACAGAAGAGCTTGGAGCTGCCGAAATGGTTTCCAGAGAGAGAAGAAGACCTTGAAACTAGGCCTAGACACAAGCGTCCTAATAGCCTCAGTCAAGAAAAGAGGTGAAAAGTATCATTCCTCTGCCCTCGGCTTGGCTGAGGTCTTCCAGAACCTTGGCCACGTCGGCGTTGCATCCTCTCTCCTTCTGATCGAGCTTCCGGGCGCATTGGCGTCAACAAAGATGCCTATTGAGAAGATATTTGAAACCGAGGTTTCTTTGCAGGAAAACTTCAACTTGGAGATAATGTCCTATGAGAACCATGTGGACACGACTCTTAGCCTTATCTTCGAATTTAGAGACTTGAAGAGGAGGCTTGGGATTGGAGCGGTCGATTTCCATCATTTGGCCACATCAATAGATGAAGGATGCTTGAGTTTCGTTACGGTTGATGAGAGGCACCTATTGAGGGGTGAGACTAGGGAGGCACTTAGAAAATACATCGAGATACTGGGGCCGCGGGAAGCTGTTCAGAATCTTGGAGGAAGGGAGACCGTCTCCGGTTGAGCAGCTCCCACCAAGCGTGGCATGCCTGACGCGAGTGGCTCGGAATAGCAGTCAATAAGTCCTCGCTGGAAACGCATGATTCCTCAGCAGTCTATCAGGAGCCGTAGCTCCATCTCAGGAGAGTCGCTTTTTCCGGGTGCCGCACTGTGTATATATGGCTCATCTCCTATCGGAGAGTGGGTTGACCGTGCATGAGTGGGGTAACCTTTCCGTGCAGAGTGACAGCGGTTCATCCACATTACGACGCCTACGGTAACGAGTATGTATGCGTAGAGTTCTCTGTGGAAGCACAGCGCCCTCCTAGCGTCATCCAGATGCCTAAGGAGGCTCCTGAAGAGCTTTCGGCCGTCATACCGATAGTTTCTCAGATCCCAAAGATGATGGTTCACGGCAAAGCGTACAGCAACCGGCTTGTTCTCTTTCTCACTGTTCAAGAGTGGGAACGAATGGAACGGAAGTACCAGTATGGTGATGACGCAGAAGTCAGTATTGGAAGAGACGGCTCCATCAGCATAAGAGTCGTGCGGGGATAGAGGCGACAGCCTCCGTTAGACCAGTCTAATTCAGAAAGGTTCTGGGCTGGCTGGTATCAAAGGCTAGTTCTTAGGATTGAAACATGCCGGAAGCAGCCAATGTTGAGGAGCTTCGAAGGTGTAGTCTCTGAGATGTTAGCGATTTTCTGAACGTTAGGCATCGCTGCCAAGACCTAAAGCTTTGATCCACTATTCTTGTCTCTTGTTCAGATCGCAAGAGCGGTTTGAGGACCCTATGCGCCTGTCGTCTCCCCACAAGGCTCGTGCAGCTGCATTTCTTCTTCTGCTTGTGAGCATTCTATTCGGGCTAGTCTTCACAAGTTTCTCGACTGTGTACGTCAGATTTGTCGTGTCTCCGAGAGGTTGGTCGAAAGGAGTCAAGATCGCGGACACCTCACCTAGTGCAGCATTTCTAACGGCTATCATTGATAGGTTTGATAGGATTCACATGGTTTTCACTGACAGGCGGGCTGACCACGAGACTGTGCTCTACATGAAGGTGGATGCAACCGGAAGGATACTAGTTCCAACTTTTCAGGCATCAGACAGTTGGGCTACTTCTACTTCGCCATGTATGGCAGTGGATTCGGCTGGAAACGCGCACATCGTTTGGGTGGACAATAGAGATGGAAACGATGAGATATATTACACGAAGATCGATGACTCAGGCACAAAGACCGTTTTCGACAAGAGACTGACATTAGATCCAAGGCAGAGTTTGGCACCCGCCATTGCCGTCGACTCAAAGGGTAACATCCACATCGTTTGGCAAGATCTGAGAGAAGAGATACGGGTATTTCCTGTCAACTTCGAAGTGTACTATCTCAAGTTAGATAATAACGGAAATGTTCTAGTCTCTGAACGAAGGTTAACACCTGCAGACAGGAGGTACTCTTTAGGTCCCTCCATTGTAGTCGATCGTGAGGATCGAGTCCATGTACTATGGATCGATAACAGAGACACCGAGCATTTGCCGTTCCATGAAGTGTTCTACAGTAAGCTGGACTCAGACGGTAACGCGTTGGCTGAAGACAAGAGAATTACATCCGTCTCTAAGAGGGTGACTCCTCCCAGAGCACCTAGCCCAATAATTGATCCTAATGGCAACTTGGTGCTCGCATTGCTGGACGAGAGACCTCGCCTGAAATATGGGATCTACCTGAAGCGACTTAACTCTAATGGTACATCTATGGGACCGGATTTGATAATCACATCGTCTTCAAGTCTTCTTGGTGGATATGCAGGTCAGCCCAAAGCCACGATGGATCTGCACGGTTGGGTCCATGTCGTCTCATCCGACTTGAGACCTGAGTGGGGAACCCAGAAGCTGTACGGAGATGAATACTTTCGCGTTCTATTTGGCCACTGGAAGTTTGTGCCTCTCTATCTTGAATTCAGGAGGCAACTCTATGTAGTTAGGCTAGATGCTGGACAAGCTCTGAGCGAAGATTGGATCACCTCTGAGCTGGAAAACTCGATAATGCCTTCGATTTCCACCGATTCACATGGTACCATGCATCTTGTTTGGCTTCAAACAAGAGAAAAGCTTGGCACTATCACGTATGCTAGTAACGCTAAGCCCGTGGAATTGCTTCTTGGCTCCATTGTTGCAGAGTATCGTCAAAGAATCCTATATGATTGGCAAGTTGCTCTTGCCCTACTCATATTCTTCGTGATGCAGGAGTTCTTCTATCTAGCCCTATTCTTGGTAACAGCGGGTCTGGTTATTGTCTACACTAAACGGATCTTCAGATCTAAGATACGAAGCGAGGTGAGAATCGTCGCCCTTCAGCTCCTTGTTTTGATCCTCATGAAGGCTGCGATTCTCAATCTCACTCCAATTTCGATGACATATCCGCGAGGGATCTCGCAATTCTTGACAGGCTTGCCTGCAGTCACGATGACACTTGGCGTTGCGATAGTCGGAAGGATTCATATGACAACGAGAACTAGGCAGATATCGGCTGCCTTTGCATGCGAACTGTTGAATCTTCTCTATACTCTGTGTCTCATCGCTCCTATAGCCCTAGAACCCGTCTACTAGGTGATGAATAGTCTAAGCGAGATAGCATGCCACGTATCTGTCGCCGATGCGTCTCAGCTCAGGCTCCTCTTTCATGCATGCCTCCTTGGCGTAGAGGCATCGTTTCTGGAACCTGCAGCCTGCAGGAAGGTCAACGGGACTTGTGACTTCTCCCTTTATCGGTATCTCTCCGACCTTGATCTCTGGATCCGGAACGGCGACGGCCTTTAGCAGCGCCTTTGTATACGGATGAATCGGGTTATCTATTAGCGGTTCTGTGGGGCCCATCTCGACTACTTTTCCAACGTACATTACGGCGATTCTGTCGCACATATACTTCGAGACGGCTAGGTCGTGTGTTATGAAGACGTACGTCAAGCCCAGTTTGTCTCTCAGTTCAAGCATTAGGTTCAGCATCTCGGTTCGAATGGAAACATCTAGCATAGAGACCGGTTCATCGGCTACTATGAACTTAGGGCGCAGCACCACAGCTCTAGCCACGCCTACTCTCTGCCTTTGGCCTCCGCTCAGCTCATGGGGAAAGCGATACATGATTTCCGGTAGAGGCGTAAGATGTACCGATTCAAGAGCCTGAAGAACCATCTTTTCCTTCTCTGATTCATCGCTCGCGGCCTTGTTTAGTTCGATCGGCTCTGCAACCACATCAAAGACCATCTTCCTTGGGTTGAGGGATTCGTATGGGTCTTGGAATATGATCTGCATTCTTCTCCGGAGAGTCTTCATAGTATTCTTGTCAAGTTCGAAGAGATCTCTATCGTCGAATATCACCTTTCCTGAGGTAGGCTCGATGAGCCTTAGGAGAAGTCGTCCTGTCGTCGTCTTGCCGCATCCACTTTCACCGACAAGTCCAAAGATTTCTCCATCTGCAATGTCAAAGCTTACGCCATCTACTGCTCTTAGGAACTGCTCTTTTCCACCGAACAAGGAGGAGAGGAATCCTCTTCTAATCGAGAACCACTTCGTTAGATCTCGGACCTTGATTAGTTCCTTCATATCTGATGCCTCTCATGAAACTGCATGACAGGCAACTAGGTGGTTCCGTCCAAGATCTCGCATCTCAGGCTCTTGGCGTTGGCACACGTTCATTGCCATCGGACATCTTGGATGGAAGCGACAGCCCTTGGGTGGGTTAAGAAGGTCCGGTGGGAAGCCAGGAATGGACGATAATCGTTTCTTTGCACCTTTTATGCTCGGGAAGGAGGAGATCAATCCTTTCGCATATGGGTGCCTTGCATCCTTGAAGATGGTAAGTGTGTCAGCCAGCTCAACGATCTTTCCGGCATACATTACTGCAGTCTTCTCACATATGTCGGCGATAGTCGATATGTCGTGGGATATCAGCATGAAGGATAAATGGAGTTTCTCCCGCAGATCGACCAAGAGCTTCAAGATCTGAGCCTGAACAATTACATCAAGAGCAGTAGTTGGCTCATCAGCTATCACAAAGTCTGGATTGCACACTAGGGCCATGGCAATCATGGCTCGCTGCCTCATTCCACCGCTGAACTCGTGCGGATAGTTGTTGGCTCGTGACGGATCTATCCCTACAAGCGAGAGGACTTCCTGAACTCTCTTGTTGGCTTGTGCACGGCTAATGTTCTGGTGAAGCATGATGGCTTCGGCTATCTGATCCCCAATCCTGTGGACTGGACAGAAAGCGTTCATCGAGCCTTGGAAGACCATCGCCATCCTCTTCCATCGGACTTGTTGACGTACCTCTTCCTCGCTTTTCTTGAGGATATCTATGCCATCGAAGATCACGCTTCCCTCCAAGATCTTTGCATTGGATGGCAGGAGCTTCAAGATCGTCAGTCCCAAGCTTGTCTTTCCACATCCCGACTCCCCCGCAAAGCCTATCGACTCACCTCTGTTCAGTTCAAAGGACACTTTGTCAACGGCATTCACATCTCCTTCCAAGGTGTTGAAGTGCATTGTGAGTTCTCTGACTTCTAGTAGAGGGGGCATGCAGCTATCTCCTTCCTAACCTTGGGATCGAAACCGTTTCGAGAGTGTTCCCTACGAACATAATACTAAGTACGAGCAGCAGTAATGCCGTCACAGGTGGGACGATCCGCGGCCAAGCCGACAATGAGAACGCTCTGAAACCAATCTTACTCGACATGATATTCCTTTGCCATGTATCACCTTTGACGCCTTCGCCGAAAATAGATGATGTCAAAGCGATTTCCTACCATGTTTTAATCCAAAAGACTATTTGGGCTACTTTGTTTTCGAATCTGTGATAATAGCATTTGGCTTTAAAGCTTTAGACAAGTCCCGCAAGGCTAATCCTCTCTTAGTGACCCAGATAGTGAGCTGTCCTTCACTTAGATATGGGAAATACAGATCAATTACGCGCTGCCTTGAGGTTAGGGCGCAGCACAAGATGAATTCAGAAGGTGTATTCTGACAAGGATAATAGGTGCGAATAATGATGGTGGACATGAAAACTAGCTGCTGTTGAATAGTTAGAAAAATTCATGTGAAAATCTCTCTGGTGGAGAGTTAAGAAAAAGGAATTGCACAAAGGAAAGGCTTCGACTACCGCTGTGTTGCTCCTCGTGCTCATAGTGGAGATCATTGCCTGTGGACTTGCACTGACCACGATCACTGCAGCCTACGTCAGATCTGTTGTGACGCCCCATGAATGGTCTTTGGGAAAAGGATTGGTCAAGATCAACGAGTTCTTCTGGTCCCCAAACATTGCAGTCGACTGTACAGGAGCAGTTCACATCACATATGCTGACTATCAGCAGAAACAGGTCAGATTCTACTACACAAGGGTAGACGCGGCAACTGGTAGTGTCGCACACCCAGTGCTTATATGCGAATACTCTGTCTCCTTAGTAGTTCCGAGTCTGGCCGTTGACCAAGAAGGGAACGCACACATCGCTTGGTTGGACGGCCGAGAGAATCGCACAGAGATTTACTATGCAGAAATTGCCGGGTCCCCTCCTACATATGTTCTCGGGAAGAGGCTGAGTTCCAATTCCACTGATTGCGGTGAACCCTACGTTGCAGTAGATTTCGAAGGAAACGTTCATGTTGTGTGGCACTGCAAGAAAGAAGAAGTAGCGATCACTCCGTTAGACTACGAGCTGTTCTATTCTAAGATCGACAAGGACGGAGTCATCGTTCTTCCAGAAATGATGCTTCTGCCGTCCGATGGATACTACTCAGTTAAACCCTGCCTTACTGTTGACGGAAAGAACGTGCTTCACCTAACATGGATTGACAACCGGAATACAGAGATCAGAGACTTCCATGAAGTATTCTACAAGAAATTAGATAGTGAATGTAGGACCCTCAGCAACGAAATGGTCGTAGGCCGCATCCCTAAAGTAGTGAATGTCGACCATGCGCCAGCTGCCCTGGTCGATAGACAAGGGAACATCGCTTTTGTATTTATAGATCGTTTGCGGGGCCGGCTTTTTGAGATCTATACAAAGAAGATTGACACCCACGGCAGGGTCGTTTTCGATCGAGTGAGCCTTGCAAGCAGCCGGGTCTTCTCTGAGACAGGATTGCCCTCGGCAATGCTTGACAATGACGACAATATCTGCGTCGTCTACGGGGATGTTAGGTCAGATACAGTGGTTGAAGAACTTCGCAAGAATTGGATGTTTGAAACAATTTATGGAAAGTGGCAATTTGCCCCATTGTATCTGAGGCTTCGTTGGCGCATCTTCTTCTCCAAGATTGATTCATCTGGACGATTGCTCACTGGAGATAAGCCTGTGGTGAGAAATCCCTACGGCTCGTCGTCTCCTGCGATAGCCGTAGATTCGTTGAATGTCGTACACATCGTCTATCTGGAGGATGATAGAGAGCAATACCGCTTGATCCATGTAAATAGCGTTTCAGAGAATTCTTTCTCACTTCTTGCGGGAATATCAGATCAGTCTAGTAGCATCCTTCAGAACGTTGGCTTGTCCCTAGCACTTGTTCCAGTCTTTACAATAAGCAACGTGCTTTTCCTTTGTTTGTTGCTTCTCTTTTCGATAATACTTTGGGGCTTAGGACATTGGATGAAAAGCTCGCTTCTTCACTCACCGTCTCTATTACTCGCCTTATATGTTATGCTAAAATACGTGGCTTTAGCCTCAGGATACGAGAAGGTTGTGCAATTCTATCCGGGGGGGCTATCTCAAGCTGTTACGGGCGTTCTGGCTGCAGTGATTGTTCGTCATGGTTCGAGAATCATGAAAGCCAAGATTGAGTCAGGCGGCTCGCATGCTGTGCTTGCTGCTGCTTGGATGATTCTAGACACGTTCTACAATCTGTGTCTGATTTCACCGATTGCAATAGAGCCCATCTACTAGCTATCCTGAAACTGCCGAGTTGAGTCTTGCTCCCGTCGCAAAGACTCTGCGTCAGGTTCAGGACCAGTTGTTGAAGAGTTGAATCGTTTGCTATCTTCTTCGCAGACGCGGGTGAAAGACTTCTTCGAGAGTGTATCCAATAAGCACGAACCCTAGGGCAAGCAGTAGGATGGCTGTTATCGGAGGCGCTATCCACCACCACGCCAGCTTAGAGAATCCTCCGAAGTTGTAGGCCTCGTTCAGTATCTTTCCCCATGACGGGAAATACGGGTCTCCAAAGCCGATGAGGCTCAGACCCGCCTCTAGAAACACCGCTGCTGGAACTCTCATGGCCAAATAGTAAGCTACAACTGGGATCAACTGAGGGGCGATCACGTGGAACGCAATGTAGGAGCTACTTCCTCCAGCAGCTACAGCCGCCTCAACAAAAGGCCTCTCCCTCAAGGATAGAACCCAAGCCCGCATCTGTCGGGCGACACCCATCCACGAAAGGATCGAGATCAACGCGACTATTATGTAGATGTTTCTTCCTAGCACCAACATTATCGTCAAAATGATCGGAAGATGTGGAAGCTGGTTAAGAGTGTCCGTAAGGAACATCAGAGTCTGATCATACGTACCGCCCAAATATCCGGCTGCGAGGCCAACAAGCAATCCCACCACTACCACCAGTATCGCAGCAGAGACTCCTATGATCAGAGATATTCGCGCGCCCCAGACAAGCTGCGACCAGATGTCTGCCCCGAAGTTGTTT
>Ga0315314_1001339_pt1 | contig 22529 bp, 20 predicted proteins | sample TDP9_MG_FD_203631 | JGI IMG/M metagenome (GOLD analysis project Ga0315314, IMG submission 203631) | Freshwater sediment microbial communities from Lake Towuti, South Sulawesi, Indonesia - TDP9 | ecosystem: Environmental > Aquatic > Freshwater > Lake > Sediment | place: Indonesia: South Sulawesi... | reverse complement strand
CCAATATACATGATGGCTTCTTCAACTGTGTCGATTTCCAACGCCTTCTCAAAGGAGGGTTCAAGTTCATTTTGTATGGCGCCGAATGGTGAAATGGTATCAGCTATTTCCTTGTCCGACTTCAATCCAAGAGCCCGCATTAAGATAACTAGGGGTATTTCGCTGGGCACACCCGGCATAGAAACGCTAATAGATCCATCGGACTTCATTCGCAATTCTATTCTCGCTCTAAAGCCGACTGTGGTAGAGAATATCCTTGCTTGGTAAACGGGTGTGGCACCTCGAGTGTCGATATCTACCAAAATGCGGTTGGGAGCCAGATCTTCCATGGCCACTATAACACGTTCGGAACCGTTCACGATCAGGTAGCCACCGGGATCGTCGGGGTCTTCGCCGTGGGCGATCAGCTCTTCGGCGTTCAGTTGAGAGAGAGAACAGAGCTTCGACTTGAGCATGACTGGAAGGTTACCTATCAAAACCAATTCTGTTTCCTGCTCTCTTCCATCGACAACCGAAGTCATTTCCAGGGAGATGGGTGCAGCGTAGGTAAGGTTACGGAAGCGTGCTTCTATGGGGTAAATCTCATGCTTTGTGCCGTCAACTTCTGTCGCGTAAGGTCCGGTAATCTTCGACTGAGGATCAGGATCGATTATCATGATCTTACCGAACTTAACCTTGTATGGGTATTCCGGCACTTCAATATCGATCTCGCTGGTTTCATTAACGACTTCCTGAAGGCCGCTGTCGACGAACTTGTTGTAGGAGTCAAGGTGTTGCCTAACTAAACCTTTCTCTTTGAAGAAAGCACTCTGCAGAAGCATAAATTCATCTTTCAGAATTTCCAAATCTGTCAAACCGCCTCAAACTTGCGTTTATCAGACACATCTAACGCCATACAGCTACTCACGATCATCCCAAACTCGGAGTTTTCTCTAGAGCCGTGTCATCCGACCCGAAAAACCGGGTCTCCAGAGAGGTCTTCCTTTCTTACAGGAAGCTAAAGACGTAAACCACAGACCTCACTAATAAACTTTGCCTCACCAGATTCTGGTAACTCTTCGGAAAATAAATTTTAACATGCTAGTTTTTCTCATTCGTCATCTAGGTTTCTAAGATGGTTGCTGAAAGGGTAAATTGGTGTCGGTGTCGCTCATCTCCGGTATGCCTCAACCTTCGCTTGTGTTTGACCCGATGACCCTGCTAATATACCTATCCAGAAAACGTATAGAGGAGAAAATTTGACTTAGCGTCATCACTTTTGCAGTTTCTCAACGAACATAGTTCTTGGCTAGAATAGCTGCAAGGGCAATGCTTTGCCTTTATAAGTTCAAGCAGAGTTGTCGCGTCAGCTAGCTTAATAGAAGGATATCTTTTAGCTCTCTTCGCGCCTCAACTCTTCGATGAGAGCTTTAACCTTCTTCTCGATATCGTCCCGTATCTCTCTAACTTTTTCGATGGGCTTTCCCTTAGGATCCTCAAGCGCCCAGTCCTCAACTTTTGGCAAGAAATTGACTGGACAGAAGTCTGCTCCACAGCCCATTGTTATGATCCTGTCAGCTTCTCCGATACTATCGGCTGTCACTAACCTTGGCTTTTTACCGCTGATATCGGTACCGATCTCATTCAAAGCCTCGACCACTGCGGGGTGAACCTGTTTTCCCGGATTCGTTCCAGCGCTTATGGCCCTGAATCTGCCTTCTGCGTATCTATTGAACAATGCTTCAGCCATCTGGCTTCTTCCAGCGTTCTCTACGCAAACAAACAGCACAGTCCTCATGGAAAGACCCGTCACATGCACGATTAAGTCGAACTATATAACGTTTCTTCCACGAGAATACGCAGAAAAACCAGCAGATATGGTTTTATTTAGCTTCGGCAACCTCTAGGAATTCCTTTTCGGCGTCCTCCTTACATCGATGGAAAGCTCTTCCCTTCCCCTTCTTTCTCTAAAGGTCGTATGAGCCAAAGCGTTTCACACGTTTGATGTGCTTTGAAGAAACGTTGCTGAAACTTTAAGGAGGGCCAAAACTGAGATGTTTCATCAAATTCCTAAGTATGAAAGCATTTTTCCCTACTTTTCCCCTCTTATGTATGGTATTCCGAGGGCGGAAGGTGCGCCCATTCTCTTTCTTATGGTTTCCTGAGTTCCAGCGAGGAGGACGACTATGGCGAACGCATAGGGTAACATGGCTAGGAGGTTGGGCGATATCCCCAGAGGCTGAAGTCTGTATTGAAGGGCCTCGACTCCTCCGAAGAGGTAGGCGCCTATGAGGGCTCGACCGGGGCTCCACATCGAGAAGATCGTCAGGGCTATCACTATCCAGCCTATGCCGGCCGTCATGCCCTCTGTCCAGGCTGGCCTATAGGCAACGGAGAGGTAGGCTCCGCCGAGCCCTGCGAGGAAGCCTCCCAAGAAAACACAGAAGTAGCGAACTTGGTAAACATTTACCCCGAGCGCGTCCGCTGTGGCAGGGTTCTCTCCCACAGATCGAATGTTGATTCCAACTCTAGTTTTGAATAGGGTAAGCCACAGCAATGGGACGAGCACGATCGATAGGTAGATCAGTTGATCATGCTGGAACAGTAAGGGACCCAGAATCGGGATCGTGCTCAGAACGGGTATGGAAATTGAACGTAGCGGGCAAGGTAGGGGAATACCTACGTATGCCTTACCGAGCAGCCCGCTCATGCCCAGCCCAAACATCGTGAGAGCGAGTCCTGAGACGACCTGGTTGGCTTGCAACGTTATGCTCATAAATGCGTGCATGAGGGCTAAAAGGCCACCAATTATTGCCGCGCATAGGATTCCTAGCCAAACGTTGCCTGTTGCTAGCGTTAAGCCGAAGCCTGTCACAGCGCCCATAATCATCATTCCCTCAACCCCCAGGTTCAACACACCCGAGCGTTCTGTATAAATTTCGCCAAGGGTTCCGAAAAGGAGTGGTGTTCCTGCCCGAATCGCGTCGTAGAGCAGAGATACAATAAGTGCTTCTAGGCTCATCCTTCTCTCCTCCATTTGAAGGTAACTCTGTATCGCATGAGGAGTTCGGCGCTGAGCACAAAGAACAGGATCACTCCGTTGAAGATACCTATTGCGGCAAATGGCAGGTCTAGCGACACTTGGATAGCGTCCCCTCCCACCAACAAACCTCCAAACAATAAGGATGAAGGTATGATCGCTAGTGGGTGTAGCCTCCCGAGCCACGCCACAATAATTGCAATGAACCCATAGCCCGGTGAAATACCCTGTGGGTACCTAAGTCGATGATGGCTTGGGTTACCCGCGACCTCTCCCACACCGGCTAACCCGGCGAGACCCCCGCTGATGAGCATAACTAGCATGGCCGTCTTAAAATAACTCATGCCAGCATACCTGGCGGCATCAGGGTTCTCCCCCATGACCCGTATTTCGTAGCCCAGCTTAGTCCTCATCACTAAGACATAAGTCAACACGGCCAGCGTAAGTGCGAGGATGAGAGTTGGATAGTGGATTCGACCTGTCCCGAGGGGCAGGAGTGGGAGCCAAGCCGATAGCGGGAACTTGTCTGTGTAAGGAAACCCCCACTCCTTTAATCCCTTCCATGGACCATAAACCAAATAGTTCACCAAATTGCTTGCGATGTAGTTCATCATTAGGGTGGTTATCACCTCGTTGGCCCTGAGCTTGGCCTTCAAGATGCTGGGAATGAGTCCCCAGAAGGCACCGCTCAAGAACCCAGCTGCAAACATGCTGGGTATGACCACCAACGCTGGAGAATTAGGAAATACGTACAGTGCGACCCCTGTGGCAGCAATTGCTCCCATAAGCAGTTGTCCCTCGGCGCCGACGTTCCAGACAAGCGCCTTAAAGGCGACGGCCAACCCCACTCCGCACAGCATGAGAGGTATCGCCTTGGCTATCGTATCGGACAACCCAAAGATGCTTCCGAAAGATCCAACGAAGATCTTCTCGTAAGCGTAGATCGGATCCACGCCGTATCCCCAAAAAACAAGGGCAATCATGAGCAAAGCTAGCGCTATCGACAAAATGGAAGCCAAGAGCATTATTCGCCTTGATGTTCCCAATCTTCTTTCTATTTCCAGCCTCGGTCTCATGGGCTGCCCTCCCCAGCAGCGGTCATCCTCTTAGCGCCGGCCATCATCAACCCTATCTCCTCTATTTCCGCCCTCTCAGCAGACACTATCCCCATGATTTCTCCTTCAAACATGACTGCGATGCGGTTGCTTAGAGACATGATCTCCTCCAAATCTTCGGAGACCAGTAGAATAGCCGCACCCATCTCCCTCTGTTTCAACAGCAAGCTACGGATGTACTCCGTCGCTCCAACGTCAAGCCCATATGTAGGATGCGCAGCCACGATTAGACAAGGCTTTTCGGAAAGCTCCCTCGCCAGGATGAGCCTCTGAATGTTGCCGCCGGATAGGAGCTTTGCTGGGTTTTCCTTGCTTGGGGTAATTATGTTGTACTCAGAGATGAGCTTCTCAGTCTCTTGGCCTATAAAAGCTATTTTCAAGAATAACTTATCGGAAAAAGGAGGGTAGCGATATTTTTTTAGAATGAGATTTTCGGCGACGCTCATATTCGGGACAAGCCCCACCCGTATTCGCTCCTCCGGGATGTGTGCCACACCCTTATCGATAATATTTTGAGGCGAGCAATTCGTCACATCGTGCCCACGGATCGATATACTTCCTTCTGTAGCCTTGCGCAAACCGGTAATGACCTCCACGAGCTCCCGCTGGCCGTTGCCAGCCACCCCCGCTATGCCTAAGATCTCGCCTTCGCTCGCGATGAAGGAGACGCCCTTGATGGCTGGTAACCCCCTGTCGTTCAATGCGTGAAGGGCCCTCACCTCTAACACAACCTCACCCCTTTCGACGGGCTTCTTCTTTAAGCGGAACAGCACTTCGCGGCCCACCATCATTCTAGCCAACTCTCTTTTGCTGGTTTTGTAGGGCTCAACCGTCGCCACCACCTTGCCATGCCTAAGCACCGTGATACGATCGCTGATTTCCATCACCTCGTCAAGCTTGTGGGTGATAAATACGATGGAACACCCCTCCTTTGCTATGCGTCGAAGGACGTCAAACAAGTCGGTGATCTCGCTTGGGGTTAACACGGACGTGGGCTCGTCGAGGATGAGCACCTGTGCACCTCGATAAAGTGCTTTGATGATCTCAACGCGTTGTTGCTCCCCAACCGAGAGTTGCCATATCTTTGCCTTGGGGTCTACCTTTAAGCCATATTTTCCTGAGAGCTCTGCAACTCCTTTCTCAACCTCCTGAACTGGGAAGAAGAATCTGGAAGAGGAAAGCCCCAAGGCGATGTTCTCGGAAACAGTGTGTGGATAAACCAACATAAAATGCTGGTGGACCATGCCCATCCCAAGCTCGATGGCGTCTTTCGGCGATTTTATCGCCGTCCTTTTTCCTCTTACATATATTTCTCCTTCGTCTGGTCGGTATATCCCGTATAAGACATTCATTAGGGTAGTCTTTCCAGCGCCGTTCTCCCCCAACAGTGCATGGATCTCGCCAGTCTTCACATCAAAGTCTATATGATCGTTAGCAATCACGCCTGGAAATCTCTTCACTATTCCCTTCATCCTCACAAAGACCTCTCCTTGCTCCACTCTTTCATCCGCACCGACCCTTGTCCCCTCTGCATGACGTCCTCTCTTGAGGATTCTAGAAATTTTCATCATTTTATCGGTTGCAACAGACAACACAGCGGTCGATACCCCAAATTTTAAACCCTCAAATCACTCTAGCCTTTCAAACCTTAAATCTTTTCTCACATCTTCATGGTAGCCTGTTATAGAAGCAAAAAGGTACGTGAGGTCGAGGTTGCATTCAAAAAAGAAGAGGTAAGTGTTGGCCCGGTGGTTACCCAACGGTGCCGACCACGTTTTCTACGAACCAATCCATCGTCCAGAGTTCGTCGTGACTTGCCCGGCGACCTACTTCTATTCTTGTTTCGCCTGCTTGGTCTTTTATAGGTCCTGTGAACGGGTCGAAGAGCACAGTCTCTTCGCTCATTTGCTTGATCCTAGTCATGACCAAATCGTATACGCTGATCTCGCCCAGCAATGGATCCTTTACAGTTATTCCCTTTAGAGTTGGGACGAACTTGGGGTTGATGGGGGTGCCAAATTCCCCTCCCAGCTCCACTGCGCCCTCCTTCAGCATCCACCAATAATCAACGTTCTCTAGGGTGGTGTTGGTGTAAATTCCCACGTGAATCTTGGCTAGTACGTCTTCGTAGATTTTCTCCCAGCGCACGAGCTGGCCGCTCACACAGGAGTCGTTGCCGAATTTCTGCATGGGGCTGTAGTGGCTGAATGTGTAAACCGTTTTTCCCTTTTCGCAGTATTCCTGACCGACTTGTATCACGGTGGGGGAATCCTCTGTGAATGCGAGAACGTCGCAACCATCTGCTATGAGGGCTTCGGCCGCTAACCTTGCCTTCGTCGGGTCGTACCAAGCGTATAGCCACCGTACATACACCTTCGCATCGGGATTGGCCTCTTTGACTCCCAGTGCGAAGGCGTTGATGTGCCTGACAACCTCCGGTATCGGATGGGCACCGACGTAACCAACCTTGTTGGTCTTGGTGAGGGCACCAGCCATGAGCCCATTCAGGTAGTACAATTGGTAGAACTCTGCGAAATATGTGCCTACGTTAGCTCCTCTCACGTAGCCAGAGCAGTGGAACAATATTTTGTCAGGGTATTTTGCTCCCGCTCCTATGGTGGCATCCATGAATCCGAAACTTGTGGTGAAGACTACGTCGCACTTTTCTTCAACGATGAATCTGTCTATGTATCGGGGGCAGTCGGCTTCCGCGACAGACTCCGCATAAACGGTTTCAAGCCAAGGAAACAGGTTTTCGACGTATCGGCGGCCTACGTCATGTGCATGAGTCCACCCGTAGTCTCCTATGGGACCCACATAGATCCAGGCAGCTTTCAAGGGCTTCTTCAACGTTTCGAGCTCTGCTAATGCCTTGTCGTAGTCAGATTTCAGTTTGTCAAATTCCGTTTTGCTGACCCACTCCGGTGGAATCGGCTTCGAAACCCAACCGATCCCTGCTCCAATCACCAAACCTATAATTAAAGTAGCGATCGCGTATCTCCATATCTTTTGCAAGATAACTTCTCCTTTTATCTCCGATTTCTTATCAGTTTTCAACGTATTTAAAGCTATTCGACTATAAATCTTTTCAATAAATATTTAAGTAAATTGTTAATTTGATAATTATTTCAACTGAGAAAGTCGTGTAATCCCCTATTCCTCCTCCTATACAGGTTCGATAGGGCTAGTGTAGAATTGAAAAGTTACTACGACTATCTTTATGGGTCTTAGATCCTAAGACTGATGTAGAACCGAAAGATCATTGAGGCGGGAAGCCCATAAGCCTCAGCCGTGGGTAGTTCACACCAAGGTTAAATTGCTTTTTGTCTCATCACATTCTCTTTGAAAGAAAAGTGAAAACGAAAACAACCCAGCAATGATGTTTACCTAACAGGTTTCGGGCTGTTTTTGCCGTTTAGAGCCTTTCGCCCACATGAAACAAATATATAAGTTCCTCCTTAGCGCTTCCAAAGAAGCGAAATAAATTTACCAGCCAATAACTAAAATCCCTTGAAAGCCTCTATCCTGCGTTGGTGGATGATTCATGTCCCAAAAAGTTCACGACATAATAATCGTTCAGGGAGGACCATCAAGTTTAACGACGGAAATACACGCAAAAATTATTGGACTGGAAACCTTAATTCTGGAGCACCCCGGAATCCTTGACGGCGTTTTGGATCGGCCATGCGGTGTGACGCCAATATTTCCCTGGTTGGTGGAACCCCAAGTTGAAATAGAAAATATTTCTTCCTTTAAGGATGGGGAGCGGGTCCTTTCTTTCGAGATCATGAGGAAAAAGGAGCCGTTAGACAAGAGGTTGACGGTGGTGCAAGGAAACCTAAAGGCGGTTCACTTCCTAGTCGGTAAGCTCATGAAGGCTACCCCTAAGCTAGCCAATCAAACACTCAGTGAAAAACTGCAACTCGTTAATGTTGAGTGTAAGTAGTTTCTGGAGGCAAAAATGTCTTTCTTTACAAAAACTCCCCTAATCAAATTTAAAGAGATAGGGAAAGGGCTGAAGGTTGATGTTTACGGCAAAATCGAAACGGTGAATCCTACCGGTTCCCACAAGGATAGGGAAAGCCTGCAGGTGATTTCTGAGGTAAGGAAATGTGGCTACCGAGGTGTGGGGTGCGCAAGCACGGGAAACGCCGCTATATCCCTAGCAGCCTATTCGTATATGAACGGCGTACCGTGTCACATCTACGTCTCCGAGAGGATAAGCAGGGAAAGACTGGCCCTCATTAAGACCTTTCTCCCCGTCATAAAAAGGGTTAAAGGAGGCTACGCAGAAGCCATAGAATTGAGCAACGAGGAGATGGAGAAAAGCGGAATTTACAATGCCAACCCCGGGAAATGCCAGGCGAAAATAGTTGGAAACTCCTTCATCGGCAAGGAAATAGCCGGGGAAATAAAGCCAGATTTTGTCATATGCCCCACCAACAACGGAACCCACCTGATAGGAGTCTGGGAAGGCCTGAAGGAAACGGGCTTAAAACCCCGCATGGTCGCCGCCGTGGCCGAAGAGACCAAAATAGCCGACAGCATCCACGGTTTCCATAAACTTGAAGAGCCAAAACTCTCCGCCGCGTTAAGGGAGTCCAACGGGCCGATAATAAAAGTGACCGATCACGAAATAGGGGAGGCAACCGCCCTACTCCTCAAAGAGGGCATTATAGCCGAACCCGCTTCAGCAGCCTCAGTGGCAGCCATTAACCACATAAACTTTGAGAAGAAAGACGTTATATGCTGCACCATAACTGGTTCGGGGATGAAATTCCCAAAAACCATGCGGAAAGCTTTGTCTTAATCAACTCGCCCAGTACGGCTTCGGAGAACCTTTCCGATATATCCATCCCTCTCGAGTTTTAGATAAGCTTTTCAAGAGGGTTCAATATATTCTGGGTTCTTCAGGTGGGGTGTTTGACGAGCCGATCGGGTGTTCACGAGAAGGGAGCGATTTCCCTAACTGACCTGTTGAAAAACGTTAGGGCTAACCTAGATTTTCGCAAGGCTGGTGCTCTAGCTATCTTCATCGGTGTGGTTCGAGGCGACACGCCTAGCGGTGAAAACGTGAAGAGACTGGAGCTGGAAGCGTACGAAGAGAAGGCGAATGAGGCTTTAGAAAAGATCTGCGACGAGCTCATGGCGAAGGAAGGCGTGGTAGATGTGCGGATTCATCATTTTATGGGAGACTTTGGGGTGAGCGAGGACCTGGTTTACGTTGTAGTGGCCGGTGCCCACAGGCATAACGTTTTTCCAGTGTTGGAAGAAGCTGTGGAACGGTACAAGAGGGAGGCGCCCATATTCAAGAAAGAGTACGTCGTCGACAAAGAAGGTAGAACAAAATGTTATTGGGTTAGCGAGCGTGAAAACGGCTAACGTCACTTAGCATCTTCGCAGGGTTCGCTCAATGGAGAAGTTGCATAAAACAAATGGTGATTCTCGGAGCAGGCTACGGTGGTTTACTAACGGCTCTTAAACTCGAAGAAAAAACTAGATGACTGTGGGTAGTTATAGATAAATAAGCACCGCCAATCGACACACTTTTCCTACAGGGTTGGGTTTAAAACTCGTTTAAATTCTCGGTTTTTACTTGAACCACTTTTCTATCTTTGCGTATCTTTATTTGGTTGGATATTCATATCAGAATATAAAGAAGTAATGAAAGATGAGAAAATGCTGGATCCTGCATTCATAGGAGTTATGGTACTTGGGCTTCTACATGGGCTAGAGCCAGGACACGGTTGGCCAGTTGCTTTTCTCTACTCCTTAAGGAAAAGTAGACCTCTGTTTTACGGACTTGTGAGTTCTGGTATAATCTCATTTTTCCATTTCGTATCGTCTATTGCCGTGGTTATTGCATATGTTCTCCTTAGTTCCTTTCTGGATCTCTCAATTTCTCTTCTGAATTATGTGGCTGCAGCTATACTCCTCATTCTTGCCTGCATATTTTTCACAGAGGATGTCAAGGATGAATTGGAAGCCCAGCATGGGCACACTCATGAGAACGTAGAGAGCATTGAGCACGAGCATGAACATGAACATCTCGGTCAGGTCCGGCACACACACTGGCACAAGCATGCCAAGAGGATAGCATTAAGCCTTTGGGGTATCGCTACCTTCGCCTTTGTTCTCGGCTTCGCTCACGAGGAAGAATTTGCACTGTTGGCTTTGGCTATCGGAGGTATTAATCCTGTGATGTTAATGATATCTTACGCCACATCAGTAACTCTGGCTTTGATAGGGATAACGCTCTTAAGCATTAAAGCATATGAAAGCGTCCATCCAAGAATCAAGCGCTACGAAAAATACATTCCAAAAATAAGTGCCCTGATCCTTTTATTGATGGCTATCGCCTTAATTCTCGACCTAGCTTAATATAAGAAATGTTTAGTCCAAGCACTGTATACCAAGTCATGCCGTGCACGTACTCCTTACCTGAATGGCCTAATTATATTAGTCAATGCCCCATTTATTGGTGAAGATGTCTCGTATACCAACAATAAAGTAGGATCAGTCCGGCAAATATTAACGGATGAATATCTTCTAGGATAATCTTATTGAGTGTGGATGTGATGGCGCTAACATGTCCTAATGATGAGTCATTTTTAGCCATTGTCAAGATTAAAAGAAGGTTTATATAAACTAACTTTGCTAATATGACGTGAATTGAAAGTCTTGAGAAACCGTCTTTCTGATGTGAGGAGAATAATTGCGTAAACGGCTTCAAGAATGGTTCAGGAAAGTCAAAGCTTACCTGGATGTCACGCATGCAAGAGGCATTGCTAGAAGATATTTTGTTATGAACGGGTTTGACGGTTCAATGACTATGTTTGGTATCGTCATCGGGTCTTGGGTGGCGCAAATCGCTGATGCTGGAATAATTGTTGCAGCAGGGTTAGGCGCCTGTCTGGCCATGGGGGTCTCTGGCTTTTTCGGTGCTTTCATGGCTGAGAGGGCGGAGAGAGGGAGACATCTGAGAACGCTTGAAGCCGCGCCTGCCCAACCTGATCCCATACATTATGAAGCATCTAGATTCGTTTCAGTATACTTTGCCCTAATTTACGGAATATCCCCGACGCTAACGGCCATTGTTTCTCTTGCGCCTTTTGTCCTTACTCGAATGGGATTGCTTTCAATATGGAACGCATATATAATCTCGCTCATCCTCGCGTTAGCTACACTATTTTTCTTAGGCTTCTATCTAGGAAGAATTGCCCGAGAAAGAGCCTGGCTATATGGTGCCCAAATGACAGTCGTGGGAATAATTACAGCAATTCTAATCTTCCTTTTGGAAAGAATCATTTAGATACGTCTTTCTTCTACCTTTGGTCGTTGCTGCTCCGGTGTTAGGCAAAGGTACAACTCCAAAAATTAAACCAATATTGTCAAACGTTTTCATCGAATTCCTTTTTTGTTGATGCAATTCCGAGAATTTAAACGTTGTGTAGTTTAGCGTGGGGGTTGGGATTCAAACCTGACGACAAATTGTTGGTGCGGAGGATGGGATTCGAACATTAATTTACTGGTATTTTTATTCTTCTTCTAAAAGTTTGAGGAATTCTTCTCTTGTTAGACCTGCCTCAGCTATGATTTCAGTAAGTAAACCCCTTTTAATTTCTCTGTGCTTCGGGATAGGTACGACATACTCGTTCTTTGCGAGGATTAAGTGGCTTCCTTTCTGTCTTACGACCCTAAACCCAGCCTTAACCAGAACTTTTACTACTTCACGCCACGAGAGTAGAGGGAGCCTCAACGATTATTTCAACCTTTTCTCCTTTAGCCCTCTTTCCTAGGAGTTCAGCTTTAACTTCCAAATAACCTTCTATGGCTTCCTTAATGTTTTTTAAGGACTCTTCCCTCGTTTCACCTTGGCTGGCGACTGGGAGCTCTACGCACTTAACTATAAACCCTCCTTCCTCAGCAGCCTCCAAAACAACTGTAAAACTGCGGCTAACCAACAACACCACCCTGCGATAATATCCAAACTCAAATAATTAAACCCCTCGGATAAACATTTTAAACAAGTCGCCAAGAACGGTTTCTATTGCCTTCTATCTTTGTATACAATGGTGCGGGGGAATAGGTTATCACCCTCTTTCGAACCCTCGTAATAATCTCTTTGAGAGCAACATTCTCAGCACAAAAAATTATATAGATAACCATCTTGTAACATACGTATGAGGCCGGGCGACCAGCTAATTGTTTCGGAAAAGTGAGGTGTTGCCATACGTTTTCGGATTCAGATCTCAAGAATATTGTAAATGCCAAGATCAATGAGGACGAAACCCTCGGTGAACGGGTAGGCGGCAGCGGCCATTTAGGATACGTAAGGTATGAGATTGATGAGATATGCCAACCGAAGAAGGTTGAAACGGATAAGGGGCAAGGGTGGGAAATCACCTATTATTACACACTCAATGTGACAACGGAATTTACCATTTACCCTGATAATCCTCCTTACGAATACAAATACAAGAAGACGATTGTCGTAGATGATAAGGGAAATATTATTAAAGAGCTACAAAAAGAAGCCGTTAAAACAGGTCTGCCCCACCTCTTCTAGGAAGTTTAATTTTTCCAAGCTTAGGCTGATTGGATATCATCTTATACTAGAGATCAAAGCCACAAAGCAAAGTTTATCATGTCGTTAAATGCAGAGGGCTTGTCCATGGTGCGGGGGATAGCGGTATAACTCGAATTTAAACCCACCTTATAAACCACACATGACACATTAGAAGAGAGATGCTTCATTTTTTGGCTGAAACGAGATATACTGTGACGTATATGATGGCATGTTTAATTTCAAGCTGTAGCTCTTAACTTTTACTAAACCCTATAGACGTGTCTTCTCCTACCAACTCTAACAACTAAGACTGTTCGTTTTTCTTCAAAGATGATGTAGAGAAGTCGGTAGTTTCCAATTCTGCTACTCCAGATGTTCCTGATCTTAAAAGGTCCCTTGAGGGGCTTTCCAGCCTTGAATGGATCAACCATTAATTCATTTATTTTGTCTCTAATCCTTCTCTTCTCGGTCTCTCCTAATCTATCGATGAATTTCTTTGTTATGCGACTAAAAACAACGGTGTAAACCATTATTCTTCGCCAAAAACCTCGTCATACCTATAATATTCTCCTCTTTTGTACTCCTCGATGGCTTTGTCAATTTCTTCAAGGATTTTTGGGTTTTCGGATAGAATTTCAAGACTCTCGATTAGAGCCTCTACGTCATCCTTGGTAACCATGTTCTCCTCAATGTGCTTCAGCCTTTCCTTAACGTCTCTCAACTCTATCATGAGATTCTCCAAGACCTCCGCTTCCATGCAGGTCACCAATATGTGATATGACGCTGGAGTATAAAAGTGATTGGAAATTATGTGAAAAGGGCGCTAATGTGTGAACTACACAAAACTAGCAAAGCTGTCCTTAAAGAAGCGGTTTAAACAACTCCATAATCGTCTTTATAGAACTTAAGGGAATAAGGCGAAATGGAAAAGGCAGAAACTCGATTTTGCCTATCTTTATGGGTGGTGCGGGGGATGGCTGTCAAACTCGTATTTAAACCCACCTTATAAAGGTGTCATGACACGTTTGATGATTGACAATGAATTTTTCTCAAAAACAAGAATATGTCATGACAGATGTAATGACGAATGTCGCGACATTTTTCTAGGACTAGGACAAATTCCTTCGGCATCTTTGTATCCGCTCTTTCTTAACTGAACCATAGATGTTTTATTAAGTTAATTCCTTCGTGCAAGTCCAATCTTTCTCTGTTAAACCGGCTAAGTGGCAAGATAATCAAAAACAATGATAGGCCTCTAAATATTTAGGTCATACTAAAGTCTTTGTTCTTCGGCAGATCACACGGATGAATGGAGAAATAGACGAGTTTTCACTCAACTGTCTGCTAATAGCAAAGTTGAAGCATTAGAGAGGTACGTTGGATTAGAAAGGATAGATTCGAGCATAGGTGCCATTATAAATGTGGAATTTCCATTGGCGGAAAAGTTTAAGAGGAACAGCAGACTAAGGTGAGGCTGAGAAATTGAACCGAAGAGCAACCATCCTTATGTTAATGAGTTGGCTGATGAGTCTCATAAGCAATAGGCGCTCGTTTGGGAACATTTTGTAAGGCTGATATCTAATAAAAGAGATTATTCAGTCGTTTGAGAGAAAAATTGGGGTTTAGCTTACTCTCCTCGGAGTTCGAGACACAAATAGACATGGAAGTACGCTGGGAAACTGCCAGACTTGTAACCCACCTGAACCGTAAAGAAACCAAAGGTGCTAAATGGCCATTCTACAATAGGGTAATCTGAGTATGTTCCCTCATCGTAAGCGACTTCCTCTCCGCCCTTAAGAACTCGAACAAACATAGTGTTCCGTTCGTCCAAATCCCATGCGCTAACACACAGCACTCCGTATAGATCTCTGTAAGTTTCGATGATGAATATTCTATACGTCACAACTACGCCTTCTTCGTAAGCGAAGTCCTCTTTGTACTCTTCCCCCCAGTTTACCCATATTAAAATAGGGTCAGCTTTTACTTTATCGACATCCGCAACGGCGTTCTTTACTCCCGCCACAGTCGAGGCAGGTAAAGCCAATAGAGTTGACACAGCGATTACTAACAGCAGCAAGCCTCTCCCTTTTAAGAGCGTTTGCAAAGAATAATCCCTCCAAAATGATCATATGGCTTGTGTCGATATTTAAATATTTTTCACGCCTTTTGGACCCGAGTGAGAAGGTTGGTGTAAACGTTAGAAGTAAAAGCATACAATCGATAACGACCGTCAATAAGGTTTAAGAGACGTATGAAGCCAGCTGCGAGAGGCATGGCAGAAGAAACGCAGCTTAAAAGAGTAGGCTGTTACCTTTGCAACAGAGGACATTGCGGACTACTAGCCTATGTCGATGGTGCGGGGGGTGGGATTCGAACCCACGAACCCCTACGGGACAGGATCTTGAGTCTTGCACGCACGCACATATAACCTTAGTGTGCGCACACTGCGCATATAGCCCTACACATGTAGATTGACCTGGCTCTGCTACCCCCGCACCCACTAGACTAACTTACCTTTGTTTCTTTTAATACTTTCCAATTTTGACGGCGCTTAGTTTATGGACTCTGAGTCCAGCGAATGTTGAAAAAGCTGTGGGGTAGAGCTGCTAGTCGACTAGATCCTAAACTTCGCTCGCCCGTTTAGCGGATTAGGGTTCCAACCTTGACTCCCCTGATCGCCAACGCGACGTTGTTCGGCTCGAAGCCGTTCACCACAACAGTTTTCGTTCTTCTTTTCTGGAGGATCCGAACGGCCTCTGGGTCGAAAACCTGGTGGATACCCGCCTTGTGTTTACCCTCCTCTAAGAGCCGAGACAACTCGTCGAAGCTCAAGGTGTCAAGCTTTCTGGCCTCCGGATGCTTCCTCGGATCCTTGGTGTAAACCCCATCTTGATCCGTTGCCTTAACAAGCAGCTCGGCTCCAATCCTATCCGCAATCATCGCTGCTACCGCGTCGGTGGTCATCCCAGGCTTCACTCCACCCATCACCACGATTCCGCCTTCTCTCAACAAATCGGCGGCTTCATCCACGGAGGTCGGTATCCCCCTAGCCGCGTAGCCATCCAGCTTCAAGGCCAGCAACTGAGCGAACAGCCTCGTAACCGAGATAGCCACCGCGTCTTGCTCAGGCTCTCCCAACCCCATCTGCTTTGCTGTTTCAATGAGGCTTCGGGCTGCGGTGCCTCCGCCAACCACCACGACAAGCTCGTGTCTCTGCTCCTTCAGGTCTTTCAACAACTTTGCGTATTGGCTCAGAAGCCTGGGACTGGGCGGTGAAGCAACCACGGCACCACCGACACGGATCACCACCTTCATGAACCTTTCCTCCCAGCATATCGTTAGAGGCATTGAGGTATTAAAAACATCGCTGGCTGGACATGTGTTAGGAGGATCCATGCCTCTTTCCTTCGCCGGAGGTATTTCCAGTGTAGCTGTGAAGCAACAAGCTCAAATGCCTTTGGCGCAATTTAAATTATGGAAAGGGGATGGATGCTGATGCCTCAGATTCAACTGGTGTTCTTAGGAACGGGAGGGGGAAGATTCGCCATCATGACCCAGAAGCGAAGGACGGGGGGAATACGCTTCTTGGGGGAAAACCTCAACGTGCACCTCGACCCAGGACCAGGAGCCCTCGTATACTCTATCGAGGCCGGGCTTGACCTGCAGAAACTCAGGGCTGTGATGATCTCCCACTGTCACCCAGACCATTACAACGACGCCGAAGTCTTCATCGAGGCCATGACTCAAGGGATGACGAAGAAACGTGGAGTCGTGGTTGCTCCTCGCAGCGTCCTGCACGGCAACGGTTGCGGCCCATCCATCTCCAGGTATCATCAACAGATGCCCGAACGAGTGATTGAAGTGAGGCCTGGAGCATCGTTCGACCTAGGCGAATTGACGATAGTCGCCACGGAAGCCAGGCACACGGACCCTGAAGCAGTGGGCTTTCGATTCGAGACGAAGGACATAGGCGATATCGCCTACACGTCGGACACCGAGTACTTCGAAGGAATAGGAGAACTCTACAAGGGCGTGAGGCTGCTTATGCTCTGTACGATGAGGCCCTCCGGAAAGCCTTGGAAGGGACACATGACCACCGATGACGCCGTGAAGATAGTCGAGGAAGCGAGACCGGAGATGGCGGTGCTAACCCACTTCGGCATGCAGATGATCTTTCGAGGACCAGCCAACGAAGCCAAACTCGTCGAGCAGAGAACGTCGGTTCCCACGATCCCAGCTTCGGATGGAATGCGCATAAACGTAGGCGCCGAGATCCGGCTGCAAAAACCAGAGAGGAAACAAAGAGGTTTAAACGAGTTCAGGAAGCGTTAGAACGGCAACGATTATTTATTTGTACGCTCATTCCTTAACCTTAATCATGGCTCTCAGGGGCTTCAAGAATGCAGGTGTTGCCAAAGGAATGTAGAATCCTAGAAATCGAGGAGAAATGGGAAAGGCTATGGGAGGAGATGGGCGTCTACCGCTTCGACTGGAACGACGCGAATCGCCCAGCGTACAGCATCAACACTCCACCGCCCTACCCCTCAGGCAACTTTCACATGGGGAACGTCCTCAACTGGACTTATTTTGACATGGTTGCCCGCTACAAGCGCATGCAGGGATATAACGTCCTCTTTCCCCAAGGCTGGGACTGCCACGGCTTACCCACGGAGGTGGAGACCGAGGAGCACTATGGAATCAAGAAAACCGACGTCCCACCGGAAGAGTTTAGAAGGCTCTGCGAGAGCTTCGTGAATAAATACATTGACGTGATGAAAAGGGCCGTCATCCGGCTGGGATGCTCCACCGACTGGAGCCTCGAGTACAGGAGCATGAACCCTGACTACTGGAGAAGAACCCAGCTCTCCTTCGTTATTCTCCACGAGAAAGGCTTCATCTATCAAGGAACCCACCCGATCAATTGGTGTCCACGGTGCGAAACCGCCATAGCCGACGCCGAAGTTGAGTACGAAAAGAGGCAGGGGAGGCTCCACTACATACGGTTTCCGCTAGAAAGAGGCGACTTTCTGACCATAGCCACGACCAGACCTGAACTTTTGCCTGCTTGCGTCACCGTGGCTGTGCATCCCCACGATGAACGCTATCAACAGCACATCGGAGAGAAGATCATCGTGCCTCTAGTCGGAAGAAAGGTGGGGATCATACCTGACGAAACCGTGGACCCATCCTTTGGAACGGGTGTTGTGATGGTCTGCACCTACGGCGACAAGACAGACGTAAAGACCGTGGCAAAACACCGATTGCCCGTTATAATCGTGATAGACGAGAAGGGTAAAATGAGGGAGAAAACTGGAAAATACGCCGGAATGACCATACGAGAAGCACGAGAAGCCGTGGCACACGATCTGGAACGAGAAAACCTGCTGGAGAGGGTTGAAACAACACCCCAAGACGTGGGAGTCTGTTGGAGATGCAAAACCCCTGTTGAAATAATAGAGCAAAAACAATGGTTTATGAGAACAAGAAAACTTTCCGACGCTGTGGAAAGGAAAGCGCTGGAAGTCACCTGGTACCCAGACTACATGAAAAAACGCCTAGTCGACTGGGCTGAGTCCCTGGACTGGGACTGGGTGATCTCCCGTCAAAGAGTCTTTGCCACCCCTATACCCGTATGGTACTGCAAGGAATGCGGGGGAGTCGTCCTCGCCAAACCCGAATGGCTCCCCATAGACCCAAAGATGGAGGGCCCAAAAATTGACAAATGCCAGAAATGCGGTTCGAAAGAGTTTACGCCTGAAAGAGATGTGCTGGACACGTGGTTCGACTCATCCATATCATGCGCCGTACACGCGGGTTGGCCTGATCGTGAAGACTGGAGCAGGCTCTTCCCCGCCGATTTGCATCCCTCGGGCTACGACATCATTCGAACGTGGGCGTACTACCTCATGGTTCGGCACATAGCCTTGTTCGATGAGAAGCCCTACAAGAGTTGTCTGATCAACGGCATGGTTCTGGGCACAGATGGAAGGAAGATGAGCAAGTCATTGGGCAATTACATCGCCACGCCCGAGGTCTTTGGCAAATACGGCGCCGACGCCACGAGACAGTGGGCTGCCAGCGGGGGAGCCACGGGATCAGACATACCCTTCCGATGGCCAGATGTGGAATATGGATGGAGATTTCTCATTAAGCTGTGGAATGCGGCCCGGTTCGCCAGTCAAAACTTGCGTGATTACGCCCCTCAGGAAAGGGTTAGCTTGGAACTCCTAGACAGATGGTTGCTCAGCAAATTGGAAAGGCTAACGGAAAATGTGACAAAAGCCTTTGAAAGTTGCCAGTTCAACATCGCCACCGAAGAGGTGAGGAACTTCACCTGGCATCTGCTGTGCGATGAATACATAGAGGCGATAAAGCATCGGTTATACCAACCCCAAACCTATGGAGGGGAAAGGAAACTGGCGGCGCAACACACCCTCCACACAGCCGTTTATCGTGTACTGCAGCTTCTAGCGCCGATTTCTCCGCATGTAACCGAAGAGATCTATCAGGTTATGTACAGGGAAGAGATGGGAAATAGAAGCATCCATGTCTCACCGTGGCCTACCGTCGAGAAAAGTAGGGTGGACGAGGAGGCGGAGAGGTATGGCGACCTAGCAATAGCGATGATGGGAGAAGTTCGAAGGGAGAAAGCAAAACTGAGGATGCCACTAAACGCACCCATCAAAAAACTAGTCATCTTTGCAGGAAACGAAAAGAGCGCGCATGTCTTAAATGGGGTTAGGGACTCCATGGAAGGAACTTGCAAAATACAGAAAATCGAGATCCTGCCAGAGGAAGGGCATGGTAAAGAGGTGGAAGGACATCCGAACATCCGATTTGTCGTGGAGTTTTAGCTTGAGGGCTTAAAACGAAGAATAGCCGCGATGCCTCCAAAAGACTTCCTCAGCATCTGACCCTCCTCTGTTTCCATGGATATAACCTCCACATTTACCCCGGCTTGATTCGCCAATTCGGCTAGATCATCGATGAGATCCTTCGTCTCCTCCGCGGCGAGGGTTGGTGTCTGACACTTTGGGCACGGCTTTCCGATGAGACCTTGTTTAAAACTGTCCAGCTCTGGGCTCCTCATAGTTTTCTGTTCTGTGTACCCGCAGGTACCACATTTTACCTCAGTTCGAACCATGTCGAGGCCTTCGGATAGGAGCAAGGTCTTAACGGCGCCCATTTCTAGACTTTGCTTCGCCTCATCCTCTCCGTATGTGGCCAAGTCTGTGTCATGCCCAATCTCGTAGAGAAACTCTTGCACGATCCGCTTTTCCTCCACGTAACGAACACGTCGCAGAACCTCCGGCGCCTTTTCCATAATTTCCTCCACCCCAGCCTCTTCCACGTAGGCCGTATCGATGGTCGCTATGATCTTTCCCTTCAAAGTATATTGAAGATAATCTCCCTTCTCGAAATCCTCTTTGGTTGGGCCCGGCCCGCCGATGATTATCCCCTTCAAGTCAGGTATGGACAAGAAAACTTCACTCGCGTGCTTGCCTACGCGTTTGTAATATTCCAATAGTCTGGCTTCCCTTAGTCTCTCGAACCTTCGGGCAGATTGACCGCCTGCCCGATGTTTGCCAGCTACCCCAGAAGTTATCGCTTGAACGGTTTCTAAGCGTTTGCCTTGAAGAGTGGCTATCGTGCTGGATGTCGAGTCGATAACCAAGATTCCGTAGGTTTCCTTTTCCTTGAGGAGTTCTTGTAGAGGCTCGACGTGGAATCGTGCATCACAGCGGTAGAGGTAAACGTATATGGGCTCTGGAGGCTCAATCACGTACGTTTCAATCCTCTCGCTACCGGGTCCTCCGTTCTGTGGAATGGCCCCGCAAAAAATGACTAGGCCGTTTTCTGGCACCTCCTTAAAAAGCTTGAGGCGTTGCGTAACCTTTACAATGGCGTCTTGAACGTTCTTTCGCGTGGTGGTTGATTTGATGTTGGCGGCTGTTCCATACTCCTGCTTAAGCATGGCAACGATCTCGCTTATTTGGCGACCAGGTGGAGCATATAGCGAAACGAGCTCGGTCCCTCTGCCCTCTTTGCGGGCTAGCGTCTCCAGTGCCCTTTTCAAACGAAACTTCTCCAATGAGGTGCGTTTCTCGCTCAAAGCTTCATCTCCGCGTTGATCATAAAGCCCAGTGCAACGCAATACATAAGAGTTATCGTGCATCCCGCTTTAAGTTACTTTTTATTTTACCCAGACAAACATTCAGCATAACATTGCAAATGCCTGCACGGTCTTCCGGCTGTATTCTGAGGATTGCCCAAGCGGTTTCTATAGTTGTGTGGTTATCTCCTCTGAACCCGTCCTTCTCGAACGTTCGTCAAAAGCTGTGGAGCGTCGCCTCAAGAGCTTGATGTATAGCTGTCTGTAAACAGGCTTAATCGGCTCCACAAAAGACTTAAATATCGAGGTTTCGGTCTCTCTCGTTAGGAGGCGTAGTTGTGAGTGGTGAACGTTTTAACAGTTTCGTCGCCTCCTTCTAGTGTTTGCTCGGCATCCATCTTCCGCAAAGCCCTATCTTGTAGAAGTTTTTTTGGAGGCTGAAGCCGTGAAGGAATTCATAGAAATCTCTAAGATACCTGCCAGCGAGGAAGGTAAACGATCGATCCGTGGATGGCTCCACAACAAGAGGTCAAGTGGCGGTGTCCTCTTCCTGATGTTGAGGGACGGCACAGGAATCATTCAATGTGTCCTGAAGAGAGATAGATTCGCTGATGAGGCCTATGAGAGGCTTGATAAGCTACCCTTAGAATCAGTTTTGGAGGTCGAGGGCGTTGTCAGGAAGGACCCCCGCGCCCCAGGAGGCTATGAACTCTTGGCGGAGGACGTGAAAGTTCTCCACGAGGCGGGCAGGGACTTCCCCATAGCGAAGAAGTATCACAGCCCGGATTTCTTGCTCGACCATCGTCATCTGTGGATTAGGAGCAAGAAGATGCAGACCGTGCTAAGGGTTAGAGCCAAGCTACTTCGTGTGGCGAGGGAATGGCTTCAAGAACAAGGCTACACTGAGGTGCACGTTCCGATCCTCACCGCCGCCGCCTGCGAGGGAGGCGCAACGCTGTTTCCAGTTGATTACTTTGGCGAGAAGGTTTATTTAGCGCAGAGCTGGCAGCTGTACGCCGAGGCCGTCATAGCCAGTCTGGGCAAAATCTATACCGTAGCGCCTTCCTTCAGGGCTGAGAAGTCTAGGACGAGGCGGCACCTAACGGAGTACTGGCATCTGGAGGTGGAGGAGCCCTTCTGCGACCTGGAAGGGATCATCAAGGTTCAGGAGGAGCTGGTAGCCCATATCTGCCATACCCTGGCCAAAGAAGAATGTGGGGAATTGGGCTTGCTTCAGAGGGACCCGAAGGACCTGCTTTGCATCCAGCGCCCCTTCAAGAGGATAACCTACGACGAAGCTATAGAAGCTATACGAAGAGACGGGATGGAGATAGCTTGGGGAGACGACCTGACGTGGAGGCATGAGAGGGTTCTAGCGCTGAAGTTCGATCAACCCTTCTTCGTCACGCACTTCCCCAAGGGGGTGAAGGCGTTCTACCACAAGCCGGATCCAAACAGGGCTGAAGTAACCCTATCAGCCGACTTGCTGGCCCCCGAGGGCTACGGCGAGATAATCGGTGGGGGTCAAAGGATACACGATCTTGATGAGCTGTTGGAGAGGATGAGGGAGGAGGGACTAAATCCAGACGATTATCAATGGTACATAGATCTAAGGAGGTACGGCTCCGTGCCTCATGCTGGCTTCGGCCTAGGCATCGAGAGGCTGCTTGCATGGGTTTGCAAGCTGAAGCACATAAGGGATGCAATTGCATT
>Ga0315314_1001338_pt1 | contig 22535 bp, 29 predicted proteins | sample TDP9_MG_FD_203631 | JGI IMG/M metagenome (GOLD analysis project Ga0315314, IMG submission 203631) | Freshwater sediment microbial communities from Lake Towuti, South Sulawesi, Indonesia - TDP9 | ecosystem: Environmental > Aquatic > Freshwater > Lake > Sediment | place: Indonesia: South Sulawesi... | reverse complement strand
CAGAGTCAAAATAAAAACCACGCAAACGGATATTCAGTACCTTGAGCGCCTGGAAAGCCTTATGTCGGATTTCAGAAATGAACTGATAAATAGGATAAGGCCTCTACTCACTGCGAGAGCTTCGTATTTGTTCAAGGAGCTCACTGACGACAGGTACCCTTTAATAGAACTGGATGAGGATTACAATATCTATATAGTTGATGAAAATCGAAAATATGGTCTAAAGAGGTATTCAGGCGGAGAAGAAGACCTGGCAAATCTATGCCTGAGAATTGCGATGTCCCAGGTGATAGGGGAAAGAAGCGGGGCACAGATTAATTTTATGGCTCTTGATGAAATTTTTGGAAGTCAGGATGAATCGAGAAGAATCAATATACTCAATGCTTTCAACAAATTGACAAATCAATTTGCACAGATTATACTGATAACGCATATTGATACTATCAGGGAAAAACTGCCATATGTGTTGAGGATAGAAGAAGACAGCAACAAAGAAAGCCACGCGCAGTTCGAGTAAGTTAGTCGCGGAAACATTAAGAGCATAGGGGACGGTATTAAGACAAGAAGGTCGCAATTCTAAAATTCCTGCACTAGAACTCCTGCCACATTTACCTGAGAAAAAATCTAATGCCGGAGATTTTGCATGGATTCTTACACTGATAAACAACTTATCTCAAGGATTTTAGAAATCGGCAAAGAGCCGCTTTTGATTGTCGGCGGTCCAGGTACTAGAAAATCAACTTTGCTAGCCGAAAGAGTAAATAGTATTATTCAAAAGTCACTTGCAGAACCACGGAATATTCAAGTCCTGTCTTTTAATAACGCTTCTGTAAGGGACCTAGAAGAAAAATTCGATGACCACAAAGTGCCAGAAGCAGTGAAAATTTCCACGGTTCATAGTCTCGCTTACAGAATAGTCTTACAGAATTTCGCACAAACAGGATGGAATGGTGAGTTGAATATCACCGATAAAATGGATGACGAGCTAATTCTCCGTGATTCTCGTTATGAGGAATTAGGTCTCAATGAGATATATATGAATTTGGCTGACTTAAGATCCCTTAATGAAGCAAACGAATATTATAAATTCAAAAAATTCTATAACGGCTTCAACTTTTATGAAATAACACGAAAGGCAGTTAGATTGCTTAAGAGCGATAAAAAGATAAGGAATAAATATCTTAAAGAAATTGATTTTTTGATTGTTGATGAATATCAGGACCTCAACAGAGCAGATCAAAAATTTATAGAATTGTTAACCGAGGAAAATCATGGATTAACCATCTGCGGGGACGACGACCAGAGTATATACTGTTTCAGGTATGCTTTCCCGGATGGGATTAGAGAAAAATACAATTCTGGAAAATTTCAAATTGTAAACTTAGAATTCAGTTATAGATGTCCTGACTTTATAGTTAAGGTAGCAAATTATATCAGGTCAAAGATGGGTGACAGTATACCAAAAGCGTTAAAAGCCGTAGCCAGTGAACAGAAAGGACTAATTATATCTTTGCCATCTTCTACCGAAACTAGAAATAAAGAGGCAGAATGGGTCGCAGAGAAAATAATTGAAGAAAAAAACGAATATCTCTCCCGTAAAAGCCAAGACGAGAGATATAAAATTTTGGTTCTTGCAAGCGAAGAGGATGTTTATAGAAACCTTAGGAAAATTCTTTCGGAAAAGGGAGTAGACTACGCAACCAAGCGATCCAAGATATTAAGTCAGAATTTAGCTAGACGAATATATTTTGCTTTAAAGTTTATAGAACAGCCGAATAATAATTTGGCACTCCGTTGGGTTCTTCACGGACTTACTCCAAATACAGATTACAATGCAGTAATTACTAAAGCCCTCGAGCAGAATCTATCTCTTTGGGAAACAGTAAATCAGTCAGAGGATAAGAAAGTCAAAACGATTTGTCATAATTTGCTATCTATCAGTAAAGAAAATAAACCGTCAAAAATATTAGAAAAGGCTTTGGAGATTCTTAACATTGAAAGAAATAATAGTCAAGGCGTTAGTAAGCTTTTTGAGGTCGCAGAAGAATCAACCACTATTAAAGAGTTCATTGGGAAAATAGAAACTCAAAATCTCGAACCCGAAGAATATACCGATGATTCGCGGACGCGAAAAGGCTTTACTGTTGAATTAATGACAATTCACTCGGCGAAGGGATTAACCGCCGATGTTGCCTTTATAATGGGCCTCGAGAATGGGATTTTCCCAAAAGATATTCAAGGAAACTACACGGAAGAAGAACTTAGACTTTTCTACGTTGCACTTACAAGAACAAGAAGGAAATTATATATGAGCTTTGTGCGCTCCAGGAGAGGTCGGCTTGCGAGAGGCGAGTATATCCGAACCCAATCTAAATTCATTAGTATTATACAAGAGCTTCCTGATTGGCGGGACTATTTAGATTTTGTCTCATGTTAATTTCTGTAAGGACAGATGAGAAGTCCTCAAAGCCTTACGCGTGTTTAGGACAAGAGAATTAAGTTATTTTCTTCCTTCGAGATAAGTAAATACTGTAAAAAATATCGCTTTTTACTTGAAAGACCCGACGCCATAAAGCCAGTATTCCAACAAAAATAAAAAATAACGGAAAGAAGGGCGGATATTCCCGACAAAACGAGAAAAACCTAATCATAAATATCGGGTTTACAGAACTTATTAACCTAAACAAAAAACAACAAAAGAAGAAAAAACTGAAAAGTAGACAGGGACGTGAAAGACAAGAAACATTAGATTTTTCTTGCGAGGGCTCGACCAGTATTGTATAATCTCGTTTTAAAAGGAGGTGATAAGATGTCTGAACCTAGGGAAGCCACAAGAAGATTGTTAACCATAGATAGTTGGTTGATGGCTGTATGCGCACTCTTGCTTTATTTCTCGCTTGAGGTCGCCGGGACAGCAACTCCGAAACTTAGGTCTTTGGGTTTAATAGCCGAAATTATCTCGATAGGAACTTTCATTACCGCTTTAATCTACTACACTACCGCAGCAAGTTGCCTTTGCGCTCCTTATTACGAACAACAACTGCAGCCTATAAGTGAAAGAACCTCCATGATAAAAGCTAGGTCTTTATTGATCCGGGGCACTTGTCTTCTATTTTGGGGGCTCGCGGCTCTTATTCCTCTCTCATTGAATTTTCACTGGCTTGCAATTGTATTTACGCCTTATTGTGCGATGGCTCCGGCAATATGGCTTATCCGGAGAGAGTCTATAGCCTTTAAGAAAGCTCCCCGGATGTTAGTAAAAATGAAGCAATGGATAAAGCGCTTAAGAAATTGTGATACTTCTATGCACCCAACTTAACCTTCTTTCTTTTATCGCGCCAGCTTAGATACTTTTCTGGCAAGAATGAAAGCAGTTTGCCGTAGAAGCTTGCTTTCTGTTCTCTACCGTCATAACCTCCGGAGAGGTCATCGGAAAGCCCAGTTCTATAAAAACTTTCAGCAATTCCTAAGCCGAAACCTATTATGGTACCAAGACCAACAGCATATTCGCTCTTTGCTATCATTCCACACACTCCCCCCGTTATTGCATAACCTGGTATGTTAAACATCTCATTATAAAATGTCGCCGCTATCGCATCAAACCAGTCCCGACCAAACTTTTTCTCCAATCTGCTTTTTAGCCCATGTGATAAACAGCCTAGCACAGGCCAAGTCACTACTCCTAGAACGAGCTGCGCTATACTTTTCCTTCCTAAAGGGCCTAGTATGCCTTCTAATTTTGTTTTGTTTTCCATTTTTCCTATTTTAACCATAACAAAACTTCCTTTATAAATCTTTCGTTTTTTATTCCTAAGGAGTAATAAACCTTTTATTGATTCTTCATTCCTTACTACAACTCCTGCCTTGCTTTCGTGAGAAGTTCGATAACCTTTGCTATGTCTCCTTTCCGCAGCCTGATGACGTCGCGCCTCGGCTGAAGGTTTTTGTCCTTCCAGCTTCTCGTCAGGCTGAGCGACCTGAAGCTGTACTCTCTGCCGTCTTTGCTGCCATGATTTTCCCATATCGCGACTTCAAAATTGTCCTGACTGAATCTCTTTACTGGCTGCATTGTTCTTACTTCCTTTCTTTCTGTTATTTTTGCAGGCATTTGTCCGACGAGGATAACCCTGGTGCCGTAGCTGTGCTCATGGTCAACCAGGACATGTCTCATTATTTCGTCAATGATATCCTTGTCTAGTGTAGGAAACCTTATCTCCATCTGGGACCCATTCAACATATCGCCAAGGGAGGGAATCGAAGGCGAGCCATCTTTATCGAACGTTATCTTTATCTGGCGGTAGCCCCAAGTCAGCACAAGATAGCTCTTCTCAAGAAAACTCTTGCAGTCAGGAAATTTTGCAATGACGTCAGATTTTATCTTCTGCCATTTTTCCTCTTGTTGTATTATCCAGTCTCGAATGTAGATTGTTTCCATTTGGGACCTCACTCAATAGATGGCTTAAAGGAGGGGTCGATCTCCTTTGCTTTCTCATAACATTCCCGCTCTTGTTCAAATTGCCCGAGTATTCTTAAGGCGTGGGCTTTTAGAATCCAGGCCTCTATGCATCTTTCGTCAATCAGTAAGGCGCAATCGAAAGACTTAATTGCCTTCGTATATCTGTGTAATTTTATGAGTGCCTTTCCTCGCCAAATCCATCCTTCGAGATTCTTCGGGTCAGCTTCCAGAATAAAATTAAAGCATCCAAGCGCCTTGCTGTGGAGGCGTCGTTCCATAAATTCCTTTCCTTCCTTGAGATATTCCTCAATCAGTTTTCCGTTCATTTTTTTCACCTCCTAAAAGACTGTCGTTAAAATCTTATATCCTTTAAGGAACAAGGCCTTACTCGGAGGGCGGCTCGAAGGAAGGGTCAAGCTCAATCGCCTTCTCTGCGCATTCCTCAGATTCCTTCTTCCTGTTGAGCCTGTAGAGAATTATGGCTTTCACTATCCATGCCCAAGCGTCTTCCGCCGTAAGGGATATTACCTTATCGCAGCATTCAAGCGATTCCTCGTACCGGTGCATCATCCGTAGTCTATTAGCCTTCATGAGCCAAAGTGCGGCACATGCTGGATCAAGAGTTAATCCTTTGTCAATGCACTCCAATTCCTGAACAAATTCCTTAAGAGTCTCCAGAGCCTCAGCCTTAAAGGCCCATGCTGCAACACATTTTTCGTCAATCGACAAAGCACGGTCGAAGCATGCAATTGCCTGCGTACTTTTTCTCAGATATATCAAAACCCTTCCTCTCCAAATCCATACGTTGAGGCTTCTAGGGTCAATTTCCAGGACTATTTCAAAGCATTTCAGAGACTCCACATAAAGTCTAAGTCCGAAAAGCTTTTTTCCTTCCTCAAATAAACGCTCAGCTATCTCTTTTAATTTCTCCATTTCTATCACCTCCTAAATTCAATATCTCGCCCAGAGATTTACACCTTAACAACTCGTACAGCAGGCAAACGGCAACTCTCTTCCTTCGTTCCTCGTTCAAAGTCTGAGCCGTTCCCTTGATTTCTTTCAAGACTTTGTCGTTCTTGCAGCCTATAATTACGCAATCGCAACCGGCTTGGAGAAAATCCTTTTCAACATTTATCTTTTCATGAATGGCCGAAAGAGCCACTTCCAGCCCTATAAGCTGATTTTGAAGTTCTATTGTTACGTCCATAAACTTGCCTTTTAACTGCTTCTCGATAGAAATTTCCCAGTCATTCCTCAAGCTTTTTAGATGCTCGGTTATCTTGTAAATCCAGAGGTCGTGCTCGAATCCGCCGCCTCTGCTTAAGTGCTCTCTGGGAAGCATGCCTATAACCTCGTAGCCCTCAGTCGTGAGCTCAAGAAAAGTGGCCATGCCGCCTCTGTAACCGAGATTAATCTTATGCTTTTTGCAGAGCTTTTTTCTTATCAGCGAATCTGCAATCCTGTCGCCTTTGCTTCCTGACAACTTCAAAGTGTCGTATCTATCCTTAATCGAAACATAAGGCCTGTTGTAAATGTCCCACAAAAACGCTGTTTCTTCGGACTTCGGTTCAGTTTGGTCTTGCTTGTCGTGTTCTTCTTTCTTTTGCTGCTCTTCCTTTACGGCAGTATCATGGGCTTCCTCACTTTCCTTTCTTTCAGCAGTCTTTTTGCGAGGACCGAGAATCCGCTCGTTATTTTCTTTTACCTCTTTATCGCTTATGTCATCTTTTGGAAGATTCACGGGAAGAACCATCGCAAGAAATGGCTCCGTGTATCTTTTTGAAAACTTCACTATCATTTCGCGCTCCTTTAGCCTATGACAGAACTCTCTCATCTCAATATCGTATATGCCCATGCTTCTCCGCATGCACTCAATGTCGTCGCCGCTCGCAAGCGAAAACATGACCTGCATGAAGGCGTTGCTTTTTATGCTTTCTCCCAATTGATAGGGATAGTGCGTGCAGCAAAAGACGTAAATTCTGGCATGCCTTATGGTGGCAAGAAGGTCGCTTATTATTGAAAGAGGATAAAACCCCCGGGTGAGGTCCTTGCTGAACAGAAGGTTAGCATCATCCAGGCCAATGTAATGAATCGGCAAAATGCCTCTGGATGCTTCAGACATTCCTTCCGCTTCTGCATCCTGGGCTTTTTTCAGCTTGTACTTGAAAAGCCATGTTGCCAAGAGATTTGTAATGAATACCTGCTGGTCTGACGTGAGGTTACCGATTTCAAAAATTACATTGTGGTTAGCAAGGCTTTCAAGGTCGCTTTTTCTGCATTTAAACGTTTCGCCGAGGTCACCTGAAAGTATGCCTTTAAGCCTGTTTGTTGCGGATTCCTTGTATTGGGAGGTTCTTCCTATGGGAGGAAAACACTTCGTTGATTCTACTTTATGAAGGAGGTCAAACAGGTTTGAATTATCAGGAAGCTGATTCATCAAGTCTATGATGAAATTCTGGGTTCCCTCAAATACTGTAAAGCCCTGAACGAACGCCTCGGAAAAGACGTTAACCCATTCGCTTTTTGAAAGCCCAGGAGGGGGCAGAAGAGGATTGATTTCTATGCCTCCCTTAAAGTCAACAACTATTATTTCCTTCGTGATTCTCATCAATTTTCTTGCCTCTTTTGACTTAACGAAAAGCCAGTCTTTTATGCCCAATCGGAGTGCCTGGGCGAGAATCATGAAAAGCAATGTGGTCTTGCCGGATAATGTCTGGCCTACGAATAGGCCATGTCCGTCTTCAGGAAAAAATCCTACAGGTATACCCAGTTCCGTTACTCCAAATTTTATCGCTCCGTCAACAGAACTGTCCGGCTGGGGAAAAGGCCCCGGCTGGAAGGGGTTAATCTGCATGCGGGATGTTATATATTCAATGAACTTTTCAATGATCTTCTTATTCGGATTTGCCGCGATGGAGTAAACAAAGCTTTCAATGATATCATCCATAAGACCCTTTGACCTCAGCAGTTCGAGAAGCTCCTTTGCAGCAGCAATGTCACCTAACATAATCCTTTTCAAAAGATTGATAATCTCATCCATTTTTCACCTCAAAGTTGCAATTCTTTCGCGCTAACTTCATTCCCTTGATTTTTTTTGCTTCTGCCCAGGCCTCTACAGCAGCCTATTGTCTTGTCAAGAATAAACTTCCAGAAGCTTGAATACCAGACGCCAAAGTAGAGCTTCCCGCAGCCAGGCTTCTCACATACGATTCTTCCGGAAGGGCATTGATGTGCGTGCTTTTCATCAATAAGATGGCCCCGCCAGCATCTGTAAAGAATCATACCTTTTTGCCATTCGTGACCGCAGTCCAGCATAACTTTTTCTGCTCTCGTCACGATGTCAATTCCCTTGTTTTCGTTCATGTAGGTGTCTTCAAACTCGCCGTAAAGAAGCCTCTGCCCCATGACCTCGTCCGTGATAATTACCACATTCGCTCTCCTCGTAACGGGCCTGAGAGGTTGCGATTTAGACTGCTCAGGATTCTCATTTCTGTTGTTAAACTCTTCAAAACCTGGTTCCATTTCCATGTTTCTCATTTCCTGTCCTCCTTGTTTTTTTCCTCACAGAAAGAATAATTGGACTACAAACAAAATTCCAATTGTTGTGTATAGAACACGCTTTATGCTCGACCAGCCTTCAAATCCCGGAGCAAGCAAGAACGCTATTTTCCCCGGCAGCAAAGCTATGCACAAAAGGCATATACCTCCAAAAAATGCGAATGCCCCCTTGCCGATTCTTTCGACAAATCCGAGCGGGACGCTAAATAAAAAGTATGTGACAATGAATGCCACGAGAACCTGAACAAACCTGATTTTTATCTTCAGCCATGCAATCAACAATGCGCAGAATGTGAAGATTGACCACAGACCAAGTCTCACGATGAAAATCTTAAGATTTAATGGTAGGCCGAAAAGAAGATTAGAAATCTGGCCTAACGTTGCTTTTGCTATGTCCATTTGTGTCTCCTTTCAGGTCATTAAGCTTATCCATACCGAGTATCTCGTAGAATTTGTTAAAGTCGTTCTTCTCTATCGCTGCCAGTGCTTTTAAGTAAATTCCCTCTGGTGCCGTCATCAATTCATAGAATCCCAAACCGTTTTTGTTGCCGCCTAACTTGCTCTTTTCCATTTTCTATTACCTCAATTCCCTGAGTTTTCTTTCCCAATAATTTTTATAACCAAGGCACAATTCCCTTTTCTTCCTGTCAGATTCTGACCTTACAGCGGAATCCCAAAATGTAATCCTTCTGGCGATGTGCTTCCTCACTGCCCGCTTATCCTTGAATTTTCCGTCATAGCCTTTAACCATCTTTTTCACCTTTCATCATTTAAATGGCAAAAGGCAGGCAGGATATTCCCAGGAAGAAAAATTCTAAAAATCCCTCTATGCTTTGTCATCGCTGGCATATTAAGAAGCTTGCAATGTCCTATTGAAGTATTCTGTAAAAAGAGATATAATATTTTTAAAGTTGTTGTAAATTTGCCATTTTTAGCTTTCCTGCATTGAGAGAGTCAATTTGTCCAAAGCGAATTGGCAACTATGCTAGCTTGGTGAATGACTCGAAGGGGCGTGAATGCCAAGGATTTGCCATCGTTAGGATATGTAGGATCTCTCTACATGGAAATTTGACCCTAAAGACGAACTACATGAACAACTTGCTGAAATTCCAAAACTGTCATAAACTGAGAGTAGAAGGTAAAGAAAAAGAGAATTAAGAAATTAGGAAGGAAAAATAAGGGCTTAGCAAGAAATCTTTCAATTTTAAATAATATGACTTTCGAACCTATTAAATATTATTTAATCATACTGGAAAGAGTAAGTGATTTGCCAAACATACTTCGAGGCCTAGGCATCGCTCTTTTGACTATTCTAATTCCTTTGGCTATTACTATTTTGGTTGATGCATATCAGAAAAGGAAAGATGAAAAAAGTGAGTTTAAGAACCTGGACCTTCACGTTATTTTGGATGGAATCTTTAAAATCAAACAATTACTCTTTTATGTCATTTTAATATTTTTATCTACGATGCTTTGGGAGATTTCCTCCGGAACATTGCGCTTTATCGAAATTATTTTGTCTTTTACTGGGATTTGTTTGGTGGCTAGGATATTGCTCAATGTTTATGGCTGGGTTAAAGGCAATGTTTTCAAATTTAGATTTTCCTATTTAAAAGACTTGAGAAATCACGAAGACATGGAGGTCGTTTGGCGTTCTGTGTGGGAGACAGAAAATATAAACCCACAAAATGAAACAGAATTTTTTGCACTATTTTCCTCCTTCGTTGACCAGTTACTAGAAGCGATGAGAAATCCTAAGACTGCTTTCAAACTCCTCAACGACTTTTATATTTTCATAAATAATCGCTCGATTTCTTCCTTAGTAACGGAAAGAGAAATTTTCGCTAGGATTCTAGATTGGCATTTTAAAGTGTGGCAAAAAGAATATGAATATATAAATCAAGAAAAAAAATTAGAGGAATGGGCAGCTTATAGCGAAGTTTCAAGAACACTAGATTCTATAATAAGGAAAATTGAAGAACGTGCTTTAAAAGAAAGAAAATCATTTTGGTTTTTTGATTACTTTAAGAAGCATGTAGAAAAGCATAAAGCAGAATTCGTCTTGGTTAATCAGGAGGAAATATATTACATAGACTCGCTACTTAGCACTTTTTATCAAGTCTTCTTCCAGAATGTGTCAGATTCATCAGAACGGTTCGGGATTTGGCAACATTTTTTCCCCGCAGAATGGAAAATTACAAAAAATAATTTAAAAGATAAACAGAACCCATTTGTTAGGATATCCTTAGATGAGTTTTTAAGATGGTCACAAGAAAGAATATGGCGGCCAGAAGAGAAGTTTGACCGAGAACTCGACGATATATCCACCAATCTTTTCCCGGAAGTGGAACCGAATATATGGGCTATAATTCTAATTTTTGCCTTTTCACCTTTTGGGGAAGGCAGGATGGACTCTGTAATACAGCGGCCCTGGAATTTTGGTTCAGTTGGAAGAGTTAAGACATACTCTGGTGGTTCTGGAGAAAGCGAGGAAGATTTTGAAAGAAGAATAACACGGACGCTACACGCGCAGTACGAAATCGAGAAGAAAAATACTTTTGAATTAACCTATTTATTATTTCCAAGGGACTTTTCAAAAGAGAACTTGGAAGACAATATAAAAAATCTCGAAGCTCTGAAGTATCAAAAAGAATCCCAAGAGGAAAAGAAAAGGTTAACACTCCTTCAGATTTTTTCAGAGATGTTACAATTCTTAAAATTAACCACACAATAATTTTAATTAATAATTATCAGCCATTATTTGCATGGATAAATCTAATTCAAATTTGTAGAAAATGAGTATGATATAATCTAGGAATAGCCAGTTACCCTTACTCAAATAAAATTTGTACAGAAAAGTATGTATTTGTTAGAAGCGATAGACCATTATAAGAGCAACAAAGGGAAAGAATTTTTTGAATCTGAGTACGAATTGCTATGCCGGGTTCATCTCACAGGGGTTCTTGACCTCGGTTGTGTTTACCTTCGATTCTGGGAGTTGCCGTTACATTTTGAATCGGATGAAGTAAGAGCAGTTTATCTAAAGACTCTTTCATTGAAAGACAATACAGAAAATATTATAAACGAGGCACCACCCAAAGATGAACAGTACTATATTCCCGGAGGACTTCCAAATGAGATTACAATTTTGATGACTTTATTTACCCGAGCACATTTTGTGTTATCACGCATCCTGCGTCAAGCCGGTACTTTGCTAATGAACAAATATGCCAGCGAAGAAAACGTTGCAAGGGGAGACATAGATGGAAACACTTTGAGACTTAAGGATATTAAACCTTGTTTCGATATGCTTGAAGGATTGAGGCTTATGGAAAAATCTGAGAAAAGCAGGAAAGTGAGGAGGTTGGAACCTTTTATGCTCGCAGCCAGGTTCTATCATTTGGCGTTTTCTCTTATTTACAAAGATGAGACATTGGCTTACATTTCACTCATTTGTGCAATTGAAGCCCTTCTACATGATTATGATATACAGAATTTTAGTCTTGAAGATTGGAATGAGAGGGTTGCGAAACTAATTAAATCGGTTTTATCCAATCATAAAAAGTATCAAGAAATTGAGCAGGCAATCGTTAGTAAGCCCCTTCGGATTAAACAACGATTTAAGGCATTCATTATAGAACATATCACGGATAAATTTTGGTCAGACCCTACAAGACCGGATGAGAAAAATGAATTGGCAGGTTTTAAAGATTTAGCCGATATTGAAAAATATTCGGATCGTATCTATGACGCCCGTTCTAGGGCTCTTCACGACGGCATGCCCTTTCCTCCTTCCGGGTGGAGAATAAAAACCGAACGGCCTCCCGGCTTAGGCATGAGAATTGGAAAAAAGGAATGGAAGGAAAACGAACTTATTCCTCCTGTCGGTGCATTCGAACGTATTGTTCATCATGTGTTATTGGAATATTTGCGGAGGGAGTCAGAGCAAGGTTTTAATTCTGTGAAGAAATAGAAATCGGAATAAACGGAAATAAATCCGTGTTGAGGGAGTCCAATTCTCACAGCTAGAATTTAGAACTTGAGTACTTGTGGCCATAAGGCAAGAATTTAAGATCTTGAAAAAGTTATTGAATTTTGACAAAAAATGATAAGATATTAAGGATAGATTATGACATGAACTTTGATGGGGAGGTTGACCGGACAGAATATCCGAAATGACAGAAGAGGTTTGTAAAACCCCGCTTCACCTTTTTATCACATCGCTACCACACCAAGGGCATGCATTTTTTTCGTGGAATTTACTCCACGTAAATTTTGCTCCACAACTGGCACATTCTAAGACCTCAGATCCAGTCGAGTAAGCTATGTGCAAAAAGTAACCTATGATTATCGGTAAGAGTATAACAAATATGAAATATGGCCAAGAAAAATGACCTGTTTTTGGAACAATTCCTACAAAACTTTTTACAAATACAAAAAAATTATCCGAAAAATTATCCGAATACCCTCCTAGAAAAAATCTCATACCATGCCATATTAGGAAACAAATTATAACCCACCACATTTTTCCCCCTATTAATTGTAGGTCTGATACTTTCAAATATGTTTATTTTACTATGTTTTGCTTCAAATGTCAAACAAATCCTATGGTAGTTGCCGAATATATCTTTTTTGTCGCGAGGGAAATCACTTGAATCCAAGCAAAAAGCTAAGTCGGTTGCACCCTCGGTATTTTTGATAGGATCCGGCCCCGGGCCATGTTGACCTTCAATAGGCACCCAGGGCGCCCACGCAGGGTACGGAATCGCCAACGCAAACTCCAAGAATAAGATACCGATGAATAAGTCCTTTGGGTATTTGTTCATCTCTTTATTCCCTCGCTTTCCCTCATAAGCTCCAATTCCTCAGCACAGCGACGACATCTGCCGAGGTGCTTTCTTACGACCTCGGCTTCTTCGGAAGTTAACCTATTATATAGATAATCCATCATGGCCTGCGTCGTCAGGCAGCCCGCAAACAACTTATTGTGCTTTTTTATCCTTGCTCTTTCTTTAAGAACCGATAGAAATTTGTTGAATCTTCTTACTTCGTTATCCTTGTTCATGGCTTTAACCCAGGTCAAGAAAAGTCTTGAAGTTTTTCACTATCCATTCCCTGTCCTTGATTTCCTCCCACAATTCAGGATACTCTTTTTTCATTATCTCAAAAAGCTTTGCCTTGCCTCTCAGTATTCTTGTAAGTACAGTCTTTACGGGAACGTTCAGCTTTTTGCTGACTTCGTTAACGCTCATGCCTTCCAGGAAGCGACTCTTTATTACTTCCCTGAAATCCTCAGGAAGGCGTTCAATTGCATTCTCAATCATGTTAAGCGTTTCATTTGAAATTATCTCTTCCTCGACTTCCTTGTAGAATAAATGTCTGAACTTCTTGGGCACCTGTTCCGGGCCAAGGGCTTCCTCAAAAGATACCTCCCCTTCTTTTATATGACTGTTTAAGGACAAAATATTCCCGCCTTTTTGCAACTCGCGTCTTTTTTCCCTACATTTGTAGTAAACTATCATGGCAATGAAATCCGAAAGCTTGCCTTTTTTGAAGTCCTTTATTTTCCGCAAAAGTACTGCAAGGGAATCCTGCCATACATTTTCTCTATGCTCCTTTAAGCCCCATTTTCCGCAGATGTGGAATGCAAGTCCGGTAAACCTGTCCATGAGCGCCTGCCACGCATTCTCCTGGCCGCGCACACACGCGACGGCAAGCTCCTCGTCGCTCAGCTCCCGATAAAATTCTATGCTTGGCTCTTTCCTTTCGGCAAAAGTTATCGGCAGGGGAACAAGCTGAGGAGGAAAAAGCAGCCTGCGGATTTTCTCCAGCAGAGGCTCCTTCGCAACTTCCTTTGCTTCGGCAAGCCTTTCCTTTTCAAGTGCAATCGTAGCAAGCTTGAAACAGCGCAAAGTGTTAAGCAATATGTTTCCTGCTTCCGTTACCTCGGGTGGAAAAACTTGCGGCAGAGGCTCGGCCAGTTTGACAAGCCCTATTTCTTCTTTGCAGCTTTCGCATTCCGCCGCATGGCTTTCCACGAAACTTTTCTCTTCTTCAGAGAGAATGCCTTTTGCAAAGTCAAGCATTGCCTCCACGCTTAGACACCTTTTCAAAAATGCCTTTTCTTTTTCAAGGCTTTTCTGCATGCCTGCGAAATTCAGGGCCAGATTGTATGAAGCCTGCTCTCTCAGCTTTTTCGCGCATTCAACGCACTTGTCCAGGTGCGCAGAAACGCCCTCAAGGTCAACGCCTTCGCTCTTGTCAATATAAGAGATGATTTGTTCCGACGTTAAATGTCTCATGACTTCATTACGGCCTCAATAGGCACCTCTATTTTCTCCCTCTTTTTTTCTCTCCGGTAGACTGCAACAAGCAGAACCGAAAGTCCTGTGCAGTAAAGAAAATAGAATACTACGGCCCTGAAGAAGAAAGTCTTGTGCCACTTTATATAGGAGGTTTCTTTGGGAAAAACAAGGCTTGAAAGTGCTGTCAGCGAGCAGACAGTCAAGGCAATGATAAAATTATTCAAATGGATTTTTGTCCAGCTTCTGCTGACGAGAAACGGCACAAGACTTTGCCTGCCCAAAAAACGCAAAGGAAAGATGTTTTCAATGACCAATGTCGTAACAGCAAGAAAAGAAAGGACCCAGCCAAGCGGGGTAATGTATCGAGCCATGCCAGGCAAAACAGCACCAATAACAAACAACGATGCCAGAAATAGGATAAAATACGCGCAATATGATAGCATCTGCAAGGCTGAGGGCATTTTTGCCAGCCTTGGTTCGGGTTCTTTTTTCTGTCCCAAAGCCTCAATTCTGCTCATTATGGAAGGATGCCATTCGGCCTTACCCAAGCCTGTGAAAGATAAGGCAGCAAAACTTTCTTGTGCCGGAAGCAGGGCCGATTTTCTTAAAGCAGCCGCCATCTTGTCCCTTGCGTAGAAATATGCGGAGTGAGCGTCCGCAAGAAATTCCCGCTCTCGCATGATTCTGGCGATTAACCTATAAATAATCGTCCTGAAAACGACAAAAACTATTGGCACGCCGACAAAGAGCCATGCAAGTTTCATCAGATTTTCTTTCATGTCAAACGTTTCGGCAATATAACCGCTCAGGAAAACAAAGACAATTGCCGCCATGAAAACCACAATGGTATAAGTAAAGACTTTAGAGCGGACAAACCACAATGCCCAGAGAGGCATGAAATGGTCCTTATGCAAAACATGGCTTAGCTCATGCAGGAAAATCGCCTTCACATCTTCTCTGGCCAGACTACCGTTCTGATAAAAATCAATAAACCGCGGACTGAGCAGCATGGCGGCATTTCTTCCCCTGCCTACTATTCCGCAATCCGAAACCAGGCTTGCGTCATTTGCCACAAGCATCTTTATTGATGCTTCTACTTGCGTCGTCTGGAGCGCTTCGGAAAAAATCTCCTGCAGCTCTTTCAAAACTGCCTCGCTGACATTCGCAGAACGATGCTCTTGCATCAGCTTCCTGTAGCCGGAACGAAAATATGAAACGGTCGATAAAGGAATAATCAAACCTACGAGCAAAAAGGAAATCATAGAAAAAATAAAGAAGATGCCTGCAACCTTGCTTCCAGCCCATAACTGCGGTAAATCAACATAGCCTGCGGCTCGCGAAAGAGGAACAAAAGCCAGCGCCAACGGAACCGCAATCATGAGGACGAACACAAGAAGTATCCTGAATCTGCTCTGCGCAACCGTAATGGAAGGATTTGCTTTGAGAAAAGGTAAGACATAAGACAGTGCGACACTAATAAGGAGAAACGCGAGAAATAACGTCAAGAAAGGCATGACTGCTCCTTCCTATTTATACAGCGAAAAATCGACCTCAAACCTGCTCTCGCCTCGTTCCTTAACCAAGATTACCGTACTTTTGGCTTTCGGGTCAATCTCTGAGTAGGGGAAATACCCCACCAAATGCCCTCTGTAAACGGAAAAGCCCTCTGTAGATTCAACTTGCTTCGTGATTTCTGTGTTTACGGGATGAATGATTTTCTCGCCCTGCCTCAAGACTAAACGAGATTCTCTCAGAAAGTCCGCTTTGCTTCCATAAGTAGTAACCGCAATACCAAGAGTGTCAGAATTAACGATTTCCTCAATTTCGGCTCTGTCAGGAGTTCTAATCTCCCTTGCCGAGAAACAGCCGAGGCAGGCAAGCCCATAAGTTTTAGTTAGCACTGCTCCGCCCTCTTGATAAATGCCTAACTCTCCAAACGAATAGCAACGAAGAATATTCTCAAGATTATCTCTATTTTCACTTCCCCAGTGGATAGCTTCCTTAATGTCTTCTTCGGTTAAATTGACCTTGATGCCGCCGGTATAATCATTCATGATGCCCTACTCCTCATAATGCACATCAAAAACCAATAGTTCCAGATGTCGTTAATATACCACAAAAAAGCCATGATGTAAAGCCAAAAACTGCCCGTCGACGACAGGGCAGTTTCGCGATGAGCCTCCGCTGAAACGCATAAAAAGAGGTTCTCGGAAATTTGAAGCTACCTTAACAACCGATACTTCCTTCAAATTACCCTGCGCTTCCCTATTTTAAGCCTTTCGCCCTTCGGGCACGCTCCAGCTCGTTTCTTTTGGTAATGTAATTGAGGCTGATTCAAAATCAGTCATTAAAAATCAATCGTTGAAAGGAGGTAAAGAAAAAATGGAAGTCGAACAATACGTCAAGCAGTTTAACGACATAGCATCGAAACTCAACGGCAGAGGAAAGCAGTCGATAGCTTTGGTAATAATGCAAGAGATGGCAAAAGACCGAAGAATGGCGGAGATTGCAGAGGCAAGACAGAACAACAACGGCAGTTCCGCGACGGCAAGGCAAATTGCTTTCGCCCGGGCATTGGAAATAGAGCTGCCGGAAAACGCAACGAAAAAAGAAGCAACAAAACTGATTACAGAGGCAATAACAAAAAAGCAAAATGGAATGCCATAAATGCAGCAGAAAGTTTGAGCAGAAAGGGCACGAGAATTTGTGTCCTGACTGCCTAAACGAATGGCAGGACTGCATTTTGGTTACCGAATACAAAATCCAACCAACCCAAACAGAGAGTTAAAATGACCGCCGCCAACCTTGAGCAATTGATGCGGACAGAAAAACCGCAACGCATGAACCTGACAAAAACAAGACCGAGGCTTGAATACAAACTGATTGGCTATTTTGATACTCAAAAGGTCAACGACGCGTTAAAGGTAGAGGCATACCTCAACAAAGACCCTTATGTAGCTAAGCCAATCGGGCACAGTCTTGTTGCAGTTTACAGAAAAAATTACAGATGAAAAGAGGTTTAAAATGGGCATAACGATACACTACAAAGCACAATTAGAGCCTGAAGAGAAATACCTCATACCGAAAATTCTGCAGCTTGTGAAGAAAAAGGCACGGAAATGCGGCTATAAATTCAGGGAACTTGAATATAAAGGCTTTGTAACCGAGAACAGTTTATGCGACCAGAACGGCAAGCTATTAGAGAAGTGGTTCAGTTTTTCCGAACAGAAACACGGCAATGAAGCAAAAGAAAGCAGCATAAAAGAGGTTATCGTTGACAATGAAGACGAAACAGGCAGGCCTTTAAGCGAGAGCTTCAGCTGCGGCTTTTACTTCAACCCTTTTAACGGCAAATACGAATGGCAGGATTTCACGAAGACGCAAATATTCAGCGAAAAAGAGGCTCTGCCTAACATCAAATTTCACGTCTTCATAATAACGCTGCTGATGGAGATCAAATTAAGATTCATTCCCTGCATGTGCATAGATGACGAGGGAGATTTCTTTTTTACAGAAAAGCAGAGGCAGGAAAACATAAATTACTTTGAGAAAAAGGGCAAGAAAAACCAGGAATATGCAAAATACGTGAAATACTGGAAAGACATCAACCCCTTTGACCTCGGGGTTTTAATAAAATCGCACGGCGAGAATCTGAGCCTGATAAACAGCCTTACGGACACGCTTAAACGGCTGGGCTGGAAAGACGGTAAATTTGAAGGTAATTAAAAGGAGTCAAACAAAATGACATATACATTGGTAGTGCCTGAAGCACTCCTGCCCTGGCTCGTTAAAGCAAGAGCGGAAAAGCGAAGAAGCATCAGGGAGCAGATAATACACGCAATCGTAGAATACTTATCGCGATTGGGTTACGTGAATTACGGCGATTTAATGAATGAAGTCTACAAAAGACAAAAAATAAGAAAACGAAAGAGCCAGACATAAGAAATTGCACAACGAGAAAAACTGCATAATGAGAAAATGAAAGACAAGCCAACGCCGGAATGCCCCGACAACTGCAGGTATGACATGAACGGAATCTGCATCCACGAAACGGACAAGGACGGCATCTGTCTAATCAAAATCAGATTTACATTAGGCAAAATGCGGAAAAAAGAACGCTAAAAGAAAATATTAATAAATGGAAAAAGCTAAATGAAAGGAGGTGAAAAATTTAAGAACGACGAAAAAAGTCTAAAACAGGAAACATGAGATCAGAAAAGTCAATTAAAAGAAAATGCGTGATATGCGGAAAGAAAAAGAGAAAAGGCTACTACAACAAACACTACAAGGATTTTATTTGTTTTGATTGTGCCGAAGAGCAGGAGGCGAAACCTTACGGGAGATACTGCGAAATTTGCGGCCGCGACATGTTCCTCGAGGCGCACAAGAAAAACTGCCCCGAAAAATAATTCACAGGAAAAATGCTAAGGCTGAAAAAGGACGGAAAAGTTATAGCAAGATTTAGAAGCTGGACCGACATGACGAGGTTCATTATAAAGAAATACAGGCTGAAGAACTTTGCAGGATTCAAGAGCATGAAAACCAGAGGCAGCATCGTGGACCTTGAACTCCAGCTTGCAGAACACGACGGGGACAAAGCCAAGCAGAGCCGTAAAAAAACACGGAAAAAGAGGCTGCGTTAAAGAGGCTTAAATTCCCCGGCCAGGCAGGACTTTCTAAAAAATATCCTCTTTCTGTCTGACCCGTCTGCGAACCACGCCGCCCACACGCAACACACGCAGACACGCCCACACGCAGCACACACAGCCGGGTGTCGTCTCGGCAAAAGACGTAAAAGGCGCTTCACAAGTTCAGCTAACCTTTTAGGTCTTTTGGTTAAGGACTTCCCTCGCCGCCACGCCGCAGACCGCAACGCCGCAAGGGAAGTTCTGTACGCGCCACAAGACACGCTCCACACGCGCCGCAAGGGAAGCACCGCACGCGTCGCAAAGCAGGCTCCGCACGCGCCGCACGGAGTAAGGCGGAGACAGGAAACGTAAAAAATACGAGCACCGATGCCGCGAGCCGCATCCCGTATTTTTTGTCATTTCGTTAAGTCTCCCCCCATTTTAAGGCTTTCGGTCTCTGGACGCGAAACCCATAAAAAGGGACCCCCCGACTTTGTCACTTCATGACAAAAAAATTCAATTTCAAAAAAACTGAAAGGGGGTGCTCTAAAAATGAATGACGAAACGCGAATGCTTGTCAGCATTGCCGAACAGGCAGAGCTCGCAAAGCTCAGGCTTGATGAGCTCATAGCGAGCGTAAAGCCGCAGCTTGCAGAGCTGAGGCTCAGGCAACTGATAGCGAGCATAAACGAGTATCTCGCATTAGCGAAGTAAGGCCTTGCCCAAGGCACGGGCACAGGGCTATGCCAGGCCTTAAAAACCCGGGCAGCCAGTAAAACGATGAAGGCAAAAAGAAAAAATCAATTAAACAAAGAAAGAAAAATGATGAAACCGATGAAGAAAAACAACGAGAGCAACAAAGAAAAATAATGAAGCAATGAGGAAAAGGATGAAGGAACAAAGGATAATTATAAGGATGAAACGAGGGGCAGAAACAAAACCAAAAAGAAGCAAGAATAAATAAGGAAATTAGTAAAAACCGATAAAAAATTAACGAAAAGACTATGAAATTAATATAAATATTAATTTGACAATAGCTAAAAACTATTGTCCTCGGCCGCCTTCGGGGCGGCCTCGGGGATGCCGCAGGCACCCCTTTGTCCCCGGAGGGGCGGCTTTTGCCGCAGAAACTGCCAAAATAGTCTAAAAAGGATAGGAGAAAGTAAAGAGGAATTATGATTCCAATAGGAAAAGAGAAAATGAAGTGCGGAATCAGAAACAGAAGGCCTTGTTATGATAAAATTAAGCCTTCCGGGGGTCGTAGGCCTCCCTGAAATACCTCTTCAGTATGCGAATCCATTCCGGCAGCAGGGAGTCTATATTCTCCTTTACCTTAAGTTCCTGCTCAAGGGCTGTTCCATTCGCCTTAGCCCCTTCTTGATACTTTTCTTCATACCTTAGCAGCTTGTATTTTTCCTCAAGCTCTTTCCTTGTTTTGTATTCCATTTTGTTATCTATGAGTAGTCCACCGTTTAAATAGTTTACACCAAATTTATACCCCCTTCAAAAATCGCCAATCAACATTAGCGTTCATTTTTGGCAAATCTTTAAATATGGTTTTTGGCTCGTTAAGATATGGTGGATTGGCTTGGCTTAAAGTCAAAAAAGAAAGAAGAAATTCCAATCTTGTTTTCACGTCCTAAGGATAAGGCTTTTTTTACTACAAAAGATTACGTCAAACATTTGAGGATAGCGAGAAAAATAAAAATACCAAAGATACCGCGTTGTGCTGCAATAGTATATTCTAAAACGCCAATTGGAATTGTTAAAAGGAAATTCGACGTTAAAAAATTTGAAATGCCTATATTTGATTTATACACCTTTAAATATAAAGGAATAAACATGGGAATTTGCACAGTAGGGTTTGGCGCATCAGCATGTGGAACGCTTGTTGAAGAGTTATCAGAACTAGGAGCACAATATTTTATAACTATTGGTTCGGCAGGTGCGTTACAAAAAAATTTAAACATCGGCGATTTTATATTATCAACAGGAGCCATAAGAGACGAGGGTACTTCTTACCATTATTTGAAACCTGGCAAATATGCTTATCCAAGTGAAAGACTCAATAAAGCAATAAGAAAGGCTATGCAATTTAACAAGTTAGAATTTCACGAAGGTTATACGTGGACAACAGATGCTCCATTTAGAGAAACTGTTAAGGAGGTTAGTAAATATAAGAAAGAAGGTGTCTTATGCGTTGAAATGGAGACAGCAGGATTGTTCGCAGTTGCAAGTTATTTGAAAAAAGATTTGGCGTCTTTATTTTATGTTTCAGATTCATTATCGCATAAAGAGTGGAATCCTCAATTTCATAAAGGAAGAATAGCCTCAGAGAAAAAGTTATTAAATGTAGCATTTGATGCGTTCCATTTTTTGGAAAAATTTGAAAGCCCCAAGTTATTAAGGGATTTACATTGACATAAAGCATTGCATATTCTATAATCTTTTTGCAGACATTTTCATTTTATATATTCTGAGTTCACTACTAACAAAAGGTCGGGCAAAGGAGGGTTTATGAAGGCGGCTATTCTTCTTAAAACAAGGCCTGGTATCAAAGGGAAAGAGGCATCGCTCCATCTAAAGAAACTTTCGAGCCAGGAGGGAGATATAAGGGTTGTGAACATTTTGCATTGCTTTGGGCGATTCGATGGCGTAGTTATTTGCGAATATAATCACCTGTCAGTATTGAACGAGTTTGCTGAGAAATTACGCACAGAGGGGGTATTCAATACAGAGACCCTAATAGGCATAGAGTAATTAAGAAAATAAACCTTATTGATGGGGATTACACCTTCATTAGCTTTTTCGCTAAACCTAACCTTGCTATCTCTTTTGCGATTGCTCTCAAGCTTTCCGGGTCTTTTACAAGGTCATTTATTATTTCTTCAGAGGCCTTTCTCTTTCTCTCCAATTCGACTGAAGCTTCTTTATCAAGAATCCAGCCGCATTTTTTGCAGTAGACGTTGTGCGGCTCATTTAGCTCCTTGCATCTTGGGCAGTCAATAGGCTTAAGTTTGCTTTCTTGGTCTTTCTGCTCAATTTTTTTCTTGCCGTATAGGTTTAATACAGCATCGTCTACATCTCTTCCACTTAAGTGGACATAAACGCCTGGCATTTTGCTGCTCTGTCTCCAGCCAAAAATTACTTTAAGCTGGGCTTCTGTCAGCTTGTCAGCAAGGTAAGTGGCTCTGCTGTGCCTGAACAGATGAGGATGAACGTTCTTTTTTATTCCAGCTCTTCTTGCCGCATTTTTAATCATCTCGCTAACGGCTCGATATTTTAGATTATAACTCCAATTGAGTTTGTATTTCTTGCTACTCTTATGAATGTTCTTCGAAGTTCCGATAACAACCCACAGAGGCGCCTCAGGATTATTCTTTTCAGGATGTATATTAAGCCATCCAGACAAGTAAGGAACAGATGCAACTAACCTTAATCTCCTCTGTCCTGTTTTCCCGCTAACCATGGCAACAATTCCATAATCATCAAATTTCACGTCGCCAATTCTTAGAGAAGCAATTTCACCGACCCTGCATCCACTTTCGTAAAGCATGGAAATCAATGCCTTGTCCCTAGGATGCTCTG
>Ga0315314_1001337_pt1 | contig 22566 bp, 17 predicted proteins | sample TDP9_MG_FD_203631 | JGI IMG/M metagenome (GOLD analysis project Ga0315314, IMG submission 203631) | Freshwater sediment microbial communities from Lake Towuti, South Sulawesi, Indonesia - TDP9 | ecosystem: Environmental > Aquatic > Freshwater > Lake > Sediment | place: Indonesia: South Sulawesi... | reverse complement strand
CGGAGCGAATAGATGCCTGGCAAAAATAATTGCTCATTAAAAACGGACAGAATTTTCAAAGAACCAACTTTTACTTTTTTACTTGACAAGCCTTTTCATAGATGCCTACAAATGTCTCGATTGAAAATCGGGATAGGCAAAGATTCAATCTGTGCATCTTTCTTTAAATCCGCCAAGTTTCCCGTACTGTAGCCCTTTTACCAATTTCAAATTCCAAATTACGGGCATAAAGCCCTACATTACCCAGTGAATCCCAAAACTATCCCCACCTCTTTTGTTCTTTCAACCCTTCTTTTATAAGCCGTTTTAATTGGGCTGGATCTATTGGTTCAATTATGTAATCAAAAATTGCCTCTTTTGTCGACTCTTCGAGGGTCTCTAAATCGAGTGCACTGAATTGGCTCATCATAATCACGCAGGTCTTTCTATTCATCTCCTTCAATTTGGTTGCCAGTTCAAGACCACTCATATCTGGTAACTCCAGGTCTATAAGCGCGACATTGAAGAAACTCTCTTCTGCTTTCTTTAACGCATCTCGGCCGTTACTGGCTGGAACTATCCTGTATCCCTCGCCGACCAATATATTTGAAATCATTTCTCTACGATCTCCTTCTTCATCAACCAGGAGGAGCCTTAATCCTTGCCAGGAGGAGGCGAGTCCTTTCCTTTCCTCCTGGACTTCGTCTATTACCCTCAACAACTTTTCCATATCCAGGAAGGGCTTGTACAGACAGGTATAGGCTCCCTTTCTTAACGACTCTCCCGCAAGTCCTTCTGAAGAGTATCCTGTCATCATTACTATGCCTATGTCCGGTTTAATTTCTTTCAATACTTCCAGAACTTCCATCCCATCCATTCCTGGCATTCTCACGTCCAGAAGCACGACATCAAAATCGCTTCTGCGAACAATGTCGATTGCTTCATAGCCATCTTTAGCTACAAATGCTCTGTACTTTTTGTCAGCCAGGATGTCTTTTAGAGTCTCACGGTCTTCAACCCTGTCATCAACCACCAGGATTAGAGGCCTTTCCAGGATAGATTCAATAGTGGCCACAAGCTTCTTAACGTTAAAAGGTTTATCAACCACAGCATCAACTCCGGCTCCCAGAGCCCCTTTTATCTCCTGCCCTATACTTCCAGCAGTCATCATTATTATAGCGGCTGAGGGATGGAGCCTCTTTACTTCTTTGAAGCTGTCCACCCCACTTATCCCCGGCATCTTGAGGTCCATAAGAATGACATCGAAGTATTTCCTCTTTAGAAGTTCGAGCGCTTTATTGCCATCTTCCACCATAGTTACATTATAGCCTTTGCTCTCAAAAATATCTCCTAAGGTTTCCAGAAGGTCAATTTCATCATCTACAATGAGGATATTTGCCTTCTTCACCTTATTTTCCTCCTCGGTACTCCTCGATTATTCTGAACAGTTTCTTCATATCAAAAGGCTTGTAAAGAAACGCAAGAGCACCTTCCCTCAATGCCCTTCCCACAAATTCATCCATTGAATAAGCACTCATCATTATTACCCCTGTTTCTGGATTCATCTCCTTAATCCATTCCAGGGTCTTAATACCATCCATTCTGGGCATTTTTACATCAAGAAGTATGATATCAAAATTTGCCTTGGAAACCATACTTAGTGCATCGTAGCCATCGCTTGCGGTGACTACTCGATATCCTTTGCTAATCAGAATATCCTTCAAAGTCTCTCTGTCCTCTACCAGGTCATCCACAACCATAATTAAAGGTTTTTTTAAGGCTCCCTCAACAGTTTGAAAGAGCTTTTTCATATCAAAAGGTTTGTAAATAACTGCATAAGCTCCTTCCTCAATTGCCTGCCTCAATAATTCCTCTACTGAATGCCCTGTCATCATTATTACTACCGCGGAGGGACAAATTTTCTTTATTTCCCTAAACGTATCCAAGCCGTTTATGCCTGGCATTTTGACATCCATAAGCACGATATCGAAAAACTTCTTTTTTGCAAATTCTACTGCCTTATACCCGTCCTCGGCCAGCGTAACAACATAACCTCTATCTTCAAAGATATCATCCAGAGTCCTCAAAGCTTCCACGTCATCATCGACAATTAGCAAATTAACATTTTTAACCATTTTTCCTCCTATTTGCCTTTTTCTTCACCCTATCCCGTGCCAGACGTGAACCAGGTCGGGAAAAGGTGAGTGAAATTTCCTGTATAGCACAGTTTTCGCTACCATATCTTGAGGGTCACGGGATCGGCATCCTGATCTATCGGGATAAATTGAAGGTCGTTCCCCCAACGAATCGAGCGATTGCCCTAAGACTGGATGCCATAAATCTCGATTTTATTTCCTCCCCGATTTTTCGCTTTATACATTGCCTCATCAGCATGTTTTATTAATATATCCAAATCGCTTTTGACGTCATATTGGGCAATGCCTATACTCAAGGTCGTTTCATCGAACTTGCATTTCTCAAAAGCCTTTCTAATCCTCTCAGCCACTACCCTTGCGTTTTCCTTCGATGTTTCTGGCAGAATTAGAGTAAATTCATCCCCGCCATAGCGAAATCCCATATCGACCTCCCTGATTTCCTCTGAAACTATCCTTCCCACCCTTTCCAGAATTCTATTCCCAGCCAGATGGCCATGGGTATCGTTGTAAGATTTAAAATGGTCTACATCAAACATCAATAAGGAAAGAGGACGCTGGTGACGGTCAGCCCTGGCTATCTCCTGTGAAAGCTTATCGTAGAAATGTCTCCGATTATATATTCCTGTCAAATCATCAGTAATCGAAAGTTCTTCTAACCTCTTGTTTGCTCTTTTCAACTCGGTCTCTGCTTTCATCTTATCCCGGGCGAGTCTCTGCTCTCGTAGGGCGCTCTTTATCGTCCACTTGAGTTGCCTGGGGTCACGCCCTCCACCCTTGAGAACATAACCGTAAATTTCTTCTCTCATTTCAATAGCTTTTAAGGCTGTTTCCAGAGAGGCGTGTCCCGTAACTAATATTACATAAGTGTCTCTATCTATTGACTTGATTTTTTTGCTAATTCCAAACCTGTAATATCGGCCAGTTTGAAGTCGGCCAGAACCACATCGAAGAATTTCTTCTTCACTTCCTCAATTGAGGCGATTCCTGTTTCCACCTTTGTAATTCTATAACCTTCATCCTCGAGGATGTCAGCAACTGTCTCTCTATAGTTTGCATCATCATCCACTATTAATATTTCAGCATGCTCTTCTTCTCTGAATTTTCTAGTTAAGTCACGGACTTTCTGAATGGCTTCTATCATTTTTTCCACATCAATTGGCTTAAACAGGCAGGTGTAAGCTCCCTTTCTCAGAGATTCTTCCACGAATTCTTCCATTGAATAAGCGGTCATCATTATTACGCCCGTTTCAGGTCTAAACTCTTTAATCCTCTCCAGCGTCTTGACGCCATTCATTCCCGGCATCCTTATGTCCAACAGAATTACATCGAAATCACCTTTTTGTGCAAAACCCACGGCTTCATATCCATCCTTGGCCAGGACAGCCCTGTATCCCTTATCCACCAATATATCTCTCAAGGTATCCCGATCCTCTATCCTGTCATCTACTATCAGAATTACTGGCTTTTTCACGGCTTCCTCAACAAGTTTTATAACTCTCTTAACATTAAATGGCTTATAAATAACGGCATAGGCTCCTTCTTCTATAGCTTTCTTCACCAATTCTTCCTTGCTGTCTCCGGTCATCATTATGACCGCAGCAGTAGGGATAATTTTCTTTACCTCCTTGTAAGTTTCCAGGCCATTTATGCCTGGCATTCTAATGTCTATAAGAATAACATCGAAATATCTCCTGCTTACCAATCTAATGGCTCTACGTCCATCCTCCACCATAGCCACATTATATCCCCTGTCTTGAAAGACATCGCCTATTGTCTCCAACAAGCTTATGTCATCGTCTACAATCAAGAGATTGACATTTTTCGCCATTCTTTTCCTCCTTCGTCGGTAATCGAGCGGCCTGGAGTCCTCCGATTTCATCGGAGGTTTCCGCTTACCAGCCCTCCCTTTCGGGAGGAATCCAAAGTATAGACCAATCTGGTCGGGTACTCTCTAGAGTCCCATTTCCAATTCTTTCATTTAGCCAGTGGTAGACTAACAATGAAAGTAGTTCCTTGTCCTACTCGGCTTCTCACTTTGATTTTACCCTTGTGTCTCTCCAGAATTCTGTGGACTGCTGCCAATCCCAATCCGGTACCCTTGGTCTTGGTACTGAAGAATGGAGTGAACAATCTCTTCATATTTTCAGGGGAAATTCCGCAGCCCGTGTCAGTAATTTCCACCTGAGCCGTCTCCTGTTCAATATAACTCCGCATTTTCAGTGTTCCTCCCTCTGTCATTGCTTGCCAGGCGTTGTTGATAAGATTTACAAACACCTGACGAATCTCATCCGGATTTACGAGGGTGGGAGGGAGGTCCAAAGAGAGGTCAATTTCCACCTTAACCGTCTCGGGAATTGACGCAACCGATAGGGCGTCTTCGATTATCCTATTGAGATCTGAGGGTTGAGCCATCGGCGGCCTGGTGCGAGAGAAGCCCAATAGGTCATTAACGATCTTGTTAGAAGCAACTATCTCCTTCTCTATGATTCCAATGTGTTTTTGAATCTTGGGGTCCAGTTCTTTTCCTGAAGAGATTTCGAGTTTCGTCTTAATGTAGTAGATAGCGTTGTTGATTACACCCAGGGGATTCCGAATTTCGTGACCGACTACAGAAGCCATCTGGCCAACCGCAGCCAGCTTTTCGCGAAGAACTAGCTGCTCCTGAAACTCTTTCAGTTTCTTAACCATAAAATTGAATGTATTCGCCAGAGTAGAAATCTCATCTCGTGTCTTAACCTTTACTTCATAACTAAAATCGCCTTCTCCTAATCTCTCTGCGCCCGCCGTTAATTCCATAATCGGCCGGCTCAAGCTTTTTGCCAAATAGAAGGCTATGGACATTGAACCTGCAATGCTAAGCAGTATCCAAAGGATTGCATTCACTTTCATACGAGCCAGAGAACTGTAAGCTTCTCCTTTATTCTGCCGCATAATTACTCCCCAATTCAAACTTTCTGCCCAAGCATACGCCCCTACCACCCCAGAACCGTACTGATCATGGAATGCATCACTTGAAACATCCTCAACAACAGGCTTCCCAAATTTAGCTAAGGCCTGCCTGACAATAGGAAACATGGTGGCTTTCTCAAAATTTTTCGCTCTTTCCAGCTCCGGGTGAAAAATCGTTCTGCCTTGGCTATCTATGAGAAAAGCAAATCCCGTCTTTCCAATTCTAATGGTATTAATCTTCCGCCAGAGCTTACTTAAAGTCGCTGTAACAAAAACATATTCATAATCAGCCTCCAGGGGATAAACCACGTTTATCCTTGGTAAGTTCCGTTCATAATAGATTTTTCCCACCTGAGGAATTCCTGTCTTTTTGGCTTCGAGAAAAGCTGGATCATCGCTTCTACTGATTAGTCTCGAAGAGTCCTCTGCAAAACTTGGATTATGCGCTTTAATCATTTCATCGCCCTTTCCATTCAAAATTGATATGAGAATGAAATCATCATAACGGGAAAGAACAGAGAGAAGAACCTTCATCTTCTCTTGCCAGGACATCTTTGGAAATTTCTCAAAAGCCAGAACAAAAGCCAAATCCAGATTCAGTCCTGACACATAGTCATTAATATCTTCTGCTATGGCTTGTGCCAGTCTGGCGTGGGTCTCCAGAATCGAAAGCTCCAGGGCTTGCCGATTAATATTAATCATCATAATTCCCTGAATGATTAAAGGCACAACTGCCAGAAGAACCATAATTAAGGCGAACTTGTGAAACAATTTGACCTTCTGTACCATATCTATCCTCCATTTCACTATTTGAAATCGTGTCTACTGTAGGGGTTCCGATAAATCGGAACCCGCAAGAACGGACTCAATAAATTGAGCCCCTACATATTTATTTCAGCGAAACTATATTAATTTCTATTCTGCGGTTAAATGCACGATGCTCGTCTGTATCGTTAGGATAAAGTGGCCTGTACTCTCCATAACCTATTGCCGAGAGCCTTTTGGGTTCTATTCCTTGTTCAATAAAATACCTGACTACATTGAAAGCTCTGGCTGCTGAAAGCTCCCAGTTAGAATGGAACTCCCCGCGCAAGACGGGCCTATCGTCTGTATGCCCTTCAACCACTACTTCATTGGGCATAGCCTTTATTACTCTGGCCACTTCACTTAACACAGAAATTGTTTCTGGCTTGAGCTCAGCCTTACCCAAATCGAAAATTACAGGACTTTGAAATATCACTTTTATCCCTTCCTTGTCTATTTGCACATTGGCGAACTTCTTCAAGCCTCTCTCGTCAATAAGTCCATCCATCTCTATTGCTGCTTCCCTCTCTCTAGCCTTCATAACCACCCTCGCCATATACTCCTTGTTCGCCTCGCCGCCCACATCTTTCTGAATGGAGTAAAGTATTGTTTCAAACCGCGCACCGCTTACCACGAATGAAAAAGCATATAAGACTAAGAAGAAAATCATCAATATAGTCATCAGATTGCCGTAAGGTACAACCCACAATGTGGCACCTGGTGCAGGGTCCTCCTCAATTTCCTCTAATTGGCTCTCTGTATCTTCCATAATCTTCCTCCATGTTCCTCAGTCTGCCTTGTCCCAACAGCGGAAAAGGGCGACCGACCCCGATAAATATCGGGGAGTCCTTGCCAATCGCGCAGGGACCGACTTTGGTCGGCCCAAACCTCCCTTTCGGGAAGACTCCAGAAACATTATGGTATACGGACAATGTTAATTTCTATCCTGCGGTTCCTCGCCCGATTCTCTTCAGTGTCATTGGGATAGAGTGGCTTGTACTCACCATAACCAACCGCCGATAACCTTTCAGGTCCTATATTTTCGCCTTCAATAAAGTATTTGATTACGCTGAAGGCACGAGCAGCTGAAAGCTCCCAGTTAGAGCGGAACTTGCCCCCAACTATCGGCCTGTCATCAGTGTGCCCCTCCACGAGAACGGCATTGGGTATTTCTTTAAGCAGCTCGGCTACCTGGTGAAGAACCGGGATAGCAGAAGGTTTCAATTCACTTCCACCCAGATCAAAGAGAACAGGGTCAGCTAACATTACTTTCACCCTCTGCTCGCTCACCTTTATAGTAGCGAAACTGCGAAGCCTCCTCTCCTCCACATAATCTACCATCTTTCTGATAGCCTCTTCTTCCTTTTTCACAGATATCTCTTCCTTCCTGCTAAATTCCGTACGAACAGCCTTATAGACTGTCTTTTGAACTTCGGAAGCCATCCTACTGGTTCCAAATAACATCAGGAAGAAGAGCATCAGATTAGTCATTAAGTCCGAATATATAGTCAGCCAGATAGGGCTTCTCCCCCTCCTTGCCGTATCTACTCTCCTTTGTCTTAAAAGCATTTTGTCACCTCTTGAGTTGCCTGTTCGATGAATCGAACCCCCACATTATGAATCCCAAAATCCCAATAAGATATCAAAAATTATAAATTCCTGTAGGGGCTCAATTTATTGAGCCCTCCTCTTTTAACCCCTTTTGCGAAACTTATACGCAAGAAATGCCTGTAATTTTCTCTCAACAATAAGAGGAATCTCGCCCTTTTGGATGGATACAATCCCCTCGATCATCACTTCCTTAAGCAAGAGTTCCTCTTCGCTGTGGGCATTTAGTTTCCCGGCTATGGGGAGGAAAATGAAGTTCGTTCCGAAAATACCGTAGAAAGTCGTTGTTACAGCAATAGCCATTGAAGCACCCATACTGGTGGGGTCAGCGAGATTCCTAAGCACCTGGACAACCCCGATGAGTGTTCCCAAGAGTCCAAATATCGGAGCGTAAGTTCCCATTGTGCGGAAGATGCCACTAATCTGCTGATGCCTCTTCCTGGTAAACACTATCTCCTTCTCCAGGTTTTCTCGTATCATTTCAGGATCAAGATTATCAACTACCATCTGGATCCCATTGATGAGAAAGTTGTCTCTAAGATTATGAATCTCGTTTGCCAGAACATCAATCCCTCCCCTCTTAGCCACTGCCGCCAACCTAACCAGGGTATCAATTGCCTCAGACGCAGTGTATCTTTTCGAAGGAAACATTACCAACCTTAACGCCTTAGGTGCCTGTTTGATAATTTTGAAAGGATAGGTGATCAAAGTGGAAGCAAATGTGCCTCCGAAAACCAGAATGGCCGCGCTCAAATTGAAGAGAAGAGAGGTAATCTGGCCTTTCGCCATAACATAATAAACGGCTCCACAGCCCATAAGAAGTCCAAGAATAGTCATTAAGTCCATAGTGAAACCTCCATAAATCAAAACTTTTTATTTATATTGCTGTTTGGTCGGGCACTCTTTAGAGTGCCAATTCCATTGGGCCAATCAGCCTGGTCGGGCACTCTTTAGAGTGCGGTCATCGTCACCCTAAAGGGCGACCGACCTGCTCAATCTTTAGTTATCTTCCTTTGACTCCCTCTATCGGCACCGCTGTCGAGTGTACCTCAGCCATTTTCTTTTTTGCTATTGAACGCTGGTACCACCAGAAGCCAGCTACTAAAATTACTATAATAACTGGTATTGCTATCCAGATAGCCTTTGTTTTACTCTTCTCAGCAGGTGCGGGATTCGTAGAACTAGCTGTGGCAGCTGGTGAGCGTCCTTCCTCAGGAGCAGCAAAGGTCTGCACAACAATCCCCTCCGTCTCTTTCTCCACTGCGACCGACCCATCAATCTCTCGCCCTTCTGCTGCCAGTTCAAATGCGATCCTACCCTCTTTCTGCAAGTCGCGTACTAATTTAACGATTCTCATCTGGGCCTCTTCTATCTTCTGTTTTCCCGTGGGCTTACCCAGTTCCATTTCCTGCTTGAGCATCGCTTGAGCGCCCTCAGAAAGTTTCTCCATAACTTTTTGCTTAAACCCTTCAGGAGTTCCTTTCAAGGCCAACGAAACTGTCCCCAGGTCTACCTGTCTTAGAACCATCTGAAAGCTTGAGTTGTCGAGCTTCGCAATGTCTTCAAATGTCAATATCTGCTTCCTGATTTTCTCCGCTAATTCTGGTTCCCTCTCCATCAGAGATTGCAACATCTCCTCTCTGGTAATGTTGTCTGCTTCACTGACTATTTGCACCAGCTGCTCCGTTCCACCAACTATGTAGCCTATCTTTTCTTCTATATTCTGTTCCATCGCATCAACCACTTCGGGAGGCACTTCTCTAATCCTTGCCAGCCTCTCAGTAACTCCGGCTTTGAGGGCACGAGGAAGAGAAGCCATTACCTGGGTAGCTTCCCTTGGACTCAGATAGGAAACAACCACAGAAATTGTTTCCGCCGACTCATCTTTTAACAAGTAAAGAAGATGTTTTATGTTATTCTGATTAATAAAGTCAAATGGGTGAGAAGTTTTTTCTTCTATTTTTTCGCCAATCTTTTCTTTACCTTTCTCAGGAGGACCGAGTTCAATGGTGGCAGCCGGGCCAAGAACTGGAGCGGGTGGAGCAACAAGGATCTCTTTTGGCCTAACTGTCTGGAAGATTCTGGCAGCAGGTCCTCTGAGGAGAAATCTAACCGGAAATAGAAGAAAAAGAAGAAAAACGATACTGAATAATAGCCAGTAGATTGGACTACTCTTTATGTTAGACCAGGCAGTCTGGGACGGTTCACTAAAATGTTGCTTCTTTATTACTAACTGATCTCCTCTAGCTATATCTAAACCTATTATTTCAGTAGCCACAGCCCTCACTGTTTCAATCACCGTGTCCTCCATTTTTTCATCCAAGATAATAGTAACCAACACTCTTCTTACAAAAGATTTCGGAAGCACTACCACCTTCTCATATTCTCTCTTCATTTCTCCGCCAGGGGATAGTGTCTCCAGAGCCTTCTCTTCTCCTAATTTCTCTCTCACAGGAACTCCTGGAAGAACAAATTTCTTCTCTTTCCGCACTACTTCACCTGTCGCCTTCTCCTGAACCCAGGTTTCTCTCGCCACTTCTGTAGATTCAGTTTCCGGCTCCACATTAACGATTACTATGAATCTATCTGTGCCCAGTATCTTTTCTAATAATCCTCTTAGCCTGTCTTCAAAACTCTTCTCCAAAGCTATCTTCTGTTGAATGACTGAAGCAAAGTCAACTGCAAATGCACTAGCAGTAACAAGAATTGCAAGAATAAACGGAAGCCAGAAGTTTTTCTTAGAAATTAACTTTTTCATTTTTCCCCCTTAACTAACCAAAATCGCACCTTGTAGTGTAGCCCTTTACGGGCGTAATTCTCGTTTTAGTTGTAGCGTAGCCCTTTATGCGCGTCCCGATTTATCGGGATGGGCATAAAGCCCTACACTACGTAAATTCGAAGTGGTCAAGCAGCCTACTTCGTGCTTTATTATAATATAAATTATCAAAATTGTCATCTAAAATTGATAGTGCCTATTAACCTGTTACTTCTTAGTCTTTTCCTTCGCTTCTTTAATCAATCGTTGAGCCTGTAAATGGATTGGTTCCAGGTTCAGGACTTTCTCAAACTCGGCTATAGATTTTTCATACTCGCCCTTTTCAAAATATGCAAGTCCAGCATTATAGTGCTCATCCATCTTCTTCTTCCTGTCTTCTTCAGCAGTCAACCATATTTTCTCCTCTACCCTCTTTATCAAGGCTTTCGATTGTTCGTGTGTCGGTTCGAGCTTCAAAACCTCTTCCACCTCAGCCATCGCATCTTTCCATTGACGTTTCTTGTAGTATGTCACGGCTTTGGTGTAATGCTTTTTCATTGTCTTTGTCTTTTTTTCTTTGGCCTTAGCAATCATCTCCTTTGCTTGTTCTCTAAATTTGTTCAATTTCGGGTCATCGGTGCGCACTTTGACTACTTCTTCCCATTTAGCAATGGCTCCATTATAGTCACCACTCCTGTACTGGCTGAGCGCTTCTGAAAACTTCTGTGCTATTGTCTCTTCTGTTGATATTGGCTTTTTCTCAGAAGGGGCTTCCACTTTTGGAGGAAGAGTGGGCTTCGGAACCTCGGCCTCCTTCCTCTCTTTCTCAGCCTCTACTTTCTTTTTCTCCTTTTCCTTTTTGAGTTCTTGAAGGTCCCTTTCCAGACTGGAAACATTCATTCCCAGAGGCTTGAACCTACTTATAATCGACCGGATTATTTCTATCTTGCCGTCAATATCGAGGCTATTTTCCACTTTGCGATAATACTCCAGCGACTTCTGGAACTCCTTTTTCACCTCTTCCTCGTCAGGGAGAGCCTTCGTTTTCTTCTTTGGTGGTACCACTCCCTCTTTTCTTAAAGACTCCAGCACTTCCTTATTCTCAGGCTCCATCTCCAGAACTCTTAGCCAGAGTTCCTTAGCCTTCTCTTTCTGGCCGATAACGTAATAGGCTGAGCCCAACCTCGAAAGAGCCAGTGTATTATTAGGTTCCAGCTCAAGGACTTCCTGGCATTCGACAATTGCCAGGTCACTTCTATCTTCATAGAGATAGTTAAGTGCCCGATACATCTTCTGCTCCACAAGGGTCATTCCTTCACTTATCTTCTCCTGCTCAGCTATGGCTGGATACTCTCTCTTTACTATGTTTAATAATCTTGGTATCTCCTTATTTTCAGGAGCATGCTCGAAGGCATACTGGAGTGTACTTATTGCCTTCCTTGGTTTCTCCTCAATATAGTAACTCACACCATCTCTAATAAGTTCGCCTTCTCTTCCCAGACCCGTCTCTTTGGAGATTACGTCCACGATTGAAGAGAGTTTTTTAAATAGGTTCTGTATTTCCGGCCTCTGGGGATCCAGCTCCACTGCAAACCTCAATTTCGCGAGCGATTCACCGTACAATCCATTCCTATAAACTTCTATTGCTTCTTTATAGTAATTTCTGGCAAGCTCTATTTTTCTTCTTTCTTCAATCATCTTGACTTCCTTTTCCTTAATTTTCTCAAGTTCCTCCCGGGCTGCCCTCTCCGCGGCAATCTCTGCCAATCTTTCTTCTCTTGCTCTCTTTTTCTCTTCTTTTTCGGGTCCAAAACGGAGAGTTAAAGATATGCGGTGGGAACCATAGGTATCTCTTATTCCAGAGAGTGGATAAATGAAGGCATAATCTAACTGGAAGAGATATTTCGTGTAGCTTGCACCCAGCGCGAGATTACTGAAGCTCCTACTTCCCACGCCAAGACCGGCTCTTGCTCCAAAAGTTCGCTTCAGGAACCACTTCTCCACGCCACTATAGACATTGACGTCCCCGCTCCTGAATGCTGTGTCGAAGGCAAAGGTCAGAAAGTCACTATTATATAGAAAGCCGGACCTCACTCCTATAGGGACTCTGCTCTTACTGTTTTTTAAATCCATATGGGGCTGATTAATATCTATGAGTACAAGACCGAGAGAGTACTCCCTGTTGAATCTATACAATAATCCTAAATCACTACTGAATCCTGTTTTGGAATACCCCTTGCTGAACACAGGATCGCGCTCACCGCTAGTGGCAGGACCGCCATCGATAAGAGCGTTCTCTGTGTAGGGATTCTTCCCATACTTCTTATAGAGCATCTTCAAATTGAAGCCCGCAAGAAGTCTCTTATTCAGATTGTTTCCGTAAGAGAAGATAAAACTATTTTCTTGATATAGACCCTGCAGGCCGAGATTTAGCCACCCCGCACCCAAAGTGCCCCAATGGTATAGCGGATGGGCATAACCAACGAACCCACCCCCCAGACTACTCCCGTCATCCAGACCCCAGTAGAGCTTCCCATAGCCGCTGGTAAACTGGCACTCATCCAATTGAGCCAGACCCGCTGGATTATAATAGACCGCATTGACATCATCAGCAAGGGCGGTATAGGCATTACCCATCCCAATCGGACGAGCTCCCACACCTAAATCCTCAAAGTCAGCCCAACTGTTAACCACCAGAGATACCGAAGTAGCGCCCATCAAAAGTATCAACAAAATGATTTTAATCAACCTGTTCATTTCTTATTTCCTCCTAAATATATTGTCTTATTCTTGTCTCTCCTTTCAAATTCTATTTCCATTTGTAGCCCCAAAGTCCCCACAAAAGCGGAGTTACCCCTCCCTTTCGGGAGGACTCCAGACTTTGGTCGGGCACCGTTTACGGCGTCACCCTGAAGGGCGACCCACCAATCTGGTCGGGCACTCTTCAGAGTGCCGAAGGCTACCTGACAATTCTTATTCCCATTACCTTGCCAGAATAACCGTTCCATTGATAACTTTCCCTTCTGCTTCTAATTGATATATATACACGCCGCTGGAGGCAACTTTCCCTTTCTGGTCCTTACCATCCCAGGCGAAAGAAGTCTCTGTTTGGCCAATGTCCAGTTGACGCACTAGGGCCCCTCTAACATCGAAAATCCTGCATACAGCACCCTTATTATTGGGATTATCGTATTCGAAGTTGACCACATCATTTAATCCATCATTATTGGGCGTAAAGATACGTGGATAGACTTTGTTAAGAGTAAATTCAGTAGCTGCAAGCGATTCTTTAATCTTATACATTCCTAACTTCCTGGTTTTTATCATAAGTACCTGCTCATCTGTATCCGCCCTGCCGCCAAGTTTTACCCACTCGATTCCATTGAACCAGAATAGTGCCAGATTCCTTCCAGCTTGATTTGCTTTTATACTGGTTCCCTTAACAGACCCTTGGTTGTTTACTTCATAAGATAGACTTACAGATGCCTTCGGCTTAACAAAGGAGAAGCTCTCGATCTCCTCAGGGGTCTCATTACCATAGCCTTTGAAAGCACTGAATTCATAACAACTTATGACTTTATCCTTATTCTCTTCCCCTTGGTCTTCCTCAACCTTTATATTCAAGTCATCATCGTAATAATTGCTCTCCTTATACAATATATCTGTCAACTCCTCAGGAATAATTAACTTGGCTTGCATATCTTCTGCCAGAGCAATTACATCTACTTTTCCATCCTGTACCATTATAATCATCGAATCGGCACCTTCCACACCACCAATATCAGACGCTCTGACTTTGTAATAGTATATCCTGCCAACAATATTTTCTGTTTCAGTCCAAGTTAATATAGACTGGGTCACAGTGGCTCCGGGATTTACACCAAATCCCGCAAGGGATGTAGAGCGATATATTCTATATTCCTGTAAATCAGTGCAAGGCGAGCCATCTTCATTTCTGGTTACTACCTTCCATTCAATCTCAATATGCTTGCCACCATCAACGAGTGTTCCTCTCACCCCACACGGCTCTCTCGGCCTTAAGCTCGGACGAGCCCAAACCTCAGAAGAAGCATCACTCACCAGATTAGCTTGGTCCACAGCCTTAAGCACATAGTAATAGGTTATATCATTAGTCAAGCCGGTATCCTCATATTTTGTAGTAGGATGAGTCACCGTAGCCAGCGCTATGCCATAATTATACGAGCCACTGCTCGTGCTACGATAGACCCAATAGGACTTCATATCAGACTCACTATTCGGCGTCCAAGTGAGTGTAACCTTGCGGTTTCCACCTTTAGCTACAAGGCCAGCAGGTGCAGCTGGTGGATAATCAGCAACCACCTTTGACCATGCTGTTGCACCATTAGACAGAGACGACCAGTTGCTCACCTCGTCAGCAGTCCATAGCCTGAAGTAATATGTGGTGCCAGGAATCAACCCATCAGTCTGGTCAATAATGCGAGATTGCGGGTCTCCCGGGTTAACTGAATATGAGAAGTTCTTAATTTGGGCATCAGCCGTGCTCCAGGAAACCGTATAGTTGGAAGAGAACTGAATTCTGTACTGGCCGCCACTGATCGGGTTGCTCCATCCATCATCACCCGGCGCCGTCCATGTCAGCCGAATCTCTCCATCACCAACCCATGTCTCCGCCACCAAATCCGTAACCGCCGCCGGCTCAGTATCATCCTCTTTTGCCATTGCCGCCGCTACATTATTATCCAGCGCCTCATTGCCGACATCATCTGTGGCACGAATAGCAATATAGTAAGTAGTTCCTGGCGTTAAGCCGGCCAGCCAGTGCGTATCATCCCAAATTCCTGGTGCAGGAGCTGCCCAACCTTGTACATACGTATAGGCAGCCTGTTGCCACCAGCTTGTTGTAGTGCCACCCAGTTCCGCCACACTTCGCGTGTCATATTTCACAGTATAGGGCCAACCAGTTAACTGACCAACCCATCCGTTATCGCCCGGTGTGGTCCAGGCTAAGTCAATATCCCCAAACTGTGAGCCTGGAGAGGCCACCAGATCGGTAATGGAAGCTGGCGAAGTGAAGTCAATTGTAACCGTGAGAGTCATTACATCAGAGCTACCCGCATTAACATGAGGGATAGAGGCGACCCCGACCAGCATCGTCAAGCTGGTTAAAATTCCGATTATGTGGATGATGGGCCCGCGGCTGAGAGCCGCTCGCAATCTACGGCACATTTCATTCTCCCATCTTTATATTTCGATTCTTTCCGAATATTCGCCTTGAACGTGTATAATTACTTTTCTATCCGGAATATTTTTCTCCTTATTCGTTTCTCACTTTTGTATGGTCACAAAATACCAAGGTCTCCTAATTTTATGGTATCCCCTGTCCTAAGAGTTCTGTGCCAATGAGAAACATATGTATCTATATTTATCTATGTGGATTCTCACTTTTAGTGTATCTTAAATATAGAACTACTCTTTAGAATCTCACCAAAAGTATAACCCACTGTTACCGGTCTTCTTTTAGTTAGTCCCCTCCTTTAGAGGAATCCATCCTCCTCTAAACCCAAGCCATAACCATAAAAATCCATCATCCCAGACTGGCAGTAATCGTCAGATAGAACTTCTTCTCACCCTCTGTAGTGGTGGATGATGGTGTCCACAGCTTGAACCACAGTTTCTCTTCGTCACCCGGGTCTACGCTGTCGCCATCATGGGTCTCAGTCCCCGCAAATAAAGTACCATTGCAGGTCTTGCCAGTTGTGTCCAGATTGAAATTCGTGCTGTCAGCTATACTTGCTGGCTGGGTGGTGTTCCAGATAGCCTGAATCCGAACATAATCCTTTGTCCCGGTTGAGTCTGCTATCGTCCACCCCGAGTTCCCTGCTGATACCTTCAGTTCATAGGTCTCTACTGCTGTGGCTGAGGTGTTCTTCACTGCTGTGGATGTGGTGGATATGCTCGTTGAGTTCAACGCTACAGCACCAAAATTATAGTCTGTGGCAAAGATGGTCACATCGAGAGCAGCTGTCACTGTCACGGTCAGACTCATTGTGTCTGTCTGCCCTGCTCTCACCACTGATACCATCCCCACTACCATCAGCATAACCCCAACAATTACAATTAGCCTCTTCATCTCTTCTCACCTCCTTTCAAATAAATTTTTGTTTACTTTCCATTCTTATATTTCTACTCTTTTGAAATATTCGCTTTAAGGATGTACAATTCATTCTCCACTTCAAATATTTTCTCGCTCCGTTCATTTCATTTCTCACTTTTCTGTCCTCACATATACCCTATTGTATTGATCTACTGATATCGCCTGTCCCAAAAGCTCTGTGCGAATGAGGAACATATATTTCTTTTCCCTGTATTCTTTCCTGCCAGGTATTTTCAAAAAAACCTTGATCACTTTCACCGTATTGGCTGGTACATCCACCTCCGACTCGCTAAAAGTGAGAAATGACGGGTCAGGGCAATCTTCATATCCAGGAGAAGATGCGACCTTGCTCTCTTTAATTGCCACACTGGTGACCCGATAGCGATAGTCCTCATCATTTGGATTGATAATTTTAAATGTCTTTCCAGTAAGTTTTGCTAAATCTTGTTTATCGCCTAACTTGAAGTCGTAAAGCATCATCATTGGCGGCAGAACAGTATAGTTCAGGTTGGCTAATAGTTTCTTCTTCTGCTCATCCTCTTTAACTTGAGCCCCCGAGGGCGCAATGCTAAAGAGTAACCTATGGTACAGTCCCAGCGCAATGTTCCCTTTTCCGCTCGCAGTGCTATTAATCAGCACCTGGTATCTCCTCCTCGCATATTGTTCATCGCTTGGCACATGAATAATAACATCCGCCATTCCATGACCACCAGGTTCGATCTCCATTCTATCGGCGCTCAATTCTATCCACCCGGTGTCGGGTATCGGCTCATAGTCCTCTCTCATCTGGTCCGGCCGTGGTTTTTTAACTGACAGGAAAACAGTTACCTTCTCGTCGCTATAGTTTGTTACCATCAAAGGCAGGTTTACCATCTCCCGGGTATTATATGTCTCCCCGAGTCGGAGATTCTCCATTACCACCTCCCCAAATGAGGAGTGTAAGCTCATTTTGGCAAGGCTATCTCTCGTATTCCATAACGACACCAAAATGAATAACGGAATCAGGATTATTTTACATCCTTTGTTCATCATCAACCTTCCTCCCTGTTCATCCTATTATTTGTCTCCTTCCTAAATCACAGTATCTTTCATACAGTCGCCCAAGTTATGATTAGCCTTCCGATTTTTTCTCACCTCCTTTGGTTTTATTCTTTTTTTCCTACTCTCTGTTCCTTAATCAGTCTTAGCCCTTCTCGAGCCTTTATATTCTCTGGATCAGTTCTTAAAACCGACTGCCATTCCTCAGCTGCTTTTTCCAGACGGCCAAGATTATAGAAGGCATCAGCCAGATAATGATGCGCAGAAAGATTCTCTGGCTCAATTTCCACTACTTTCTGGTAGTAGGGAAGTGCTTTAGCAAAATCCCTTTTCAAAGCGTAGACTTTCGCTAACGAATATGAAAATTCTGCCAAATTGGGCGCCAGCCTTACTGCTTCTTCAATTTCGGCAATTGCTTCTTCGAGCCTGTCTTCTCCGATAATCTGAGTGCGCCAAAGAAGACCAATCCCTAAGTTGTGTCGAGAGACTGCATCCCGTGGATTCTGCCGAACCGCTTCCCGGTAATTCTTAATTATCTCATCTAAATACATTTCTTTTTCCTCAGTAAGTCTGGCTCGCAGAGCATTTGCCCTTGCCGCTTCAGCCAGACTAAAGCGATACTGCGCAACCCGTGGGTTAAGCTGGACTGCCCTCCGGAAAAATCTCAATCCCCGCTCTGGCCAAGCGCTACTGAGATAGGCTAGTCCCTGTTTGAAATGGATATCAGCGAAATAGGCTCGTGCGGAGACAACAATCAAGAATAGCGCTACCAAACCAAAAACAGCAAAACCGATTTTCCGAATAAGACCCGAGGTAAAAATCGTAGGAATCCTGAAGGAGAGTGTTTTCCGCCGACGGGCCAGCATCCCCAGATAAAACCAAAAGAGCAACGATGTGCTCAAAACACTAAAATGGAACTGACTGTAAATAAGGAGGGTGACTCCAGAAGCAAGCAAGCCAGACCAGAATAACTTCTCTTCTCCTATCGATTGGCGAGAGGCCCGCCATGCCTCGACAATAAAGGTTAGCCACAGCCAGAGATAAGCTACCAGGCCAATTAAGCCCATGGTGCTTGCCACCTGGAGGAATTCATTATGGGCATAGAAAGGAATGATGTTTTTCCCAGCCACAGGTTCAAAATCGGGACCCATATTCTGAAGGAATGCCTCCTTAAATGTATCCAACCCGGTGCCTAACAATGGATGCCTCTTCACTATCTGCAAAGCAACTTCCCAGCCCGCCACCCGGACTCGGTTGCTATTTTCAGTCAGGTCCAGAGTTGAGGCGGCTCTTTCCACGACCGCCTGCTCGCCCCTGGAACCTCGGTAAGGAAGAACAAAGAGAAAAGCAAAATAGACTACCACTACAGCCAAGGCGAACATCCATCCCGATTTCCTTTTCAACATCTTCTTACCCAAACTCGCTGCCCAGATGAAGGAACCGATAATGATGGCCAGCCAAGACGCCCGAGAAAGAGTGAAAGAGAGGGCGGCAAACAACGCTGCGGTTAAGAAAAAGAGGATAGCTCGAATTTCCTCTTTTTGATTTTTATTAAGAAATCGGCTGAGAGCCAGAGGTATAACCATCACCAAGTATGCCCCCAAGAAATTGGGATTGCCTAAGGTGGACCAGATTCGTTCCCTTGGGGATTCTGCCCATTCCAATATATCGATGCCCTGCCGCTGGATAAAGCCATAGATGATGATAGCCACACTTCCGATAAGAATAGCGCTTATCATATCTTCCCAATCCGTTTCCTCAGGGACGGTGCTGGTAACTATGTAGAGAAGTACATAACCTATAATCGCTCCCAATCCCCAGAAATAGAAGTTATACAGTCCGCCGAGACTCACACCGGGATTGCGAGAAAATATGGTAGAAATAATGCTAATTCCTAAAAATGCAGCTATTGGCCGGTTAAGTGGAGAAGAGGAAACGGAGAACTCTCCCCGCTTCAGCGACAGAACCAACCACGCAAACACCACCATAATGGTCAATATCCGGAACAATGTAATTTTTGGTAGTTCAAAGGTATCATAGGCTGTTGGGTCGAAACTGAGTGGAATTGCAAACAATAGGAGCATGACGCCAACGACAATGACTCGCTTCAGAGTCTCTTCCTTAATACTCAAGCTCATTTCTTACCCCCTTTTTTTAACAGCGTCAGCCCCCGTTTAGCATCCACATGTTCGGGATCAATCTCCAGGGTCTTCTCCCAGTAGTATCCCGCCTTTTTCACATCATCACTGCGGAAGTAGACAAACCCTAAATTGAAACATAGGTCGGCATTTCTTGGATTTTCTTCAATTGCTTTCTGATAAATGGTTATTGCTTCTTCTTTCAAATCGAGCAGAGCATATACTGCACCTAAATTATTGACCGCTGCAATAAGATGGGGATCCAGTTCCACCGCCTTTCGGAAACAGTCTATTGCAGTCCGAAAGTATTTCTTGTCAAGGTAACGGCCCATTTGAACGTATACCGAGCCCAGGCCATCATAACCACTGGCATCCTGGGGTACCTGGTTAAGATATACTTGATATCCTGCTGTGGCTTGATTAAATAATCTTTCCTGGCGACCCCTGTCGGATTCAACTACGGCGGCCTCAAGATAATATTTTCCTAGACTCTGATGGTAAATTGCTCCCTTAGGATGAAGATAAACTGCCCGTTTGGTCTCTTCTATAGCCGTCAAAAAATCTCCTTTTTCCCCTGCTTTTAATCCTTTTTTGAAGTAGATGTCTGCTAAGAATGGTCGGCTTCCTTGTTTGATTACCCACAAACCGACCATCACCACTAAAACAATCCCAAAGATTCTTAAATTTGTCGTTGGCTGCTTCTTTTCCATCATTCACTCCTTTCTTGCGCTAAGAGGCCTGAAATTAGCCAGAATAGAACTGAACAGGTAATCATGCCAAACCCAAATTGATTCTGTACGATAAAGGCTACAGCGGCTGCAAGAAGCCCGGGCACCTTGGGCCGATGAGCCGTACTCCAACCGGTCCAAACCACGCTAATTATTAGCCAGAGATAGACCCCTACTCCTACGAGCCCGGTGGTAGCCGCCTTCTGGAGCAACTCGTTGTGCGCATAGGCAGGGTTGCCATTCTCCTTTGTCAACTTCTCATAGCCATCGGGCATAAACCTCCGGAAATGGAGCCCAAAGGTATCCAGGCCGTAGCCCAGCAGTGGTCGTTTATCCACCATTATCAGAGCTACTTTCCATCCCTTGAAGCGTGAAGCAATATTTGGTTCTTTCCAGTTAGCCAACGAAGCCATCCGGGTAACCGGGCCCTGCTGAGCTTTCCTCTCCACCAACCTGCCAGCCAGAATTATGAATAGCGAGACCGCTACCACTGTCGGTATCCAGCGACGGAAATTGCCTCGAGTTTTGGTCTTCACCACTGCCCATACCACAAGGGCTATTAACAGAGCTACAAAAGCGGCACGGGAAGCAGTAAGGGCAAGAGCAAACATTAAAACTCCAAGTAATGTAACTAAACATAGTTTCCGCCCGCCGGTTCTTCCCGATTCCGTAACTCTGTCTATGGCCAATGGTATCACCATAGCCAAATAAGCACCGAGAAAATTAGGATTGCCTAAGGTTGACCATACTCGGGCGCGAGGTGAACTAAGCCAGGGAAGAGGATCGAGCCCCAACTTCTGGATAATTGCGTAAAGACCCACAAATCCAGACCCGATAAGAATCGCTTTGATTACTTTTTCCTGACCTGTTTCGCCTACATTATTTTTCACCACTAAGTAAAGCATCCAGTAAATGATAATCGCTTGTAATCCTTCAAAATAAAAGTAATACATTCCCCGCCAACTCAGCCCGGAATTGGTAGAGAAGATGGTTGCCAATATGCTAACCGCCAGAAACGTCCAGACTGGGAGGTCGAGATGTGAAGAAAAGAGCCTGCCGCTTAACCCCTTAAAACCATTCCCGCTCACTTCTCTCCTTATCCAGATAATTATTAAGCCGAAAACGAATAACCGGGCAACCATGAGCTTCGGCAACTCAAACGCATCATGGGATAGCGGGAAGATAACCAACGGTAATAGTAAGACCAAAGCTGCTATCAAGTTTTCAATCCAGGTTTGAGACTTTTTCTCAATTCTTTCCATAACCTTTCTCCTATGGTGACTGCTCGACTGAAACGGTTATAGTCATTTCTTCTATCCTCCATTAATACAGATTCGTCTCATTATGGCGACCCTTGTTCGGCTGAGATTGTTAGTGGAATAATCTGCTGAACTGTCGTTGAGGTGCCCAGCGGCGTTTTCAATCTCAACCAGAAATCTCTTATATTTGATTCGAACGGGGCAACATTCTTGCCACTCTGAGAATTATCTATGGAAAATGCTGCGGTGGTGCATTGCTGCAATGATTCGGTTAACATATCGTCGGCTTTCCAGGAAATATCATCATTATTTGGCTGGCTGGGGTGGAAAGCTGCCTGTAATGAAAACTTGTCGCTACCAGGAGTAGCGTTGGGCGTCCACTTGGTGGAGGAGGAACATTTTATGGAATACGTCTCACTAACATTGCCGTCATTGGTGACAGTAATATTGGCGGTGGATACAGCAGTGGTACTTGCGTTAAATTCACCGAAATTATAAGTGTCGGTGGAGATGGAGACGCTTATAATGGGATTGACCCAGGTGGTGGCGCCGTTGGAGAGGCCTGACCAGTTGGGGATTTCATCTCGAGTCCAGATTTGAAAATACCAGGTCGTATCGCCCGTGAGGCCGGTAATTTTACGGGAGACTTGTGTATGAGGAGCTACACCGGAGGTGGGAATCCAGAGCTCGTAGTTATCTTTGTTCCATTGTTTAGAATAGGTTGAATAGTCAATTCTGTATCCACTTCCGGAAGGAAGGGTATTGTTCCATCCATCATCTCCGGGAGTGGACCAGGAAAGGGTTACATCGCCTGTCTGGCTATCGCATTGACCGCTTAAATCAGTTATCGCTGCTGGCGCAGTCGGATCTATCACTACGCTGCCATTTCCAGAGAATGCGGATGGATTATCTACAGCATCGTAGGCTCTGACCTTTGCATACCAGGTGCCCTGAGCCAAACCAACTGTATGGGTGTAGGAGTTAGTGTTGCTATAGGCAGAGTTAGCTTCTCCTCC
>Ga0315314_1001336_pt1 | contig 22588 bp, 19 predicted proteins | sample TDP9_MG_FD_203631 | JGI IMG/M metagenome (GOLD analysis project Ga0315314, IMG submission 203631) | Freshwater sediment microbial communities from Lake Towuti, South Sulawesi, Indonesia - TDP9 | ecosystem: Environmental > Aquatic > Freshwater > Lake > Sediment | place: Indonesia: South Sulawesi... | reverse complement strand
TTCCTTTTACTCCTCTAAGAATATGACGGTTTGTGGGGATGGGGGGATGGTCACCACAAATGATGAGGATGTGGCTAGGATGGTTGCGAAGCTTAGGGATTGTGGAAGGGCTTCGCATTATGAGCATGATGTGGTGGGGTTTACGGCTAGGCTTAACACGGCAAATGCCGCTATTGGTCGGGTTCAGCTTAGGAGGCTTGAAGGGTGGAATGAGAGGAGGCGGGAGCATGCGAGGCTTTATAGTCGTCTTTTGTCTGGTCTGGGTGATGTTGTTCTACCTCAGGAGGATGGTTCTGGGATAAAGTCTGTTCATCATCTCTACGTGATTAGAACATCGCTTAGGGATCAATTGAAGAGTTGGCTTGAGGAGAATGGGGTTCAGTGTGGCATCCACTATAGTATGCCTATCCATTTGCAGCCGGCTTTCCGGCGCCCGTACGGTTACAGGGAGGGGGATTATCCAAGCTCTGAGCTTCTTTGCAGGACAGCTTTGAGCTTGCCCATGTTCCCAGATCTCAGAAGGGAGGAGATTGAGTATGTTTGCGAAAATGTGGGGGAATTCTTTACCTGTTTATCTTCGAGGGTTAAGGAGGCGTAAAACTGAAAAGGGTTAATGTGACCGTTATTGGGGCAGGTTACTGGGGCAAAAAGGTTATTGGGGAATATGCGCGGCTGGCCAAGGAGAACTCCGATCTTCGCCTCTTTGAAGTTTGTGATCTGTCTAAAGAGAATTTGGAATATTGCAGCACCAATTTTGGGGTGGCTTACTTAACGAGGAATTATAAAGAGGTTTTGAAGTCGCCTGAGGTTGACGCAGTTAACATATGTACTCCCAATGAAACGCATTATCAGATCTGCAGGGAGGCCCTTGAGTGTGGTAAGCACGTATTAGTTGAGAAACCCATGACCTTAAGTTCTTTGGAAGCGTATGAATTGGTTGAGCTGGCCCAGAAGAGAAATCTGGTTCTTTCAGTTGGTCACATTTTTAGGTTTAATAATGCGTTAAGAGAGGTTAGGAGGCTGATCAAGGAGGGGTTTCTGGGGCAGATCTTTAGCCTTAGGCTTCGTTGGACGACTCTTATGAAGCCAATTGAGGGTAGGGATATAATCACGGATCTAGCGCCCCATCCCCTTGACATTTTGAACTTCCTGCTGGATATGTCGCCCATAAAGATAACCTGCAGGGCTAAGGCCTATCGGAGGAAGAGGCTGGAGGAAACGGCGCTTATTATGGCTGAGTTTGAGAACGAAATCATGGCGCAGATTGAGCTTAGCTGGCTGCTTCCTGGGAAGACTAGGGAGGTGACGGTCATAGGGTCGGAGCGGGCAGTGAGGGTCGACTGCTCAACGCAGAATGTGGACGTTTTTGAGGAAGACCGCTCCTACAGGTTGAATGTGCAGAGGAATAATACGATTGAGGCGGAGTTAAGGCACTTTATTGAGTGTATCCAAAATTGTGGTTTGAATAACGATTTCACAGTTGAGAATTCCGGGGTAAAGGGGGCTCAAGTGGTTAAGCTCCTTGAAGCCGCAAGGAGTTCTCTTGAGGAGGATAGGACGGTGTCTGTTGGATCCTTGTTTGAAGAGGTGCGGGGGCCTCCCTTATACTCTATTATGAAGGGTGTGCAGGTGGGGGAGGGAACAAGGGTCTATGATCAGGTTAACCTCTACAAGTGTAGGATTGGACGAAACAGTAAGATTGACGCCTATGTTTACGTGGAGGAGGATGTAAATATAGGAGACAATTGTAAGATTAGGGCCTTCACCTTCATTCCAACCGGTGTGACCATTGAGGATGATGTGTTAATTGGGCCCAACGTGACCTTCACCAACGATAAGTATCCAAAGTCGAGTGGATACTGGCAACTTCTACCAATAAGGGTTAAGAGGGGGGCTTCCATAGGGGCTAACAGCGTCATCCTGCCCGGCGTGACCATTGGTGAGAACGCCTTGGTTGGGGCTGGATCCGTGGTGACGAAGGATGTGCCGGACAACGCTGTGGTCTTTGGAAATCCCGCTAGGGTCATAAGATATCAGACCATTCCAGTCTATCCATAGATTTGATGTTTGCCTTTTGGTTGATATATGATTTGATGTGGAGGCGAGTTTCTAGGGGATGACGGTTGGGTTTGGTGCCAATCGTGTGGTGGCGGTGATTCCTGTTTACAATGAGTTCGGTAAGATAGGGAGGGTTATATCCAGTTTTACTCCTGATTTTGTGGATGAGGTTTTTGTGGTGGTGGACTGCCCGTCTGAGGCTATTCTGGGTGAGATTAAAGGTGCTGGTGAGAGCATCAACGTGCCTGTTCGGGTTGTTGAGAATCCTAGGAGGATGGGAGTTGGTTACGCGATTAGGGAGGGAATCCAGTATGCGCTTGAGGGTGGGTTTGATGTGGTTGTGGTTTTGGCCGGAAACAGTAAGGATGATCCTAGGGAGATTCCGAGGTTTTTGAGGGCCATCGTGGAGGAGGGCTTTGATTATGTGCAGGGTTCCCGTTTTCTGCCTAAGGGGAGGCGGGAGAAGACGCCGATTTTTCGGCTCCTTTTCATACGTCTTTATCCCTTCCTCTGGACCTTGCTGACTGGGGTTCGGTGCACGGATGTGACCAATGGTTTTAGGGCTTATAGAACGGGGATTTTTGGGGATAAGCGGATTAATATTTGGCAGGATTGGCTTGAGGGCTACGACCTAGAATATTACCTTCATTTCAAGGTACTGAAGCTTGGTTACAAAACCAAAGAGGTGCCCGTGTCAAAAATTTATGCCTATAGGCATAAAGGTGACTACTCGAAGATATCCCCTTTGCGGGACGGCTGGTCCATAGTTCGCCCCTTTGTGTACTTGGTTTTGGGTCTTAAAAGATAACCATTCAAGATGTTTTCGCTGTGAAGGTTGCGATAACAGGTCCAGAAGATACGGCTGTGGAGGCCGTTAGGCAGCTTCTGTCCCCTTGGCATGTCGAATATCTTTCTCCTGAGAAGGCTGACGTCGTGATAGCCTACGAAACTGTTGAGGAAGTTGGGAAAGCCACGGTTTTGATTCCCTCTGAGACGGTGGGGTGTCGTCGATGGTTTGAGGGGATTGGCTTGGAGGCTGTTGAGATCGGTGGTGAAAGGCGGGTCTCGGGAAGCGGGGCACATGCACAAGGTGGACCGAAGCTGAAAGTTCCGGCGACAGAAAGACTGTCTCTAACGTTGGAGCCGTGGACTGGACACATATATGCTAAGTTGAATAATGGAGGGCTCAGAGATGACACGCCCTTAGGAACGTGCGTGGGTGAAAGCGTGGTTATGCTTTCTGTGGATGTGGTTGAGGAGTATGCCTTGAGGCTGAGGGAGATGCTGAATCCGAGGGTTTCGCCTTTGTTTAGGTTTTTGACGAGGCTTCCTGTCCCGTATACTTTGGCTCCTGCAGGTCTTAGAGATTATCTTCTTAGGGCTGGGAAGACGAACTGTAATTATTCTTTTTTGGATCATTTGGGTTTGGATGCTCTGCGGTACCTTCTTGTGTGGGGCATTCGGGAAGTATCTGGGAAGGGGCTTCTAAGGAGGACTTGGGGGAGTCGCAGGTATGTTTGCTGTCTTACGCATGATGTGGATACGCGGGAGGGTCTTCGTAGAGCCTCAGCCCTAAAGAGGTTGGAGGATCGGTATGACACGTCTTCAGCTTGGTTTTTCCCCACAGACCGGTACAAGTTGGATTCTGAAGTGCTTTTGAATTTGGCGAATCACGGTGAGATTGGAGCTCATGATACTAGGCATGACGGTAAGCTTCTTGGGTTGTCGAAGGAAGTGATTGCTAGGAGATTGTGGGAAGCTAAGCGGGTCTTGAAGAATATTGTGGGGCGTGATGTTGCTGGTTTTAGGGCGCCATTACTGCAGCATAGTGGTGATATTTTTGGGTGTTTGTTGGAGGCTGGTTATGTTTATGATTCTTCTGTTCCTAGCTGGGAGCCTAGGCATCCTTCCTGTATGGGGCCCTATGGTATTGGAACTGTTTACCCTTTAGATCTAGGTGGGGTTCTAGAGGTTCCTGTTTCGGTTCCTCAGGACCACCAAATGATCCATGTTCTAGGCTTAAATGCTAAGCAGACGGTGGAAAAATGGCTGGAGATGAAGGAGAACATAAAGGAGCTAGGAGGTATATGCACTATTCTAATGCACCCTGACTATGAACTAGCCAACTCAGAAAACCTAAGTATATACGAGGAACTGTTAAACATCATAGTGTCGGACAATCGAATATGGAGAACCACACCAATGAGAATAATCGATTGAAGCCGAAAAGAATTGCAGAATCAGAACTTTATGATCTCTTGGCTGAGACCTCCATCCTTTTCACAAGAAATCAAGGTAGAAAGTTTATATGAAAAGCATATCTGTGATAGTGGAGTACTTCCCTCCAAGACTTGGTGCTGACCGTAGGACTTTTGAGATAATGAAAAGATTGTCTCGAAAATATCGAATAGATTTAGAATTTTTCAAGCTCTGGAAGAAACAGGGTACCTTTATGATACGTCAATTCCGACATGGGAGGCAAAACATCCACAAACAGTAAAGCCTCATGGGATCGGAACGGTGTTTCCGATGAAAATGAATAAAGTCATTGAGATACCGATTACATTGCCACAGGATCACCAAATGCTTCATATTTTGGGCATGACTTCTGAACGAACAGTCCATATATGGATTGATCTGATTAGCTTAGTGAAGGATATCAGAGGTGTGTGCACTATTTTAGTGCATCCGGACTATGAGTTAGCTAGCCATGATGGCCTTAAGGCCTATGAGAAGTTGCTGAGTGCTGTAGCAATCTGTGATGCATGGGTAACCCTCGTAGCATAGCTGCTGTTCCTGCAATTGAATATTGTGAAGATTGATGAGTCTTTTGTAGTCTTTGCTAAGAATGGAAGTATTGGTGGGGGAGATTGAGGACACTGAAAAAGCTTAATGTGCTATAAATGATTATGTGGAAAGCATAAGGACTGTCCCAATACCGTGTAACGATGCGCATGTATGTTCTTGAAAACACACACTATCATATGTTCACTTTACTCACTTTCTCTTACCACCTTTTGAGAAGATCATTTGCGTATTACACTTCACAACAGAAGCGTGAGAAATCAATATGAAAATCGGCGTAATAGGACTCGGAATAGTTGGTGAGACGATCTTACATGTAATGAAATTCTTTCATGACGAGGTTAAAGGTTACGATAAATACAAACCTAGCGACCTCTTCGTAGACATTTGTGATACAGATATAATCTTTGTTGCGGTTCCAACGAATGATAAAAATGGTAGACTTGATTGCTCTATGGTCATTGACGTCTTGGAAAAGCTAGAAGCGAACCCTTATTCAGGGGTCATCTGCATAAAGAGCACGGTAGGCGTAGGCTTTCTAGACAAAGCTAGAAAGTTCAACCTAAGGATCGTTTACATGCCTGAATTTCTTCACGAGCGGACTAGACTAGCTGACTTTGTTTCTGCAAATTACTTTGTGATGAGTGGCAAAAAAGAAGATCTGAATAGAGTGAAAGAAGCTTTGTTTTGGGTTGATGACGATAAGTTCTTCATTGTCGATGATAGAACAGCTGAAATCGTGAAACTAGCAATGAACGCTTTTGCTGCCACAAAGATATCCTTCGTGAACGAGATAAAAAAAATATGTGATAAAGTTGGTGCAGATGCCAAGATAGTTATGGAAATCTTGAGGAAAGATAAACGTTGTGGAGGAGAGTATACAGACCCGGCTCGTGGTCCTTATAGAGGAAAATGTTTACCCAAGGACACTCGTGAGTTAATGAATTGTACGAAAGTCTCTGTTCTTCTGAAAGCCGTGGAAGAAGTAAATGAAAGAACGAAGCGGGAAATGTGAGGGAGGAAAGGATTTTAGCTTTGGGGCTTTGGAGGGTCGTTTGGAGTGTTTGATATAGGACAAGTATTAGGATGGGCAACTTTTGCAATTGCCGTTTTCCTCATCGTTTTTTATGGTGGATATTATCTCTACATCTCGAGGTTCATGAATAAACCAGTTAGCGTAAACAAGAATAATTTCGCTCCGAACATAACAATAGTCATTCCCACATATAATGAGGACGCAACAATAGAAAAGAAGCTGGAAAACTTGTTTAAGCAAATCTATCCTCGCCATTTGATGGAGATCATCCTGATTGACAGTAACTCGAAAGATAACACTGTAAAAATCGCTCGAAGTTTTATGCAGTCTAATAAAGATCTGAATGTGAAAATCATTGTAGAAAGCGAGCGGAAAGGCAAGTCTGAGGCGATTAATAAAGCATTTTCCTGCGCAAGTCCCAAAAGTGAGATTTTATTAATGTCAGATGCTGATTCTATCCTTAGAGAAGACGCTGTTAAAAAAGTTGTTTTATCTTTTGCTGACCCAAAGATCGGAGCTGTATTCGGCAAGCAGGTATTACTTAACGTGGGTGAATCAAGGGAAACTATGTCAGAAGCAGTATACAAGTATTTCTTCACAAAGTTACGAATAGGTGAAAGCGCAATAGACTCAACCCCTATCTTTGATGGAGAACTATCTGCGTATAGATCTAATATGGTAAGGAGAATGAAAGTAAGAGAAGACTTGAATGCTGATGATTCCCAGCTAGCAATCATGATAAGAAAAAATGGACTTAGAGCTGTTTGTAATCCCGAAGCAATTTTCTACGAGTATGCTCCTCCGGATTGGAGTTCAAAGTGGGTTCAGAAAGTTAGAAGGAGCCAAGGATTATCTCGAATGTTTTGGTATAACAAGGATATGTTGTTCAAAAAGGAATATGGAAGTTTCGGGCTGATCATTATGCCCGCAAATTTCTTCATGCATGTGATTTCCCCCTTTTTGGTCTTTTCCAGTTTTGTCCTCGGTTCAATTCTCTTCTGGTCTCTTTTGTTCCAGCACGGAAATTTCGTGCTTTGGGTCATTCTAGCTGCCTCAGCAATTTTGTTTTTCGCCGATTCGTTAAAGGGAAATAAGCTCCTGCATGTGACTTGGACTTTTCTTGAATATCACCTGATTGTATTGATGGGCATCTTGCTTCATCTCTCTGGTAGGTCGTTAAGTACATGGCAAAAAGTTGAAAATATCAGGAAGAAATTTCGAAATGAAACCACTAGACCGAGTTGAAGGCTGTTCGTTGAGTCATGAGGTTCGCCTGAAATGAAGATTGCTCAAGTCTGTGATAAGTATTATCCATATATCGGTGGTGTGGCAACTCACGTTAAAGAGATTAGCAAAAGGATGGCTAAAAAAGGCTTTAATGTGGAAGTCCTAACAGTAGATCCATCTGGAAAATTACTGAGGGAAGAGGTAATTAACGACATTAGGGTGAAGCGGTTTAGGTCATGGGCACCGAACGGAATTTATCACTTTTCTGTAGAACTTCATGGATGTCTAAGGAACGATTCATCTAAATACGATATAATCCACGCTCATGGATACCAATCCTTTCCAATGCTTTCTTCAGCGATATCTAAGAAACGCAACAAGACACAATTAATTGTTACACCACACTTTGGCTTCTCAAAGATTGGAAAATGGATATACTCAATTTATGACCCGATTTTTGGTAAATACATTTTTGAACAAGCAGCGAGAATCATAATTGTTTCACCGGCTGAACTTGTATCCATTCCATTGCTCCCCAAATATTGTAATAAAGTCGTTTATATCCCGAATGGAGTAGACATTCTAAAGATTGGCTTGTACTCTACGAAATATGGTATTTCTTTGGACAATGAAGAGCTAAGGATTATTTATGTTAGTAGATTAGAGAAAAAGAAGGGATTAGATAGCATTATTGAAGCTCTAAGACGCATGGATGATGCTAGGTTTTCTTTACGTATTATCGGGGAAGGGCCATACAAAGAAAAACTAAAAGAAGTCGTCCGTAACTGGAATTGTAAACCCGAGATTAGACTTTTAGGTCGCCTTGATGACGAAGAATTGTTTAGAAATTATGCGCAATCTGACGTATTTGTGTTACTTTCAGAGTATGAGTCGCAAAGTATAGCTCTTACAGAGGCAATGGCATTTGGATTAGTTCCAATAGTAAGTGATGTCGGTGGCAATCCATATATTATAACTAATGGTCTTAATGGGTTTCTGCTAAAGTATCCAATTCAGATTCAGAATCTGATTGATCTTCTACGTATGGTCAGGGAGAACCATGCATTACTGCGTAAGGTTAAGCGAAATGCTAGAGTAACCGCTCAGAAACTTTTTGACATAGACAACATGACTTATGCTTTGATGAGGATTTATAGTGAGTTAGTAGATGAAGGATTATAGGCGATTGTTATAGCCTTAGGAAATTGAGGTAATTGATAGGCGAATTGTCGTATACTTTCTGTGAACCGATTTTTCTAAGATGGATTCTATTAATGTGGGGGATTTTTAGATTATTGGTAGATCACTTAGGGTTAAAAGAGCCCTCTTTATTAAAGCTTAGAAATCTTGATAGAATTGTTTTTTACCAAACGCGGTTTCTTAAAAATAACTTAGCCATATCTAAGCTTCCTGATGGTTCTGTAGTGGTTCACCCAGTTGATAGTCTGAATATTCTGGATGAGGTGTATTTCTATAGAATTTATGATAGGCTTAGAAACATAGGGAACAATGATGTCGTAATCGACTGTGGTGCGCACATTGGAATTTTCACCTTGAAAGCCGCGAAGAGAGCAAGGCAAGGAATTGTTATAGCTATCGAACCTCATCCCTTTAATTGTCATTTACTTGAATTAAATGTCAGATTGAACGCATTAACCAATGTAATTATCGTAAATTCGGCTTTAGCCCAAAAAAACGGAGAATCGGGAAAATTGTATCTAGGGCCATCTTCAGAAGCGCATTCAATTAGGTTGAAGAGATCGAGTGATTTTATAGGAGTTACCACCATAACTTTGGATTCTTTAGTTGAACGTTTTGCGTTTGAGAGTGTGGATTATATAAAGATGGATGTTGAGGGAAGCGAGCTTGAAGCGATTGAAGGTGGCAAGAAAATCCTAAAGAACACGAAATACTTAGTGATTGGAGAAATACACATTTCCCAGGACGAGAAACAGATCAAAAAATTTCTGATGTCAACTATGAAAGGAAGGAGTATATTGCGAATGGGAAGGCAGATTTATGTTATCTGAATTAAGATGGGTTAAATAGTTAATGATAGTTTTGTGTTTTTGAGAGGATTTAGACTTAGGCGGGTTTTACTAGATCAAGCATAGGGAGATTTATCTTCCAAAGACTGTGCGGACAAAATGATTTATCTAGAATCGGAGAAAGGAAGTTGACAAGAAGGATTGTATTTGTAAGTAGCGATGTTCTATCTATTCCCCCGAGGTTTGGTGGCGCGGCAGAGACATATGTTTATGGAATTTCCAAGGTCTTATCGAAAATGGATCTTAAGATACACGTAATAACCCTGGGTGAAGATGGAACATATATAAAAGAGAATATCATATTTCATAATTTTCCATTAGACAAAAGACTAACAAGGATCCATTCTGTTCATTTTCGTTTAATATGTAATCTGATAGATGTCACTTACAAAATATTGCGAATCTTAACGGAGATCAAGAAAATATATGGGTCTATAGATTTGATATATACTCATTACATTACAACCTCCATAGCTCCAATACTCTATAAGAAGATTTATGACAAGAAGCTCAGACTTATTCATCATTATCACCATGAACCTAATCCAAACGCATATTTTGTAAGGGAAAGAGCACAAGCCAATCTTGAGAAGTGGATAGCAAAAAAGTGCGATGTCCTGTATACTGTAAGTAGTTACCTAAAGAGGCGAGTTGTAAGGCTTCTAGAAGTAGATGAAAAAAAAGTAAGAGTGGTATATAATGCTATAAATACAAAAGAGTTTCATTATAATGAAGAGTATCGATGCGAGATTCGAAAAAAACTTGGAATTGCTGATCAAGAAAAAATGTTGTTATATGTGGGCAGAATAATACCCAAAAAGGGATTACATGTTGTCATCCAGGCGCTTCCTTTGATTCTCAAACAAAAAAAGAATGTAAAATTGGTGATTATCGGTCCTTTAGGTGATTATCGGTCCTTTGAAAAAACCTACTTTAATAGGATGATGAGACGTGCACCATCTTTGAAAGATCACTTAACATATGTCGGGTTTGTTCCGCCTGGACTTGAAGTATCAAAGTACTATTCTGCAAGCGACCTGCTTGTTTTTCCATCTTTCTGTAATGAAGCATGCCCAACAGTACTACTTGAGGCAATGGCTTGCTCATTACCTATCGTAGCTCATAATATAGGTGCAGTAGAGGAGATTGCTAAAGAGAATTTTGGGGTTCTGGTTAAACCTGGTAATGTAGGGGAATTAGCTGAGAAGATATTAGAAATGTTAGGAAAATCAGATAGCAGAGAAATGGAGGAAGACTTCGTCATTGATTTTTCATTGTCCGCGGTTGCCCAAAAACTATATGATGAATCTTTTTATTTGTGAGAGAGCAATGCATAAAAGGATTTGCCTGACTTTTGATGTTGAGGATTTCATAAATGCTAGGTCAATGAATGCTCTATACAATATATTAGAACTGCTGAATAGATACAACTTCAAAGCGTTGTTCTTCATTACAGGCCATATGGCTGAGAAACTCTCTGATTTTCCTGAGATTCTAGACTTTCTTAGTGCTCACGAGATAGGTTACCACTCTTCCAGTCACTCGGTTAGGCCCATTATACCTGAGTACACCGATGTAGACAGTTATGAAGAAGCTTATGATCAGTCGCTGGAAAGAGAGGTCGCGCATATAAATCCACTAACGGGAGAGGTTGAAGGAAAAGGTGGAATTATTCTCCTGAGAGAACTTTTCCCAAAGAAAAAGATAGTCTCTTTTAGAGCTCCCGGAGGGTGCTGGTCTCCACCACACTTGGAAGCCCTTGTAAAGTTGGGCATTAAGCTCGATTTTTCCACGTGCATTTCTTCAATACCAATCTATCATAAAGGCGTTACTTTTTACCCGAATTTCGTATTGATTGACGAGATTGACATAGCAGTTGGCTTCAGTTTCACATATCACGCTCTAACTGAGAAAATTGTGGTTTTAAATTCACATCCAGATTACTACGTAAACAGAAAGGCTTGGGATTCTATGTATTATAGATCTAACCCAAAGAAGCTTTTTGAAGTTCAGCAAAAATCCCAAACCGAAACAAGAAATTTGTTTTCAAGGTTTGAATCTTTGCTTGAAAAGTTTAAACTCCTACAAACAATGAATGCTGTCGAGGTTGTACCGGACTTAGTAGAGTCAAAAATCAGTCTATGCTTAAGGGAAGGTAGCATCGTAAAAATTTACGAAGAAAGTGAACGGTGGAGTAGGAGGTTTTTTAACTATAAAACAAAATTCCTCCGGTCTCATTTCTTCAGATACTTTATGACTTCACAGATTATAAGAGCAACCTAGATGGAATCTAAACTAAAGACAGTTGATTATGGCCTTATAATGATGCTTATGTATCTCATGTTCAACGATGAAGTTCAAAGGAATTTGCAAAAAAATTAACGCAGGTGCCTAGGAGTTGTATTTTGCCTATCATAGCAATCGAAGCATTGCAACCTCCATCTACATATTAATGGAGGTTCTTTTCACTCCTATTTTCGTCATGGGGGTCAGGTTTCTCTACTATTCTTCAAATTTCGCCATTCCCTTCCTCTGGTGCGGATATCTAACAATTAGTTATCTCACTATTCGAACCATTATTTCTAATTCTTCTATCAGTCAGAACCTGTTAAGTATAATAATATACTCACTTTCAATACACCTTATTGTTCCACTTGTTCAACCAATCGGAGTAGTATGGGATCACGACGCACTTTATACAGCCCAAGCCGTACAGTTAATAACCCGACGAGAAAGTTGGGTTCCAGGTATTGGATCAGACGTGTCAAGGGATATTTACAGCAAGTATCCTGTCCTTCTCCTTATTGAGGCATCTCTTCATTATGTAACATCGATTGATTTAAATCTTATACAACAGTATCTAATGCTGATCTACTCTCCTCTTTATCTTATTGGAGTTTTCGTATTCATGAAGAAAGCCACCGGCGATTCGCATCTCGCAATTTTCTCCACCTTTCTATACGCTACAAATCCTGAAATCGAGTTCCTCACCACTTATACATCTTACCAAGGGTTAGGGTACGTATTCGCAATGCTTGTTTTTCTTTCCTTCTACGGTAAACATCCAAAAAGCGTGTGTATTTTTCTGATTTTTTCGTCCATCTTGGCCTTAACTCATCACTGGGCCAGCTACAACGTGATAGCATTTCTGGTTATTGTCACCATATTCCTTCATAAATCAAAAGGAAAAAGTATCACCTTTAATATGCCGATTTGGTATGGGTATATATCATTCCTAGTAATTATGGTAGCTTCTTGGCACATGTTTGTTGGTGTTTATACGATCCAATGGCATGTCGGCGTCTTGTCAGATTTACTGCAAAGCATTTTGCATCTTCATACAGCAATAGAAGGCGAGTTGACGTACTCTTTTGGACCGAGGAGACCATTCATCGAACTCTTCTTCAATTACCTAGGCCTGATCACCTTTGTTTGCCTGGGCCTTGTTGGTAGCATCACTAGCCAAAAACGGAGGCAGAAGCTTGAATCTTACATGTTCCTTTTTGGTCTTAGTATCAGTTTCGCTAATTACTTCATTTTTCCATGGCATCTCTTCCCATTTTCGGTAGGGATGAGAACTCGTATCTTTGATTACGCATATCTCTATATGGTTCCGGCGTCAATAGTAGGCGCCTTTCAGATTAGAAGTTTTCTCTCCCGTAAACTTGGGAAGAACGAAATATACGTATTTTTAATCCTGATTTTATTATTAACTCCACCAACAATTATTAATTTTCCAAAGCAATATTATAGCTTCAACGTTGGGGAAATCAAGAAAGGGCTCGAAACAGGGCATATCGGGAGTACAGAATGGATGGAGACGAGTCAATGGTTCATAGATTTCGTTCCTGTAGAGACTGGGATCTTAGGGGGAACCATTGCACGAAATTTCATTGGAGCAATAGCCACAAGAGATGTCGATGTAGAATATTTACCTGATTTTTTGAACAGCGTATCCTCACGATATCACAAACAATCATATGTCGTGGTAATCCACAAAACAATCTTGGATCTTCAGGGGGATAGGGTTTTCAATTTTACTTTAGAGGATATGCATAAGCTTCAAAATTATTTGAATCTTTTGTATAATACTCACTATATTTTGATTTATGCATAACTCACAACAGCACTCTTTTATCGGTAAGATATGAAAACGCACATCTCCCCCTTCGAACTTGGTGAAGTCATATAACAGATAAAGTTAGAATTCTTATGGTAGGTTTGTATGCACCAATCTCAGTTTCATTGACCCTTTAATGAAAGACGATAAGCTCCTCACTTTTAAGAAGTTGATGAGTTATACACTATCATATGTGACTTCATTTGCACGTCGAATCTGGTAATAGTCAACTTTGGATGGTATTGATATGTCCGCAACTCAAAATATTTTGGTTTGTCCAAAATGCAAAAGCACACTTATGCAAAAGTATAATTCTCTATACTGTGAAAGTTGCGGATTAGTCGGAGTTATGGAAGGGAAGATATTAGATCTTTTAGGCAATAAAGGCTACTATTGGGGAGAAGTCCGTTCAGGTTATCTAGAAGAGATCATAAAGAATGCACAAAAAATGGGTTGGAGACTGACTCTTAAAGAGGTCATCTCAAGATACCCCAAACTTAGTGATTGTCTCTTAGCCAATATAAGAGTGGATTGGCTGTTTCATTGTCTCAATTTCTTCAATGTTGATTCTTGCCTCGATTTGGGAAGTGGCTGGGGGAATCTTACATTTGCTCTAGCAAACTTCTTTAAAGAAGTATATTCATTAGAAGCTGTCAAAAATAAATTGATTTTTCAAAGCATCCGTCAACAACAAGAAAAAATTCCTAATATAAAATTCATTCGAGCGGATTGGCTTGACCTTCCTTTTCCCTCAAATTGTCTTGATCTAGTAGCGGCAAACGGAGTGCTTGAATGGGTTGGTCTTAGCGATCACTCGAAAAAAGTTCGAAGTCTTCAATTACAGTTTCTTAAGGAAGTAAATAGAGTTCTAAAACCGAGCGGATGTCTCTACGTAGGAATAGAAAACAGATTTGGTTTTCCCTTTTTGCTTGGGGCATTAGATCATAGCGGACTACCTTTTACCAGTCTTTTTCCTCGAAAAATAGCGGATCTGGTGGTTAAGTTTTTTAGAAAAACGTATGGAGATTACCAAACTGAAAAAAGAGGTAGTGAAGAGTGGCAAAGTTATCGTACCTATACCTATACTCTGGAAGGATACAAAAAAATACTTCGGGAAGCTGGTTTTAACCAGATTAACTTCTATTGGGCATTGCCATCGTACAATTATCCTAAATACGCAGGAACCTTTGACTGTGGAAGCTTTTCCGATTATCTTCATTTCCGCAAACAATGTTTTAAATACACAAAACAGGATATTAACAGTTCTTATTTAAAAATAGCATCAACAATCTCTATCCTCCCTGACTCTATAATAGACTTTTTAGGGCGACTTTTCTACTATGAATTCTTGATTTTTGCATATAAAACTTGTAAAACTACATCTTTTGAATCGAAACTCCTAGAACTTGGAGGTTGCGCTTCAAGTTTTGTGCGATCAAGTGGATCAAGAAAGATAAACTACTTCCTGTTCAAGCAGGGGAAATTATCTTTGGTCATGAAATTTCCAAGATTCCATGAAAATGATTCTGACCTGTTTAATGAGGAAGTCCGGATACAACGGTTTAATCGAATCACTGTTAGGATGAGAAAATTAGATGGAATTCCTATCTTTATCGAACCAGGGATAGAAGGCAGGTTCTTCGAACCCCTAAATATTTTTCATAATAGAAAAGCATTGGACTGGCTCCTTTCTTTTCAAGAGGTAACGATGAAGGGTATCTGGAACTACGAACAATTGGAAAAGAGAATTGAACCTTTTATAAGTATACTATCAGAAATAAACATTAGTAAGCAATTACGTGTAAGAACTAAAAAACGAATGGATTCTTTTTTCGAATCCTTAAGAAAAGTAAAACTAGAAATTACATCTGAACATGGCGACTTTTCCACAGAAAACATTTTAATGGGTAATGACATGTCGGTGTACGTTATTGACTGGGAATGTTATGAAGAAAATGGCGATCCGCTATTTGATTTTATCTATTTCATTATGCAAAATTCTGCGATTACACCTGATTTCCGAAGAAATGTGTTAGGTAATGGAAAATATTCTCAGATTATGAAAATAATGATATCAGAGTTCTCCGAGAAGAAGGAGTTACCTGATGAACTTATCTCAAAAGGTATAACTTACGTCATATTAAGATGCATTTATCAAACTTTCCACAAAGTGGAACAAAGTCAAGTAGAAAGAGCGAAGTACATAAAATTGTTGAAATTATGGGATGAAATATACATTTAGAATCGATGTAAACTGTATTGAGACACAGCTTCATATAGACTATGTATTATTTTTTTCCATGACTTATGGTTGAACTACAATTAACGGATATTCTCCCAACAATGCTTCATTGCATATCCCGATATTCAGAAGTGTGAAGAGAACATTTCAAAGAAAAGGGATTATTTTTGGCGAGCTGTTTCACGAAACGCTTCATGATGTCGAGTTCAAGGGAGTTTTCAACTTTTATTCGAAGGGAGTTTATCTCAAGAAATGTGATGCACCTGCCATTCAAGTTTCACTATATGATGTTCCGTCCGCGACCAACTTTTATTGCTAACAAAAGTTGGGACAATCTGATTTTATTGGACGGCTGCCGTTTCGATGCCTTCGCCAAAGTTAACAATATACATGGAGAGCTCATAAAAATCGTATCAGCAGGAAGTTGCACTATGGACTGGTTGCGTAACAATTTCTCCCATTGCGATATGAAAGATGTGGTCTACATTTCAGCAAATCCTTTTGCCTCGTACTATTTTTTCCAGAAAATGCTTCAGCGCACACCCTTCTACAAAATTGTCGAGGTATGGAAGGACAGTTGGAGCGAGGAGCTGAGAACAGTTCCCCCTTCTGCGGTCAACGAGGCAACTCTGGATAGTCTGAATCTCTATCCTCAAAAGAGACTTTTGATTCATTATATGCAACCCCACCATCCTTTCATAGGAGGTTTGAAGATGATAGATGAGGAGCCGGGGGGGGATCACGGGCGCTAAAATACTTCGACCCGAGAAGAAAAAGAAATTGAGACCCACCCTTTATGATATGTTGCAGAAAGGGATAGTGGACATTAGTACGGTTTGGCGAGCGTACGTTTCTAACTTACAGCTAGTTATGAATAGTGTTAAGAAGTTGTTACCAAGCCTGATTGGCAAAACTTGTGTAACCTCTGACCATGGGGAGTCGTTTGGTCGATTTGGCATTTTTTATGGGCATCCTGCCAAAATTGCAATTCCTGAGTTGATAGAGGTTCCATGGCTCGAAGTGCAAAGCGATATTCTCAAGAATGGGGAAGTCCTATCTAGGCGAGCTGTTTTTCGTGAGATGCCTAGTAGAATAGTGTGAGGAGAAGGCACATTTCAGTTCGCGGGCAGACGGTTTGATAAAGGAAAGATGGAAGAAACTCGGATGTTTGTCGATGGTCTAAAGGTATTACTTACTAGCGACGCACACTATTCGAATGAAATTAGTAGAACTGTGTATCCATCCAGTGTGACTTGACGAGTTTCGCTGGTCTCAGATTGGATAAAAGTGCTAGAACTCCCTATTCTGTAAATTCTTACCTCTCCTTCGGGGAGACCCGTTATGTTGATGATCACCTCTTCTTCCACCTTAGAAATCAAAAGAAGTCTCAATTGAGTTCTTCGTTTCCACGCCAGAGCGGACACGGTGTCTGTATCATTTGATATGGCTTGGAACAGCGGGTCGCCTGTCTTGAGGTTGTTTCCGATCAGGTTGTTCAGTGAATAGGGATACCACTCGGTATAAGGTGAAGTTCTTCTAACCATTCCAAAACCCCAACCCTTAGTTGGCTTGGTTGTATTCCACCTGTCAGAGTCGTCACTTGCAAACTCAAAATATACGGAATATTTAACATTACTAAGAACAAAAAACATTAACTCCTCAGCGTACCATACTGCGCCAATTGCTTGCTGAATTCTGGGATCAGTTCCTTTCTCGCACACGCTATTGAGGTTGGTCTCAGAACACAGAATAGGTATCTTTTCTCCCCGTATCTTTTCCCATTTTCCCTGCATTTCACTTAACGAATATCGGGACCACGGGGACCACGATTCATCTCCAGGATTTCCGAAGCGACCTGCTTTTTTGAGAATTTTGTAGTCAGAATAATAATCGTGACTATTATGTAACCATGTGCCCCATGCATCATATTTATGGAAGCTTAAGAAGCCAACCCCCTGAGCATGTTCAACGAAGTAATCAAAGAAGACTTTGAAACAGGAACAATCATTTCCCAAAAGAATCGCTGGGTCAACATTATGCATGTACTGTTGAGCATTATTAAAGGTTCTTGTGAAGTTAACAAGTAGACTTGGGTTCTGCAAAGTTTCTTCCGGTTCATTCCATATCTCCCAATATGTGACATTCCATCCTTTTTCTACGTTAATGTGCTTAACCATATCTGCACAATAAGTTCCGAAGCTTTCATCCAATGGGAAGCCAGTCCCCCTCCAATCTCCTATCATGCCCCTTGGAAGCCAGTATCCTCTTTGTTTACTCCCTCCTCCAATACATATTAGTGGGTATGCTCCAATTTCCATGATCGCTTGTATAAACCTATCAAGTTCTGTCCAGTCATATGTCCCTGTATAGGTCTCTTCGTCCCAATTCGTACATGGCTGAAGACCATTTTCCCATCCCACCATAATTCTGACTAAACCAAAGTTACTTAGTTTAGCTTTTTCGATTAACTCATACACGTCAGGAATTCCAGGCTTTACTGTCCAGTGCCACGTATTGAACTGTGTTCCAAGAGACAAATTGTTCGTTCCTATTTGATTATCAAAGTTCACATTCACATTAACTCTTATCTCTTTTTCGAATTCCTTTGGAACCCACCGAGCACCATAAATTGTCCCATCGTTGTCATTATTTGTTTCATCATGTGCGCTGTCTCCAGATCCTTCATTGAAATGCCATAAAGCAACAGTATATTCATCAACTGATAATTCCCTAAATACTCCTCCGTTATAATTGGTAAAGACTTCTTCCTCACTTCTCGCAATCTTTGAAATGCGAACTTCGTCGATAGCACCATTAAAGAATTTATCTTTGTGAGACCTGCAACCTATCGTTACAGGAAGATTGTTTGTACCAATAGTGTGAAGGAATGAGTAAGAGCCACGCAACCTTCCGTCAAGAAACCCCTTCATCTTAGACCCATCATATGTAAAAGCATAGTAATGCCAATGATCCAGACCAGCTTCCATCGAATTATATGTGATTGCCTGTCCTTTTCCCTCGTTGTCAAAAACGCCAAATATTGGGCTAGTTTCATTCTGGCAAGTAAAAATATAGTATCCTGGCAAACCTTTCCACTTGTCTTTTGTAATAATGCCCTTCAAGTCACCAGGTATTTTGCTAAACTTGAGCCAAAACTCAATCGTAAGCTCATTTGCAACATCCAAGTTATCTGAATCAAATACTTCTATATAGTCGTCAATTCCATCAAAATATAAAGCATAATCTCGAGGAGGATATTGAATCAGACCACTAGAATGGATAGTCCTCAAAGTATACAAGCCATTCACAGAAGAAACACCGTTCATACAAACAATAATGAAGAGAAGTAAAAAAGTAATCAATGCCTTTCTATTTTTCAACCTAGGTAAAACCAATGGCTTTCAAAGAACCTAGAAGCTACAACAAAATAAAAAAAATGTGAAGCCTTACTACGGATTAAAAAAACAGATGGCGTCTACATATATAGTGACATAGCATGAGGTAATTGATACAATGTGTTCAATAAAGGATTTCATCATATTTAATGTTGCGAGATTTGACCGTATGAGACGAAGACCTCTTCTAGATATTCTTACCTTTATGATTAAGAGATCAAAACAAGTTGTGGTGCATCTGAGAGATAGACTCCATATGGTTTTTCACGATATTGTGTTGAGCGATAGTCAATTCTTTCATAAAGTAGCACTGGAAAGACCGGAGTTATCAAGAGTCAGAAATGAAGTGGATAAGGTAGATTTAGAACAAGCCAAAATAGAAATAATGACTTACATGAAAAACCGAGACGTCCCACGTTTCCATTTTAACAGAGGTGAGAGACAGAAGTTAATGAAAATTTTGGAAAGTCGCTTTCCAGAATCAAGAAGAAGAACAATTGAGTTGGCAGAAGAAATCCTCACCCACAGGTTTTACTTTTTGGGTAAGAATGTTCATTTTGATGGAAAAATAAATTGGCATTCGAGTTTAACGAATGACAAAAGATGGCCCTTTTCTTTTTCACCAAATATCGATTATTTCAGTGCTCATAGAATTGGGGATATAAAATTAGCTTGGGAACTTAATAGAACCCAGCATTTCACAATTCTTGGAAAAGCTTATTGGTATACTGGAGATGAAAGATATGCAAAAGAATTTGCAAATCAACTTTTAAGCTGGATAAGAGAAAATCCTTATAAACTCGGAATTAACTGGATGGAAGGTATTGAGATCGCACTCAGAATGTTCTCATGGATTTGGTCGTATTATTTCTTTCTAGATTCTGAATGTTTTGACAAAAGAGTACATTTTGAGTTTCTAAAATGTGTCTATATGCACGCAAAATTTATCATGGATCACTTGTCTGATAAGTGGCAGATCAATAACAACCATTTGATCTCAGAGGCTGCTGGACTTGCCTTAATAGGGATTATCTTTCCAGAGTTTAAAGAAGCTGAGAGGTGGAGAAAAAGAGGCATGGATATCCTCGAAAGCGAACTTGATATACAGATTCTCCCCGATGGAGTTGATTGGGAGCAAAGCACAGGATACCATAAGTTTGTAACGGATCTGTATCTTCAGACTGTCAATTTAGCTATGAGAAATGGAGTACAGGTATCGAAAGCATTTCTATCAAAACTTAGTCAAATGATAGAGTTTCTGAACTACATAACGAAAACCGATGGAAGGATACCTGTCGTTGGAGATGGAGATGATGCAAGGGTAGTAAGAATTGATGAAACAGACTATGATGATGCTAGATCAACCCTTAGGATCGGCTCGATTATATTTAACAGACAAGATTTGTTAAGTGTAAAATCTGAGGAAGCATTCTGGTTGTTGGGTGAAGAATCACTAGCTGAAGGTTCAGAACCTGTTTCTGCAGGAAACAAAATATTCAGAGATGGTGGATACGTAGTTTTCCGAGGAAAAGATAGATATTTGCTTTTTGTAGTTGGACCACAAAGTTCAAAATACCTTCATGCGTCACATAAACACTTGGATATGTTGAGTTTAATCCTAGATGCCTATGGGACTTGCTTTCTTGTAGACCCAGGTACATATACCTATTTTGGTGATTTCAAGTGGAGAAAGTACTTCAAAGGCACAAAAGCGCACAATACGATTGTAGTAGATCATAAAGATCCAGTGGATATTGAAGAAGCATTCGAGCTATCTCGTGTTCCATTCGCTCGGATAATCAATTATGCCACTGAAAACAAAACTGATTGGGTTGAAGCAAGGCATGATGGGTATTTTCCAGTGAGTCATGTTAGGGTAATCATTTTTGTTAAACAGGAATACTGGGTAATTATTGATTTACTGGAAGGTAGCGGCGAACATCGGTATGATCTCTATTTCCACTTCAACCATGGGTTAGAGATACGGATTAATGAAAAGGATCAAAGCATCCTAGCGACAGGCTTAACAGGAAGTGTTAAGATAAACCCGTTAGTAACGTCAGGATTGAGAGGAGAAATTCTCAGAGGAGAGATTTCCTCAAGGTACGGCACAAAAGTTGAGGCGCCAATACTAAGATATAGTAAGAGAGGGAGCTCTCAGATTTTCGTAACATTGTTATATCCATATAAAAATGGCAGTATTGGAGAAAGACTTGCTAGAAGTATCAAAGTTTCACAAATCAATGTCTTCGGAAAGCGGAAGAAAAGATATAAAGACAGCGAAGTAATAGGAATAAAAATAGATTTTGGAGCGTATGTGGATTACATAATTCATTCTCATGAAGAAAAATGTATCTCTCTTGGAATTGTTAAACAAGCGGGAAAAATCATGCATTTTAGAAAGGAAAGAGAGAAAGATCTGAGAGCGCTCTGATTGGGAAGATTATATTCTCGATTGCGCTCCGATATCCGATCCTCCAAAGTTTTTGTAGGCCTCTCATATAACGGCTTTAGAATTGGCATATCAACATATTCAACCATGTAAGGATCCTCTTCATCTAGTCCTTGAAGACTCCACCTTTATTTTCAGATCCTGGAATAGACCAAGGCATAATAGAGTACGCTTCAAATCCAAGGGTGAACAATGAAGAAAATCGGATAGGAAGGCCCATCAGCTACGTGCCAGCAGATATAGACATATTGGCTAACGTGGATGAAGGTCAGTTTCTGCGAACACCAGTACGAAAAACGAGGTCCGTGAGTCTAAGGAAATCCTGAAAGCTAGCTAGAGTTCGCATTTGGCTGAGTATAGGATGTTCTCAACGTTCACGTTCTCACGGGTCCTAAGCATACGCTTAGCCTCAGCCCTCCCAATAGCCAACAGATCACCAGAATCATCAACCCCATCGTTAGGATAGACAACCAAAGCCTTCAAACGCGCCATAAACCACAACCAAAGCAAGAAATAGCAAAGAAAAAGCAAAAACAGTTATGAAGACCATGTACAGATCATAAAACCCGATTATAACACCAAAAAGATATAAGACGCCCCAATCTCAAAGCTACAAACACTAAGGAAAACTCATAAAACATGCTACTTGTAGAGGGAGTACGCGATTCAGAAGGATTCCTATGCGACGGGATACATCGCGAGAAACAGAACAAAAAAGAGATTCAGAAACAACTGCAACCATAAAAACACGCGGCCAAAACCCCCTCTCCTCTAACGAGATACAACACATAGAGAAGGATAAGGGGGTCTCATCTAATGGTTGAGAAACGAGCCAATAGAAGGGTTGTTCTGAAGGATGAATCTTATGCGTAGCAGGATGGCATTGGGAGTTAAGGCAGCCGCCATGGTCTCCGGAATCTTAGCCACCTACCACCAAGACCTAGCCATAATAGCGAACGAGGCCATAAGAAGCGAACTCTGCAACCACATACTCGCCATACCCGTCATACTAGGCTACCTAATATACAGAAAAAGAAAGATGCTCAAAGCAGTCATCCCACTGGAATCAAACAAGCCCAAGGGAAAAACCATCCTAAACAACGAAATGCTTGGCGCCTTAACCTGCCTCACAGATTCTCTTCACTGAGGCTGCACAGTTTCCCTATATCATTCCTCTTCCCATTTCCACACGAGAGGATTCTCAG
>Ga0315314_1001335_pt1 | contig 22589 bp, 19 predicted proteins | sample TDP9_MG_FD_203631 | JGI IMG/M metagenome (GOLD analysis project Ga0315314, IMG submission 203631) | Freshwater sediment microbial communities from Lake Towuti, South Sulawesi, Indonesia - TDP9 | ecosystem: Environmental > Aquatic > Freshwater > Lake > Sediment | place: Indonesia: South Sulawesi... | reverse complement strand
TTGACATGCAGCGAGATATATACATATGCAGACGGATTTGTACAATAAAGGCGTTACATCGCAGCAGAACAGGCGAAATGAGAAAAACAGGATAGAAAGGTACTCTGTAAAGATGCTACAGTCTCTACTTCCTTTGTATTTTTCAAACGATATTTTGCATGTGATTTTTTCGGCTTGCCAACGAATAAAGTTAAACCTTTATTTTTTAGTGCTCTAAATGCATCCTCATCGGTGACATCGTCGCCAATATATATGGGCATAACTGACTTTCTACACAAGATATATCTCTGTTTATCCAAAAGCCATAAAGCGACTTTACCCTTGTCCCATTCCACAGGAGGCCTTATTTCAAAAACTTTTTTGCCGGTTTTAGTCTTTATTTCGTTGTTTAAATAGGGTGACACAACCTCACCGAAAGTAGTCTTTACAAAGGGCCTCCACTTTTTGTCAACTAATCGGTAATGAAGACTTAGAGAAAATCCTTTATCCTCTAATAGAATGCCGTTGATTGGAGAAAGCCTTTTGTTTAACTCTTTTTTTATTTGCTTTATGATGGTCTTATAGTTGAACGAGACTGGCACTTCAAACCTAATGCTTGGTCCTTCTATTTCAAGGCCGTGGTTACCAGAGTAAATGATATTTTTTAAGCCTACTTTCTTTTTAATCTCCTTCAGGCTCCTTCCACTAATAATGGCCAATTTACATCTATAATTCGCAGATAATCTTTTTAGCAGATGCTTGGTTTGTTTAGAAATGAGTGCTTTAGCTGGACTTTCTACAATAGGGGTCACAGTGCCATCGTAATCTAAGAACAGCATTACATATTTATCAGCAATCTGTTTTTGAAAGTTATCCCGATGGGCTATGGCGTGTTTCATATTAAGGACTTTTTATTCCTTGAACTCAAATTTTAGCAGTTCAGAAATAATTTTACCTGCCCAGCGATAGACGTTATTCTGCTGGATAATCTGTCTCATCTTTGCCATGCGTTTTCTGCGTTCATCCTCAGATATTGCAAGTGCTTCATATATCCCATCGCTGGTTTGCTCCCGATCGTATGGATTAATAAGGACGGCATCGGTCAACTCCCTTGATGCCCCTGCAAATCGGCTTAACACAAGCATGCCTGTCTCATCTGGGCGGCTCGATACAAATTCCTTTGCTACGATATTCATTCCATCGTGTAAAGAACAGACTATACAGACATCTGCCAGACGATATAGAGCAAGAGCCTCAATTGGAGATAAATGTCGCCTGACCAAAATAAGCGGTTGCCAACTGTTAGTAGAATGTTTCCAATTTATCTGCTCAATTAAAGCATTGATCTCGTCATTGATTGCTTTATATCTTGGTATATGCAGCCGGCTAATCGGTCCCATCTGCAAAAAGATAATACGCTCTTTTAATTCAGGATGCTTCTCAAGAAGCCTGTCAATTGCCACTATCTTTTCCGGTATTCCTTTTGTGTAGTCGATGCGGTCGAGGCCAACAAGGATTTTGAGGCCGGAAAGGCCAAACTCCTCTATCAAAGCTTGTTGTGCTTTGGCAACCTCTGCCGAGCTTGAAAGCTCATTTATTCCTTCGAAATCAACGCTAATAGGATAGGGACGAATTAGAGTCTCATGTCCGCCACGAACAAACGAAAAACGTTCGCGATCAACCCTTCCTTCTATCTCGCGGTCTATCACATCCAAGAAATTATTACAATGATACTGAATATGGAATCCCAAGAGGTCGTTTGCTAACAAGCCATCCAAAATCTCCTTTTTCTGTGGGCAGATGCGAAAGGTCTCATGGTTGGGCCAAGGTATGTGCCAGAAGTGTGCCGTAATTAGCCGATTGGGCGCTATTTCTTTAAGAAGCTTGGGCAGAATGCACAGGTGGTAATCCTGTATCCAGACCAGGGCTTTTTTGTCCCCTACTTCCTCAATGATCGCTTTGGCAAACTTTTGATTAACCTTTATATAGCAATCCCAGTCTTCCTTTCTAAATATCGGTCGGTTGAAAACCGTATGGCATAGAGGCCATAATGCCTCGTTGGAATACCCATAATAGTAGCGACTTTCTTCTTCCTTAGTGAGCCAGACGCGTTTCAAGGTATAAGAGGGCTTTTCCGGCGGAACCCTTGTTTTACCTTGACTATCCGTAACTTTGTGGTCTGCGTCCCCGCTACCGAAGGCTACCCATATTCCATTGCAGGATTGCATAACCGGATCGAGGGCGGTAATAAGTCCGCCAGCCTCACGCTGACATTCAAACTTTCTTTTCTTGAATATATGGGAATATGGCTGTCTATTGGAGACCACAATAAATAGATAATCGCCCATCTTATCCTTGATCAATTGCTGTAAATCTTTTTTTGTCCACATAATTCACCTCTTACATGAGGGTGAGAAAATAATTCACAATGTGTGAGATCAACCACAATGCTGTGGAACATGCCAGAAGCCAAATAATATATCTTCTCCAGTGTGCCATCGAAGCCGGATGACCTATGGCAGTAAGCCCGCCCAAAAGATTTATATCGAGATACCTGACTATGAGCAGTGCCGCTACCGTGACCCAAAAAACTACATCTGCAGTATGAAATAATCGATTTTTATGCTCAAAGATGCATACAATTGAGACAAAAAGGATAACGTTACCGACAAACATCCAGAAAAATCTGGCTAAAAGGCCGAATATGCTGCCTTGTTTGTCGGTTGTATGGTCATTATGGGTGGACATATCTCCGTCTCCTAATAAAACCGCAGAACTTGTTTATTAGGTGGCGGCCCGACCACCCTGACATGCCTGTGAGGTTGCTTTTAACCTCACACCCTTTGATTAGATTAAAGTAATGGAATTAATAAATATTGTCAAAATTTTTTTTACATAATATTTTGAAATTGGGGTATATTACCTCGCCTTCTCCTGTTCGTAGTTTATTGCTCTAATCGGATATGGAATTACTATACCTTCTTTAGCATAGCGCTGGTGTAATCTTTTGATAAACTCATGCTTAATCAAATACTGGTCAACAAATTCTTTTGCCCTCAATATTACCGTAAAGTTAATGCTGAAGTCGCCGAAGGTGTTGTATCTAATAAATGGCTGAAATTCCGGGACGCCGCCAGGGACATTTTTCATCACCTCTTTAGCAACTTCGCAAGTAACCTTTTCGACCTTCTCTAAATCACTATCATAATGCACGCCGACATTCACTAATACCGCCATTTCTTTGTCCGGCAGATAATAATTAGTGACAATGGCTTTGGCTAATTTTTCGTTGGGTACCAAAACTACATTGTTAGGCAACATTCTTATTTTTGTACTGCGCCAGGTAATATCAGTGACATACCCTTCCTCACCGGAATCCAGCTTTATGTAATCGCCGACTTTAATTTGCCTGGCAACGATGATATGAAAGCCAGCAAAGAGATTCGAGAGGGTATCCTGTAAAGCTAAAGCAACGGCCAAGCCGCCTACACCCAATGTAGCCAGAATGGGTGTTATGGAGATACCCAAAACATTTAGAATGATTAAAATGCCGACGCCAAAAATAACAACCCTGGTGATGTTTTGAGTGAGCGACGTTACAGGTAAAGCTATTTCAAACCTACCGGAGTATGTTTTTATTAACTTTGCAGCTAAATTTGCTAATACCAAAATTATAGAAAAGATGCCAAGCAAAAGTAAGATTTTGCCGGCTATATAAACTGTCTTTTCTGGTAATTTAGAAACCTCCAGGGCGAAATAAATGCCCAGCATCAAAAACCAGATTATAAATGGTCCCTTGAGGGTGGAAACCAGGATATCGTCAATCTGGGTTCTGGTTTTTGTTGACCATCGTGTAAGCCTATCAAAAATAATTCGCCTTACAATGTATCCAAATACTATAGTTACAGGAATAGCTAATACTGGTAACAGCAATTCACACAGTTTTCTTATGGTCATGTTTCACAGCTCCTTTTTGATAAGCAAAAAACGTCACAGTTTGGCCGTGCATAAGAATATAATGCATAAGGCTCTTGTGCTCTTATGCCCTTTTCGTGATTTGTTTTTCCAGGCAAGCTGGAAATTCTTGACAGCCAGACTTCATAATCTTATTATACCCAATTCGTTGTCAATAGATTTTTAAGGATTTTTTAGATGCCGGATGCAAAAAGTAGCAAAAATTACAGCGATACACTGAATCTGCCGAAGACCAGCTTTTCTATGAAGGCCAATTTAGTGCAGCGTGAGCCGCAATTACGCAAAGAATGGTCGAGGATGAATATCTACGACAAGATAAGACAAGCCAGGCGCGGTTCGCCTTTATATACATTGCACGATGGCCCGCCTTACGCCAACGGCGATATCCACATGGGCCACGTTATAAACAAAGTCCTCAAGGATTTTGTCGTGAAGTATAAGACAATGACGGGCTTTGATGCGCCATACATGCCAGGCTGGGACTGCCATGGTCTTCCTATCGAGTCAAAGGTGGTAGAACAGCTTGGTGAAAAGATTCGCCAGATGAGCAAGCTCGATATCCGCAGAGATTGTATGAAGTACGCCAGCAAATACGTGAAAGTACAAAGCAAACAGTTTCAGGAGCTTGGTGTATTCGGTGATTTTGAAAATCCATATTTGACTTTTAAGCCGGAGTATGAAGCAGGTATTTTAGAGGTATTCGCCGAGCTGGTGGATAAGGGTCTGGTCTATAAGCAACTAAAGCCGATTCACTGGTCGATTGGCTGCGAAACCGCGTTGGCTGAGGCGGAGCTTGAATATAAGGATATTTCGTCACCGAGTATTTTCGTGAATTTTCCTGTGGCGAAGGAAAGCATTGGACGGCTTGTTGAGCTTGGTCTGGTTGAACGAAGCCAGATGGAAAACGCAAAGGTTTGCTTTATGATTTGGACCACAACTCCCTGGACGTTAGCTGCTAACCTGGCGATAGCGGTACATCCCTATCTGGATTATACAACGATAAGCTATCATCAGAAGACAGAAAACAGAAGACAGAAGACAGAAAATGGTCTGTTTATCTCGATATTGGCAACTGAGCGAGTGGAGGCGGTGGTGAAAGCTGCCGGTTTAGAGACTGGGCAATACACTATCAGCGAAAAGCCGGTCAGAGGTAGCGAGCTGGAAGGGCTACGCTATATACATCCTTTTGTCCAGAATAATCCTACAAATAAAGATGCATATATGATTATACTTGCCCAGTACGTTACGACCGAAGATGGAACAGGACTTGTCCATACCGCTCCGGGACACGGCGTCGAGGACTATGTATCCGGCCAGACTTACAACCTGGAGACTTATTCGCCGGTGATGGCTGATGGGCGATATGATGATACTGTGCCGAATTGGCTACGTGGACGAAATGTTCTGGAGGTTGACACTATCATAAACAATCATCTGAAAGAAATGGGTCTGCTTTTCGCTGAGGGCGAAATCACACATAGTTATCCTCACTGCTGGCGGAGCAAAGGCCCGGTTATATTCAGAGCCACCGAACAGTGGTTTATCAGTGTTGACAAAGAGCTGCCGGGCGTTGACAAGAGTCTGCGCGACCTGGCACTGGAAAGTATTAAAAGCGTGAAATGGATTCCTGCGTGGGGCCAAAAGCGAATTGCAGGGATGTTGGAGTCACGACCCGACTGGTGTATCAGCCGACAGCGAAGCTGGGGACTTCCTATACCGGCGTTTATCAACTCGGCTGGGCAAACCCTCATGACCAAAGAATCCGTATTGGCGGTGGCTAAGCATATCGCCGAAAAAGGCTCAGATAGCTGGTTTACGGATTCGCCACGCCAGATTCTGGGCGAGGACTTCAAGTTGCCGGATGGATTTAGCTTTGATGATTTAACGAAGGAAGAAAATATCCTTGATGTCTGGTTCGAATCAGGCTGTAGCTGGTATAGTGCCGCGCACAAATCCGGCTGGCCTATACCGGTGGACTTATATCTTGAAGGCTCGGACCAGCATCGCGGGTGGTTTCAACTGTCACTTCTGCCGGCTTTGGGGGCAATAGCCAAAGCGCCATTTAAGAGCGTTTTGACGCACGGCTTTACCGTTGACGAAAAGGGAATGAAACAGTCAAAATCCTTGGGCAATTATGTCAATGCACAGGATGAGGTGGCAAGATACGGCTCTGATATTCTTCGGTTGTGGGTGGCAGGCGTAAATTATCAGGAAGATATACGCTGCAGCGATGAGCTGATTGGCCGGACGCAAGACGCCTATAGAAAAATCAGAAATACCCTGCGATTTTTGCTCGGCAACACTTATGATTTCGATCCGAATGTTAAAAGCGTAGCATACAATGATATGTTTGAGATCGATAAATGGGCAATGCAGCAGTTGCAAAAGCTGATCGCTAATGTTACAGAGACCTATGAAGACTTTGTCTTCCACAGGGTCTTTTCGCTTCTATACAATTTCTGCACCGTCGAGATGAGCAGTATCTATATGGATTTGCTCAAGGATAGGCTCTATTGTGACGCGGCAGATAGTTTGTCTCGGCGGAGCGCCCGGACGGCTATGTATAAGATACTTGATTGCCTGGTCAGAATGCTGGCGCCTATCTTAGTGCACACAGCAGAAGAGGCGTGGGCAGCAATGAAATCGTCGTGCGTCGTGCGTGAAGCGTATTGCGAAAAGGAAAAAACGCACGACGCAATACGCAATACGCAATACGAGGAAAGCGTACATTTTGCCACAATGCCGAAGGTTAACAACTCAATCGCCTGGCAAAGTGCCGAATCGAGATGGCAAAAGTTGATGGGGCTACGCGACGAGGTTTTGCGGGTTCTGGAAGGTCTCAGGAAAGAAAAAATCATCGCCAGCAATCAACAAGCCTGCGTGACTATTTATTGCAACGACGACGATGCTGAAGCTCTAAAAGAGTTTGGGATAGACCAATTTACAGCGCTTTGTATTGTCAGCGAAGTCAAATTACAAAAAGCTGTGGATAAGACATTTGTGGCCGCAGAAAAAAGCGGTCACAATAAGTGTCAGCGGTGCTGGAACTATTGGCCAAGCGTTGGAGCCGACAGCAAGCATCCTGATTTGTGCAAACGATGTATCGAGGTAATCAGTAAAGCAGGATAAAGCAAAAGGAGTATGTTTATGCGGACACTAAATAGACGCCAGTTTCTGAAAGGCTTAGGTAGTGGAACTTTGTCGGTGGTGATTGTTAAATCCGTACAAAGCGCTCAAAAACCATCAGAGCCTAAGCCCCGCAGCGAACGCACGGGCAAGAAAGCTGTTAGCAAAGGCCGAACGGCTGATGTTCAAGACTATTCTTACGGGCCGCACGAACTCAATAAATTTGACCTGTGGCTTGCCAAGTCGGATAGTCCCACGCCTCTTGTGGTATTCATCCATGGTGGCGGCTTCAGAGGAGGTGCCAAATCCCAGGTGAACCAGTCTATGCTCGAACGAGTTTTGCAATCGGGGATGTCATTTGCCTCAATAAACTATAGACTTACCGGTGAGGTTCCTTACCCTGCTCAGATGCACGATTGCGCGCGGGCGATTCAGTTTATTCGGAAAAATGCCAAGCAGTGGAACATCGACCCTAAACGGCTTGCCGCCTACGGGGGCTCTGCTGGAGCCGGCATCTCTCAGTGGCTGGCCTTCCATAACGATATGGCCAAGCCCAAAAGCAAAGACCCGCTGGAGAGAGAATCCACACGATTGAGCTGCGCGATCCCCTTTAATGCACAGGATACCTACGATCCGCGGGAGATTAAAAAAATTGTCCCCGGCAATGCTTATGACAATGTGGCTCTTAAGCTTCTCTACGGTCTGCCGGAGGACTGGAACTGGGACGAAGATAAAGTGGACGAAAAGTTAGATGCACTAATAAAAGATGCCTCACCGATAAATCACCTAACCAAAGACGATCCGCCGGTATTTGTATATCATTTTGCAGGGAACAATAAGCCCGGCAATATCCACCATCCAAACTTCGGCGAACACCTAAAAAACAAGATGGATGAGCTGGGAATTGAGTGTGTACGCCGAATGGACATAGACTATAAATCGCCACAGACCGAGTCGGTCGAAGAGATGGTGCAGTTTCTAAAGAGGAATTTCAAAATGTAATAGAACCTCTTAACTGCTGGCATACCTTTTGAAAAACCTCATCGACGGTGATTGTCCTGATGCTGTGTGCGGGGTCGGTGCTTTTTATTTTGACCCCTCTGCTATATGGTTCGCGGGCTATCATACACTCGCTCCTTCCGTACGGAGCTATCCTGGCCGGATTGGACCAGCTAAACATCAAGACCAAAGGCGTGCCCAGAGCAGCGGCGATATGACCCGGCCCGGTGTCATTGCTTACCACCAGTTTGGCAGCTTTTAATAGAGCCACCAGTTCGCCAAGCGTAGTTTGACCAGCAAAGTTTGCTATCGGGACGCTGGTTTTGCCTTTTATCTGGTCAACTTTGCTTTTATCAGATTCGGTCCCGATGGCAATTATAGGCAAATTAAACTTTGCTGAGATTTTATCAGCTAAGGCTGCGAAGCGTTCGACTGGCCAACATTTATCACTGTGAACCGAGCCGGGTACGAAAATAATATAATTACCGGCTCTAATGCCGTGACTTGCTAATAGTTTGTTGGCTGAATTGACATCAACTGGATTTGTAGGTATTTCAAACCGCACATCGGTGTCCGTGGCGCCAGCAGCTTTAATTATCTTCAAATAATAATCAACCAAATGGATGCAAGCTTCATCCTGTACGGTTTTATGCGTGTAAAATAGATGCGCAAGCTCTCTGGCGTTTGCCATTCCGAAACGTCTTTTGCAGCCGGAAAGCCACCCTAAGCAGGCTGTTCTAAAAAGGCCTTGAAAGTCGAATACGGCATCAAATTTACTTCGGCGGAGTCGCCAAATAAGCGCGACCAGAGCAGCGAACGCTTTGGGATGGAACCAGGCTTTGCCCAGAAACTTGCGGTCAAAACGAATTATCTCGGTCAAATGCGGATGGTTTTCCAGAAGCGGTGCAAACTCCAGCCGGACGAGCCAGCTAATCTTGGCATCAGGAAAATTTCGGCGCAGGGCTGAAAGTGCCGGCAAAGCCAGAACTATGTCACCAAGCGAGCTGGGCTTAATTATTAGAATTTTTTCGAGATTAGCTGGCATATTACAATAATTTTAGGCGAAAAAAATGATTCGAGCAATGACTTTGATTATGAAAAATTAGAGAGTTGTATCAATCAAACAGAGTCGGGCCTCTATTTGATTAGGGAACGCAAATACTGTGCAGTGCCGTCAAACACCAATTATGTAGGCGTTGGAGCAACTTGATACTCAATCCGAGTTGGAACCATCGCTCGACGCGATGCATCCAATATTTCCAACGATACTAAATTGCCGGACGCATCATAGTCCAGAATGACACCGGGCTTATCCTCATCACTCTCGGCTATTGGGGTTTCGGTAAAAATCACAGTGAGCGTATCTGTTTGGTGATCATAAGTGACCTTCATTTGTCAACTCTCCAATATTTTTCGATTTTGCTGGTGCGATAAACCGTTACGACTTCCGCCGGCTCACGATCAACGTTAATAAAAACTCGAAGCAAATACCTTTGAGGTGGCTTACCCGCTTTAATACGTGACTGATAGACGTTGCGCCCTTTCCGCACAGCCTCAATTTGTTCAGGTGCAGCCAGAACTTTGGCCACATCGTCTTGGCTTATTTGACGGCGAGCCATCTGTTCTTTAGCGTGCTCTGTCAAACGGTAGTTCGTAATCGGCTTCACTTTAGCCATACTTTATATAATTATACCGCCCCTCGGCTGTAGATGCAAATTGAAATCCCCGATAATTTCGTCCCCCGAATTTATTTATGCGGCAATTTTATTCGACTGCGTAGGACGCGATACGATATACGCAATTCGAGATACGAATCCCGACCACCTCGTCTCGGCGTAGCCCTTAGGGCGAAGCCGGATGATACCTGACACCCAACCTCGGATCCCTGACCCCTAAACCCTGAAAAGCTATAACGGACAAGTCGGCGGGCAAGCCACGCTTTTCAACAGCCCCTATGTCCCCTGATGGTCTATTTTTAAGTTCCATCTAGTGCTCTGTTACCACTGAAGTGATGGGCAGTCATTGCGAGCGAAGCGAAGCAATGACGATGTTATTGTCTAAAAACTTACTACAGGTAGCTTAGTGAAAGGCGGAAGAACACAAAGAATCAAAGCCTGGAATAATTAGGAGCAGCCAGCTATTTTGGTATGGCGAGCGGATGCCCATCCTACCATGCTGTCTTTTCTGAGACATCCTTTGACACCTCGGTTGTGCTCAGTGCATGCTTTGCTCAGGACGGCGTCTGTGATTTTGTTTTTACCGTGGATTTAGCCAGCAGTAATATTTGTTTGCAGATGCTTTTGCAAACGCGCGGCAATGAGAATCTCAAAGGTATAAGCTGGGGTAGTTCGAAATCCGTGCAAACATTTTCTGAAAAATCATCGCCTAAGATTTTTATTTTGTCCCCATCCGGGCAGTTTAATCCCATTTGTCGTGCTGTTTTGATAATTGGTACACCATCAGGCCTAATATTGACCAATTTGGAGCAGATAACTTCCAACGCAAATGGCTCAGTTCCGCCGATGAGCCAGCCCAGCGGCCTGGTTCTGCCGTGAATCGGGCCAGGGCCATCCATCGCCGAGACGGCATCGATGATGGTCAAGGCGGGATTCAAAAACCTGAACAGCTCAATCAGGAGTTCGCAAAAATCATCGATATTTCCGCCTTTGCGAAAGTGCCATAGGGTCTTTCGTTTGCCGCTGACACAGCCAAACATATTTTTAACCGCAAATGTCACCAGCAACTGCTGATGCGTTTTGAACTTGGGCAGATTTATAATCCTGTCGGCATCCAAAGCAACTGAACTTATGCCGACCTTAATGTTTTTCGCTCCTATGCGACACTTCTTCGGCTTATCGAGCTGCCTTACCGGCACCGATAATCTCTTCAAGGACTCATCCAATTTCAGCGCCTTCACACAGGCGAATACGTCGCCCCAGGCTGGCGAATCGCCGACAAAAGGCCTGGCCCCGAAATCTTTCAACAGGCGTGCCATCTCGATTATCACCGCAGGGTGGGTCTGTGTAGCGTGACGATGAGACCTCGGAGCAATGAAATTTGGTTTAAGTAAAACTGTGTCACCCGGACTTACAAACTTTTCCAGTCCGCCGAGAAGTCTAAATTGTGTTGCAATCGCTTCAGCAATTTTTGGCTGGCTGTAATCACTACATTTGGTTAATGCCACTGTGGCGTTGGTCATGTGATGGTCAATAATTTATCCTGCTACAAACCAATAACAATATCCTGACAGCCGGTTTAAGCTCGGGTTTTCCGGGGTCAGCCGGGCTAAAAAATAAGCTGCCTTCAGGTTTACTGAAGAATAGGCCAGCCAAAGTCGATTTGTCGCTGATATAACTTTGCGGCGCCAGCACGACGAAATCGCCGGGGCCCATTTTCAGTCCAAAAGCAGCAGAGGAAAAAACAAACTCGCGCAATTTCGCGCGAGCCACTAATTCTGGAATCGAGCTTATTGCAGGCACGGCAAAGACGGGATAGGCAATAAGCTTACACACGCCTCGCAACTGGGGGATTTTTTCGGTTTTTATCCGCAGGACAAGATTACCAGGCCCAATGGTTGCTCCCTGCCCAGAACCATCGTCGGCGATAAATGAGATACTATGCTTGGCGTTTAGTTCTGTGACGATAAGGTCGTTGGTCTGGCCATCCAGCAGCAGTAGCGAAACGGTCATTATTCTTTGCCCACCGGCGATACGCAACAAATCATGCACTTTCTGCCACATCTGCACACCGCCTGTGCGGACCATAAATGAATTAGCTCGGAATGCATTATAATTAGTAAATAGCAGTGGATTCAGATGTAAAATCTGCCAAGCATCATTCAATTTGCTGGCATTTTCAGCAGGAATTTCGAAGATATAGACGTCAAAATTTACAGTATTTAGCAACTCAGCAGCCGACTGCTTGCTGCTGCGAGAAGGAGCTAAATCGCTGATTTTAATTTGCTCGGGTTTTGTCTTACTTTCCGCAGGGCCCTTGCAACCTACCAAGTATAATCCAAAGCAGCTCAGAAATGCAATTTGAAAAACGCGAATCATACACGATTTACTATTTACTATTTTCTATTTACAATTGCAAAATAATAAACAATAAATAATAAATAATAAATAGTAAATTGGAAAGGTGCAAAGGAAATGAAAGTAAGTAAAAGAGCCCAAGATGTGCCGGCTTCGGCTACCATAGCTGTTACCTCGCGAGCCCAACAATTGAAAGCCCAGGGCGTGGATGTAATCGGCTTCGGTGCGGGAGAGCCGGATTTCGACACGCCGGATTATATTAAAAATGCAGCCATAGAGGCGCTAAAGGGCGGCAAAACAAAATATACGCCCGCCGCCGGGATAATCGAACTACGAAAAGCTATCGCCGACAAGCTCAAAAAGGAAAACGGCCTCGAATACAGCCCGGAGCAAATCGTTGTCAATATCGGCGGCAAACACTCTGTTTATGAAGCGATGCAGGCGGTGCTCGACCCTGGCGATGAGGTCATTTTGCCCACGCCATACTGGGTGACATATCCGGAGGCAATAAAGTTAGCCGGCGCTACGCCCAAGGTCATTGCGACTGATAGAGCCAACAGCTACAAGATTACGCCGAAGCAGCTAAAAGCCGCTATCAGTAAAAAAACCGCTATGCTGGTGCTTAACTCACCCAATAATCCCGGCGGTTTTACGTATACTCCTAAAGAGCTAAAAGACATTGCAAAGGCTCTCGAAGGAACGCAAGTAACGGTGCTTTCGGATGAGATTTATGAGAAGCTAATTTATGGCCAGACCAAATTTGTCAGCTTCGCTTCACTGAGCGAAGATGCGTACAATCGAACGCTGACCCTGAACGGTTTTAGCAAGACATTCTCGATGACAGGCTGGCGGCTGGGCTATACAGCGGGACCTTTAGAAGTCATAAAGGCTATGGCTAGACTTCAGGACCACATGACCTCAAACCCAGTGACATTCACTCAATATGCGGCGATTGCTGCTCTGGGCAGCCCTGCCCAGCAGGCTATAGAAAAGATGAGGGTGGAGTTTGAACGGCGGGCTAAATATATGGCTGAGCGGCTGAACAGCATCGAAGGTATACAATGCCCTGAGCCGACCGGCGCTTTTTACTGTTTTCCTGATGTCTCCAGCCATTATGGCCGAAATATTAATGGTGCAGAAATTAACGGCAGTATGGACTTTGCAAAGGCGCTTCTGGAGCAGGCTAACGTTGCCCTTGTTCCGGGCCTGCCATTTGGTTGCGATAATAATGTTCGTTTGAGTTTTGCCTGCTCGCTTGAGCAGATAAGTAACGGCTTAGACAGACTACAAAAATGGCTAAACCAGTAGAAGTCAAAAGTCAGAAATCAGAAGTCGGAAGTCAGAAAACAGAAATCGGATCTTCTTCTGTCTTCTGTCCCTTCGACTCCGCTCAGGGCAGGCTTCTGTCTTCTGTCTTCTGTTATTTGGGGATGCTCATCTTTGCCTGTCACGCCTGCACACACATGGTTGCTGCCGGCGATACCTGGGTGGCAATGGCCTGTGGCAGACACTTCATTAATCACGGTGTAGATACCATAGAACCATTCAGCGCAAACTCACATAAACCAGGACCAACAGCCCAGGAGATCAAAACCTGGCCCCAGTGGGCCCAGTGGATTACGGACAAGGTCGGCCTCGAAACCGTCAAAAAATGGCACCCGACAGGCTGGGTTAATCAGAACTGGCTGACCCATGTGATGTTCTACTGGCTTTGCACAACATTCGGCTCCCAGAAAGATCCAAATTTCAACGCCTTGGTGTACTGGAAGTTCGCCATTTACATACTTACGGTCATCTGTCTTTTCTACACAGGCGTTACTTTAGGTGTGAATCCCGCCCTTAGTGCAGTTTTCACCTGCTTTGCAATGTTCATAGGCCGTTCGTTCTTTGACATTCGACCTGCCGGCTTCTCGAATCTTTTGGTTGCTATTTTTTTGTTTATACTTGTCCTTACCACATATAGAAACATATTGTATATCTGGCTGATCGTCCCGCTGACAGTTTTCTGGTGCAATGTTCACGGCGGATACATCTATGCTTTCATAATGCTTATACCATTTATAGGTCTGCATCTTTTGACCAGCCTTAATAAAAAATGGACTGCTATTTTATACAATGTCACTGCCTGGCCGTTTTTCTATTTTGTTGTTTCTAAAGCCGGCCTTACATTATCTACGTTTCTGTTCTTAATCCTGCTGATTGTGCTCGATATCGCACTGATTTTTTATAAGCAGAATCTTGTCTGTATTAAGTGGAAAGGCATCTATCATACGATTGCTGCCGGCGTTGTCGCTTTTTTAGCTACGGTTTTGCTCAATCCTTTTCATTTGACGAACCTGACTCACACTTTTGTTATCAGTGTCAGCGAGCACGCTGCAAGATGGCGTGACATCCATGAATGGCAGGCCGCCTTCGACTGGGACAATCCTGTCGGCACAGCGGTACCTTTTTTAGTGATGTATATTATTGCGTGGGCTGCCCTTGTAATTTGGGCTGTAGTCCTGGTATCAGCTTCTCGTTCCATCAGCCGATATCCTAAGCGAAAGGCAAAGGCCTTTGCTGAATATCAATGGCCTAAGATAGATTTAGTGTTAATGGTCATTGCTGCACTTACTATTTATATGGCCATTTGTTCTCGCAGATTTATACCGATAGCAGCTTTTGTAGCCTGCCCGATTATGGCGATGTTCGTTCAGCAAATTGTTTGCGCAATCTCAGCGACACAGAATTTCCATAAGCATAATCGTCTGGCCGTCTCAGCGATGCCATCCAATCTACAATTGGCTTTCACGTTTATTGGTGCCACGCTGATTTTGTTCTTTGGTATCTGGTGGGGACTTAAATTTAAGTACATATATCTTGACCCCTGGCCATCTGAGACAAATCCAAAATTATGTACCGTTTTTATGCGAATGACTGCCTCCGATGCCAAGCCGTTTGACGTAGGCCGGTTTATAAAAGATAACAAGCTAAAAGGCAAAATGTTTAACTACTGGACCGAGGGCGGCTTTATCGCCTGGGCACAAGAGCCCGACCCCAACAGCGGCAAAATACCTTTGCAACTATTTATGGATGGCAGGGCACAGGCAGCTTACAACCGCGAGGCTTTTGACCTTTGGTCAATTATTATGTCTGGAGGCCGGCTCACCGCTGAGATAGTCGCAAGCGCCGAGGCCAGAGGACAAAGTATAAGTGCAACCGACTATGAAAAAATCGGCCAGTGGATGGATGAGCAACTGAAAAAGCATAATGTTTGGGTGTTCCTAATGCCCGCCTCAGTATATAATGACCCTGAGCAAAAAAGCCCTTATCACGTTGTAAAAGGGCTTGAGTATAATCCTAATTGGCCTCTGGTCTTTTTTAATAATGAGCAGAAGTTATTTATCGACTACAACAGCCCGCAGGGCAGAGAACTTTTCGATGGCATACGTACTGGTAAAACCCTCTACCCAGATGATTTCCACAGGAGTCTGGTTCTTGCCCATCATTTGTTTCTGTATGGCCAGGGCCCAGACAGCAAAAGGCAAGGGCTTGATTTTGCCATCAAAGCATTCAATCTAAACCCATCATCGGCGCCAATGATGGAGATTATACTTCTTGCCACAAGATTTGTTGAGCTAAGACCTCTGATTGATGAATTCTGCAAGAACTATTTTGATAGCTTTGAAAAAAATAAGGATGATTACGCTAATCAGAATGGCTATCGTCTTAAAGTTCAAGCAGCCCACCTGGCCGGCATTCATTTAGAAAAAGTTGCACGCGAGCAGAAGGATACAAAGCTCGCTAATTTTTATGACGAAAAAACAAAAGAATTCGCAAGTGAACGAGACAAAATGTTCAAACGATGGTAAACCAAGACTCGTGGCTCGTGACCCGTCTCTCGAACCACGAACGACGAGTAACGAGCGACGAGCGACGAACTCTATTAGTGTCTTTTTTCCTTGTTATAACGAACAAGATAATGTTGCCCGCACCGTTGAACAGGCACTTTCGGTGCTGCCACCGCTTGGCTCCGATTTTGAGTTAATTATTGTTGATGATGGTAGTACCGACGCAACCGGCCAGATTGCTGACGAAATCGCCAGCCGGGACAGCAGGGTAAAAGTTGTGCACCATCGGACTAATCTTGGTTATGGAGCGGCTTTGCAATCCGGCTTTAAGGCGGCCACGAAAGAACTTGTGTTTTATACCGACGGCGATGGCCAATTTGACATCAACGAATTGCCGCCATTACTGCCGTTGATGGGCCAGTACGATATTGTCAGTTGCTACCGGCTAAACCGTCAGGACTCTTTTGTGCGCAAAATCAACGCCTGGTGCTGGACAAAATTAGTTTGCTTTCTATTCGGCATGAAGGTTCGTGACATTGATTGTGCTTTCAAACTATTCAAAAGAGAAATCTTTGATAATATTAAGATGTCAAGCACAGGTGCCTTAATTGATGCTGAAATCCTCGCTAAAGCTTCTCGTAAAGGATATTCTATCACTCAAAAGGGCGTACATCATTATCCGAGAGTAGCCGGCTCGCAAACCGGTGCAAAGCCAAAGGTGATTTTTCGTGCGTTCAAAGAGCTGATTAAACTATACAGACAAATTAAACTGGATACTTGATACTGGATAGTGAAATAAAGTGTCTAAAGTGAGCTAAAGTGCCTAAAATGAGCTAAAGTTTAAGTTCTTAACTTTAGGCACTTTAGTCACTCCAAATTTTAGGCACTTTAAGTAGTGCAGCATAGATAGAGAATCGGGATATGAATGAGACAAAAGTCAATCTGTTCATCTATGGTTCGTTGCGTGACCCGCAAATCTTCAAGTCCGTCAGTGGATTGAGCTTCACGCTCAAGCCGTCTCAAAAAGATAGCGAGAATCCCTGGCCGCCGGCAGGCGAGCTTTTAGCAGAACCTGCCTTTCTGCCCGGCTATAGAAAGGTCACGCCGGACAATGTCTATTTCTATGCTGTCGCAAGCACTACTTCAAGAATTGAAGGCATTATAATTTTTGATGTCCCTGCCTTGGCGCTGGCTGAAATCGACAGGTATGAAGGGAAACGCTACGATAGGGAAACCGTCCACGTTAATACCGCCAAAGGCCCGGTCGAAGCCCAGGCCTACTTAGCATCGCACGAGTCTATGAAAAAACACTTCGGCGATAGATTTCACGTGAATTTAATACACGAGCTTTGGCTGCGAAAACGCATCGAGAAATTTATAGAAAAGCACACCCGCCCCGGCGAGAAGTCCGCCGATGCAGAATTAGAACGGCGGGCTGAAAGAGAACTGCTGGCAACCACAGAAAGAGATTTGGTCATAAGCCATTATCGCAAAGAGCCGGTTAGCGATTATTACCTCGAACATGAGCTTGACCGGCCCAGGCCAAGCATAAAGCATCTATATGACGACCCACAGGCCCAGCCATTTATTGAAAAATATTTAGCTATGGTCGTCAAGCAGGTCTTGCTCAATCAGATAGACGAAAAAATTCAAACTCAATTTCGCTACGAAATTGAGCATATGCTCACCTCGGAAAGGTACTTTCGACGCTCTAAAAGCTTGCTGGCAGCTCTGCGAATGATAAATGATAATAGTTCTACTGTCGGCTTGCTTATTGACGAATGTCTTAAAACGATGCCATTCACTGAGCATGATCTCATTGACTACGTAAAGTATGCGGTGCGTGCGGCCGACAGCATGTTCGACAGCCGGGTTGCCAAATCGCTCCTGGAGTGGATTAGGTCTAATCTCCAGCCGGGCCTTATGCCCCTTGGAGCAGAGCTGGAATTGAGTAATGTCGGCTTCGCTGCCGTTGAGCCGCAAAGGTCGGCGCAGGCGGCATCCGACCCGGTATATGATGATTTTAGATATTTTTATGATTTTAGTCTTGATGTTCTGTCCTGGAAGCTCGGCGGATATATTGATGACCATAGCGGCGACACCACACGCTCCCGTCGGCTCGGCTTTTTAGAGTTGGCACCAGGCAGACTAAATATCGCTGGCGAGCTATCACGACCGGCAACAGCCGATACCTGGCTGCTTAGTAAGTTGATAAACGAGATCGTTGCTTTCTATGCTCCCCGCTCCCCGTTTTCACGGGGACAAGTTTACCCCTGCGAAAGCAGGGGCGGGGACAGGCTTGCCCCTGCGGAAGCAGGGGTCCGGCCACACAGCCTGCATATTTCTTTCCAGCTTCGCAAGAAACAGATCGGCAGGCAGCAAATTCTGCCATTAGATTTTGTAAAGTGCCTGCTCGCTCTTGGCGGCGGCCTTTGCCAAAGGGACAACGGCAGCCTCTGGTTATCAAGAATGGGCAATGACGAAATAATACAGTACCAGCACGGCGAAGAACTTGTTTTCTCCAGAACCAGCAAACGCGGATGGTATCTCGGTGAAGACGAAATTGCTGATAAACCTCCAATTCAGGCCACCTCCTACGTTCAACAGTACAAATTTATTCGCCTTGAGAAAAGGGCTAATTATGAGCCTTTAATCTTGTGCCTTAAAGGACTACAATTATCATATAATCCCGCTGATTACATAACGTCCGAGCAGCTAAAGGCAGATAGGAAACTTTCGCGTGACTATGAACAGTTAAAAAAATGGGCTGCCGAACCTACCGAAATAAGTGCTGCGACCATAAGCAGGTTTCTCAGCGACGTTCGGCTGGGTTTAATGAATGAAGCTCATTATCGGCCCGCTCACAAATTGCATTATATCGATTGGGCACTAAGCGCTATTGATGTCCAGTTGCGAATGTTCAACAAAAAAGTCAAGGAATAGCTTGGCGCTTCTTAATTCTCAAACTGACCGATTCATGTTGTCATACCCGCGAAGGCGGGTATCCATTTACTGATCGAAGCATTGGATTCCAGCTTGCACGGGAATGATGGCATGAATTGACCATTCTTAATATACAAATCAACTTTATCATTCAAACATATTATACGTAAAGCGCGTACGCGCTTTACGTATGTCTGAGTTAGGCGGGAAAAAATAGTATAATATTTTCTTTGATGATTTCTGGTTGTGAACAGGAAAAACCGATTTAAACTAATCATAAAGATCAAGAATGACTCCCTCTGTGAATTTTACGCCAGTTTGTAGGCGATTTGTTCATCGAGGATGTTTTTTTGATGGTAAGGGCATTTTGCATTGTTCCGGCGAACTAAAAAAAGCTTGTATTCTTTTGCTGTTTCGCGGTATGCTACCGAATCAAGGCCGGAAGATACGGCTTTGGTATTGTAATGGAAATAGGTATGGTGTCCCCAGATTTTCAGATTTTGTTTTAATAGGTATGGTGTCCCCAGATTTTGAGAGGTAGGTTATGGTGGTGGATGGAATGCCATAAGGACATTCGGCTTCGCTTATGGATGCGCAAACCGATTGGGCACTCTTGAGAAGATGTATGAGGAAGAGGGTGATCCGAATCACGCCTCATTTGACATTTCTCTGCTGCGTCTACATCCCAAAGACGCGACACATACCAAACCCATTGGTATTGAGTTACACTTTGAACCCCGCTTTGTTGATGGAAAATCCTCGAATATCGAAGGATACGACCTAACGAGCATCCCTGTATACACTCCATTGTCTGATCTTTACTATAGACTGATTCAAGACTCTGACTATATAATGGATCATCGTCGTCACACATTCAACGACATTGGCCGCCAATTTATGGAGTATATGTCTTGGTCGACCTTTCCATGGGAGAAATACTTCAAGATGAAGATGAAAGAACTAAAAAACAATGATTGTGGTTCAACCACCGAATGAAGCCCATTTTTATTGTATAATCACATTTAATATTTCTTTTTACCGTTTAGCATGATCTCGATATATTTTTGTTTTCTTTAATTTTCTTATGCCGAACTTGGCAACTTCGTTGTGGTCAAAGGCTAAATCTTTCGGTAGTTTTTCTATATCAAACCATCGTGCCTTTGTCACATCATCGCCGGCTTTTACCTGATGCTTTTCCTTTGTTATAACGCCCATAAATGTTACGGTAATTACTCTTCCTCGTGGGTCTCTGCCGCATTTGCCAAAGGTGTACATCTGCTGTAGGCGCACACCGGTCAGACCTGTTTCCTCTGCCAGTTCCCGGGCTGCAGCATCTTCTAATTCTTCGTCGATATTTACAAATCCGCCCGGCAGTGACCATTTGCCTTTGAATGGCTCTCCGCCACGGCGGACTAACAATAATTTAATTTTATTTTTCAGAACCGCAAACACCATCGCATCGGCTGCAACCATCGGCCTGGGCCAATCATAAATGTATTTGCCTTTTGTAGTCATAGCGCGCGAATCTACACAAGATGGTCTAATAGTCGCTAAATTCTTTCATCCATTGCGGCCAATCAGCCGATGTTATACCCCCGGCTTTGGTCCAGTGACCCGCAGTATCGAACTGCCGATGCCACTTCAGCGTCCATAATTCCTTCAACCCAACTTTTCTGACAGACCAGTCCATGAAAAGGCAGTTTGCCCCGCTATTGCCGTGGCGGTTAATGCAGAAATTTTTCATCTGTTCTGCAAGTGTGATTCCCTGGGGTAGCTGAGCCTCATTCTGAGGCGGTGTAGAAGTATGGTCTGGCCAGCCTGTAATCGCCAGGCAATCCAAGAATACCGGTATATTTTGAGCACCTTGGACATCGGGCCTCCTCCAGTAATGGTCGTCCCCGAAGACGGCACCAGGGTCCGCATTACAAACCCAGGCGCTTAAGCCGTAACTTCCGTAATCACCTTCCGGATCTTCCCACGCTAAAAATATTCCCTGTCCTCCTTTAGCACGTGTTTTGGTAGCTAATGGGCAGCAAGTTAGCATTCGTATCTTACCATAGAAAGGTTCCAGAATCTCTATCCAGTCATTCCACCAGCTGTCTATCATCCCTCGGAAGAATCGGCCATCATTATCATTAGTGTATGTATCAAGGATAAGACCCCATTGGCGCAGATTCGACTGGCAGGCAACAGCCTTGGTTTGTTTTTTAACAGCCTGCAGTGCTGGCAGCAATATAGCCATAAGTAGCGCAATAATGGCAATCACAACCAGCAGCTCGATCAATGTAAATGCTTTTTGTTTACGCATGACATCTTCTCCTTTCGAATCTGTTTTTCAGTCAGTAGTCCTTGAACCTTCTCATCCATTTCGGCCAGTTACTTGGCTGGACACCGCCTGCTTTTGTCCATGTTCCTGCGGTATCGAACTGACGATGCCACTTTAAGGTCCATAGTTCTTTTAGTCCGGTCTTTCTGACAGAACCATCCATAAAAAGAGCGTTTATAAATCCGTTATGTCGGTTAATGCAAAAGTACCTGATACCACCGCTTGCAAAATTGTCAGGAGCCTTTGGAGGTTGGTCAGCGTCTTCTGGAAGCGATGCGAAAAGAGCACAGTCCAGCACAATTGGTACGGTGCTCGCACCTTTTTGATAGATGTTATCCCAGACTCGCTTCGACTGCCCGGAGACGGCACGGCTCAAATAGTAAGCTGGGCTCCAGCCATTGAGGCCGTAGCTGCCGGCGCGGTATGGATGCCTGGGACAAAACCAAGCTTCAAAGGTTGTGCCTATGCCGCTCGGCCCTGTCCGGCGGATGGCCATCGGGCAGAATAATTGCTGCTCAAATTTGTCAATATAGTAGGCAAACTGCTGAGTCCGGCAGATTTTGCATATTTCAGTTTCATCTGGGTCTATAATCTGGCCGTCATAGGTGTAACTAATTGTAGAAAATAGAAGGCCCCAATCGTGGAGATTTGCCTGGCAGGTGACTGCCTTTGCTTGTTTGTTAACTGCCTGCAGCATTGGCAGCAATATGCCCATAAGTAGCGCAATAATGGCAATCACCACCAAAAGCTCTATTAACGTGAAACCTTGCCTATTGTACATAGCATTTCTCCTATGTTTTTTTGCAATAATTATAGCTCAATCTCTGGAGTAACGCAAATTATTCACATCAGTAATAATCAATTGCTTAAAATCTGCCTTTTGTTTACAATTGAGGTTGGTATGGCCCAAGATTTACGAAATATCTTGACAATCAAGCCCAGCTCGCTGGGTGACATAGTTTTAGCTTTGCCGGCTCTTTCACCCTTATGCCGAAATTTTCCTGATTTACGATTGCCGATTGCCAATTGAAAACTTGTGGTGAGCAGAGCCGAACCATCTAAAATCGTAAATCGCAAATCGAAAACTTGTCCCTTCGACAAGCTCAGGGCAGGCTCTGAGCGTAGCCGAATTCTTATAAATCCGAATATCAAAATACGAAATTCTAAACAATATCGAATAACCAAAATATGAATGTTCAAAACGAAATGTTTTGAAAATTTGAACATTAGGATTTGTTTCGGATTTAGGACTTAGAAACTATCTCAAAACTGACAATCGCCAAAATCTGCGATACCAGAATAACGCACAGGCGAGTTTGATAAGGCCGAGGTAATTACATGCTTTCTTCTCATAACGAACTAAAATCGCTCGACACT
>Ga0315314_1001334_pt1 | contig 22589 bp, 25 predicted proteins | sample TDP9_MG_FD_203631 | JGI IMG/M metagenome (GOLD analysis project Ga0315314, IMG submission 203631) | Freshwater sediment microbial communities from Lake Towuti, South Sulawesi, Indonesia - TDP9 | ecosystem: Environmental > Aquatic > Freshwater > Lake > Sediment | place: Indonesia: South Sulawesi... | reverse complement strand
AAACCAAGGAATCCATTATTTCGGTTTCAAAAGACGTCTTCTATTTCGTTTCTCTAGGGGAGCCTTGATTCTTCCTTCACGATTTATTCATGTTGTCATGTATCGTCCTCAACTAGATTAACGAATGATTTGTTCTTGAAGTGTTCATCCCCGGTCAACAGAGGATTATGTTCGTTCACATGCGAGTACACTATGCCGTCGATTAAGTGTAGCTCCTCCTTTTCCGCTACCTCCCCTGCTTTAACGGCATCGGTTTCATCTAGACTTAGGATGAGGCTACGTTCCTTTATGAATTCTAAAATTCTATCGCTCTTTTCTTTAGGCACATTCTTTCTAGCCAATATCCTGGTGATTTCAGCCAAAACTATGGATGGTGTATATAGCTCGTTCTTTTCAAGGGCTGCTCACCAGTCTAAGATGGCTATGCTTGGCGTGAATCTGGGCTTCAGTGATGCTTGGAGGAGGTTCCCGCCTAGTACTCCGTTTCGCTAGGCTTCAATCCTATGGACGCTACAAACTGTCTGGGGGATACGTGCTCAGGGAAGTCATCATAGTGTCGGTCAAGCGAAACCAGATGTTTGATCCCCAGAGCCTTGGCCGCCGCAAGGTTCTCCAGATCCTTCTCCTTGATCTTGCCCTTCCATCTCCTCAGCTCTGTTATGACGAGCGATTGGGGTATGACTGTTGATCCTGCAGCCAAGAAGAGTCTGACCTTCTCCACGGTCTTCTTGGAGTAGTTTCTTCTGAAGTACATAATGGTCTCCCTGAAGACTCTCTCGGTGATGACTACTTCGAAGGCCCCTATGGACATCTCTTTCAGAATGATTGCTGAGTTCGATTTAGGGCGTTCGAGTCCGAAGACGAAGACGTTTGTGTCTAGGAGGATCCTAGGTCGAGTCCTCAATCAGCTGCAGCTCTGACGAGAGCTCTCTTTCGGTCATTCGAGGCTTCTTTTTGGCCAAGTCTTTTATGATGGATGTTCTCAGGCCTTCTAGGGAGAGAACCCCAAACTTCTCGCCCAGCAGTAGCGTTGCTGCCCTAACGGCTTCGGCCTTCGTCTTGAAGTATCCCTTCTTGACCAACTCCTCGAGAATGTCGCCTTGGGCGCCCTTGAATTTGATCGTCAACGTTGTCTCGGTCAAAGCGGAACGCCAGTTGAGATCACTATTGATACGCTATTATTTAAGTAGTTCTCCTTTACCTAGTTATGTCGAGCTGAGTTTGTGGCCACAGTTCTCTGCGCGGGATAGAAGAGTATGAGTCCGTTTTTCAATTGAATCGCGCGGGAAGCTCATCCTTCCCGCATCATTTCAGCGTTGAGTATCTGCTCAACCCGACTTAGAGTATTGAGGTTACGTGATTCTACAACTCTGAAATGTGGTCAAGGAGTTACTCTGGTCAAGTTCGGAAGCATGTCGAAGTCTTCGTCGTAGCTTAGGATCTTCTCGATTCCTCTATAGAGCTTCACCGCTTAGGAATCGCGACTAGTGCTTTCATGCATCTTCAAGCCTTGGAACTCATCAAAGCCAGCGCTAGCAGCCTCTGATGCAGCTGCTTGTCCTTCACTAGAATCGGTGATGCGTGCCTAAGAACTTTTAATCTAAATGCAGGATCTAAGTCTTGCAGCTGAACCAGATCAACAGGCAAGTTGAGCTCCAACTCAATTCTTGCGCCTAGGCTTAGGAGCTCATCAAATGAAAGTGGTGGAGTCGCATACACCGCCAAGTCGATGTCCCTGAGACTGTCTTTTCGCGTGAAACTCCCAAAAACACATGCCAGCTTCACCCTTTCATCCGCATTCAGCATACTCGTGACTCTTTTGATTACGTCTCCCTTCTCCCGTTCTGCAAGCTTGTAATACTTTATTTCATCAAGCCTGTAACCCATATTTCTTCTCAACACTTTCAATTAACTGCTCCACACACTTGAAGTTCCTCTTAATCGAATCATAGACCTTCGCATCATCGATACTCCAATACCGATGTACGAGTATATTCCTCAGGGCTCTGTTAACTTAAGATAGACTAAAATAGACTTTAATCCTTTCTATTGTTGGTATGGATTACGTGGATGCGGCTATAGGGCGTTGCTTGGCCAAGGGCTCTAGAAGTCTTGCTCAGTTGATTGAGGGGACAGGCTTCTCTAGGGCTACAATATTCAACCATTTACCGCACCTCGGAAGCGCTGTCTCAAGGGAGCTTGTAAGGGCGAAGAGGAGGGGTAGACCCAGTCTCATATATAAGCTCGTTAAGGCTCACCTCAACCTAGAGGCTCAATCCAAGCCGCTAGGCATGGTATCCATCAGCTTCCCTAAGCTCAAGCATGTATGCAGATTCGAGAAAGGCGGATTCTGCAAGGAACAGAGGAAGGCATGCACATCCGGAACATGCCCACTAATCGCCAGAGAATAAAGTCTAATTCAGTCTACCTTAAGTTAACAGAGCCTTCCTCAGCCTAGCCATTTTGACCTTATTCTAGCCATCCGGGCAGCCACATATCGATCAAGATATACTACACGTATATAAGGCGCATATGTTTTCGCCGCTTCGTTACGGGAAAACATCGGCAGGAAAGCTGGCTGTTTCCCTCTTGAGGTACTCTCTTATTCCGTCTATTACGAACTTCGCGTTCTTAATGATCGTTCTTGCTTTCTCCGAAGTATAGTATTCCATTGGCGTCACCCACTTGTCAGCGACCTTAAGAGGATACCGGGCGTAAACAACCTCTCTCTGAATCTCCTCTCCCTTATCGATCAAGAGTTCAAATCCTTCTTCCCGTAGCCAATCGGGTCTAATCCTTCTAGTGACCGCAGCCAGGCCGCTGATCGCTCTATGATCTTTCGCTTCATCCCCTCCAAGTTTAAGAATCAGCGCATTAGCAGCACTCTCAACAGCCATTGAAGCCTGAAAAACAGCTGAATCAAACTCTCCATCGTCGAAGCGCTTCTCAGCTCTAGTGAGATTCACTTGAGAGACTTTTAGCAAGACTTCTATCCTGGTTTCAGCCATATCCTTCCCTCCTCAAGGTATTCACGAGTCTTCCTAATCTCTTCAACTCTCTCACGTAGAATCTGACTCAACTTTCGTCCTTTAGCAGCCAGAACTTCAAAGCCTTCAGCAACTCCATAAATAATCCCAGCCTCATCCGAGCGAATATTGATCAAGAAATCTTCAGTCGACAAGATGATAGGCTCAACCGCTAAATGGTATCTTCTCTCCAACTCGGAGATCTTCGAGACAACTCGCTCCTTCACATTCTCCGCCTCCCCGTTCACTACGATTATCATGTCCAAGTCGCTGTATTCTTGAGCCTCTTTCCTAGGAACGCTTCCGAACAGGATGAGCGTTTGGACCGAATGCATTCGCAAAAGCTCAAGCGCTAGACGTCTAGCTTGAGAAATCATGTACAAACTCAACTCGTAAGCAGAAACCCCAAAGTCCCTCGCCAAGCCATACCGCTTCCCATCCTTCTCAAGCACGTCTCGATCTTCCAGTTCCTTGAGCTTGAGCGTCAACCATCTATCGCTTAGGCCCGTTTCAAACTTCAACTCACTGTAACTGTGCTTTCCATGCTTCAAGGTTAAGATGACCATTCCCTCAGATGTCAAAGAAACGAGATCCAACTTTCAGCCTCATCCAGTAGAAATACGGCAAAGCCTAAAAACTTTACTAAGTAAAGCAGAAGAAAATTACAACATGAAGGTGACTACTAGATCGGAAGAATCCTCAACGCTTGATGATAGCCCAGATGCTTCCTAAGCTTCCCGAAATGACTCTAACATAAGCGAGGACAACAATACCAAAAAACTCAGAAACGCGCACTCGCTGACGATTTAACTTCATAGCAAGCCTTGACGCTACCGCCAGCATTGGAGCCGCGATTATCCCAGTTAGACTCAGGGCGAATATGCTTGCTACAAGCCAAAACTTCATGAAGAGAAATGTCGTAACCGTCAAGGCGATGATCGATGGCACGTAGAGAACTCTAAGCCAAGCTTTCATCTCCCATTTTCTACTTTTCAACAGCACACGGGCTCTTCCCTCCCCCCACCAGAAATGCCTCCTGGCCACATTCCGGAGCGTGTCAGGATACGCTGTGAACACTGCTAGATCACGGTCGAAGACGATTCTTCCTCCGGTCCTCTTTGAATAGCTAGACAAGCGAAGGCCTAGGTCAAGGTCCTCGCCGACGCTGAGACTATCGTCGAAGAAGCCCAAAGCTCGAAGAACATCAGACCTAACAAACATATTTGTTCCGAGGAGCGGAGACACCATCAGCCTGCGGTCAAGAAGCAGCTGATCAAGCTTCTCTCCACAAAGAGCCCAGTAAGTTTTCGTCGAAGCCTTCAAAGGTCCTCCGACCGCTACGACATCTCCATCAGAAATAAAGTGCTCAGCAGCCTTTCGAATCCAATCGTACGGCGCTAGGCTGTCAGCAGCCAGTACTGCTATGAGCGACCCCAACGCCGCTTTAGCACCAGCGTTTATGGCCTTGACTTGACCGCCTCTCTCACTCCTCCTAATGTACCTGATCAAGTTTTTGTCTACATACGGTTTACAGATCTCTGGCGTTCGGTCAGTCGAGCTGTCATCAACGACAATAATCTCCACTTCTTGGTATTTGCAAGCAAGAATCGAATCGATACATTTACCAATATTCTCATCCTCATTATGACATGGAATCACTACACTTACTTTCAACATCTTCCTCCTCAAGCTGTTCTCAAAACACGAACCACTAGGCCAACATTCATATCCGTAAGCTTCTCAAAGTCAAACTTTCGAGAAGCGTCCATGTATGCCTCTTCAGTCAGCCTTCTCGCAAGATTGGGGTCCTCCAGCACTGAATCTACAGCCTCAGCCAGAGCTCTCGGGTTGCGTGGGTTGACAAGCAAACCATTCCTTCGATGCTCAACGAGGTCCTTTATTCCTTCGACATCTGTTCCTACAATCGGCAATCTACAGAACATTGCTTCAATCAAGACTCTCGGATTCCCTTCCATGAGCGAAGGCAAGACCGAGACATCCGCAACCTTCATAAGAGAGAAGACACGTGAGCGAGGAACGAAACCGGTGAAAACTGTACGATCCGTCAAACCCAGCTTCTCGCACAAAGATCTGAGCTTCTCCTTCTCCGCCCCATCTCCCACGAGGAGTAACCCGACATCATCGCGTTTCTGACGAAGAATCGAAACTGCTTCGATAAGGTCAGTAAGTCTCTTGATCCTATGCAGTCTTCCGACATAAAGTACAATCTTCTTGCCGATAAATCCCAACTGAGACCTAATTCTTTCTTTCTGCTCGTCCGATATATCGTGGATTAGCTTGATGTCAACGCCGTTCGGAATCAAGATAACGTTCCTAGCTCCTCTCCTCAAAGCCTCTTCACAAAGTCTCTTACTCAAACCCACAATGATGCTTGAGAATCCAAATACCAGATCCTCAATTTTTCTCGAGAGAGCGCATGTGAATCTCCGGCCGGCAAGCAGCATCTGATCAGACCAGTCATACTCATACGAAACAACCAAGGGTATCTTGTTAAGTCTGCAGACTATTGCTGGCATCAAATTTCCTATGCCATAAGCTCTAACCACTTGAATCCGACTTGACATCCTTTCAAGGACCAGAAGAGACTTCATATAGAAGAGGAACCAACCCAGAGGACGCATAAGGCCGAAACCGCAAGGAAGATGCCTCACACTCCGGAACAAAGCAGAGTAGTTCCTACTGTCCTGAGTAAGCAGACAGACCTCACCAAGAGAGGTATAAGATTCGACCTGACGCTTCATCTCATCGAAGTTACCCTTACTGATAGCTTGGGCCACCGAGGTGTCGGTTGAGTAAGCAACAAGTATAGTCATCCAAAGTCACTAATGCCGTCGCGTAAATGAATCTGCTGGTCAACTATTATATATGCTGTTTCGGGGGCTTGTTCCATCAAGATGACCACGAGGAAAGCCAAGCCGCTCTTAGGGAGCTGGCCCTCAAAGTTGTGACGTTCACGGGCCACATCATCTTTTAAGACTTCAATTGCTTCGAGCGGGTCTTCCGTTACTCGCAACTGCTAGGTCATATTTTTAGCTTTGTTAGCGTTCGAAATTTCTTCATTCACTTCTCATTTTCTAAGCAGCCTTCCGTCATGTCGTATTTGAGGCTCCATAGAGAACATCGCTTGGGAGGATGACAAGAGACAGATGAAGAATCTGACCGCTGTTGCTTCCGACTAGGAAGCCTTATCCGAATCACTTATATTGTCGGACAATTGGTTTTGTCTGGAGGAAATCCGGTGATGCAGAAGAGACTTGAGCTAACGGTTGGAGCGAAGGGGGAGATCTATACGACCGAGGAGGTTAGACGCGCAGTAGGGATACAACCACGCACGGTGGTCGTTGCAGAGGTCGGTGAAAAGCAGCTGATACTAAGGCCCAAAGAAAGAGCGGAGCATCTACTGGAGAAACATAGGTTTGAGGTCCCGCCGATCAGTCCAAAGCAACTTACTGTGCTGAGAAGGAGCTTGGCAAAGCATCTTGGAGAAAGATAAGGCGCAAAGAAAACGCGGGTTATTCCTTGACACAACCTACGTCTTGCCGTTCTTCCAAGTCCCGATAGCCGTCAGAGATTTTGAGATTTCAAACTTCAAGTTATTGATCGCAAATCTCTCTAAGGTTTATGTTGCAGAGCTTTCCATATACGAGACTAAAGCGAAACTTACGAGGCTGTCGAAGGCTCACCGCGGATATGAGAAGGCTCTTCAAGCATTCGGTCGAAACCTGAATGTGCTCCATCTAGATGAGAAGTTTGTATTCCAAAACTACAACGAGCAAGCCGATGAATACTTTAACCAACTCATCACAATGACGAAACGTCTCGATGCCTTCGACCTCATCATACTATCCCAAGCGTTCACAGTTGGCGAGCTTTTAACAGAGGACGAAGACCTCCTCACCTTCAGGGATTCGGATCAATTTGCCAGGAGCCCTCTCTCCAAGTTGATTAAGATCAGGTGTTGGAGTGAGATTGCTAGAAAATTGTAGAATCGATCGTCAGTAAATTGAGTGAGAACCTGAAGAAAAGGAAACAGCCTCCAATAAAGTAAAGCCTAAAGATCATGTTGTCTCTCAACTCTTTTCAAAAACCTCCTTCGAAATTCCACATACTTCCTTAAACCTTCTTCAAGAGAGATTTTAGGCGTATATCCAAGAGAATTCTCTGCTTTCGCTATGTCGCCTTGACTGTGGCGAACATCTCCTCGTCGAGGACCGGAATAAAAAGGCTTCAACTCTCTTCCACCAACGATCTCCGTAAGCAACTGCGCAAGCTTGTTTATGCTAGTGGCCACTCCAGAAGCGATGTTGATGACCTCTCCAACGGCATTCTTCTTTTCAAGAGCGAGCATATGCGCCTCAACAACATCGCTAACGTGCACAAAATCCCTCGTTTGAGCTCCATCGCCGAAGATGACAGGCTCTTCGCCCTTCAATAACCGATCTAGAAACTGTTCAATAACTCCGCCGTACGTGCCAGAGCTTTGCCTTGGACCGTAGACATTGAAGAGACGAAGAGAGACTGCTTCCAGCCCATAGGCCTTATAGAAAGCTCTACAGTAGCTCTCAGCCGAAACCTTCGAGGCAGCATAAGGGGAGAGAGGCGATGGGAGAACCTCTTCATTGTGAGGAGGCCTTTTAGTATCGCCATAGACGGCGCATGAAGAAGCATAAACGAAACGTTTCACGTGAGAATTCAATGAAGCCGAAAGAAGGTTCAGCGTACCGCCGACATTCACGTGGTCGGTGAACACAGGGTCCTCTAGCGAGTGCGTTACACTTGCGATAGCAGCCTCATGAAACACTGCATCAACGTCTTTAACGATATGTCTGACAATCTCAGAGTTGCAGACGTCTCCTTTCACGAAATGAAAATTTTCATCGCCGTTATGGCTGGACAGGTTCTCTACAGTCCCAGTGGAAAGATTATCAAGGACAGTAACCTCAAAGCCTCCATCTAGAAGCTTGTCAACAAGATGGCTTCCAATGAAGCCGGCGCCACCCGTGACCAAGATCTTTGAGTATGCCAATGCAGCCCCATCCAAATGTTTCAATTTTCGCCCGAGAGAATAAAGCTTTGTTGCAGAATTGTCTGTAAGCCATTTAGTAAGAGATTGAACCGTTTCTGAACTATCTTATATATTTCTTGACTCCACTAAGGGTTACTTTGTTGATGGAAAAGTGGATTCACTCCTTGTAGCTCTGTCATTACTCGCAGCTTTCATAGCCTTCATGATCACATTTCTAACCACACGACCTTTCATCGACAAGTTCAAGAAGGTCGGGATAACAAGCCTCGACGTCCATAAGCTGGAGAAGCCGAGCATCCCTGATATGGGAGGTGTAACCATTGTCATCGGCTTCCTGATAGGGCTCATATCTGTCTTGATGTTGAGCCCGCATCCAAAGATAACGGATATACTCGCCTCCATCGTCACATACTTCCTGATGGCCTTGGTCGGTATCGTCGACGACTTGACAGAACTCACAAGGAATGTGAAACCTTTGCTGGCCGCTTTCGCAGCAGCCCCCTTAATCATAATCAGGGTCGGATATTCGAGCATAACTCTGCCGCTCATAGGCATGGTGGACATTGGGCTCTTATACTGGTACCTCGTCATCCCGATTGGTGTAACCGCAGCAGCCAATGGCTTCAACTCACTCGCAGGCTTCAACGGCCTAGAAGCTGGACTGGGAGCGATCATAAGCTTCTTCCTCACCGTGGAAGCTCTAATCCTCGGCGTAGGAGAGACAGCACTCATCATGGCAGCGCTCTTAGGAGCTTGCGTAGCATTCCTATACTACAACAGATACCCAGCAAAGATTTTCCCCGGCGACACAGGAACACTGACCATCGGAGCGATAATAGCTTCCGCCTGCATAATCGGAAGGATGGAGTGGATCGGCGTCACAACATTCATACCGCACATCGTGAACTACGGGTTGATCTTCGCAACCTCAAGGAGACTCACCTCAAGCTCAGAATTCCAGCCGACTCAAGTGATGGAGGACGGAACCCTCGCACCCTCACCATCGACGCGGCAGAGAATAACTCTAGCAGATCTCATCCTCTCACTAAGAAGAATGAAGGAACCGGAGTTGGTCAAACTCTTTCTAGCAATCGAAACAGTTGCCTGTATCCTCAGCCTAATCCTAACTCTAAGCTACGCCCAGTCGATCGGAGTCCAGTAGAAGCGCTAGGCTGGCCGACAGACAACATCCAAGATCTTCTTCGATGCTTCTCCATCGCCGAAGATTCTTCTGTCTGGCTTGCCCCGACGCTTGCTGAGCATAGAATCCAATACCGTATCGAGCTTGCTGAAGCCCTTCAGAATCCTTATCCAGCCTCCTCGAACAAGCATCGGATAAGGGCTGCCCCTCACCTCTCGATTGACGAGGGCGATACATGGTTTGCCGTAGAGAAAAGCCTCCTCCTGGGTGACGCCTGAGTCTGTGATAACGCAACTCGAATGGAATAGAAGGCAATGGAAATCGGAGTAACTCATCGAAGGAAGCAGAACAATATTTCTGATTGAACGGTGCGATGAAGATATGCGACACACTTCCTCCTTGATCGAGGGATGCAAAGCCCAAGCGACATGAAAATTCTTCAACGATTGAAGCTCCTCTAGAAATCCCCTCAAGAATTCAGGGTCTCTGTGAGGGGCTGTATGCACCGAAACTACAACTAGGCTCCTCGACGGTTCACCTAGCCCCAATCTATCAATCGCTCTCGAACCTCGAATCTTATCCGCGTACAGCTTCACCGCATCCAAATAGGTATCTCCGCAAAGAATGATCCGGTCGCTAGGTATACCATCCCTCCGAAGATTGTCAGCAGCCCCCTTGAAAGGGGCGAAGCAGAACCTAGCAACCCTCTCAGCAAGACGCCTATTGGTATCGCCTAGGAAATACTCGTGGCGCACACCAGCCTCCACATGCCCCAGTGGAATCCTTGCGCCAACGCAGGCTAGAGCGGATGCGACCGTCGCGTTATTGTTCCCTTGAGCCAAAACCACATCCGGCTTCTCATCTGAGAGAATACGCTCAATCTTCACAAGAGCCCGCGCGATCTGTTCACCATAAGGTCTCGAACCGCACCCTAGAAAATAATCGGGTTCAGGCAACTCTAGATCTCTAAGCAGATCCTGGTACAACATCGAGTCGTAGTGTTGACCCGTATGGATGAAGAGTACCTCTTGACCTCTGCTCTCAGCCTCTTTGATTAAAGGCGCCATTCCGACGAGTTCACCGCGCGTACCCACTGCAACAGCGATTCTCTTTCGCTTCCTCTCGACTCCGGACATGAATCTTTAGGCCCCCACTTTTATCAATGCGACAACTCCCCGAAAACCCTTCCTCTTCCAATTTGAATCTATCTACCTACCATGCGCCGAAATGTATCATACCGTTTTGACCAATTCATTAGAGCAGTCAATTGAACCCTTCTCCTCCAGCATCTTGAAACATTCAGAGTATTACCTAGGTTCACGACTGAAACTTTCTATGGATAGGCGCAAGCATATGCTTCCGAAGGCTTCAACTAGAACCACGACATGATAGCTTGAAGCGTACTTTTCGTCCAAGCTCAGTTTAGAGTATGGCTTCAACGCAAGCCTCTGGACTGATTTCACTTACCGATATAGGCGACCGCGCTGAGCTCCTTGAAGTGCTCATCGCCTGTAAGGATCCTAGCCTTAAAGGCTCTACCTGTTGCGAGAACGATTCCATCTACTAAGCTCGGTTTCTTGAGCCTCTCTCTCTTCGCCTTCTCTAGCAGCTCCAAGTAAGCGCTAGCAGCGGATAAACCCAGATTGCTATTGATATCTGCGATCTTGCTATTTGCCGATATGAAGATCAGGCGTCTCAGAACCTCGCTCTCCTTCATCTGCTGCCTCAGATACTTCCTTGCAACCTCAGCCAAGACGATAGAGGGAGTGACGATTTCCTCGGTCTTGAGACGTTCCCTCACGGTTTTCCCAGTTTCAGTCCCCAAGAAATATTCGATCCATGCGTAGCTGTCGAGGACAATCAATCTCTGTCCTCCAGCCTATCCTTTTCGGTGAACCGCGACATCTTGCCTTTATCGACGCCGAACATGTCATCCGGAACAGATATCTTCTCAGCCACAAGCCTCTCAATGACCTCGTCATAGCTCCTCGCATCCATGTTCACCTTCAAGCTCTCGAGCAACCTCAGGTTCCGACGTTTTATCTGTATAGTGGTTGTTGCCATATCGCTCTCTTCCAATATTCACTATAGCCTATAGCTTATAAACATTCTGGCAAGCGTTTGCTATCGAAAATCTGGTATCAACCAAGCGTCGTTGAGCCGAAGACCGCCGGCAGATTGAGAACAATGTAAGTAGACTCTATGAAAGCCTCCGCGCGGCGTAACAGAGCATGTTAATGAATAAACCGCAGGAACACAGAGCACTGCGGTTCCGGTCAAATCTTAATTAATCGACAATCGATATGATTTGGAAGATTGGAGATCCTCAGCGATGAAAGCGGCGATCCTCGCAGGCGGCCCGGGAAGCCGGCTATATCCAATCACCTACTATGTACCGAAATGCATGATACCGATCGCTGGAAAGCCTTTCCTAGACTATATTATCGAGTACTTGAGGAAGCAGGGAGTCAAAGAAATCGTTCTGCTACTCTCAAAAGATGATTACGAGGTCTTCCAGAACCACTACGGGAACGGGAGGAAACTGAATGTAAGGTTGTCCTACTCAGTCGCCCCGAGAATCGGGACGGCAGGAGCACTATACGCAGCGAGGAAAGAGTTCAATGAAACATTCATAGTCTACTATGGAGATGTCCTCACAGACTTCAACCTGAGAGAGATGATAGAATTCCATAGAAGAAAACATGCTTCATGTACAGTTGCGCTAACGAAGAGCGTTCCGATAGACTACGGCGTCGGCAACATAGACGCGTCGGGGCGCTTGATTTCTTTCCAAGAGAAGCCGGTACTTGAAGAATATCCTGTAAGCATGGCGGTCTACATCTTCGAGCCGGAGGTCTTGAAGTACTGCAAGCCGCATCGAGACGTAGCCTCAGATGTAATCCCCACATTGATCAAGAAGAAGCTGCCGATCTATGGGTACGTGACCGACAGACCTCACCATGACATAGGCTCATTCAAACACCTCGACATGGTGAGAGAGATACTCTCTGAAAAGAAGATGAACCTTTAGCAAGACTACGGTCTTACGCCACCGATTATCCTTGCAGCGGCAGAAGAGAATAGGCTGCCTGAAAGAATAATAGTGATAAGAATGAAGCTTGCTACCGCGATCTTAGCGAACGATTGAAACATCCCGGTTTCAGCTACAAGGAACCCGACAAGACTCAAGGCCCATAGTATGGTGAGAGGGATGAGGAAGATGAACTTAAGATGAGATGTTCTCCCTCTCGTCGCGACAATCATTAGGAGGAAGAGAATAGGCGCTAGATAGATCATGCCGAGAATAGCGCTAGCTGTGGTTATCGCCAAGGCAGCGCTCAAAGCCTGAGCCTCCTTGAAAGCTGAGAAGACTACGTTGCAAAGATCAGTCGCGAAGTCCAGTGGGTAGAGTAGAAACTTGAAAGATTCGCTGTAACGTAGACTCTTCTGAATACGCTCGCCAAGTGAGTGGACCCAGTTTCTGAAGAGAGCTACACTCAAGCTTGTCGCGAATGAAGAAGAGGTACTGGAAGCCTCCTTATGATCGAAGTCTCCTAACCAATAAGCCTTTACATACACAGTTCCCGGCGGAGTCGAATCCCATCTATATGAGTACTTTCCCTCCGAATCGGTTTGTACCTCAGCAAGCTGGCTCCAAGAATCGCCGTCGAGGCTGTAGTAAAGCTTAACGACAGCATCCTGATGCCCAGGCTCGATTGAGCCGGAGATCACTGCAGGCTCCCCTTGAACCTTCGTGTCCTGTTGAACGTCACAAGAGATTCTGCTCGCAGCTTTCTCACGATTGAAGTTGGCTGTAAGCGTATGAGGCTTGTTCACATTCAGAGGAGAGGCTATGCTCGACCAGTCTGAGTCATGCCAAGACTCTAAACTGTACGTTAAAGATGCTGCCTCAATCTTCAGTATCCGAACTGTGAACGAGACGGTAGCTCCAGAATCGAACCACATAGAGTACTTTTCTGGGAGTGTTACATTGTGCGCAGCTCCATTCACATTAAGCTCAATGATGGTACCGTTAGGTAGACCAGCAGCATCAAAGCAGATTTGATACTGTTTCTTGTAGTTCGCCTCGATGTGCTTAGGACTATCCATCAAGATCGACAGTGAAGAGTTCGAGGTCTGAAAGTCTCCAGTCCAGCCCGTAAAGACATGCCTAGTACCGTTCCAATGGTCGACCTGAGGTTCTATCGAGACAGATGCCGTTGAGCCGGAGTCATACCAGCCCGCGCCGCTAACGTTGCTGAAAGGAGACTTAACCGCTAAGAGATATTGCGTTATGAACTTAGCGGTGAGAGTGATGTTGCTACCGACATTTATCTGTCTAGGGTTGGAGGTTGAGCCGTCATTCCATCCGCTGAAAGCGACCCTCACGCCTGGATCAGCGGGGACGGAAGCCTCAAGCTGTAAGCTATGAGTCCCAGAGGAGATTGGAACTTGAAGCCTCCCCCAGCTGTCCGTTTTGAAAGGGAAGCCGTTCACGTTCACCGAGATATTGCTGCGTTGCGTATTCACTGTCAAGCAATACGTCTTCTTTTGGATAGACCATGAAGCGTCATAGGTTCTGAAAGGCAGTGCTGCATAGTCGTTCAATCTCAATGTCCACCCGAGCATCACGTGAGAGTAGTCCTGTCTATTCATGTAGAGTATGCTGTAGTAGTATGTCTTCGAGCCGTCGACCATCAATGTCCAAAGTTCATTCCAGCCAGTTGAAACATTTATCTGATTCAAGAGCGGGTAGAGAGTGAATCTGTTTGAGCCGTTGAGCATGTAGCCGATACTGGATGTCATGTAGAGGCTGGGGCCGTATGCGAACAGTCTATTAACTGTCTTCGCTGTAGCGTTGATCGCCGGTCTAGGCATTTGAACCGGAGGAACTGGGAGAGTCTGATTTCGAACGTACTCCTTCCCCGCGAAGCTGCCAGCCCACCAGTATGCACCGCTCGCATAATTGAAGACTCTGAGACCGAACCCCGCTGAAGAATCTCTCAAATATAGGAACCCTATGAAGAAATCATCGTTGGTAACGTTCGCTAGGAAGATCAGCCAGAGCTTATATTTACTCCAGTAAACATAGTTCCAAGGGATGACGTCTATCCTTCGACCTGAAAGCGTCAAGTAGCCTCCAGCGTTGGAGACATTTACGAAGTCACCAGTGCTGCTTCTACCTACCGCGCTAAACTCAACTACAGTATTTGCATGTGAGTAGGCGTCAGCTGTGAAATAGATGGCTTTGGATTGTTGAACATCTTGAGCTGAAACAGGCTCAGCATACAAAGCTAGTATAAAGAATAGAGCAAGGACTACGAATGCTACCGGTTTCTCTAGTCTCATAGATAGCATCAACAGTTCTTCCATCTTCGTAAGGAGCTACCGCTCGCAACTCTAGGACAGCAACACTAGAAGCTTAAGATTTGGAAACATGAAACTGCGAGTTTCAAAGAAAACAACTGTTCATAAGAGCACAACCATGTTTAATGCAACGCTCCTGAATAAGCACAACCCAGCGAAAGGAGACTCGCTGAAATGTATCTGGAGGTTTATATAGCCAACATTGAGCTACGTCTCCGATCTTGATCGTTCCAAAATCCATTTAAGATTCCCTGAGCAACTATCGTTCGAAAGCGTGCAGCAGATTTGAAGGCCCAAATAGTGTTCATACTTGTTCTGACACTAAGCCTTTCGAACCTAGAAGCTGTTCAAGCGGTTGAGTCCACAATTGTAATTCAACCTTCAACGGCAGATACATACGCGAACAGCTTCGACGTCATAATCCACAGAGGGCCAGGTCACGGAGAAGACCTTGGTATGTTCGTTGGAAACTGCTACTTCGCACCGGATAAACTCTACGGATCAGCACGCTCATACATCAGATTCAATCTCACAGAGATACCGAGCGAGTTTGAGATCGTAAAGGCTTCCCTCAAGCTCTATATGTACAGCGCTCCAGCTTCGCCGCAAATCTACGAAGCCTACAGGATAACTTCAGACTGGTCTGAACACTGGCTCAACTGGACCGTTCAGCCGAGCTACGCATCATACCTAACGAATTACACAACGATAAATCCAACGCCGAGCACCGGCTGGATCTCATGGGACATTACAGAAGATGTCAAAGCATGGCACTCAGGCAGCTCTCCGAATCATGGAACGATGCTAAAGATAAAGTTTGAGAGAAACGCTTCAGATGAAGTAGCAGCCTTCTATCCCAGAGAGATCCGCTACACAGATCTGAGGCCTAAACTAGAAGTAACCCTCGAAGGCGAGGCTCCGATACCTGAACTCCAACCCTTCATGATTCCAGCGGTAATGGCTATAACATTTACCTTGACCGTATTCTCAATAAGAAGAAAGCAATGGAATTTAACTACGCTTCCTTCTTCTTAAAACCGCTACCGATATCCATAAAGCGAAGACCGAGATCACTGGCGCGGCGTAGAGAGAAAACTCCGGAATAGGCTCATTACTCTGCTCGAGATAGAAATCGTATTCAGTAGTCGAACCATTCGTCACAGGGAGAAATGTTGAACTGCTATTGTAACCTACGAGGGAAGCAGTTAACGTATACTCTCCAACAGGCACATACATCTTATAGTATCCATGTTCTCCACTTGAGGTAGTTTGCTTGTAAGTCTCGTTGGTTACAGTTACATTCGCCCATGCCAAAGGCTTGAGATCACCCATGTAATTTCGACCGTATACATGGCCATAAACCATTCCTCCCCCTACAGCGCCTCCACATTCAGAAACGTGGCTGAATGCAAAGATAGCGCTCAGACTAGCGAAGAGCAAACATACTAGCAGATAGGCTTGAGGCCTCAAATCTAGTCCTCGCCTTCGAGTTCTAACAAGCATCGAAGCAATAAAACCTTTCGAGACACATGAGGATATAAAATCTCGAAGAGCACTTTTTCCCTTTTAACAAGTTGCTTTCAATCAGCCCCCCTTATCCGGGAGAAAATCTCTTAGACGACGGTCGCGGCGGCAGGAAATGCTTAAAAGCGGACGAGTTTTCTACGACTGCGACTCCTAAGAGCAGGCTTGAGAGAAGGATCGTTGTCAACACGAGTGTTGAGGTTGCGAACATCATTGCAGAAGCCAACTTGAAGAATTCGCTGACAATCAGTGTCAAGATGCTCACTAGGAAGAGGGACGTCAAGCTCAAGATAGGCTTTCGACTCGAGAGCATCCTTCTCCTACAAATCAAGACGAGAGCTATCAACATCATCGGGAAGACGTAGACAGCGCCGATCAATCCGGAAGCAACCAAGCCGGCGACAGAAGCTCCAAGCTCAGCATTGAAGACGAAAGGTCTTGAAGCTAATTCTGCCAAACTCAGAATCTTGATGAGTGGATACAGCAGAACTTTAAGCACAGATCTCGCTGCAGCGCTTCTCGAGATGTATCCAGCGACGTTTGGGCTGAAGGAGTAGTAGAACCTGTCGAAGACCGCCATAAACTGGCTTCCGGCGAAAGTAGGCAAGATCCTCGTATCCCTAAACCCCCTCAAAGACTGAACCTCAGGCGAGAGCTCAGAACCATACGTTGCGGTAGCTATCAAACACCCTGAGCTCTGAAGATAGATCGCGGTCAACGTGTCCCCGCTCCTCGCAAACAAAGGCGATTCAACCCTCGAGCCGCCTGAATTCTGCCAATGGCTGAAACTGTACTTGCTCCACTTCACAGTAATATTGACGGGTGAGACGGAGAAAGAGATTGCTGACTCAGACTCAAACCAGTTCGAGTAGGTGTAAGGCGTCGTTCCGTTATGATAAGCATTATTCACAATAATCGATATCGAGATGTTTTCAGGGAGGTTTCCAGTTGTGAAGGAAAGTTGATGTTCAGTCCTCCAATCTGCCAAAAGCTTCTTCGGTGAATCCATCAAGATCCAGCCGCTCGACTCGTTCCCAACGTAGTCTCCATGCCACCCTAAGAAGATCCTCCTCGTCCTGTTCTCAAGATCTATCGGAGAAACTAAGAAGTCTGCTTTTGAACCTGAATCGTACCAGTCTTCCCCTTGAGGCTCCCCGAAGCTCGAAGCGATCGAGAGATAATATTGCAGAGTCCAAGTCGCATTGAGCGAGTGAGGAGAATCCATACTGAATGTTAAGCTGGGAGAAGTTGAATTGAAGTCGCCTGACCAAGACTTGAAGACCATTCTGCTTTGATTCTCAACAACGTTGCAAGGTGAGACAGCTGTTGCATTTGCTTTAGCTCCTTGATCATACCATCCCTCCCCCCAGATGACACCGCCGTTGCCGATGATCTTCAAGTAGAATTGAACCTTATATTCCACCGATAGGCTTGTGTCGCCTGAAATATTGAGGCTCCGAGGGTTGGATAATTCTCCATCACCCCATCTATAGAAGAGTCCTCGAGACCCTTCTGAAACCTGAATAGGAGATTGAGCTTCAAGGTTGTGCACGCCTGTGAGAACAGAAACTGTGATAACGCCGTTCGAATCGGTTTCAACTGAGCTCCCATCTATTAAGATCCAAACGTTACTGAATTGAGTCTCGATCCTTAATGTATAGCCCACTACGAAGGATGCCGCCAGCTCGTTATTAGTCTCGATATATTCAGAGATCATCTCAGTCGCGTCTACGATGACGGTGAAGACGTGGCTTCCTCCAATAGCTGTCCACACTACCGTCAATGTTGTGGATCCATTAGCCTCGAGTGAAAGCTTGCGCGAAGTAAGTAACTCACCATCAAGCTTCGCGTAAACGTAAAAGTTCGCCGCGCTTTGAGCTCCGATATTCTTCACTGTGAATGTGAAAGTGGTGTTGTCTCCAGGACGCGGGTTTTGAGGGTTCAAACTCAAATCTGTAATAGTCAGGTCGGGCATAGGACTGCGTCGATCCACGAGAATGAGATACGATGAACCGTCGGAGGAAAGAATTGAGATTCTCACATTCTTAATGTAGTCCGCGAAGGTTTGACCGACTTGGAAAGCTGCATCATTAAGTGTCGATGTCGATGGGTTCGCATCTTTCACCTTGACTATTCCACGGCCCGAACTCAGCGTCTCGTCGACATAGCTTACCAATACTCCGCTACTCGGCAAGTATTGATCGAAACCTATCTGCTTTCTAACCTCGATCAAGTAGTAGGTGGTTGAAGTGACCGGAAGCTTCACAGCATGCAGAGCCGCTCCAGAGTCCTCAAGAGGATTTAAGGTCACGTTGACGTACGTATTCTTCGCGACCGATTGAACTCGATTTGTCCAACCCAGCTTTATCTTCCCCCAAGCAGTAAAATGAGGTGGAGCCGAGCCAGGTGGGATTCCGTTCGAAGTCCCTAACGCCATCAAGTCCCAGCGGCCGACATATTCAGCGTTGGGGTCGTCCTCATTATAGAGGTCGGGCATCCCCAAGCCGTGAGCGAATTCATGCGCGTAGACACCGGTCGGATCGAAGCCTGAGATTTCAGATTCAGGAACGACCGAGACATCGTCGATCCCCACGCCATCAGCGTAGATCGGGGGGCTAATATAGTAGTGGGATGACCAGATATCGCTTGAGACATGGGTCGTCTCCTGACCGTAGCCGGCATGAACTATCATCACATGCTTGTACAGCTTGAAATTCACGTGGGGGTTCGCGATGTTGATCGAGTCTCGGATAAATTGTTCTCCTTTCACATCAATACTGTCTCCTGAATCTGCGCCATAGTATGCTAGCTTATTCGAAAGCCTAAGCCAATCGATGCTATTGCCAGCAATCCAAGTGACATTGTATGATGACTCGACGAAGTAGCTGTTCACCCTAGAGAAGAATAGATTCGTGATGTCGCTCTTACTCTTCGTATGATTCCGATCGGTGAACTCGACCAATATTAAGACTACAGATTCAGCGCCGGAAACTCTTTGCACATCAGCTACTCTATCAACGCCTCTCGCATAATCAATTGTTCGAGAGTAGCATGTGTCGTTCAAGTCGAGTGGAGGAACGAACTCACGGTGGTAACTTTCTGCATATGGCGCATGCGTACCGAAGGATCCAGTATACGAAACTGACGCAAATGATATCATCAAGACGCAAATCAAGGCTTTGAAAGCTGAAGTACCGTGACTCCTCATCTTCAACTACTCTTGTGCGCCCTGCAGCTCGGAGATGACTGCATCCTAGCGCTTGCGAGTGATATAATTCTTGAGGCATAGAGTAGTGTAAAAAGCCCTTGTGGAAACATCTGGTTTTGCACATGGCTTTCACAAGGAAGACTCATTTCTCACAGAGCCTCTTCTCAAACTCTTTCATGTACCAGTGGATTGCACGCAACGACTTGATCTTTGTAAGGTTCTACCCTTAAATAGGATTCGTGAGATTGTATCGAATACTGGCGGGATACGAGTGGCAGCAACCGGTGGTAAGAGACGGTGGAGAATCACACGAGCAGATGTCTTCATCTTCGCCTCTCTCCTACCATTACTAGCAGTTCTACTTTACGATTCGGAGTCCTTCATCCTAGGATGGAATGAAGGGCGGAGCGGACTCCTCTTCGGAGCATTCTTCCTACTTATGGAATGGCAAGAAGCAAGAAACCTACTCACATTTAGATCGACGAGGAAGCGGGAGATCGCCTTCGCCTTCTGCATAGCACTCCTCTCCATATTCTTCATCGCTGTGTACACCCTCAATCTACACGCTGTTATAGCTGAAGCAGGAAAAACGCTGAACGTGCAGAACGACACCTTCCTCAAGAACTGGGTCTGGTTGTGGGAGTACATAGCTCTAGCAGCCTACATACTGGGCGTCGTGACATCCTTGTTCACTGTGAGAAGCATCTCTAAATTCTCAGTCCCTTTCGTCTATCTTTTGGGAATGGCGTCAATACTGCTGCTAGACGGAGTCTACCCGTATGAATCGCTCGGCCTTCTTCAAGGACTGGTCCCGATGATAACGGAGATAGTCATAGGCCTACTATGGCTCTCAGGCGTCTACATAATGCGCGCGCCTGAATTAAACGCGCCGAGACCGTCAGTACAAGTGATTGATAACATATTGTCGATAAGAGGGACAACCGGCTACATGAATCTCCTAATGTACTGGCCTTGCGTAGGAATCCTAAGCATGCTCATCTACTCACTTATAATAATAATCCTGATGGTGAAACTGGAGGCTCCACTCAAAAGGAAGATCATGTACGCGGCAGTAGGAGCGGTGGGAACATTCATCACAAACGTCCTAAGGATCTTCATGATAACATACTACGTAGCCTACATAAGCGTCGACATAAAGATCTTCCACGAGAACATCGGCGAGATCCTATTTCTGGTTTGGGTAATAGCCTTCCTAATGATGGTGACACAGTCCGAAATCTGGATAAGAAGATTTTCTCAAAACCCTTCTCGCTAAATTCAATTTCTCAAGAAATTTCAGAGAGACTTGTCTCAAAAGTGCCATATCGAAAATTCTATGACCAGCAATGCGCTAGACTACTCGGAGACTCCTTGATACAATGGAGATGATTTTGTAATTCTAAATCGATATGAAAATTGTTTTGGTCTTAGTGGTTGCTTGAATAACCCTTTCTCTCTCAAGAAAGTTCTATGTGCTAGCCCACAGTCGCAACATATTTCTAGGCTTCCGTATCCTTCAATCCAAACTCTTTCTGTCAGAAATGTTCTATGCTTAAGAATCAGATTTGCGATCTGTAACTTCTCACGCATAAATCCAAGAAGTTCGATCAACAAAGTTAGAATTTGATAGAGAATCAATTTAAGTCGATAGATCACAATAGTTCTCCTTTCAATGGTCTATACCATGTGATCTGTCCTGTTTCTCCGGAGAACTCTCCGAAAGAATAGGGCACAGTTTTATTCTCGATCTTGCTGGCTTCTTCTCCACATTCCTCTTCAAGTCTCTTTAAATCGGCTTTACTCGTCTGGGCGAATGCCACTATCCAATTGGTCTGAGAGATGATGTCAGAGTTCAGGTTTGCGAGTCTTCGAGTGACACAGATCAAGCCTATTCCATAGTGTCCTGAACCCGTATGTACGATATCTCTAAAGTGACGATGCAGGGGGTGTCTCGGGTCACCGCCGGTTACGCAATCGGCTTCCTCAACTATCAAAGTGAGGTTTCTCAATCCTTTGGCGATCTCGCATATCTCTTCAAGCTCATCCTCATTGCGATATTGAGGATAATAGACGATCTTCCTCACGCCAGCAACCCAAAGCTCAGGAATCTTGTCAGGATAGCGAACCACATGACCAAGCTCGCTATGCTCATGGTGATAGTCGAACAAGATGAAGTCAGGGATATGATAGCATAGATGCTTCAAGTATTTGCTCTTGCCAGACCGTTTACGACCGCATATCACAACTTGGTCGACAGTCTTGAACTTCATTTCTTTGAAGCCTCAAAGATCAAAGTGTTGATAGCATAAAACATGAAGAAGACGACTCCGAAGGCAACGAAAGCAAATTCCAAGTGCATCAATGTATATGGCGGATCAAGGATACTCTTTCTACCTTCTTCTTTCAGATAGGCATGTATGTATCTGAGTAGTTCAAGTGAGGCATAGATTACCGCTAGGATAGCTATTATTTTGAGAGCATTCAAAGTGGTCATTACCATTTAGGCCTCATACCATTCCAAAGTTAGCATGGCCGTACCGAGACCTGATGAACCGTTTCGAAGAATTATCCAACAACTTTGGCCCGGTGGGATCATAAATAGTCTATCTGTCAAGTAACAAGGTATTCTAGCACTACTGACGCCGAGAAAATATGATCCGTTTACCCAACCAGCCGGAACGCCTGTCGTAGACTTAAGTTTCAAAGTACCAACCGTATTGCCTGAGCCTATGTTGCGAGGTTGAATCCACTGGCCCGTTCCAGCAGCGTCACCTTCAGTGACTCTCGGATCGTGAACTTGAGCATCCCAAGGAGAACCTATATCTGCGAATAGAGTCATCCGCATGACATACATTGTTTTCCCTGAAACCGCAGGGTTTTTCAATTGAGCGGCTTGGATGACTCCCGCTGCAATTGTTCCACTGTTGAATATTCCTAGGAATCCTTTAGACTGTCTCGTCTGATTGACATCGCCAATTAGAGTAGAGGAATTATCAATGTTGATTGTTACTGAAGATGCCGATATATTCACATTTAGAGTTCCAGTTTGACTCGCTATGTTAACCTGAAGAGTCACAGCACTACTTTGAATTGCCACGTTGAGCGTTATAGCTGATGAAGCTATGGCAACATTCAGATTCCCGACTGACTGAGCTTTGATGTCGATGTTGAGGTTTTGAAGAGCTTCAGTTCTAATGTAGAGATATGCGTTCTGCACAGAAACATTCAGGGTTACGGCTGAAGATTGAATCGCCACATTCAGAGTGACAGCACTCG
>Ga0315314_1001333_pt1 | contig 22633 bp, 18 predicted proteins | sample TDP9_MG_FD_203631 | JGI IMG/M metagenome (GOLD analysis project Ga0315314, IMG submission 203631) | Freshwater sediment microbial communities from Lake Towuti, South Sulawesi, Indonesia - TDP9 | ecosystem: Environmental > Aquatic > Freshwater > Lake > Sediment | place: Indonesia: South Sulawesi... | reverse complement strand
ATTGGCTTACGAAAGGCATACGCGCAGAGTACAGTGCCAGCTACGTCATAGAGAGAACCTATCAAGAGCTTACAGACGCCATGAAGATGATCTCCGGCAGCGTCTTCATGATCAAAGCAGACGTCCTAAAGAAGCACGGATGGTCCACAAGCATGACCGAGGACTGGGAGCTCACAGTCAGGCTATACTTGGACGGCTACAAGGTTGTGTACACACCGTATATCCAAGCGCCATGCGAATGCCCATCAACAATACCTCAACTTGTCAAGCAACGGATGAGATGGGCTGAAGGCCATACATATAACGCGAAGAAATACTTCACGGAGGTCTTGAGGTCTCCTAAGCTTTCGCTCACTGAGAAGCTTGAGTATGCCTACTATGCACCTTACTACCTCCAAACCTTCCTATTCTTGATCGGGACGAGCTTCTGGTTCCTATCTGAGACAATGCATCAATACCTCCCATTCTGGACACAAGTCTTCGGCTGGTCCCTCCTGCTAAGCAACTTCTTCTCACTCCCAATGATGGGTTTAACCGGACTCTTCCTAGAGAAGAATGTTCAGAGAGACCTCACCGGAATATTCTCTTTCATAGTCATGTCCTATGTTCTCGTACCATTCATCGCCTATGCCTCGTTGAAAGGTTTGCTGGAGAAGAAGGAGAGAGGCACCTGGATAAGAACACTCAAGACAGGAAAGATAACAGAAATAATCACAAAGCTTGAGCTGAGAAAAGTCTGGCGAGAACTACTACCGAAAAGAAGGAGAGCGAAAGCGAAAGCGGAGAAGAAAGTTCCGATACCAGCGAAGACAGAAGCCAATGGAGGATCAGCAACGGAGCAGAGCAAGAAAGAAGGTGAAGATAAGACAAAGCAGAACGGTGGAAACAACCCTAGATTAAATCATGAACTTTCACTATTTGGTGGAAGGAAAAAACATGGAATAGTACTAACGCTTTTCATCATACTATCCACTTTTTCCATCACCGTTTCGCTATTGGGAACAACAATGACTCCAGTGGAGGCTGCAAGTAGCACTTTATATTTCCGTGACACTGATACCACATCCCCTGGTACACTGGACCTGACTATGGGGACGTCAACGCTATCCCTATCGACCCCAGTAGGCGGAACTCTTACCTATCAATTTGACCTGGCCGGTGGAGTGAGTGGAGATCAATCAATCAGTACTGGTAGCCTCACGCATCTCTGGTTACAGGCGGACGCTAGTTGTGCTCCCTCGATCTCGTGGACTATCTATGACACGGAAACTGGAAGCCCGATTGCAAGTGGTTCAGGCTCCCCTTCTGTCACCACAACGTTTGCTACATACGACATAGCCGTCACTTCGGGCGGCATAGTGCCGTCGTGGCATAGGATCTATCTAAGTCTATCTATCACGGCACCTTCGGGGAGGACAGTTACGCTACAATGGAACAAAAGATCAGGGCAGAGTGCTGATTCCTACCTATACACGACACCGGCCACCCTACCAGAGAATACCATTTTCTTAGCACTCCTAGCACCTACTATCCCACTCCTCATTAGGAGATCCTCTAGAAAGAAGATTTAATTCTACAGAGCAAACGTCAAAACCAAGTCCTTGATTCCTAAGCGAGTTGGAAAAGTAACGAGGCCGCGTCAGAGTTTACTGGAGGTTGAATTAGGTGAGAGGCTTTATGATTGGACCTGAGACAACGTATCCTTGTCTAGGAGGGGGAGGGGTTCTCGAAGATAGTATATATACTAAGATCGTTCAAAGCATCAGAAGCCGTCTCATGTCCAGTTTGCGGATTTCATTATCCTTTGAAGAGGTTCACCTGAGACAGCCTTAAAGTTCCTAAGATAAAACCTGCCGAGGATCATCGGAGAATTGACCGAGAAGAAGGTATAGAGGAGCTAGCGATCACAAGGAATGAGAATTTCCTACTAGACTCTAGAAAGAGGAACTAGCCATTCAGGATAAAAGCCACTATATGAGCGAAGACCGCAGCGACACAGTTTACCTAACGCCTTATGAGACAGGCGCGGTTAGAGTTGTAAAATTCGGAACATTCCAGTTCCCACATGTCGAACGCATAGCTGAAGTGAAGAAACGAGGCTTCGTTGAGAAGTTCGTTCCAGACCGCGTAATCGCAACGGCGGGTCATGGCGAATCTCAGGATACATAGACACAGACATCTGGAACACAAAGAACACAATGCAAGACCTAGCGGACGGCACGGCGAGAAGCTTCGACCGCGGAACTTGAGAAGCCTTGGTGGACTGCATAATGCTTGATCCAAGGTTTGCTGAAGAAGTAGGCGCATACGGGCGGCTAAGCTACACAGTTACGCTAGTAGAACAGAGCAATCCTTAACTCCGCTTCCATCTTTTCTTAAGGAAATTGATGTCGCCGTTCCCTACGATGATGCTTGCGCACGTATGAAGCGTCGAAAGGCCTGTAGGATTTCCCGTCCTTTAGGTGTGGCGTGGTAGACTTTTCTAGGTGTGCATCTCATCAAACGGTTTAGCTTCACTCTTTGGAACATCGTTCGTGCCATCCTCTTCTGCACTCTCCCTTACTCCCATAAACCTCGCAATCCATCCTATCATCTTAGACAGCAAAAGCGATTCCCAAAAGTTCTCGTAACTTAATGCATTCCTTCCTTCACTTCTCTTGAGGCATCGCTTGCCGGTTCACAACACAGTATAATATCCCACTTAAAAGGAAATACCGAGTCGGCAAGCTTCCACATTCTTAAGAAATATCGATTGAAGTTCAGTCGATAGAACCTGTTGGACGTAGGTATGTACGGGATTGTGCTACCATTTCTTTTCAACACGTGAAATCCCCGACTCGCTAGTAGCTCGACCAACTCAGAAGTATTATACTCACAAAGATGACGATATTTCGGATCAACTGCTATATGTCTGGTCAATCTTTTGTTAGGGGTTTGCACAACGAATCTTCCGCGGCTCTCAATGACTCGAGCGATTTCGTCTATCGCTTTCGTAGGTTCTGTCAGATGTTCTAGGACCTCCGACATGTACACGAAGTCGAAAGTCTTGTCTCTAAAGGGCAGGAAGTGGGCATCAGCGAGAATGAAGTCATTTTTCATATAGTTTCTAGCTGTCTTCAGAAAAGAAAGGCAAATGTCTATTCCAACTCCTTGTGGAAAACGAGCTATCTCTCTTCCCCACCCACACCCAACATCCAATGCTCTCTTCGGTTCGCCGGAGAGCGCTTTCGTTATATTTGCCTTCCTTATCCAAGAGTATGCGGCAGCCGATGTTGCTTCGTTCAGGTCTGATTGAAGTTCTTCAATACTCCTTCGATGTTTTAGACGAAAGTCATCTGTTACCCATTCGTAGGGATCCATAATGGAAACCCGTCTTCGCGACGGTATCTTTCTAAATCTTGATAAGCCCCTTTTCACTTCCACCTTAACCTACTCCCAATTGAAGGAATACCTAAATTTGGATTTGCCATGTTTTCTTCGTGTCCACGATACTGAAACCTCTTCAGATACGAGAACTTAGAGAACTCCCCTAAAATTTTCGCACATAAACAGATAATAAGTATTGCGCTCTATTAGGAAACAAAGGAGCCAAACGATATCTGACACTAGCGATTTTTGTCCTACAGATTCTTGATAATGCTACAGACTCTGAAAGCGTTTCCCACAACAATCGTGCTAGGCGTCTATGCCATAACCAGAGTCGAACATCTTCTCGTACTTCCGCTGCCCCTGGCACTTGTTCGTAGATATTCCGCATGCACTCCGAAGTTTGCGAGCCATCTAAAACTACTGGCTCAAGATCTCATCTATGCGCGCAAGTGTTATGTACACGCTCGCAAGTCTTGATATTGCTGTTAAGACTAGGCGTTAAGTATGGCGTTCCGTAAGCTGACCCAAGAGCAACAAGACCCCGAGCCGAGTGTGCCAAACCATGCGCTAGTGCTGGTCAGTCTGGCGGTCATTTTTCTCTTTGGGTACACGATCGGGTGGCCTCTGTTGGAGGGATTTCCCAGGGGAGGGGACACGCCGTATCACCTAACCAACATATTATATATTGAGAGGTACTTCCCTCACGTGCCTCTTTGGTTCTATCTACATGGCTGCGGTTACCCCTTTTTGGCGACGTATTCTTCGGCAGGCTACTACTTGGTCTTCTTTGTCGCGAAGGTGTTCGGATTGCACGTCTTCGAATCCTATAAGATCGTTGGCTTCGCTTCGATCTTGCTGTCAGCCTCTGCGATGTATCTCTTCGTTAGAACAATATTTCGAAATGAATTCTTTGCGTTAATGTCCTCAGTTTTCTTCCTCATCATGCCAACGGCCTGGGGGATGATAGCAGAATTGGGCATTTTCTCTCAGATCATTGCTCTTTCTCCCCTACTTTTTTCGTTCATCTTCCTTGAACTCTATGAAAGAAATAGGACGAAGTACTATTTTCTTCTGGCGGGTCTTTCCTATGGCGTTTCAATTCTGGTCCATATTTATGCTGGGTTTATGGGGGGTCTCTTGCTCCTACTTTATCTATTGGTCAAACGGTTCTCTGGACGTTGCCCATTAAAGGTGGCTATGATAGATCTTATCAAAGTCTCGCTGGTTGGCATAGGCCTCTCAGCATTCTGGCTCACAGCATTTCTAACAGTTGTGTTTTCGTCTCCCGATCCTTCACGGGAATTTGTAGGCCAAAACCCGTGGAATGTTGTTGCCCTACCAATATCTGACCTACTGGGAACCGCCCATATTTCCGGTCCCATAAATGCTCTAGCTCTATTGGGACTAACATTTTCACTCAAAAGAGACAGATTCGTCCTCGGGTTAGGGATTGTTTCTGGAATTTTCGTATTTCTGTCGGTAGCGCCGAGCATCAATCCAGTTCTTGGGTATGTCTTGTTCCCAATGTACGCCTTTACGGGTGCTGCAAGATACATCACAATGGCGATGATCCTTCTCCCCATCCTCGCTGGATTCGGCGTTGTCAACATCCAACGAACTTTGAATGCACTTATGAAGAATAAAGGTAGGACGGGTAAAGTTCTCGTATTCTTGAGACGGCCACACGTAGGCAAAGTCGTCTCCCTACTTATCGCCATTCTCCTTGTACTGTCCTCTTTCATTATCTTTGAACCGATTTCTCCAAATGTCTTGAACTCTAGAGTTAGGTGGGGCAGCCACGGCGGAGACTATGAAGTCGTGAGAGATGTCTTGCGACATGTGGACTGGCACAGCTCTACGAGAATCGATGTTTCGCCACAACTCGGCGGGATTATGGAATCGGTGAATCTCCTCTCTGATGCTTCCATAACTACCGCATATTTCTCAGCGGGGAGTCTCATACATGCGATGTGGGGTTGGCAGCAAACCGTGATGTATGGCCCTAGGTACGGCGAAATCGAGGTGGCGACCATTGCAAAGTGGTTTGGAATCCAGTATGTAGTTCTATCCGACAAAGATCCATTGTGGAAATATCCAAATGATTATTTCATGAGCATATATCACAAGAATGGGATACGCGTCCTGAAATTTCTTGATGCTACTGATCTGATCGAACTCAAGAGTGTTCCGGCCATCTTGGTCATTGGCAACGAAGAACGAGGAGCTTTCGAAACCATTTTTCAGATTACAGTGCTGGCCGGTTATGGCCCTGAGAGGGCGTACACCATTCACGGAAGTTCACGCGTCGACGACTATTCCCTAGATCAGCTAAGAACCTTCGATGCTATACTGCTTCATGGTTATGACTACAATGATCAGGGTCAAGCGTGGGCGTTACTGAAGGACTATGTGGCGAATGGCGGAAGCCTATTCATAGAAACAGGATGGCAGTACGTGAGCCGTGACTGGAATAGTACAATGATTCCTGAGCCCAGTCCCGTGTCAGCCACGTTTTGGACAAACTATGGTAAGCAGTGGCGTTTCACCTACATATCCAGCCCTATCACCGAGGGAGTAAACTTTGCCAATTTTTCTCCACCTGTATGGAACGAAAGCCCATGGGGCTTTTCCGCAACTAATAATGAAAGCGTTCGTGCTTGGGCTGAGCCCATACTCTGGAATAACGGCCATCCATTGTTAGTCACTGGAAACTATGGAAAAGGCAAGGTCGTGTGGTCTGGCATGAACCTGCTGGGGCACATCGCCACGTACAGGAATAAAGAAGAATATAGCTTCCTATCCAAGATACTTGACTGGACAAAGAGTAAAGGTGTAACGGATCGTGCTCGAGGATACATCGTTTCTCGCCCGAGCCCAGACAAGGTCGTCATCAACATCTCTGAGGGAACGGGAGAGACAGCAGTGATCTTTAGAGAGGCCTACTTTAGCAATTGGCATGCCTACGTTCTGGAACCTGACGGAATTTGCTCAGATCTTCAGATCTATAAAGTTGGACCTGGCTTTATGTATACCAAAGCGCCTATCACCGGAAAGTCCTACAGAATCGTGTTCGAATATAGGAGATCAACTCTTGAATGGATCGGTATAGCATTCTCAACGATTCTGAGCTTTGGCCTCGCTATCTATGTTCTGACACGAAATTTGTTTCTAACTAGGTGGATACGTCAATTCATCAACGGGGTGAGAAAGAAGGTTGAAGATATGTGGTACAAAGAATAGGGATCAGTTACAAATGAAAAATGGCCGTTATGACGGTCGAACGATTTCGTTTCGATGGTGTGAGCCCAGTGTTTTGACATGAGAATCACACTAGTTTCGCCTCCTCTAGCCATAGAGCAGAGATATCCGGAGGGACATCCCCTCCGCAGAACGATCCAAGTAACGGAACCGCTCGGACTGGCCTATGTCGCTGCTATGGTTGAGCAGAACCATGACATCAACGTTCTCGATTGCATTGCAGAGGAACTAACGGTATCAAACGCTGTCTCAAAGATAATGGATCAAGTCCCTGATCTCCTTGGCATTTCAACAGTCACCCCCGCTCTTCAAAACGCATTGAAGCTCGCGCGAGAAATCAAACGAGTGCACCCTGATATGATAGTGGTCCTAGGTGGTATCCACACAACAATCTTTCCTCAAGAAGTGATGAGAAATAGGGAAATCGACATAGTCGTTATCGGTGAGGGAGAGCGCATTATGTTGGATCTAGCGCACACATTGGAGAACGGGGCGCCTCTGAAAGCTGTGCAAGGCATAGCGTACCGTGAAGATAGCTCCGTAGTCTTCAATCCCCCTCGGCCAATAGAAAGAGACATCGATACTCTGCCTCTTCCAGCGCGCCATCTTCTTCCCATGCATCGTTATAAACCGTTTATTGCTGAACGCTATCCTGCACGTAGCCTAATCTCAAGTAGAGGATGCCCCTATCAATGCGTGTTCTGCAGTCGTGATGTTAGTGGGAGTAGATATCGTCTACGTCGCGTAGATAAAGTAGTTGACGAGGTGAAGATTCTGGTCGAAAAATATGGCGCAAGAGAGATCGATTTCATGGACCCCGTCTTTGGGCTGAATAGGACTTGGACGAGGGAGTTTTGTCGAGAATTGATTCTTGAAGGACTTGATGTTGTCTGGGCCGCGCTCACGAGGGTTGATCTTATTGACGAATCTCTTCTCCGAATCATGAGAAAATCAGGTTGTTGGCAACTCTACTATGGTATAGAAGCCGGCGATCAAAGGCTACTCGACAACATCAAAAAGAACATCGATCTGAAGCATGTTAGAAGATCGATTGAACTAACTACCAGAGTTGGCATCAGAGCCTGGGGTAGCTTCATGTTCGGCCTACCCGGAGAAAGCCCCCAACTGGCGCGTAAGACTCTCGAGTTCGCCAAGAGTCTGCCATTGGATTTTGCAAGTTTCCACTTAACTACGCCATTCCCTGGCACAGAATTGTGGAATGATCACAAGCGGTGGGGACAAATCACGTCCGTCTTTGACGAGTTCACGCAGCTTAATGTTGTCTTTGTCCCATTCGAGTGGAAAGGTAAAGAAACCGAACTTCAAACTCTGTTACGTGAAGCTTTTAGAGAATTCTATTTTCGCCCAGGTTACATTGTTAAGCAGATGATGAAAGTACGTTCGATCGACGATCTCAAATTGTTGTGTCGAGGCCTACGGGGTTTCATGTAGGATTGCTAACATACAACATTTTCCTGATGATTTTTGACGAGTGTATCTTTCATTCAGAAGATAGATGCATTTGATGTTATTCAAAGGATAAGGAGTGTGAAAAGATGAGTTACGTGGTTTTCAAGAAGATCGGGCCCGAGGGAGACCCAAGAAGAGTAATACCGGCCGTGACCAGAGAGGCTATGAGACTGGCAGGATGGAGGAAGTATATCAAAAAGAGACGGGTGTTCGTCAAGGGGAATTTCATTTCTCCGCAACTTATCCCCGGTCAAAATACCAACCCATTTGTGGTAGCCGGAGTTGTACAGGAATTGACTGAGGCGGGATTTGACGTTGCGGTCGGGGATGCTTCACTTACAGCTTCTTCAACGACGATCGTCAAAAGCAAGGTAGTATGGGGCTATGAACAAGTGGCACAGAAATACAATGCTGAGTTCATAAATTTGAGCGAGGCCGAGTGTATTGAACATGATCTGAGGGAAATCAAAACGAAAATTAAGTGTGGAAACATGACGAAGGCAGGCAGGAAAGTGCTCGACAGCCTCGACTCTTTACTGTTTCCGAGGTTTTTGTTGGACGCAGACATCGTTACTGTTCCTGTCATAAAGTCCCATCCATATACAACTCTCACATGCTGTCTGAAGAATAGCTGGGGCTGCATCCCTAGAGTGTTGCGTTCGCACCTCCACCCCGCAGTCGGTCAAGTAATAACCATTGTCAATAAGATTTTAGCTCCACGCTTCGCGGTAGTTGACGGAACCATAGGAATGAATGGCAAGGGACCGAGAACAGGTAGGCCGAAAATCTGCAACGTAATCATGGCTGGCCACGACATAGTGGCTGTCGACTCTTTAGTCGCAAGCTACATGGGCTTCTCACCGGACCAAGTTGAGCACATAGTTTTGGCTGATATTAACGGGGTTGGTTCATCGCAAACATTTCAATTGCTAGGTGATGAGTTTGAAAAGGCTTCTGCCCCCTTTTTGACAGAAGAGAACTTTGCTATGCTTCTTGAACGTAAACTGCGTGATACTCCGCTTCAGGGAATGCTATTTCAGTCGCCTTTGTTCGCGGTCTTATGCGCTTTGAGCAACTTCAACTCAAGCTATCTCTACCCCATTACTAAGGGGTATCGATACCTGAACGATATTGTAAGTAAGTCTTGGTACGGACGGATATTCGAGGAGTTAAAGCAAGGACAGGTAGGTCTCTGACAGCAAGGAGCGAGGCGAGCTTTGTCACAGCATCCCGTTTTGAGATCTCCGTCACATGCACGATAATTTAGCGAGTGGGCGACACGATGATTTCAGTGATAGTGCCTGTTTTGAACGAAGAGCGATTTGTCGGTCGGTTGCTGAAAAGCCTAGAATGCCAGAGTTTCAGAGATTTTGAAGTTCTAGTTGTGGACGGAGGGTCAACGGACGACACTGTCAAAATCGCTAGACAACACGGTACAGAGATTCTTCGTTCTCAAAGAAGGATCTCGGTTCAACGGAATGATGGCGCAAAATTTGCCAGTGGAGGTACTCTGTTTTTCACGGAGGCTGATGTCATTCTTCCGCTTGATCATCTAGCTAAGCTCGTCGAGTTGTTCAAGGAAGGAGCTGGCGCTGTTGCGGGTTCCGGGATTCCATATGATGCCAATCTCCCGATACAATTAGAGTACGACATCTACAATGCCTTCAGATATGTTACCTATCGACTATTCAGATCGTTTCAGTCGAGTGGCTATAACATGGCCGTGCGACGCGACATATTCAAACGGATCGGCGGTTTTCCAAACGTAGTTCCTAACGACGATGGGCTCTTGGGACGGATGTTGGCGAAAACGGTGAGGACGGTATTCTCCTTGAGAATTCCTGTGTTGATTTCTTCGCGTAGAGCAAGAATGTTGGGCTTTTGGCATTTTCAACAACATTATGTTTTTATGCTTGAGAATATCATGCCTTTCTTGACCCCCGCGGTCAATCGCATCCGAGAAGTAAGAAGTCGCGCGGTTTTGGAGCGAGATAGTGTTTAGGGACGAGTTTGACCCAATCAGATCTGTTGTTGCGCTCGTTAACCAAGGTTCAGGTGGCTAGCAGTTTGATAGAACCTGTGTGGAACGTACCTCTGGCATAGGTAGGTGATTTGTGGAAGAATGAAGATCGCTCTCGTATATCCTAGAACAAATCCTCAGAGACATGGAGTCTGGATGCCACTGGGGATTGTGAGTTTGGGAACTGTATTACGTAACGCTGGTTTTGACGTCAAATTATTTGATGGGAGCTTTGACGCAGATCTGTCACTGGTACAATCAGAGCTGAGAAGGTTTCGACCAAACGTTGTCGGCATTTCCGGCCTGACAGCGTTGTATGAGAACGCAAAGAAAATGATGATTTTTTGTCGTCAGGAACTGGATGTTCGTACCGTGATGGGCGGTCCCCACCCGACTTTGGGTCCACTCGATACAGCTTCTGATCTGAGAGGGTCATTGGACTACTTGGTTATTGGTGAAGGGGAGGAAACGATCCTTGATTTGATGCGTGCTGTTCAGCTCGAAAAATCGAACTTAGATGATGTCAATGGAATTGGCTTCTGGGATTCAAATGGACGTTTCAGATTGACTTCGCCTCGTAGTCCGATCGAGCCATTGGACAAGCTCCCGATTCCTGACAGGGATTTGTTGCCGACGCTACCAAAGTACTTGAAGAGCGGTGCGTTGAATCTGAATGCCATTCGCGGTTGCCCATATCAATGCAGTTTTTGCTACCCTGTCATCCCCAAGATATTTGGGAAGAGGGTCCGATACCACTCCGCTCGTCGAGTTGTATCCGAGATCGAATTTCTCTGCCAAAAATACAGAATAGATCAATTCTTTTTTGTTGATGACATCTTTGCATTGAACAAAACTTGGCTAAAAGACTTCACCTTTCAGGTCAAATCTCGTTGTCCGAATATTCGCTATCTCGCAAATGCCCGTTGCGATTTCTTTGACGAAGAAATGGCGCAGCTGCTCAAAGAGTCAGGATGCTGGTACGTGGCGTTTGGAGTTGAATCAGGCTCATCAAGAATTCTCTCAGCTCTTAATAAACGAATTACTGTTGAGCAGATTCGTCGGGCTTTCGCCGTATGCCATAAACACGGTCTAAGAACCCACGCCTACCTAATGGTTGGAAGCCCTGGAGAGACTTGGGAAACATTGCGCGAAACTGAAAGTCTGCTCGAAGAACTAGATCCAGATACCGTGGACTTCAACATTACGACTCCGATATTGGGAACTGAGCTTTATGAGCGTTGTTACAAGCAAGGTATTTTGAACCTTAAGTCATACGATCATCAAGACTATAAAGGAAGGTTCGTTCCAGAACTCCCGATAAAATCGCTTTCACTCACTTACGAGGATATTACTAGATTTGTTCAACGAATTCTCCGGAAACGTCGTGGGAAAGTCCTGCTCAAGAACGCCATGGAATTGCTTGATCAGTTCCGCCGTTCTCCTACTTTGAATACAGTCTCTTTAATCATCTGGCGATACAAAACGTACGTACGTATGAAACACATGTTTGGGTAACTACTGATGAATCTTTGCATTCTCATTCCTTGCCACAATGACGCGATGACTATTCGGCACCTGGTCAATCAACTAGTCGACTTACTTGATCCGTACCGTATCATCCTCATAGACGACTGCAGTACCGACAACACTGGCGAAGTCTTTGAAGATCTGAAAAGAGCTTATCCTAAGCACATCTCTCTGATCCGACGGAAAGCACCACTCGCCAAAGGATACGGTCGTGCTGTAAGAGCTGGATTCAGATACGCGTGTGACGACCTGACAGCGACTCATCTCCTAACTATTGATGCGGATATGGAAATGAGACCTACGGACGCTTTGACTATGGTCGGGAAGGCTCAAGCGGGATGGGATGTAGTTATAGGTTCACGATTCACTAAAGGAGGCCAAACTTACGGGTATTCAAGATTGAAGCTACTTATGAACAGATTTTTCAATATCTCGTTGCGCTGGCTGATTGGAACGAACCTGAAGGATCTGACAATCGGCTTCAAGGTTATGAGAATAGAAGTCGCAAGAGATATTATGTGGAAGTCAAACGAACACGGGCTCGGTTGCGAGACATCCATCAAACCGATTCTCCTAGGATACCGAGTCACGGAGGTCCCTATCGCATGGATTAAGAATCCGAACAAGAGGTCGTCATTTAGGATTCGAATGTACAGAGAATATGCGGCACTCTTACTGAATATGGTATTTGAAAGAGCTCTGGCATCTGGCCGTGGGTAGCTTGCTTATTCCAAGTCTTTCGATTATAGAGCTTCCGCGTCTTCAATGATCTTCTGAGCCGCCTGGATCCCGCTTGCTATCGCGGGGCCTGACGACCTTATTGCTGGAAAGGCTCTGTAAATGCCGGCAAGGTAGAGGCGAGGATACGGGTTAACGGCCACGTTCTCGTAGCCAACTTCATATATCGGAGTCCCATTCCTGATCCTGAACAGGCGCGAGTTCTTCACCTTTGGAATTTTTCCGAAGATAACCTCCAACCCTTCCTTGAACCTTTGATGTATTTCTTCATCGCTAGAACTCCATAGCGAAGAAGAAATGTCTACGTACGCCACAGCGTAGAGAAATCCTTCCTGCAGAGTAGGATTCAAGTTTCCGTGCTCAAAGCAGGCGATGAAGGGGATACTCTTGTCCAGAACGTTAATCCAATAATAGTTTGAAACCTTGCGTTCCAATTTCAGGAGGAGGCATAGACAAGCTCTATATCTGACCTTTCTTAGCTGTCGTATTATCTCAGATGGTACTCCAGTTACCATGGATGCCGTTTCAGGAGGAGGACATGACATTATCACCGCATCAAAATTCACTTCCTCACCGCCAAGATCGACCTTTACTTCTTTTTCTTCAACATGGATCTGCTTAATTGAGCAACATGTTCGCACTTTGCCTCGGGTCGACCGCGCTACTTCCTCAACATAGCTGTCGATTAGGCGAGGAAAATCAGCGTAGCCTAACTTGTTTGAAGCCGATTTGGACTCATCGTTCCATCTACTCACGAGATATGCAGCGCAGATATTCTTGGAAGAACCGAAATAGGAAGATAAGAGGGGGTCGATAAAGTCTTCAAAGACGTTTCCGCTCACCCTAGAACGAACCCAATCTTCAGCGGTGACGTTTCTCAATGCGTCGTCATGTGCGGCGCCTAGGACTAACCAGCCCAGCCGTAATCTGTCCCGGAGGGATAGCGGATCAAACCTTAGAAGATCGATGGGTCCGCCGAAGGGATGGATCTTTTGATCGACGTAAAAGCCTATCTTTACGTTTCGCCATGCAACCGGTATTCCTAGTCGATTAAGTTCGTTGTGAAGAGACTTGTCCTTCCTTAATACATGGCGATACGTCTTCGGAACCTTGGTTCCATCGATCACTGTGTAGCCCGCTAGACCACCTACGTCACTGCTTTCTTCGAACACATTGACGGCAACTCCTTCATTAGCCAATAGCCTGGACGCGCACGCAAGACCACTCAATCCCGCTCCGACAATACATATTCTCATGAGATCATCCCAGTTCTGGCGGATGAAATTTGAGCCGTGTGCTTGTCTTGAAGGTTACTTGCTGAACCCAAAGACTACTCTTAGGCCTTCCACGTTCCTCTTGAAGTCTCCAATCGATCTTGCCTTCAAGAGTCTTTTGATTATGTAGCTCGGCCTGTAATAGAAGGCCTTAAACGCCTCTCTCTGCATCTTCAGCACCTCGTCTTTATCTTGATAGCCATTTGGAACAAATACAGGGTTCCAGATGGTGTAGGACGAGAAATTTTGAATCAAAGTTCCGTACTCTTTCGCTTGATCGTGCAGTTCGGTCCCGGGGTACGGTGTGGTGATGCAGAACTGCACATAATCGGGGTCAAGTTCTTTTGCGAACTCGATAGTCTTCCTTGCTTTACTCGGAGTCTCGCCTGGTAAGGCCAGCATGAAGGATAGACCCACCTCGATACCACTGTTTTTTGTCAACTTTACAGCTTGCCGTGCCTGATCCAGTGTTATGCCTTTCTTGATTATGTCAAGTAGCTCTTGATCTCCGGATTCGACGCCGTAGCCAATCTTCCAGCATCCCGCTTTAGCCATCAACTCCAAGATCTCTCTGTCCACTCTGTCTACTCTCGTCTCGCATGTCCATAAGACCCCAAAGTTTTCCTTAATCAGAAGCTGGCATAGTTCCATTACCCAAGACCTTTTCAACGTAAAGGTATCATCCCAAAACTGAATCTCTTTCGCGTTGAAGTCTTGCATGACGCTCTTGATCTCATTAACCACATTCTCGGGTGATCTAGTCCGAGTTCTCCTACCGAAGATTGCATTGCTACAATAGGTGCAACCAAAGGGGCACCCTCTGCTTGTCATCAAATGGACAACGGGTAGCCGCCGATATTGGTTGGGGAGAGGTTTGTAGACGGTCATTGGGAGCAGATGTCTAGCAGGAAAAGGTAGGCCATCCAAATTTTCTATTGGCTCCCTCGGCGGGTTCCTTACGATCTGACCGTTTTCCCTAAATACGATTCCTTTGACCCGCCGTAGATCGCCGTCACCTTCTATGGTTTGAACAAGGTCAAGAAGAGTATGCTCTCCTTCTCCTATGCACACTATATCTATGGATGGATTGTTGGCTAGTGTCTGTTCTGAAAACAGGGATGCGTGAGGACCGCCCAGCACCGTGATCGTATCAGGGCATACATTCCTGATCATTTCCACAGCTTCTAAGGTTCGATGAAAGAAGGGGGTCATCGCTGAGATTCCAATCAAATCGGGATTCTTTGTAGAAACCTGTTGCGGTAGCTGTTCGACATTCAATGAAAGAGCTGGAGCGTCGAGGATCTCCACAGCGTAGTTGTGTTCTTCCAGTACCGCGGCGAGGTAAGCTAGGCCAAGTGGCGGAAGGATTCCGCCCACATCATCGATCTCTCTTCCATACCTCTCTTTCATGGTGATCGGAGGAAAAACCAAAAGCACTTTCATTTGGCAGCATCTGCCTTAACTGCTCTTTTTCGGCGCGTCAGTCCTCTTGCTCTATTTTCCCAGTAATACCGAAGGAACGCGTGAGCCAGATCATCGAAGGTTCCTTGCTTCCGGAGAGCGCTGAACCCTTCAACTATACCCTTTGGATATTTTAATAGAAGTAGAAGGATTTTGGAGATGTAAATTGGATTGCTCAGGTAGGCCCCGAAGTTTCGCAGCAGGAATGCGTTCTGGAGTCTCGATCTAATCTTCATCAGTTCGTCCTCTTCAAAGTTGATCTTCATGACAGGCTTATATCTCACGAGGAAATCTGAGTAATCTATATTCGCGATCCATCCATTCTTAATCGCCATGTCATACAGCGTTGTTCCTGGGTATGGGGTCGCGTAGTAGAAGTTCACGTAGTCTGGAGCAATCTCCTTGGCAAGTTTGAACGTCATAGCTATGTCCTCAATATTTTCTCCAGGGTTCCCTATCATGAATGTGGCAAGAGCTCTTAACCCAAATCTTTTCGTCAATCTGAACGCGTCTTTAATCATCTTGGGATCAGTATCTTTCGTGAGGATTTTTAGCACTTTGGCTGAACCGCTTTCAACACCGAAATCCAATTGAGAGCAACCGGACCGTTTCATCTCACGCAACATGGATTCTGATACTGTGTTCACTCTCGCTTGGCATCCCCACTTCATATTTATCTTATTCTTTCTCAGAGCTCTCGAAAACTCAATAACCCATCTGTTGTTAACAGTGAAAGTATCGTCCATGAACCAAACACCATCAATCCTAAATTTGTCGATGAGAAGCGAAATCTCGTCTATTACGTTGTCTACCGACCTATGTCTCACTCTCCTTCCGAAGATCAAGTTACTTCCACAAAAAATACATCTGTACGGACATCCCCGGCTGCATATCATGTGAATACATCTCTCTAGCCAGAGACCTCTTATGGGGCCGGGCGGGACAAGATATTTTTCTAAATCTAGTAAATGCCATGTCGGGAAAGGTATCTCATCCAGATCTTCAATGAGAGGTCTCCTTTCATTTACGGTCACCTTCCCCCCGTTGTTATCGACATAGGCTATGCCTTTCACGTCATCCAAAGATCCTCCGCTCTCCAGCCTTTCGCAGAGTTCCCGCATGGTATATTCTCCTTCACCCAATACGACGCAGTCAATACCCAGCTCAGAAAGCGATGCCTCAGGGAGAGCTGTTACGTGAACACCACCGCAAACATAGAAAGCAGTCGGCAACTCCTTTTTAAGATGCTTGATCAAATCCTTTGCCAACGCGAACTGCGGCGTCGTCGAAGTAACTCCAACAACCTCAGGCTTAAATGACCGTATTTCCGCTGTTATTCCTTCAATTCTGCCATCGAAAACTCGAACGTCTTGGCCGCTTCTTTCCAGCACAGATGCTAGATAGAGTATCCCTAATGGCGGAGGCGCTTCAGACGGACCTAGCCCAGGACGGTTTGTTCGAGGACTAGCAAGAGCAACCTTCATTCAAGACAGCTTCTAGCGTTGGCCTGTTTACGAACTAGTTTTTATAACGTTCCAGATAAACAATTCTTGGGCTTTGATCGATGAAGACAGCTGGCGACCACGCTAAAGGGCTACATGCTCTCGCCTCGAGTCATTTTGGCCAAATAGCATTGCTATTCCTCGTCTCTATCGTCATCAGATCGATCCTGCTATTCTTCATTACGCAGCCCGGGTACACAGGCTGGTACAGCGATGTGTATCACCACTGGCAGATAGCATACTATACGCTTCATGTAGGTTTGAAGCAGAATCCGCCTAGAATGTGGGATCTTAACGGAATGGAGTATTACTGGGGGATATTGCCGGCTCTAATTCAGGCCTTCCTTCTCTGGGTCTTCAATACAGCGAGTTTGGTGCCCTTCCAAGTCTTCAACTCATTGATGGGGAGCATGAACTCTTGCGTGATCTATCTTTTCTGTAGAAAATACTTCTCCGGCAAAGTCGCTTTACTCGCTGGGTTTCTAGTAGCGGTGAACCCTGCAATAGCAGTTTCAGATATTAGCGGCATGTACGAGCCCATCGGTATCCTAATCCTACTTGTAGCAGTCTACTTCTACGACTCGAAGCCCTTTCTTACAGGTATACTATTGGGAATGGCGGCAATGTGTCGCATCGAATACTACTTCCTTTCGGTGGCAGTCTTCGTTTGTTACTTGATCTTTGAGCGTTCAGGCATCAAGTTCGTTCCAGGATTCTTGGGATGGTTGACGAGCTCCGTCCCTCATTTCTTATGGATCAAGATGGGAACCGAAGATTGGTTATATCAGTTACGCTGGAACGTTGTGAGCGCGACAGGAGGCTGGGATCCTAGATACAATTTGCCCCAATATCAGCAGATGCTCATTCTCCCACGTTCAGTAGCAGGGGTCCTTCTGATAATATCAAGCATCTCATTGCTTGTTCTATTTTGGAGGAGGCCTAGAGGCTATGCTTTACCAGTTCTATTTCTGGCCTATTCGAGCTTACAATTCGCAGCATTCTCGCTCACATCCTATCTCGCGATAATACTGTTCACACCTGTGGAGAGATTTATCATAGACCGGATGTTCTCTCTGGACTACATCTTCATCTCATGGCTGATTGCTATGGCTGCCGAAGGGTTCCCGTCGATGTTCAAGGAGAACTGGTTTGAAGTTGAGAGTGAAAAGCTCAAGCAGAAGTTTTTTTTCGGGGAAATCTCGGAAGAGGAGTATTATCGAAAGTTCGAGAGACTCAAATTGAAGGCAGAGAAAGATCAAGAGACTCGTGGGATGAGCAGATATAGGATGACCATCCGTAGGTTTCAGTTAAACAAGCCGGTCAAGATCGGTATCTTCATTGTGCTGCTGGTGACAAGTCTCGCAGGCTTTCTTCCAGTGGTTGTCAAGTACAATGAGGGTCTGCCCGGCTATTACAGTTCAGAGAAGATCGCCTCGGATCTCTTAGAGGACTATAAGGGAGGAACCATAATCAGCGGAAACGTACACTTGAACTATCACATGATAAACAGGGGCATCTCATATGACAAGATAGTTGGGTCCCTTTACTCACCTCGATACTACGGAATCTATGACCTGAAGGCTTCATTAACATGGCTGAGGGATCTACATGCGACTTGGATCTTCGTTGACGACCGCATCTATGAAGAGTTTCCATTTCTCAGGGATGAGCAGACGCATCCTCCATTCTACGTCGTCATCCCCGGCCTACTCTATCAAGTAAACCAGACGGAGCTATCGGAACGACTGGCTCAAATGTAGTTTGAAGGTTACTCGCGACGATTTCTTGTAGATTTGGTAGGCTGATCAGCTCCAGAAGCTAAGGGGCCGGCCTCTCTAAACCCTTTGATCAGTATATTGAAGGCCAAGCTCGGCCTCTCGCGGGTTAGGGAGACAAACAACCGTCTAAACATTTCAGGAAAATAGAATGGAAAACAGAATCCTAAACCTTCAATCTTGTAGTGCCAACTTCTACCTTTAAGGAACTCTCGAAGCGATTGAAGATCGTAAGACAAGATATGCGAGCGGTCCATTCTGTAGTAGGGGCCCTTTGGGTTCGGAACTGTAGCCAGTACCATTTTGTCCGTGACTCTCTCAATTTCATCGAATACATCGAGCGAAGCAACGTGTTCAACAACCTCTGAAGCCCAAAGGACATCGAAACACTTGTTTCTGAATGGTAGGTGCATTGCATCCGTTGCTACAAGATCGGAATACTTTCCCTTTGACTCTATCAATCGTTCAATCGATGAATCGACGCCAAATACTCGCTTGCCTCTCTCTGCCAAGTGGGCGGCGTGTGTCCCATCTCCACATCCGAGATCGAGAATACTCTCACATTTGGGAATCGTTGAGATGACATATCTCCTCTCGAAAACAGGCCTATATCGTCTTCGTCTCAGGGCTCTTAGTCCTCCAACTTCATCAGCACGCTAAGCTGGTCAACAGTTCATCTAGAGACTTGACATGTCTCTCCCAAGAATAATTCTCCGTTGCAAATTTGACCCCTTTAACACCCATCTCTCGATTCAGCGTCGCGTCTTTAAGAAGAAGAATAACTTTACTGGAGAAATCATGCAGGTCGTAGGGCTTCGCTTTGAACCCATTCAATCCATCCTTCACATTCTCACTTGGACCAGCGTAGTCCCACACAACCGGCGGAGTTCCGCAAGCCATGGCTTCAATGGGCCCAAGACCGAAATCTTCGCAAGGAGATGTATAAGCATACACGTCCGCATTCTGATACAGGCTGACAAGCTTTTCTTCATCAACTCTATTTGTGAAAACTATTTTGTCTCTTATCCCGAGACTGCTTGCCAACCTTACTAGAGTTGAAGTGTAACTTGTGAAGTCACCCGTAATAACAAGTGTTGTGTCGACTTCGGCTAGTATAGTGGGCATCATCATAATGAGGTAATCCAATCGTTTCTGAGGAAAGTGCCTGTTAGTAGAAAAAATGAAAGGCCTATTGACTATGCGCCTTCCAATTCTTACACTCGACTTCTTCGCCACTGGCATGAACCTATGTACGTCTACTCCAGGAGGACACAACTTGGCCTTGACTCCATAAATGTCCCTGACCCAACGTTCAATCCATCTACTATTCACCAGAACATACTCAGAGGCCGTAACTGACACGTGATCAAGAGCACTCACCAAAGGTCTTCCCAACTTCACGAAGCCGTTCAATAGGAGAAAGTCTCTCTTTGTTTTCCATCCGACCTCTAGATCTATTGGTCTCGGGTAAAGAAAGCGTGCTGGCTGATGAAGGTAGCATAGATACTTCTTCGACGCTAGTCTGGATACGGAGTATCCTATCCAAGTCGCTGGCTGACCATGACATATGATGCAGTCGTAGTCAACAAACTTGTGAGCGAAGGAGAGAGGAAGCGCTGAACTAGCCGCCATACTGAGAAAGTCACGTAGTGGTAGCGGCATCCGAACTCTGGGCAAAAAAGTATTGACATCGATCTTTCTCAATAGATCGGGGAAGCATACGTCGAATCGAATTGCAGGAGCGAAACACGTAACATCATAGCCCTTCTCTTTAAGTAGAAGGGACTCATGGATGGCTGTTCGTTCTCCACCTCCACTATAAACAAACCCCATATGGAAGACAGCGATTCTAATCGAGGTAGCCTCCAGCTCTCATGCGGTTTGAATCAACTTAACTCTATCCGCGTTCATCTCCGTCACCTCTGGTAGCTGTCTCCTGCGAAGTCTATAGGTACGAATAGAAACATGAGTGCTAAGCGTACTGGTAAAGCAGACTGTGCGGACGAAGTCGCTGTCTGGCATACTTTTCTCAACCCTTTTGTAGTGAATCAAGTAAGAAAAGCCTTCGCCTAGGCTCGATCGGGCTTGTCCCCGCTACTGTAGCTTTCTGAAGGAAGCGTAGGAACTGAAGACCTTCAAGAAAACATCTCGGGCTCCGGAAACGGCTAAACCTAAAGGAGATCGGCATAATGAAGATAAGTTCTGATGAGTGCTCGAAATCTTGATATTTGAGTAGAGAGGAAGCTCATGTACCGGTTATTGGAATCTGCTATCCTCACCTATGCGTATTGAGATGATTGCCACTGAAGGAGAGTTGAATGTACTCTTCAAGTAGGTTCTAGCGATGAAACCTAGACGCTTACTGATCGGATTGATTCTCTGCGGATTGGCTTTGGCGGTTTCGTGGCGAACAGAGCTATTCTTGACGATTGGATTAGTTGCTTTCTTGTTGGTTATAATCATGCTCCTTGTCGGGGGCGTTCTCCTTGCCGATGGACTGTTTGGCTTAGAGAGGTTTCGTAAGAAGCCACCTGTTGGAGAAGAAGGGGAGGATCTTTTTGATGGGACTTCTTATACCTTGGTCGCACGGTCATAGAGGCATCTGTGGAGTCTGTCACGGATGTCGAGCGTTGAGAAGCTTTTCTCGCGCCTGTTGATCTATTCTTTTCCGAGGAGGATAGTCTTCGGGTTGAACTAGATCGATAACATAGCGGATGCGGTTAAAGCGGTCGACGGTAGAGACATTCTGGTAGTCGCAGATCCATTGATAGGGAAGACGGAGGCTTTCGCCAAGATTGAGGGTAAGCTTGAGGCCGCGGAGATAAGCTTCTTGCTTTATGATAGGGTTGAGCCTGAACCCCCGTTGGCATAGTTTATCATGCTTAAAATCATGGCTAAAACCAGTTTTCTATGCATACTCTGAGCATATTCTCGTTGTCGAGATGTATGTGGACCAACATGCTAGGAAATCGAAGCCGACCGCTTCAATAGCTATCCTTCTTTCCAACGGAGTAGTTACGAACGTGGTCTCCTCTAATAAGTGAACCGTTAGCATTCATCGTTCTCCGCTTTTTGGTGAAAATCTTATATTTGCCATTGGCGTCTATTTTGGTAGAGATGAATGAAATGGTAGAAGCCCAAGTGAAAGAAGTAGATCCCCAAGGCCGTATATCTATCCCAATAGAATGGAGAAAGGATTGGAAGTCTCGCAAATTAGTGCTGATAAGGCGTGGAAACAGAATCGAGTTGATTCCAGTGGAACCTGCCGCTCCATCCAACCTCTTCGACTCCATTAGGATATCTGGAAAAGTAGATTTTGCAGATCCGCACTCCCTCAAGAAAGCTCTCTTCGAGCCGGAAGAACATTGAGGTTTGTAGACTCAAACGTCTTCCTTCACGCTTTCCTCATCCCTCAAAGGAAGCTAACGAAAGAGGAACAGCGTGTGAAAGAGGAGGCCAAGGCTATCGTGAAGAGCGTCGAGGAACTGGAAGAGGTGACCACGACAACGGTCCACCTGTCAGAAGTCGTTAACATAATTGAAACAGGGCTAGGCCTCCAAGAATCTCTAGGATTCCTCACATGGATCATAACAAGCCAAAACATCAAAGTCTACCCAGTGGCCTTGGAAGATTATGAAAGCGCCATGCCACTAGCGAAAGAAAACAACATCAGCGCCAACGACGCGTTAGCATACCTATCCATGAAAACCCATGAAATAAGAGAAATATACTCATTCGATAGACACTTCGACAAACTCGAAGACATCACAAGGCTGCCGAGAACGCTGCCTTAGCGTAGGGAGAAGAAGAGGAGCATAATCAGCTGGAACATAGTTCAGGAGAGAGCCATCCTAGACCCAGGGCTAACGGTCCCTATGCCTCCTAGAATCACAGTGAACTCAAGTGCAGACGTATTGTAGCGTAGGCTGCGCGGAGCGGGCGAAGGATTTATATGTACTACGCCGTGAAAGTAGTACGAAGAAGAAATATGAAGAACGAGGTAGTAGTAACGAGGAAAGGGCAGACCACGATCCCAGCTGAACTTCGCATCAAATACAAGATTGAAGAGGGGACGAGGCTTGAAGTCATTGAAACTGGAGAAGGCATCCTACTTAAACCGAAGAAATCGACGATAGACCTCGCAGGCTCAGGAGCGGAATACGCAAACCCAGAGGAGATGAAGAAGCTCTTAGACAGACTCAGGGAAGAAGATGTCTAAAACCGTTTACGACACAAGAT
>Ga0315314_1001332_pt1 | contig 22653 bp, 20 predicted proteins | sample TDP9_MG_FD_203631 | JGI IMG/M metagenome (GOLD analysis project Ga0315314, IMG submission 203631) | Freshwater sediment microbial communities from Lake Towuti, South Sulawesi, Indonesia - TDP9 | ecosystem: Environmental > Aquatic > Freshwater > Lake > Sediment | place: Indonesia: South Sulawesi... | reverse complement strand
GCCATCACGATGGGGACGTCGGGGAAGTCCATCGCCAGGAGCCCAACCTGCCAGGGGGTGGCGTAGGGAGACTGGCCCGAGTGGACCATGACGCAGATCCTCAGCCTCCTCGCCTTCTCCACGATCGGATAGACCAGCTCGGGGTCATCCGCCGCGAAGGCCATGAAGGTGGGGTGAAGCTTCACTCCCCTCAGGCTGTGGTCGCAGATCGCTCGCTCCATGAGTTCGCACACATTCCTCTCCCGCGGATTGGCCAGGAAGAATCCGTAGAAGCGGTCGGGGAACTCCTCGAGGGCATCGCGAACATCTTCGTAGTAGCGGGAGTTGACGGAGGATGCAGTCGGGAGGAGCACCGCCTTGTCGATCTTGTGACGGTCCATCACTTCCACCACGCTCTTCGCGTTCGCGAACCGGTTTCCGAAGACCTTGGATTGGCCAATGTGAGCATGGAAGTCAACGATCATCCGGAGTCCTCCCCTCCGACCGCCTGGCGACCCTGAGCTGGCTACGGCTCGTGCCACCCGAGAGCTTGCGAGATCTCCCGGGCCACCCGTGTTGTGTGATCCGCGATCAGCTTCCGTTTCTCCCCCATCCGCTGGGCGGGTCCGGACACCGCGATACTTGCAACCACCCGATGCTGGCGGTCGAAGACGGGGGCGGCGATACCCATGGCGCCCGGGTACAGCTCACCCTTGGTGACGGCATAGCCGTCGCGTCGGATGGCCCCCAGACGCCTGCGGAGCTTTCCGAGGTCCGTGATCGTGCCTGGGGTGAAGCCCTTCAGCGGCCTCGCCAGGATCCTCTGCTGTTCCTCCCGAGGTAGGAAAGCCAGCATGGCCTGCACGGAGGCGCCTGCATGCAGCGGTACCACCCGGCCTCGTTCGGGGGCCACGCGAAGCGTGGAGTGACTCTCCTCGACGAGTGTGCAGATGCCCTGATCCCCCCGCAGCAGCGTCAGTTGCACGGTTTCCCCCGAGATCCTGGCCAGCTCGGCGACGAAGGGCTTCGCCGCCGCCTCGAGGTCCATACGATGGTGGAGGGCGTCCTCCAACTCCAGGAGCCGCAGTCCCAGCCAGTAGCGCCCTGCCGTGTCCCGCTCGAGGAAGCCCTTCTCGGTCAACACCTTCACAAAGCGGTATGCAGTAGGGAGGGGGACTCGCACCGCCTGAGCGATCTCCTTCACCGTGAGCGAGGAGTGGGACCGGCTGAAGGCAAACAGGATGTCAAGGCCCTTGACCAGGGATCGCGCCATATTCTCAGAATATGAGAAACAATTCCGGAAATAAAGAATTTCACAGACTCATTCGGCTGTCAATGGAAAATCTGCTTTGGTTGCTTCAGGTTCCCTTGGTGGGTTCACTATGCGTACTATGCGTAGGGAACGGCGCAGGGGACGGGAACGGCATAGGGGACGTAGCGCACATAGGAAACTTATGATCCGGCAGGCGCTCATCAGAGGCTTCAGATCCCGGCGGCGCTGGCGGCGCTGAAGGGATCCAGCCCCGCCTCCAGCCCTTGCCTGGTGATCCGGATCGCGATGGGTCGGGCGAAGTACAACGTACCGAAGGACACCCCCTTTGGCACCACCGGGTGCCCCATTCTCTTGAGGGTCGCGAGTGCGGCCGCTCCAACGCGGTCATCCACCCACAGGTCTGTGCCCTCAGTATGCAGCCGCGGAGCCTCCATGGCTGCTTGGGGGGAGTTGCCCACGTCAATCATGTTCGACAGGATCTGGGGAACGACAGAGACGATCTTGCGTCCGCCCGGCGCGCCCAGCGTGAAGAACGGCTCACCCCTACGGAATCCGAGCACGGGCACCATGTTCACAAGCGGGCGCTTCCCAGCCGCAACCGAGTTTGGCTTTCCTGGCTCCGGGTCGAACCAGATCATACCGTTATTCAGGAGGATGCCTGTGCCCGGGACGACGATGCGCGAGCCAAACAGCCCGACGGCCGTGTTGGTGAGCGATACCATGTTGCGCTGCCGGTCGATGACGCCGATGTGCGTGGTGCAGTCGGAGGAGCTCCCTGCGCGACCGCGCGTGACCCCGCGCCAGGGGTGGCTTTCCTCGGGCGACGCCCCTCCATCATAGCCCCACGGGTCTGGTGACGGAAGGTTGCTTCGGGGACCCCTCGGCTTGATCCCCTTGGCCTGAGCCGCCGCATACGCCGCCGAGGTGAGTCCGTTCCACGGCGCCCGCACCCGCTGCGCATCGCCCAGGAGTCGCAAACGATCCTCAAACGCACGCCGCACTGTTTCGGCTCGGAGGTGGAGTGCGGTCGCAGTGGCGTACCCCATCCGCTCCTGCGGAAACTGCCCCAGGAGATTCAAGATCTGCAGGGCCGTTACTCCACCCGTCGCGCCAGGCATGAAGGCCAGCTCCACTCCACGATACTTTCCCAGGAGAGGGGAGAGCACGCGCGGCGCGTACCCGGCCAGATCGTCCTTCGTCAGCCACCCACCGCCGGCCTGAATGTGCTCATGGATCCGCTGGGCAATCTCCCCGCGGTAGACGGCTGACGGACCTTGCTTGGCAACCAGCCGCAGGCTAAAGGCCAGCTCGGGCTGACGGAAGACATCGCCATCCGCCAACGACGGAGGTCGGTAGACGTCCCTGCCATTTCGCAGATAGGTCCGCGCTGTTTCGGGAAACGCTCGGAGCTCGCTAGAGTGGATCGCCATGGTCAGCCCGATGTACCAATCGGAGACGAAACCCTCTTCTGCCAGCTTGATTGCCGGCGCCAACACATCGGCTAACTCCATGGAGCCGTAGCGCTCGAGCATCAGACAGAGTCCTGCCACCGATCCCGGAACCGCCACCGCCCTGGCCCCGTAGATATTTGCATCGCCAGCGACTGCCCGCCAGGTGAAGAGCTCTTGCGTTATTGCCTCCGCAAGCTCGTAGCAGTTTTCGTGGCACGCAGCCGGCGCCACAACGTTCGCATCAATCGCGATGGTCTCGCCGCGTTTGGCCAGATAGATGAGGAAGCTTCCACCTCCGGCCAGGGTGGACATGAACGGCTCGACGACCGTCATGGCGAATGCCGTGGCCACGGCCGCGTCCACGGCGTTGCCGCCGCGGGCAAGAATCGAAGCGCCCACCCCTGCACCCAGCGGATGCTGAGCAACCACCATGCCCCGGCGCGCCCGGGGCGTGACTTTCGTCAGCGACAACGTGCTTCGAATCATCTGATGACCTCTACTCTCATGGCGCTGGCAAGCTTACTACCCAATGACTGATCGAGTCGATATTCCCGCACCCCCCACGGGTGAGCCGAATTCCATACGCCGCCGCTCAGCAGAATGCCTGCAAGACCCGCATGAGTATGACCTCGAGAGCGTCGAAGTGGCCCTGGAAAACAGCAATGGCCCGAGAAGGCAATGTCACTCGGGCCATTCGCGCCTGAATCGAATACGTCTTAGAACCGGTAAGACAGGCCAAACAGAAAGTGGTGGGTATTGATATAGGTATCCAACGTTGTGTTCGGGATCGGCGTGTCTTTCTGGAACTTCGCATAGACGTGGGTGAACCGATACTCCCCGAACATCGCGATGTTCTCATGGAACTGCCATGCAAGCCCTCCCCGCACGTCCAGGCCGGGGTCAACCGAGGTCGCAGAAAACCCCGCGGGGAGCGTCGAATTCAAGCTGTTGTCCGTTCGCGCAATAAACGCACCCGGACCGGCAGCGATATACGGCTGCAACTGCCCGTCAACAGCGGCATCGCTTGGGAAAAGGAAATACCGCAGCATGATCAATCCGGACAGGGGAACCACGATGGTATTATTTTCCGGCTTAAAGACAGACGCATCAAAGGCGACCCCCAGCCACGGAACTTTCTCGAACCAGTAGCCTGCCCGTAGACCGCCCGTAGCTGAAAGAGTGAAATCCGCGGTCTCGGCCTGCCGAACTCCACTCACCACGGCAATCGCGTCATCGTCCAAGGTGTTGGCAACCCCCACGTATAGATCCACGAACCATCCAGCCAAAACAGGAATAACGCAGACACCTGACCAAAGAAGCACAGCAGCCAGAATGAACAAGAATCTCTTTCCTGTCATTTGCCACCCCCTCCTTCATACAGGGCGAACTCCTAACGTCCTCCGGCGAGAAGCTTGTTCAGCGCCCCCAACTCTTACTCAAGAGCCACCGGGTATGTCAAGCAAATTCATGCGACCAGCAGCGTGTACGCGCTTCCCGGATCGTCGATGCAGGGCCGCAAGAGTCTTCATATGAACATCCGGTGGGCACGACAGGAAAACAAACGGGGTCAGAGCCTCTTTCGGAAGGGTTTGGCGTGGCCGGTCATCTCCACGTAGCCCCGGGCCACGATGCGGCGACCTGGATATTTCCTTTTCCAGAATGCTGTTGGGGAGGGGTTGGCCAGCGCCACCACCCGCGCCCCGTTGTAGACTTTGGAGATATCACCGAGGCGGATCACGCGTGGCTCCCAGCGGTTGGCACCTGTTCGGCCCGGCGTTTCAAGGCACATAAATGGTACATCAGAGCAGTTTCGTTGCTCTGAAGGATATCCGCGGGGAGCCAGCTTGTGACCGCTATGATCCTATCGTGCTGACCCCGCCGCCAGAGTTCCCTCAACCCTGCCAGCAACGTCTGGGGATCGATCGAGATCCCTCCCCTCGAAATCACCTGCTCGAATTCGGCAGCCAGGGCTAGCTCCGCCTCTCGATGTTTCGCCTCGTGCAAGGACAAACACAGCCGTCGAAGATCTGCAGTTTGTCGGATGGACGGGCCAATATCGCGAGAACTGGATGCCGGATTAGTGCGTTTCATTGGGTCGTTTCGTGTTCGCTCAAGCGCTCTATGTCTGCAACATCCTGCTTTGAACCACGGAGTCGTTTCAGCACGATCAGACCCTTACGGGAGACTACCCAAACGGGGACGTTCTCCCATCGCATCTCCTCCCTCTCTTCCCACACGCTGCGCATGATTTCAGCGTTGACAAGCAGGAGGTCAATCGTCAGCACGTCTCCGCCTTGCTCCTGCGGCTTCCAGAGCCTCTGGATCTGGACAGTGCCCGCACGAAAGGCCATCAGCCCTGGGTGAGGTGTGTATCCCAGTTCTGTTAGCACCCGAGTGGATCGAGGAAGATCAGTGCCCTGGATCAGAAAATCCATATCCACGGTGGCTCGAGGTTGAACGTGGATTGCGTAGGCCAGGCCACCGCACACGGCATAGGGAATCCCGTGTGAATTGAACGACTGGATGATCGCCTTGAACTCGCCATACAGGTCTTGCATGCACACCTCGGATGGGCTGCACGCTATGTTGCGCTCGCCGCGCAGCAGCGTCAACAGAAATTCCTCGGCGCAATCGGACCCACGGCGGGGACACCCTGTCGGCTGCCTCCGTCAGGAAAGGACTAGAGAGCATCACGAAACCGATCACAACCCGACGAGGCTGAGGAGAAGCTGAGGGTGCCTTGCCTTCTCACGGCGGGCCCCAGGCTTGATCTACCCAATACGGACGGGTACAACCGCCCCAATGGAGGACCTTGTTGCCTGGCTGAACATGATCGTGAGGTCAGCTTCGCAGGTAAGATCACCCTCGGCTTTCCGGGGGGAGGGTCCGGCTATGAGCGAGGCGGATGAGCGGAATCTGATAGACGTGATTATGCTCGCCCGGAAGCTCCGCCACGAACTCCGCGCGGCCGGCCTGGAGCCGCCGGAGGACGAATGGTCCACACGCCCGTCCGGCGACTCCATGCCGACTGCCTCCCTGTCGCTGCCACCTCTTTATCCCGCCTGGAGACCTTCAGGGGAATGCCACGAAGCCCCCCGGACCTTCTTCGCCAGTGGACAAAAAGGGTCGTGAGATCTTTTGCCTTCAGGCAAAATCCGCCTATGGAGTCGCGGCGGTGCAGGCAAAGCTGAGAGCGACGAGCATCGAGCCCAGCCTGACGTACTTCCGGGATCGCCTTCGAATCCCCTGGGCGCACCAGGTGGTGCTGGAAGGCAAGCGGGACTTCGTGCAGCACGGCATCCGCTGCCTGCCCGCCCCGCAGTTTCTCGGCGCACCCATCTGAGATGGAGCGAGTTTGCCTTTCTCGCGTGGCGTTCCTGCCCCTGGCCGTCCGCCCCGCCAGCCGACCTGCGGCGGGGGCTCAAAGCAGCAACATGACAAACGTGGCAACGTCCCGCACCGCTACCGCACCGGGTCTACCGCACCGGGTCCTGCAACACGGCATGTGAAACTGGGGGGTGAGAGGATTGGGATCACTGGGCCAGGCCGAATAGCCGCCGGTCGGGACACCATGAATCCTGGTTAGGAAGGAGCAGATCAGTGAGCCAGCATGTTGCGCAGGCTGATGAGTTGGATGCCGGCTTCTAACGCAAAGCGGATGGCGCCCTGGGCGAAACCAGCTCGAGAGAAGTACAGGAGTCGGGGCCGCCGCTTCGCGAGCAGCGCGTGGTTGGCTGCGCGTGACTGGAACTGTGCGAGCGCGTCACGCCCTACCGGGGTGCGTGTCCACTTGCATTCACCGACCAGCAAGCGACCCTGGGAATCCTCCGCCACCACGTCCAGATCCCAGTCCCGCTCCCAGTGCCGGCCGACCCGCCGGATGAATCCGCGGTGGCGGGCGGCCCAGCGGAGACGAATGTACTCTCGGCACACCTCCTCAAAGACGGGCCCCATGTACCCGTCGAGGGTGGGGAGGATGATCTCGTCGTAGACCCGCTCGCCCTGCCCAGCCTCTATGGCCACCTGATTCGGCAGGATGAATCGGAACCAGAAGAGAACAAAGTTGTCCTGGATGATGTACAGGCCCCGGCGGCTGCGTTCGGGAGCCCGGTCGAAGAAGGCGACCTCCCGCCTGACGAGCGCCAGGTCACGTAGAACGGTCAGATACTTGCCCGCCGTCGTGGGTTCGACTCCGGCCCGCTGGGCAGTCTCGTTCAGTCTCGTGCATCCACCCGCGACCGCCCTCAGCAGCGAGGCGTAGGTCGCCGGCGCCATCAGCTCGGTGCGAAGGAGAAAAGGGACCTCCTCGTACAGGTAGCCTTGAGGCCGAAGGGCCGTCGCCAGCAGGTTCTCGCGCATGTCCAGCCGTGGATCCATGATCGCCAGGTAGGCCGGAGTCCCCCCAAGGATGCCGTAAAGGATCAGGCGCTCCGCCTCCGCGTAACGAGGAAAGAAGCGGACCGCATCAAACGGGGAGAGAGGGAGCAGGCGCTGCTGTGCCGTCCGGCGGCCGAACAGCGGAGACCGCTCGGCCAGGACCGAGCGCTCCATAAAGCTGACGCGGGAACCGCACAATATGAGCTTCAGCCGCGTCTGACGCGCGCTCTGATCCCAGAAGGCTTGGAGCTGGGATGGAAGGCCGGGATTCTCCTCGCAGAGATAGGGAAATTCATCCAGGATCACCGCCAGCGGCGCGTGGGCAGCCTGGCGCGCCAGCAAGCTCAACGCCCCGGGGAAATCCCGGAATGTAACGCCCGAGAGGTCCAGGCTGGGGAGAGCCTCCCGGACGGCCGTCATAAACCGATCGAGGTTGTCGGTTTCTTTGACCTGCGCAGCGAGGAAAAAGACCGCGGGTTTCCCTCGACAGAAGCGCCGCAACAATTCGGTCTTGCCGACCCGCCGCCGGCCATACAGAACCAGGAACTCCGATCGGGCTGAGCCCCAGAGCGATTCGAGGGCTGCCAGCTCGGTCTCCCGGTTGATGAACGGAGTGGCCTCCATGGCCAGGAATTATACTCTCAGGTATAATACCGTCAAGTATAATCCACTGGCGGCGACAGGATCCATGTGGTGTGCGGGCGTCGCGAGCGCTGGGACCATAGCTACAGGCGGGGGAGGGCGTACTCCTCGAGGTCCACGCGGATGTACTTGGCGAGGAGGGGGGACGCGCTTGGTTTCCTTAAACACTGACAATCCCAGCCCGGACGAATCTGCGTAATCTGTGGTTACAGTTCTTCCTCTTCCTCGGTCTCTGCCATGAATTCGAGGAACTCGTGGTACCACTCGGTGCGATGCTGCAGAAGAAAGGCCGCCCCGTCTTTGATCCATCCCACACGCACCTCACCGGTGCAGCCGATGTACCGTTCGAATTCCTTGATCCGGGCTCGGTTTCCATTCGAGGATCCTGGCCCCTCTCTTTCTTCCACCCATTCCGCCAGGTTCTGCAAATCCTCCTCTTCCAGACCAGCCCGACCGACGTACACCGTCCGAACACCTTCCGCCTTGGCGATCATCAGGAAGCCGAACCAATCGTCTGGATCCCCCTGCCACCAGACGGCTGGAAAGTCGTCCCCGATGTAGCCGGGAAATGTGAGCAGCCCTTGCTGTGCTGCAGTTTCCTTGATTTTGTCGTACAGCTTGGAAAGATCCATCACGCGAGACATTTTCATCACCCTTGATGTTTCAGCAACAGGCTCGCCGTGTTGCCGACTCGCACCTCACCACGCCACATAAACCGGGAGGTCTCTACCCTGGGATGGAACCCTGACAAACCCTTCGCGGCGACCGAATGCCACGATCTCTCGCAGGATCTCCACATCCATCCTGCAGTACTCCACCACTCGCTGTCGCAACGCGGGGTCCCCAGACCGCCACCATTTCACCGCATCCAGTCCAGAGCCCGTCTTGCTCTTTCCCAAGGTCGCCTGGGCAAGGCTCTGAAGGCTCACCCGGAACCCAAGCCGACGCCTCAGATCCTGTAGGAGGTCGAGACTCTTCGCTCGCAGCTCGCCCACATCCCCATAGGCCGAGAGGACCTCAAGGTCGAAACGCAACCCATTGAAAGTGATGATGCGGCCGAAAGCGCGCAACTCGCCGATCAAGCGTCCGGCCTCTGTCTCGTACCATTCCCGATACCCATTCGCGCCGTCCCAGGTCACGGCCACGGCGAGGCCGAATGCTCGGATGTTGTCCCAACCGCCGGGCACCTCGTCAGCGATCCGCTGGGTTTCCGTGTCTAGGTAGATCTCAGCCATGAACATCCGTCACTAGAAACTGAGGCCGTCATCCTAGTACGTCATCTGCGGAAAGGGCAAGGGAGAAGTACAAACCCCGGCAGATCGAGGATTGACGGGCCTCGGCTTCTTGGGTAGGATGCCGGGCATGCGAAGGCAGCTCGGGCGAGATGAATTCGTCAAGTCGCACGCCTTAGGGAACGACTATATCATCCTCGACCAGAGCCAACTGTCGCGGCGACTCACGCCGGAGGCGGTGCGCCTGATCTGCGACACGCATTACGGGATCGGGTCAGACGGGGTCCTCTTGGTGACGCCCGGGGTGAGGGCGGATTTCGGCGTCCGGATTTTCAACCCCGATGGCAGCGAGGCGGAAAAGAGCGGCAACGGCCTCCGCATCCTGGCCAAGTTCCTGTACGAGCACGGGTACACAGACAAGTCAGACTTCACAGTCTCCACGCTTGGCGGAACAGTCCGAGCCAATCTCCACGTGGATCAGGGTCGGGTCGCAGCCATCACCTTGGACATGGGGCGGGCCACATTCGTGAGTTCCGAGATTCCGGTGGCGGGAACACGCCGAGAGGTGATCCGAGAGATGTTGGAGGTGGGCGATGGGAAGCTCACGATCACGGCTGTCTCGGTCGGCAACCCGCACTGTGTGATCTTCACGGAGACGCTGGACGAGGCGGAGGTTCGCCGCCTCGGGCCGCTGATCGAGCATCACCCCAGCTTTCCCAACCGGATCAACGTCCAGTTCGCCAAGGTGCTCGCGCGTGACCGCGTCTCCATCCTGATCTGGGAGCGCGGCGCGGGCTGGACGCTTGCGTCGGGGACCAGCTCGTGCGCGGTGGCCTCGGCGTGCGTCAAGAACGATCTCACCGATCGCCGTGTGACGATCGAGAGCCCGGGCGGCGAACTCACTGTCAGCGTCGCCGCGAACTGGGACCTGACGTTGACCGGTCCCGCCTCGGAGATCGCCCGCGGGATGCTGAGCGAGGACTTGCGGCGGAGCCTCCCCACATGAGCCACGCAGCAACGCGACCCCACCCTCGCCGGAGTTTCCTGTTCGTCCCCGGCAGCGACGAGCGAAAACTCGCCAAGGCGCCGGGCCTCGGCGCGGATGCTGTCATCCTCGATCTGGAGGATGGCGTGGCAACAGCGCGAAAGGGGGAGGCGCGCACAAACATGCAGGCGTTCCTGCAGGGCCAGCATGACTGGGGGATGGAGTGTTTTGTCCGCCTCAACGGTGTCACGACGCCGTACTTCGAGGCGGATCTTGAAGCCAGCGTCGGTGTCGGTCCCCACGTGCTGGTGATCCCCAAGGTAGATTCCCCCCACATCCTTCAGCGTATCCATGCCCGCCTTACAGAAAGGGAGCGTGCGTTAGGTGTTTCCCCTGGAAGCTTCGCGCTGTTCGCGCAGATCGAAAGTGCACAGGGCATCGTGAACGCAGCCGCCATCGCTGCCGCCACGTCCCGTCTCGTGGGGGTGATGCTGGGCCATGTGGATCTGTGTGTGGATCTAGGCATCCCCGCTGGCCGCGTCAGTGATGGCATCGTCTACCATGCACGGTGCCAACTCGTCCTGGCGGCGAAAGCGGCGGGAGTGGATGTTGTGGACTCGATCTTCTTGAACATCCACGACCATGAGGGCCTGCGGGCCGAGGCCGCCCAAGCCGCCGCCTTGGGGTTCACCGGGAAGCTGGCCATTCACCCGGGTCAGCTTCCGGTCATCCACGAAGCCTTCACGCCGTCCGCAGAGCAGGTGCGGCGAGCGGAGCGGATCCTTGAGGCCTGGCGTCAAGCCGAGGCCGACGGCCGAGGCGTCTGCACCCTCGATGGCGAGCTGATCGAGAAACCGGTTGTGGAAGCTGAACGGCGCGTGCTGGAAAGGGCGAGGCGGGCCGAGAGGTCTTAAGCCGTGAATCGCAAAAAAGGAGTGGACCCGGCCGGCGTCATAATCACACCCAAAGCACGCGGCGGCGCAGATCGAGATCCTCCTGCAGCGGGCGGGCGGGACCGTGGTGCACGACATGCCCCCTGTCCAGTACGAACACGCGGTCGGCAAGCGCCAGGACGAGATCAAGGTTATGGTCGACGACGATCAGGGCAATGTCGCGGCGAAGGCGGTTGACTGCCTCGAACACCTCCTCGGTGATGGCCGGGGCCAGGCCCTCGAACGGCTCGTCCAGCAGAAGAAGGCGGACGTCGCCGGTGAGTGCGCGCGCGATGGCCACCATCTGCTGCTCCCCGCCTGACAAGAGGTCGGCTGGCACCTGCAGCCGCTCCCGGATGGCGGGGAAGTACTCGAAGATGCGATCGTCATCCCAGTGGATCCCGCCCGGCGCGCTATCCCGTCGACGCAGGCGACCGAGCCCCAAATTGTCGGCCACCGTGAGGCCCGGGAACAGTCGCCGCCCCTGCGGGGCGTAGCCCACCCCCATCTGCGCGATGGCCTCGGGCGGCCGTCCCGCCAGCTCTCTGCCATCCAGTCGCACAGACCCCGGCCGCGGTGAGACCAGCCCCACAATGCTCTTGAGCAGCGTGGATTTGCCGGCGCCGTTACGCCCCAGGACCGCCACGACCTCGCGTTCGTGAACGTCGAGCGTCACGTCGGTCAGAATGTGGCTCTTGCCGTAGAAGCTGTTGAGCCCTGTCACGCTGAGTAGGGACGCGCCGGCCGCGACCTCGGCACGCGGGCGTCGGGCCAGGGCCGCGGAACCCGAGCCGATGTAAACATCCCGAACGCGGCGGTCGCCGCGTACCGCCTCGACCGAGCCGTGGACTAGGATCCGACCCTGGTTCATGACCGTCACCTCGTCGGCGATCTCAAAGACGCGGTCGATGTCGTGCTCGACGACAAGCACGCCGATGAGGTCGCCCAGGCGTCGCACCAGTCCGCCCACGCGGTCCCGCTCGGCGGCCGCCAGGCCCGCGAGCGGCTCGTCCAGCAGCAGCAGGCCGGGCCGCCCTGCGAGCGCGATGCCGACGTCAAGCAGGCGTTGCCCACCGTAGGAGAGGTTCTCGGCTGGCACGGCTTCGAGGCCGACTAGGCCGAGAAAGGCGATGAGCTCGGCGGTGTCGCGCTCGATGTCGGCTAGCCTCTCTGCCGGGGCCAAGAGGTCGAACCGGCGCGGGTGATGCGCCTGGACCCCCAGCCGCAGGTTCTCGGCCACGCTCAGGCCCTTGAAGAGGTTGGTGATCTGGAAGGAGCGTGTCACACCAGCGCGGGCGATAACGTGCGACGGAAGCCCCTCGATGGAGGCGCGGCGGTACGCGATTCGGCCACCATCAGGCGGGAAGAGGCCGGAAACCAGGTTGAACAGCGTCGTCTTTCCCGCTCCGTTTGGTCCGATGAGGGCATGCACACCGCGGCCGGCAACCACGAGGTCGGCGTCATCCACGGCGACGATGCCGCCGAACTCTTTCACCAGTTTGTGGCACTCGAGCGCGGGACCATCGCCGGTCCCAGCGCCTTCGAGGAACGGCGGGATTGGCTGCGCTGCCGCGGGAACCGCGCGCCCGGCCATGGCGGCGGCCGTCTCGGGCCGGGGGCGGAGGAGTTCGAGCAGCCGAGCAGAAACGCCGATCAGCCCGGTGGGCGAAAAAAGCACGAAGATCACGAACAGGAGCCCGAAGTACAGGAGCCAGTGAGCCGTCCAGATCGTGAGAAACTCGCGGAGCAGGATGAAGAACAGCGCGCCCAGCGCTGGCCCGAGAAAGCTGCGTGCGCCGCCGATGATCACCATCGCCAACAGCTCGCCCGAAAACGCGGCCGCCAGGGGATCGGCCGACGCAAAACGATGGTTGAACACAGAGAGAGCCCCGGCCAGCGCGGTGACCGTCGCCGAGATGGTAAAGGCGATCAGCTTGTATCGGCCGACCGGATAGCCTAGGAAGGCGGCCCGTTGCTCGTTCTCGCGGATGGCCACCAGCACGCGGCCGAAGGGGGAGCGCACGACGCGCCAGAGGAACAACACCACAGTGAACGCCACGGGTGCCACGGCCAGGTAGTACGCCCAGGCGTGCGCGAGGTCGACGCCGAGGACCACGGGCCGCCGGATGCCGCCGAGGCCGCTCTCCCCCCCGGTGAACGCAGTCCACCGGTACGCGATGGTGAACAGGAGAACGGTCAGCGCGAGGGTCAGGAGCGAGAAATAGACGCCCCGACGGCGGAGGATGATGGCTCCGCAGAGGAGCGCTGCGACGCCCACGAGCACGGTGCCGAGCAGCACCGGTAAGACGATCCGGTCGGGCAGGAGCCGGAGCTGGATCAGCCCGGCGGCGTAGGCCCCGAGCCCGAACCAAGCGCCGTGGCCAAAAGACACGAGACCGGTGTACCCCACCAGCAGGTTGAGGCCGAGCGCCGCGAGCGCATAGATGACGCAATCGGCGGCCGAGATCACCGGCAGCCCGAGCACGAGGAGAGCGTAGGGCAGCGCCACCAACCCGAGGGCGACGACCAGGAGCGGCCGCAAGGCGCTGAATGCGGACACCGGTCTACTCCAGCCGCTCGACGCGCTCGCCCATCAGGCCGCGCGGCCGAATCAGAAGGACCAGCACCATCAGCACGTACATCGACGCCTCCGACGCCGCCGGCATGAAGTAGACGACGAGCCCGCGCGCCACGCCGATCATCAGCGCCGCCCACACCACCCCCCAGAAGCTGCCGAGCCCGCCGATCACCACGACGACGAAGGCGGCGGTGAGGATCTCGCTGCCCATGGCCGGATGCACGCCGGAGATCGGCGCCAGCAACACACCGGCGAGCCCCGCCAGCCCGATGCCCATCCCGCTCACGGCCGTCAGCACGGGCGCGAGCGGGATGCCGACAACCCGCACCATGTCGGGGTCGGCAACGCCCGCCCGCACGATCTTGCCGAACCACGTCCGCTCAAGCAGGTACCAGGTGGCGGCGACCGCCGTTACCGCCACACCGAGCATGCCCAGGCGGTAGTACGGGTAGATGAAGTCGCCGATGAAGAGCTGACCGCGGAGGAACGAGGGGATAGCGAGGGTGATCGGGGACGCCCCCCAGATGATCCGGAGGCACTGCTCGACGATCATTGATAGGCCGAAGGTGAAGAGAAGGCTTAACGTCGGGTCTGCTTGATAGAAGCGCCGGAGGAACAGTCGCTCGATCGCCACGCCCAGCAGCGCCACCAGGACCGGCGAGGCGACGAAGGCGGTAGCGAAGCCCGCGGCACGGGTAATCTCGACCGTGAAGTAGGCACCGATAGCGTAGAAGGCGCCGTGCGCCAGGTTGACGATGCCGCCGAGGCTGAAGATCAGCGAGAGGCCGAGCGCGACCAGGAGGTAGTAAACGGCGAGCAGGAGGCCGTTGATCACCTGCTCGAGCACGAAGATCCATTCCATAGCCGCGCTGGGCTCCTTGCGTGGTAGGCGCGGGGCGCCACCGACGGGCGCCCCTGGTCCCGGCGGTGGCGCAGCCTCGGGCGACGACTCAGGCGAACGTGCAGGGATTCTCTTGGCGGGTGGGGGCAATGACCTCCAGGTCCTCGTTGGGCGCGGGCACGGGTGGGCTCACCTCCGCCATGTCCCACTTGTCCGCCATCTTCTCCTTGGGCTTGGGTGTGAGGGTGTACATCTCGAACAGCATCTGGTGGTCCCAGGCACGGAAGTAGCCCTCGCGCGTCTTCAGCACATTGAACTTCGCGCCCTTTTCCAGGTACTCCACCAGCTTCAGCGGGTCGGTGGACTTCAGCTCGGTCATCGCCTGCGCCAGCACCTTAACACCCAGATAGTCGCCGACGGCCTGGTTCTCGGGCGGCTTGCCAAAGCGCCTGATGAATGCGGCGGTGAACGCGCGCGATGATGGGGTGTCGAGGGTGTGGTACCAGACGATCGGCCAGATGCCGGCGAAGCTATCGCGCCCGGCCCCCCACGCCATCACCGTGTCGTAGCCGCCGCCCGCGAGCGGGAATGGCAGGTTGAACTCGCTGTACTGCTTCATGAAGCTGGGGTTCTGGTTGCCGGCCAGGTTGATCACGATGAGGTCCGGACGCGCCTGGCGGACCTTCAGGACGTACGGACTGAACTCGGTTACGTCCGTCGGGACCATCTCGTTGCCGATGAAGACGCCGCCGTGCTCCCCCATGAAGCGCTGCGCCACCCTCAGCAGGTCGTGGCCGAAAGCGTAGTCGGCGGTCAATGCCATCCAGCGCTTGCCGGTGACCATGCCCTGGCGCAGGAGGGCGCGACCCACGGTCTTGACGTACATCGTGTTTGTCGCCTCGATGTGGAACATGAAGCGGTTGCACGCCTTGCCGCGCAGCTCGTCGGAGTTGCAGCCGGTCTGCATAAAGAGCATGCGGGTGCGGTTGGCCACCTGGGCGATGGCGAGGCCCGAGGCGGAGCTGATCTCGCCCAGCAGCAGGTTGACCTTGTCGCGCTCGACGAGACGTTCGGCCTTGGCCGAGGCCGTGGCGGGGTTAACGCTGTCCTCAGCGATCAACTCGACCTTCCGACCGAGGATGCCGCCGCCGGCGTTGACCTCCTCCATCCCGAGGGTGACCCCGAGGACCGCGTAGTCGCCGATCGGCCCGAGAAACCCGGTGCGCGGCGCCAGATGGCCGATCTTGATGACATCGCTCTGGGCCCTGAGCACTGCTGGAGCGCCGATGCTCGCGAGCATGGTCGCACCCGCCGCGCCGCCAGCCGTCTTCAGAAATCTGCGTCGTGTGAGATCTTTCTTCATGGCTGCCCTCCTTTCCGGAAGACTCCTGGCTGTCACTGGTCGTTCATTGTAATGAGGTGATACTGGGAAGCCGCCTTGCGGACACCACCTCCTTCCCTGACCTCAGAGGACGAATACGTAAGGAACGTCCAGGCAGCCTCCCCGCCGCAGCGATGCGGGTTCCCCCGTCTCACGGAGGTCTGCAGGCTGAGTGCATCTTTCGTGGGAAAGGTTGACTCGGCCAGTCGTGAGCCTCCCCGACCGCTCCGACCTCTGCGGAGACTGTATAATAGTAATCCGATAGCCGCGTCAAGCGATTTCTCCGGCGTGGGTGCGCGTCTCAGTTGGTGTGGGATACATGCTTTGAGGGAGTCGGTCTTGACCGCGTAGCTGGCAATGACCTCCCGGTCGCACTCGATGCAGAGGATCTCCCCCCTTCACGACCGCTCAGAGCCGCCGGCCGATGTCGCGGTCCCGCACCTGGTCGAGCTGCCGGTAGTAGCTGATCTGTCCCCTCTCTGGGGGGAAATCGCTGGAGGTCTCACAAACATGTGGTGTATGCTTTCCGGGCGCCACTACCCAAAGAGAAGGTTACACGGCGCGGAAAGTGCCGGTGCTGGCTCCAAAGGGATCGAAATCATCGTGGACGATCGCAGGCCGAACACAGCAACCCTTGAACTGCTTTGCACGAGCCTGCCGCGGCTTACGGCACAGCGGGGCAGCGGAGGAAGGGATCGTGGCGCGGCCTGAGGGTGGCAGGAACACCGGCTCAGGGGCGCGGATCTACCTCCTCCTGATCTTGACCACCCTCTTATGGGGAGGAGGGCCGGTCGCTGGCAAGCTCGCCTTGCGGGGCATCCCGCCGATCACTGTCGGCCTCCTTCGGTTCGGGCTCGCTGCGGCGATCCTGACCCTCGTGTACGGTCGGAGCTTCCCCGGCTGGCGGGAGGTGGTGAGGCACAATGGCTGGCTCTTCTTGGGCCTGGGGATCTTCGGTGCCTTCTTGAATCACATCTTGTTCTTTGTCGGGCTCCGCCTGGCTCCGGCGTCGCACGGAGCCATCATCGCCCCTACGACCAGCCCCATCTGGACGATGCTCCTGGCCGCGCGACTGGGGGGTGAGCGGATCACACGCGACCAAATCCTGGGATTGCTCTTGTGTACGGTCGGCGTGGTCCTGGTGGTTGGTCCAGAGGGTCCGGCGGGGGCGTGGTGGATCTTCCTGGGTGATGTCAGTTTCGTGCTGACCGGGATGGTCTGGGCGCTCTACTCCTATCTGTCCAAGGTGGCGATGCGTCGCATGACTGCCGAGGCGACGCTCGCCTATGGGATGACCATCGGTTGCCTGTTCCTGGCGCTCACCGCCACCATCGAACGGCCATGGGTGGTGTTGCCGGCCGCTTCGCTCTCGGCCTGGGCGTCAGTTCTGTACCTCTCCGTCGGGCCGACGCTCCTGGCCTATTTCTGGTGGAACCTGGGTATCCGCCAGGTCGGTGCGTGGCAGACGGCCGTATTCAGCAATCTGATCCCGGCGTTCGGTGTGATCCTTTCCTGGCTGATCCTGGGCGAGCGTCTCCGGCTCCTCCAGATGCTCGGCGCTGGGTTGGCGGTGGTAGGGGTTTGGGCCTGCCAGGGGCCAGCCGCGCTGCAGGCGGCCTGGCGGAGGGCTGGCGTGGCGCCTTAAACCGTCCGAGTAGCGGTTGCCACACTCCCCACCAGAACGCGCACGCCCTGGCGGCTGTGCGCTGCCTTGAAGGCCGCATGAACCTCGCGGAGCGGGAACCGCTGGGTAATGAGCGGTGCAAGGTTCAAGATCGCCAAAAGCTCCACAGCCCGGCGAAATTCGTTCGCCCGGATGAAGGATCCTCTGACCGTCAGCTCGCGCGAGTAGATCTCGTAGGCGGGGATGGTGAGCATGGTGTCAGGGGCCGGGACCCCAACCTGGATCATGGTGCCTCCGCGCCGTGGCAGCGAGAATGCTTGCGCGATGGTGCCGGGGAGGCCGACGGCTTCGAAGGCGCAGTCCACGCCCCGTCCGTCCGTCAGGCCGTCAGCCACAGCCTTCAGGTCCTCATGCGTGGGGTCGACGGTGCGCGTCGCTCCCATGCCTTCGGCGAGCGCACGGCGTCCGGGATCGGGATCCGAGACGATCACCCTGGTGGCCCCGGAGAGCCGTGCCACCGACAGGATCAGCAGCCCAATGGCCCCAGCGCCCAGGATTACTACCGTGTCGGCCGGACGGAGCGATGCGCGATCGACCGCATGCAGCGCGCAACTGAGCGGTTCGGTCAGGGCGCCGATGGCCGGATCCATGCCCTGCGGGAGTGGATATACGACGCAGGCAGGCGCCACGGTGAACTCGGCGAAGCCGGCGAAGACGGAACGTCGGTCCGGACACAAGAACGGGCATCCCTCGCGGCAATAGAAACAGATGCCGCACGGCACGGTGGTGTCGAGGGTGACGGCATCTCCGGGGCGGACGTGGCGCACCGCCTCGCCAACGCCGCGAACGATTCCTCCGACCTCGTGTCCGAGAACCTTGGGGGGCTTGTACAGGGGCATGCTCCCATCGAGAAGATGCAGGTCGGTCGCGCAGACTCCACAAGCTACAACGTCGACCAGGACGTCGCTCGGGCCAAGCGATGGGATAGGCCGCGGCTCGAGGCGCAGATCGTTTACCCCGTACCATACGGCGGAGAGGGTGTGCGAGGGAAGACTAGAGGTGGCGACCGTTCGAGGTCCGGGGGTGGTGGTGGGATTGGCCATTCGACTCCTCCTTGATTGTCGGGGAGAACATGTACCGAGCAAGGAGCTGATCGTCCTCCTTCGGCGCGTCCGATGTGCCGAGTCACTCGCCGTAGCGCGACGGTTCGGTCACATGGCGCTGAGAATTCTCGCAAAGGAAAACTGGTCGCGACGAAGCCCGCAGCCATCGCATATCTTTCGGGCAAGAGTGTGCACGTTGTCAAGGTATTTGCGCAGCGGCAATCTCCGGTCCTGGGCAAGCGCAGGAAGGCATGGATGTTTTCGATGCGTTCCGGGTGCGAGAGATTATCCCTGCGTGACCGTGAGGGCGTGATGATACTTCGCGTCAGGATACGGTTGCTTGCCTAGCGATGGTTGAGATCCGCGGGAGATGAGACAGGCTGCTCAAGGGCCTGGGTGGGGGACAAACTAACCCGCTGGCATCCATCGCACACCCCGGCCGAATGACGCAGAGCGCCGGGGTAACTATCTAGGGCCTGGGCACCCCGCTGGAAGGTTCGTCGGTTTCCAGGTGAGGGGCCGCAAGGCTATTCCCAGCCTGAGACCTCGTACCCGCGCTCTGTCAGGCATCGGGTGACCATCTCCTTCCAGGCGGGCGTGACCTCGGTGGGTCTTGCAGGCGCAGCGGCTGCGGTGCGGGGGGGAGCGCCGGTGACAGTTCCGCGCACGACGCCGACAGCCTCTCCCCTGGTGGCCCCGGTAGCCGTTTGGTACGCCGTTTGTTCAGCGGGGCTGAGGGAGGCTGACTGATCCGCAAGGGCCTTGCACTGCTGGATGTCGCGCTGGGCCTGCTGCTTTCCCACCTGAAGGAGGTATGGGTTGGGGGACAGGACCGGTGTGGACGCCATGCAACCGGTCAAGAGAATGACAATGGCGATAGCTCCGAGATGCTTCATGTCCGTCTCTCTTTTCTGAGGTCCAGGGTGGCCAGAGCGCCCCGGTACCTTTCCAACAGAGGCCTTTCCAAGCCGTCTGGCAGCCAGTCTACCTTATAGTATAGTACGCTCTTTCCGCCCGAGCCACCCCTATCAAGCGCGGGAGACGATCTTTGGCTAGATCTCGCTGGCCGCGGGACATCCGGGTCTTGGGACCGGACCCCTTGCGCCTACAGATGGCGTCCGGCGGCCTCAACGAAGGGTGCAACCTCTTGCATCAACTGCCGGAACTTCGCCGGCTTGAGAGACTGAATTCCATCGCTGAACGCGCTCTCGGGCCGCATGTGGACCTCGATCATCAGGCCATCGGCGCCACAGGCGATGGCCGCCTTGGCCATGGGGGTGACGTACTCCCAGTGGCCAGTCCCGTGGCTGGGATCCACGATGGCTGGCAGGTGACTGAGTTTTTTGATCACGGGAATGGCATTCAGATCCAGGGTGTAGCGGGTGGCGGTCTCGAACGTGCGGATGCCGCGCTCGCAGAGAACGACGTTGTAGTTTCCCTCCGAGAGGACGTACTCTGCGGCCATGAGAAACTCCTGGATGGTGCTAGCTATACCACGCTTCAAGAGGACGGGTCTGCCCACTTCGCCGACCCGCTTCAGCAGGGCGAAGTTCTGGATGTTCCGGGCCCCGATCTGAATCATGTCCGCGGTCTCCGCCACCAGGTCCACGTCCTCTGGCTTCAAGACCTCCGTGACGATGGCCAACCCGGTTTCCTCCCGGGCCGCCGCCAAGAGTCGGAGTCCCTCCTCGCCCAGACCCTGGAACGCGTAGGGTGAAGTCCGCGGCTTGAATGCCCCGCCGCGAAGGACGGTGGCCCCCGCCGCTTTGACCGTCCTGGCGGTTTCCAAGATCTGATCCTCACTCTCCACAGAGCAGGGGCCGGCAATCACCACCAGCCGGCTGCCGCCGATCTCCACATCCCCGACCTTGACCACCGTCTGGGAGGGTTTGAACTCGCGGCTGGCCAGCTTGAAGGGCTGGAGGATGGGGACCACGCTCTCCACCCCGGGCAGTGCCTCCAGGGACTGGAGGCGAGCCTTCCCTCGCTCGTCCCCGACGGCACCGATCACGTTCCGCTGCGTGCCGCGGATGACGTGGGACTGATAGCCCAGCTCCTCGATGGTGTGAATCACGCGCTGCAGATCTTCCTCCGAGGCTGCGCCTTTCATGACGATGATCATCTCCCTCCGCCTCCTTTCGCGGAACGGGCAGCGGCTGCTCCAGCCCTAGAAAAACGAAAGGGCCACGGAGCATCGTCTACCCCGTGGCCCTGAGTTGTGGATGCGATGTGGTTTAGCTCATCCGACGCCCCGAGCCAAGAGGGCAGACCTCCGGAAAGCTAAACCAAAAGTAGTAGTTGACTGTCCGGTCGAGAATCATTCGCGCGCGCTCTGGCTCGAAAAGTGGCGCATGTGTACCATCCTGTGTGCATGCCTGTCAAGCGATTTCTCGGTGCGGACGTGGCGTACGCGGGCGCGTCCTCAGGGGTGATTCGATTGGCCGAATTCACTGCACGGGATATGAGCCCGTTTCCGGCAGTCGCACGCCAGTTTTCGGTTTGCATCCCAGGGGGATCATGTTAGGCTATTTTTCAAACACCACTTGCTGTCTTCGGGGGTGCTGAGATGGCTGATGACTTCGTCACAGTGGCGTGGACGAGCTCAGGCACGGTTCGCCTGATCGATCAGACCCGACTGCCCACCGAAGAGGTCTATATCGAGTGCCGGACGATCGAAGAGGTGGCGGAAGCAATCCGGACGATGCGCGTCCGGGGAGCCCCGGCCATCGGCGTGACGGCAGCCATGGGCCTTGCGATGGCCGCCCAAGGCATCCAGGGGGGGACTTTCCAGGAGTTTATCGACGCCCTTGAAGGCATGGCCTCGTTTCTGATTCAGACGCGACCGACGGCGGTGAATCTGGCGTGGGCGGTCCGCCGGATCCTGAATCTCGCACGGAAATCGCGAGACTTGCCACTGCTGGAGATCAGGGCGGCCTTGATCGCCGGGGCGCAGGCGATCCGAGAGGAAGACATCCAAGTCAATCGCGCCCTGGCGCGACATGGCCAAATCCTGGTGCCCAATCCCGCTCGCATCCTCACGCACTGCAACGCCGGCGGGCTGGCCACTGCGGGATATGGAACGGCCGTCGGCGTGATCCGTGCCGCGGCCGAGGCGGGCAAGCGGATCATGGTCTGGGTGGACGAAACACGCCCGTTACTTCAGGGTGCGCGGCTGACAGCATGGGAACTCCAGCGGGCGGATATCCCTGCGACCCTCATCACTGACAACATGGCGGCGCACTTCATGGGTCGGGGGCAGGTGGATCTCGTAGTGGTAGGTGCCGATCGGATCGCGCGGAACGGGGATGTGGCCAACAAGATCGGCACGTATGGTGTCGCGCTCCTGGCGCGCGCGCACGGGATCCCGTTCTACGTGGCGGCGCCGATCTCGACGCTCGACCTCGATCTCGCAGACGGCTCCCACATCCCCATCGAGGAGCGAGCGCCGGAGGAAGTGACGCATATCGACGGCCGCCAGTTGGCCCCCGCCGGGATCCGGGTGGCCAACCCGGCCTTCGATGTCACGCCTGCAAGCTTCGTGGACGCCATCATCACGGAGCAGGGTGTCGCCCGCCCGCCCTACGACATCAGTCTTCCCGATCTGGCCGGGGAGGCCTGACGGGTCGGCAGACAGATGGTGTCCCGGCAGCGTTTTAATGTGTCGCGGCCCAAACGACGCCGCACCTGGGCCATCCGACCTACATCGCGCCCGCACTCCACTCCGAAGGGCAAGAAAGGCTATGACCGTGCACGGGACCGCAAGGCGGTCCGGGACGAGACGGATGATGAGTAGGTGGCTCACGGTCGGCCTGCTGCTCGCCAGTCTCGCCTCCGAGGCCGGCGGTGGCGCTGCCTCGCGTGCACCCGTGGCGCCAGCTGAGGTGGTCGTGGCAGAGGCGGCACGACACGTTGCCACAGGGAACGCGGCGGCTGCCATCGCGGCACTACAAGCGCTCCCGGCGGAGAAGGTTCAACCCGCAATCCAGCGGCAGGTTGACCTGCTCCTGGGTATCCTCTTCTTACGCCAGGAGCGAAGGGAGGATGTGATTCCGCGACTCGAGCGGGCGTCCACGACGTATGCCTTGCTTGCCGACTACGCCTTGTGGAACCTGGCCTCGGCATACCGAAAGACAGGACTGGGTGCCAACGCCGCTGCGGCCCTCGGACGACTGATTGAGAAACATCCGGACAGTCTATTCACTGAGCGGGCAAGTCGAGAGGTTGTCCGGGACTGGTTCGAGGCGGGAGATTTGGC
>Ga0315314_1001331_pt1 | contig 22682 bp, 26 predicted proteins | sample TDP9_MG_FD_203631 | JGI IMG/M metagenome (GOLD analysis project Ga0315314, IMG submission 203631) | Freshwater sediment microbial communities from Lake Towuti, South Sulawesi, Indonesia - TDP9 | ecosystem: Environmental > Aquatic > Freshwater > Lake > Sediment | place: Indonesia: South Sulawesi... | reverse complement strand
CATATGTTATATGAGGTTCAGCAAACATGTCAGAGAGTAGGCATCATACGCGGAGGGAAACTTATAGCTGCAGACACCATTGAGAACCTATCCAATAAGCTAGCGAAGGAGAAGATAACCATCGAGTTCGAACTGTCAAAAATAAGTCCCGACCTAATTCGAGAGATTAAAGCTATTGACGGCGTAACCTCTGTTGACCAAGAGAATCACAAACTTCATGTCCAAATGGAACGCGACAGGTCTATGGAGGTCTCACAGACCATCACAAAACATGGAACAATGATTCTCCTAATGAAACCGAAAGAGTACAGCCTAGAGGAGATCTTCCTAAAATACTATGAGGAGGCTTAGAGATGGCAGGCACATTGACCGTTTGCCGTAAAGAGATCGCAGACCACGTGGGTAGCAAACGCTACATCGTGCTATTCTCCTTGATACTACTTTTATCTACCATGTCAGCGTATCAAGGCGTCGAGTTCATAAGAAATAACCCAAATGCGGGCTTCATGGCCATCTTCTCTGGTGCCCAAGTAGGCTTCTCTTTTACATACTTGTTGGTCTTCTTTGGGCCCATCATCGGCTTAGCCTTAGGCTTCGACGCCATAAACAAGGAGAGAACGAGCGGTAGTCTCTCTGTACTTCTCGCCCAACCAATATACAGAGACTCTGTTATCAACGGTAAATTCCTCGGAGGAATCGCAGCTCTCTCACTCTTAACAGTGAGTACAATCACCATCATGTGTGGTGTAGCAGTGCCCTTTCTCGGTTTTGGTCCGACGCTTGATGATGTTTCGAGGATAACCTTGTTTACGTTATTAACGGTGCTTTACCTGGCCTTCTGGCTTAGCTTAGGCATCCTATACTCAACAGTAACCAAAAAAACATCGACGTCAATACTCATGTCTGTGACCACATGGCTATTTTGTGCTATCGTGATCACCGTCATAGCAATGCTAGTGGCCAACACCGTTGCACCTATTACGATGCCTACGGGAGGGAATGCAACAATACCCTTTGAGTCGCCGGAGTATAGGGAACTCCTGCAAAGATGGTCTACAATACAAACAAACATTCAGAGAATCTCGCCAGCATACCTCTACAGTGAAGCTGCCTCGTCCATCCTCGGCACAACTATAGCAACATTCGGGTTCGGTGGACTTGGGAGAGGAACACCATTCCGACCTCCAGAGCTGAGCCAAGGCCTTCTAACAAGCTGGCCGCAAATCACAGCCTTAGCCGTCGGCTTGATCATCTGCTTCGTTGCAGCATATATGTTGTTCCTGCGCCGAGAAATTAGGCCTGGAGGCTGACGCAAACAGTGATAAACGTCAATGGTTCAGAGTTAAACGATGTGAGTGATAAACATGAGAAAAGTTTCCGACTTGTTTGAGCCAAAAAGAGCGCAATTAGTGAGGACGAAGAACCTTGCGTGAAAAAGCTGGAAACTCGACAGTAATGCGTTTCTCAACCATTCTTATATTAGTAATTATTGTGGCTAGCCTATTCACGGGAGGACTGCTAGGCTATTCAATAGGCTACTCAACTATTTCAGGAAGAATCAATGACTTGGAAAATCAACTTTCAACCATCCAAGAACAAATCTCGAATTTGCAACCCACCACTCAAAATATCACTTATATCATAGGGGAGAATGCCTCACTTTCCCAGTTATACGAGCAAGTCAAAGAATCAGTCGTCGTAATCCGAGGGATAATAGTGCAATACGACTTCTTCGGCCGCCCCTACTACACACAAGTCCAAGGGTCCGGGTTCATCTGCAACTTCACAGGACAAATGGTAATTATCACAAACTATCATGTGGTCGATAACACAATCAGCATCGCCGTAACCTTCATAAATGGAAACGGATATGCAGCAACAGTTTTAGGCTCAGACCCATACGCAGATCTAGCAGTGCTTTCAACAGACGCTCCTCAAAACGAATACAAGCCTCTCGAGATTGTCAGCTCATCAACCTTAAAAGTAGGCGACCCAGTGATAACTGTGGGAAACCCCTATGGACTAACTGGGTCAATGACTATAGGCATAGTGAGTGCGCTAGGCAGAACAATAACTGAAGAGCTCACAGGCGGATACCCAATAGCTAACGTCATCCAAACAACTGCTCCTTTAAACCCAGGCAACTCTGGAGGACCTCTTTTGAACTATCAAGGTCAAGTTGTTGGTATAACCACAGCCATCGTGAGTGATTCCCAAGGGCTGGGCTTCGCAATTCCCTCGAATACGATATCGCGAGAAATCGAATCTTTGATCATGGAAGGTTCTTATAATAAACATCCGTGGCTAGGTGCTTCAGGAATTGACATGACGTACGAAATTGCAAAAACAATGAGCATAAACATAACCTATGGATGGCTAGTTACGCAAGTTACAAGTGGAGGACCAGCTGACAAAGCAGGCATACATGGCGGGAGTCAACAAGTCTTGATCGCCGGAGAGTGGGTGACAGTCGGCGGCGACATCGTAATCGCAATCAATGGAACAAGAATCACTAACATGGATGATCTCTCAACTTACCTAGAAGAGTACACTTTACCGGGACAAACAATCAACGTGGCAATAGTGGGAAACAACCAAACGATAACCCTCGGGGTAGAGTTGGGAATGCGGCCGCCTCCAAGCACGTAGTGAATACCATGAGATGAGGTGGTACAAGAAAGAACAGGCCGCTGAGGAGAAAGATCGATGGATAGTTGCGTTGCTTGAAAAGGCTGTTGGAAAACTCATAGATAAGTTAGGCATGGACGTTGAATTCGGATGGACTGAGGCAAACTACCTTCACGTATGGGGATTTCACGAACTCAAGTTCGACACAGAAGATATCAAAAGGAAGGTGCCTATGATAAAAAGGCTTGTAGAACTAACAGAGAAAATATAATGTATGTAAAATAAAAAATAAGATTTTTATGCTCAAATCACGTTAGGACGCTTAGAACGTACTGATATACTTGTGTACATTACTTAAGTCTTAAAAAGTTCTTTTATTTCGTTTAATAGCCTTATTGCTATCTGAGCATCTATAGGTGTTATAGCGTATAAAGATGCTATAACAATACCATCAATCATAATGGATGCACTCTCAGATATTATTCTTGAGTAAACATCTCCAAACTTGCTTGGGATGATGATACTAGAATTTGCCCTATCTCCTATCTTAACTGATAAGGCTATTGAGCCTAACCTAATCTCCTCTCCTTCAGAAACGATCAAAAAGCAACCATTCTTAGCTCTTATTACATTAATATTGAATACCCTTCCATCTTCTACTAATCTTTTATTCGGAAAAGAGTTTGAAGCCAAACTCAACCATCTATTCTTTTAAATAGTTAATCGTGTTTAGTATCACATTTATCAGCCTTAAATAAGAATTTATCAAAGCCCTTAATTGAGATATATCATCCCCTTTCAAGTTTATGACCAATTTATCTTCATCATGAAAAATATTAATCACGATGCTTGATTTTAGGGCTTTATCAAGATCAGGCTTTAGTGCTAAGTAAGCTATTCTAGCCAAATCTTCCCCTAGGATAGCCTCTATATTGGCTTCTAATCCCTCGATAATATTTTCTTTCTTAAGCTGGCTTGATCGGTGTTGGGGTGATGTCATAAGCCCTTCCTGTCATAACTAAGCCACAGGATTTGCACTCCCATATACCCTTACTCTTTCTCTTCAACTCCCATGAGCCACAACTAGGGCAGTTCCTCCTCATCTTTAAAGTGCTGAATACCCTGCCATGCCTTTTTCTCAGAGTTGAGCCATACTTTGCACTAAGCCCTCTTAAGCCTCTATCCTTAGCCTTTGGCATCTTCCGTAATTCCTCCTTTTATGATTTCTCTGATCTCCTTTGCTTTCACCTTGGCTGTATTAGCTACAGTCTTGACTTGGTCGAAGTTAAGAGTTCCAGGCTGACCTTTCTGACCAGCGCATAGATTCCCATCCTCATCAAATACAAGAGTTATTCTAGCATCCATAACAGCCTCCTCCTCAGATGTTGGGTCCACTATGAGTGTATCGCCTATTCTAGCCATAGTTATGGAGACAGGGATACCTTTTATTGGTAAAGGGATAATCTCATTCGATTGTTTTATCTGTCCGTTTTGATCAACATAAAACTTTGGCATGGTAGATGTAGCAATCGAAGCAACAGTAGCATAAGATGAAGCATCGAACAAGTTACCATCAGTGTTTAAAACGTTTACATCAACAAATACAGCGTATACTTTCCTCCCAGGAATCAGTACAAGCTTTGAGAGGTCTATCATTTGGGATTCTCTAACACCTCTATCAACAACTCTGGCTAGCTCTATGGCATCCTCATCAGGGGGACCAGGCTCTGCATAGGCTGAAGCTAAAGGCAAGACTTCTGCGTTTACTACTAAAAGCCCCTTTTCAGGTGTGTCAGGGAATGGCTCCCCTATCTCTATCTTTACACCCGCTATAACTTGAGTATTGCCAACCTGAACCCGAGCCGAACCATTGGCTCTATCTATTACACCAGTCTCTATGATAACGGGACGAAAGTCCATTAAACCTCTATTATCCAGCCTCTTCTCCTTCGACAAAAGCTCTATCATCTGAGCTTTTCTTAACTGTTCAACAACTATAGATTTCTTCACAGCCGACATCATTCCTCACCAGCTTCACCCTTACCAAAGTACTTATCCATCAAAGCTTTACGCTGAACTTCATAGATACGCCGACAGGCATTCATAGCCATCTCAAAAGCCTTCTCAAATTCTTCAGGTGTTAACATACCATCCAGCTGAAGGAGAGTTACTTGATTTAGGTTTGGCATTATGGCAACGGGCATATCAGCCTCCCCTTCTTTATCCTCCATATCATTCAAATCTAGAACGACTTGCCCAGATACCTTACCAGCAGCACAAGCTACGACCATGTCACGCATGGTTATGCCAGCATCAGCCAGAGCAACGGCAGAAGCTGTAATCCCAGCACATCTTGAGCCACCGTCTGCCTGTAGTACTTCTAAATAGATGTCTATGGCTGTCCTTGGGTATTCCTCCAGCATAAGGGCTGGTTCAAGGGCTTCTCTTATCACTTTTGATATCTCTATCTCACGCCTCGATGGTTGTGGAGGTTTGCGAACATCTGTAGAGAAGGGGGCCATATGGTAACGGCACCTTAAGACTGATCTATCCGGCAAGGCCTGATGCTTTGGATGAACCTCCTTTGGACCATAAACTGCAACAACGATCTTATTCTTTCCCATTTCTATGTAGGAAGAGCCGTCAGCGTTCTTAAGCACTCCCACCTCTATTCTCAAGGGTCTTAGCTCATCCGCTCTCCTTCCATCTATCCTTAAACCCTTTTCATCTATCAATTCTCTCAACTTTGTACCTCCTTAGATTTTGACAAAAGGTTTTGAATGTTCTTCGTCAAACCTGCCAAATGGGCTTCCGACTCGACCATCCTAATGGCTTGAGTTGCCAGCAAGACGCCATCAGGCGTTCCTACTATTAAAATTATTCCATTTTGACCTATAATAAGTTTACAATTGGTAGCAGACTCTATCGTCTTGATCATAGATCCCTTCTTACCTATCAACCTAGGGATCTTGGCAGGACTTATCTTCACTATCTCTCCCTTTGGGATACGTCCTAAACCCGGTCCGGATACGCTCAAAAGAGGGTTTCTGGTTCTATCATAAGCAATAACCTTTGCATAAATCAAATCTCCAATAGAGAATTTCTTCAAGAGAGATTCACGATCAGGCGAGAAGTCTCTACCAAATACACTTTGAGCAGAAAGATAGGCGAAGAAGCAGGAGTTTATATCCACCTCCCATGAGAAAGCTGAATAGTCAACTATCTTGCCTATGACTAAATCTTCAACTCTAGGAATGTAAGGACCAGACAAAGGAATGACACGTATTCCCTCGTGGCTGATCTCAGCCAGACCTACCTTCGTTGCATATAACTTGTCTTTGATTCTAATTACATTACTTATAGGCTTATAGCTTCCTTCGGCTATCAGTTCGCCAGGAGTCACGTACTTCCTTTCAACCTCAGGCATATTTCTCTCACCTCACCACAGTCACTTGAGAGGTTCCCTTTGTAATAGAGCTTAATTTATCTATTAACGAAGAATGAACTCCTGCAGGAATCTCAACAATGGCATTTAAAGAGCCATCTGGCAACCATTCTTCTTTTTGAATCTCTCCATAACTCTTCAATGCCCCTAAGGCTTTAGGAGCGAACTGAGGCTGGATTTTCACCGTGAGCTTTATCTTCTCATGTTTTAATGGAAGAATAGTCCTCAATTGTTCTACAACGCCCTTCGCTTGCTCTTCAGCACCTTTGAGAGGATCTATAGAGACGTGTACCTGAGAAAGCGCCTGCTCAACCCTGATTTGAGGATGTGGCAAGCCTGTCCTAGGATCGACAAAGTTCTTACAGATGATGGAGATTATCTGCTTCTTTTTGTCTTCTATCAGAGAACGCCTCTGTTCAGCCGTAAGCTGAAGTTCCCCTTTCTTGAGAATGGTCTCAGCTGCTTCTATGGTAGACGTTGTGTTGAAGAACTTCTTCAACTTTTCCGCTGGGATACGTAGCCCCTTTGATGCATCAGAAAAAACCTCATCAATAGCAACGATCTTTGATAGATCGACTTTACGACCTAACTTGTAATCTAGAGCATTCTTAGGGTCTACCAATATCTCAAACCTCTCCCCATCTAACACTAACCTAACTACAGTGAACTTACTACTCAAATTAGAAAAGCACCAGCCTTCTAAGGCTTACCTGTAGTAGGAATTCTTTCTTTTGCCTTCTCTGCAAATTTGGCTATCTCTTCGTCTGTGGGACGCTTCATCTTCTTGCTCTCTGTATCTATCAAAGCCATCTTTATGTGCTTTGTACCCACTTTATCTTCACTCACAAGATAAACGCACTCTATGGCTAATGTACAAGCATCCTCTAAATTCATGTTAGGGTCGTATCTTTTTTCCAAGTATTCTGTCACTTGATCACTCCCTGCGCCTATGGCAACCCCATCATAGCCCAAGTAAGTCCCACTAGGGTCTGTAGAGAATAGCATGGCTCCATTCTTATCCACACCAGCAATGATCAAGGAAACGCCAAAGGGCCTTACTCCTGCATACTGAGTGTATTGCTGATTTATATCGCCTATGCGTTTGGCAACAGCTTCCACTTCTACAGGCTCATCATATACTAACCTATTTGTTTGAGCAAAAACTCTTGAGAAATCTACTTGAATACGAGCGTCTGGAACGTAACCAGCAGCCGCTATGCCTATATGGTCATCGACTTGAAATATCTTCTGGCTTATATTTGGGTTCTGTAGCTTTCTTGTTCTCTCCTCAACAGCCAATACTACGCCATTCTTTACCTTCAAGCCTACAGCTAATGTTCCTCTTCTAACAGTCTCTATAGCATATTCGACCTGATAAAGTCTACCGTCCGGCGAAAATATCGTAATGGCTCTATCATATCCAGCGCTTGGAGCAAACATAATCATTCACCTTAATACAACAAGCCTTATACTAAGAGTTTAAAACCTTTTTTCTATTATAAAAAGATATATTTATCATTTATGACGCTGATTTGAGTTATGTTTGAGTCCTCATGTTAGAATTTAATGTATTTGAGATAAAGCTATCAATTTTATCTAAAAGTTTATAAATTAATGACATCTTCTACAAATAGAACCAAAATGGAAAGAAGAACTATAACCAAGGAAAAAGTCATTGGTATGCAAGTCATAGATGGTGAAGCTCGCTTGATTGGTGTAGTTAAGGATGTTTCCTTTGCAATTGGGGAGGCAAAAATGTATGTGATTATTGAGACAAAGGATGGAAGAACTCAGGAGGTTCCTTGGGATGAAATTCAAGCAGCAGGTGACTTTGTACTTCTAAAACCCAAGCCAAAAATCGTGGCTGTAACTCCGACTGTTACAGCTGTTCCAACCGCTCCAGCAGCTCCGACTGCTCAACCTCTTTGTTCTACATGTGGAAAGCCCTTAACCTACATCGAACAGTATAAACGTTGGTACTGCTATAATGAACAGAAATACGTATGAGGCTTTGTACCTTAGGTTTTAATTGCTTCAAGAACATTCTCTATACTAGAGTTATGTTTAAGTCATCCTGTTAAATGACTGTACAGTGAAACCAAAGATTGAATGAAGATACAAAATATAAACTTAAGGCATATATTACCTCTTTTGTTCGAGGTATTACTCAAATACCATTTACAATAGAAGAGCTGAAAAGAGCTTACCCTTTTAACTCGCTTTTCTTGACTGTCTTTTCAGTTTTGGAGGATTCCTAGCACTAATAAATTGAGTTAGCTTCTCCCAGTCAATATGACCATCCTCAAAGCAGAAGTCTTCTGCGAACTCCCTTGTAAACTTGTTAATAACCGCATCCCAGTCGGACTTGTATTCATCTATTCTCTTAAGAGGCTCTTCTTCCATCAACCTGATGAGCTTTAGATAGAAGTCGTCATCACCTGTAATTTCCTTCCAGAATTCCTGCCCCGAGCTTTCTCGATAAATCCACTTACCTCTTGAGGGTTTATTCTTTCTTCCATAAGCGTAGGCGAGCACGGGGTCGAACTGCTTCTGAAGTTTCATCAAGCGGTGCTTTAGCTCCAAGAACTCGGTGTTTTGACGTTCTTTCTGACTTGCGTTATAGGGGTTTGGCCCCGATTTGAGGGCATAGGCATGAATAACCTTCTCCTCCTCCATGATTAGATCAACACCTTTTGCATCTGATACGATAATACCTGGAAGGTTACGTGCTATCTGGTCAAAGTATGCGTCTCCAAAGATTGTTTCATCAGACGCACTAATGTAAGCCTCAAGAACCTTCTTAACTATCTCGGAAGCTTGCTCCGTTCCCAGTGCTTTGAAGAGGTAAGGGTTCTTTCGCTTGAGCACCTGCCTGAGTCTTAGCTCCCTTAATTTCTCGAACCGTCTTCGGTAGAAGTCGTTTAAGCATTTCTTGATCAATGCCTCCAGTTTATCGGGGTCAAGGGTTGTTAAGTCATACCACCTGAATGAGATGCCTCTAGAGGAAGGATCTTATACTTCTGCTGCCACTTCTGGACGTTATTCAAAGCCAATTGATAATACTGCTCCATCAATTCTATGCCGATATAATGCCTCCCTAATTCAATGGCAGCTTGAGCTGTTGTTCCAGAACCTATAAATGGGTCAAGGACAACGTCTCCTGGCTTGGTAAAGAGCTTGATGAACCACTTGGGGAGGTCTATTGGGAAGGCGGCACTATGTCCTCGGTTTGAGCATTCCGTTGCTAAGTAGAGGACATTATCGGGATAGACGAATTTACGCCCAACCCAATGAGAGACATTCTTCCCAAATCCGCTGAGGGTCTTCGATTCATCTCTTTTTCTATCGGTTTCGCTTAACTTCGCAAGCCGCTTCTCCGCCCATTTACCCATAGGGACCATTACGGCTTCCTGATACATGTTGAACTTCTTTGACTTCGTGAAGTGATAACAGTGCTCCCAGACATCTCTGAAGCGATTGGGCCACCTTCCAGGGTAGGTGTTCTTCTTGTGCCAGATGTAGTCCTCTACCCATAGCCAGTCTTGCTTTTGCATAGCCATCACAAGCTCATAGACATAGGTGCCACGCTCTCCATCAACGGTTCGTTCCTTGATATTCAAAACAAAGGAGCCTTTCGGGCTGAGAACACGCTTTAATTCCTCTAAAATCGGGAGGAACCATTCTACATACTTCTTGACGGGAACACCTCCGTAGGTCTTCTTTCTATTATATGCATAAGGAGGTGAAGTCATAATAAGGTCAACCTTTTCATCTGGAAAAGTTTTCAAGACCTCTCGGCAATCACCGAGTATTATTGTATCGATAATTTCAGATGGTTCCTTCTTTTCTTGTACCTCTCCAAATATTGGTGGAGAGCTTCTTTTCTCCATTTTTTTCTAAATTAAGAGTATTTAAAAACAGTTATAAAGCTTATGGAGCGCTATAAGAGAAATCCATTTAGAGTTATGTTTAAGTCATCCCTTTAAACGACTATACGCTGGCAATGCCTAAGCAGATCTTTAGTGCTGAAGACTTCAAGAGGTTTTCAGAAAAGGCGGTAGAGTGCCTTGTCCTAAGAATGGATGATAAAGTAAAGTTAAAGCTTAGAACTCCGAAGATGCTCTACGTCTTTATTACTTCAAAGGAAGAAGCTGATATCCTTCTGAAGGGTATTAAAGTTGAAGTAAGGGAGATAAAGTGAAAGTAGACCAAATTAAGGTAAAGGCAAGTAAAAACAGGGATTATTACTCTCAACCTTTTGGGAGCATTTGTTGGGCAAAAGTTCCCCACCAGTAAATCTTAAATTGTGTTTATTTGCGTTAAGCGTACTAAACTTTCGAGTCTAACAGTGAATTTTATAACTTTGATGACACTATGGTTAGGCAAGGCTTGAGCAACATGGGTAAACTTGGCGGCTATTTACACTTAATGCGCCCAGTAAATTGCCTGATGATGAGTTTTGCCGTTATAGTCGGCGCAGTCCTCGCAAATCCGAATGTTTTAAGCATCCTTTGGCGGAATCTCATCTACGGATTTGTTACTGGTTTTATGCTAACAGCTGCAAGCATGGCCATAAACGACTATTATGATAGAGAGATCGACGCCATAAACGAACCGAACCGCCCAATTCCAAGTGGCTTAATCAAACCTAAAGAAGCCTTGGCTTTTGCTTTTGTCCTTACAGCAATAGGCTTTGCGGCTGCATTAGCAAATGCGTATTTAATGGAGACTATTTTCTGTTTTGTAATAGCAGTAATTGCATGGATAATCTTTGTAACCTACACTACTATCGGAAAACGTAGTGGTTTGCCCGGAAACTTTCTAGTTAGCACATGTGTGGGGGTGCCATTTATTTACGGAAGTGTAGCAGTCGTTAACGAGGTTAGATTAAACGTTTTGGTATTTGTTTTCATGGTCTTTCTTTCAAACACTGGCAGGGAAATAACAAAGGGGATTGTAGACGTTCAAGGTGACAGAATGCAAAATGTGAAAACCCTGGCTGTGCGCTATGGAGAAAAAACGGCTGCCGTGGTAGCCGCCCTGTTTTATCTTTCCGCGGTTTTGTTAAGTCCAATACCTTGGCTTCTCCACATTGTTTCTTTTGGGTTCATTCCTTTGGTCGCTATAACTGATTTTGGACTTATAGCATCCTCGTTTCTGCTCCTTAAGGATTATTCGAGGGAGAATGCTAGAAAAATTAAGAATACTGTCCTCTTATGGTTCATTGTTGGTTTATTAGCATTTATTGTAGGAGCTTTAAAGGTGTGAGAAAATCCCCCTTAGATATGCAAACTTAATTTTTTAAAGCAATCTGAGCATAGCATAGGCAATTTTCTATCAACATCGTATATGCTATTGGCAAAGCTCATTATACAATTAAGCTCAGAGCAGTGAGTCAAGCCGAAAAGATGTCCAAGCTCATGAGTAGCCTCTTTAAATACTCTCTCGTTGATCAGGCTTGGCTTTAACCCAAGCTCTAGCTCGAAAGCCGTTAATCTTGCTGTTGAAAGAAGGGCTATACCTCTTACCATATCGGCCAATCCAAATACAAAGTTCAAACCTGATACGAATATATCGACTGAAGTCACGCCAATTACTTTCTTCTTATTTCTCTTAAACTCTAAGAGCCTAGAAAGAATCCTTGTAGCATCGTACTGTTGCCTTGAAGCCACATAATCTTCATTATGAAGGGAAATTCTTTCTAAAGACAGTTCAGGCTCATATCCATACAGTCTAACAGCCGCCTCTAATTGATCTGAAAAACGTATAAGGTCAAAGTCTCCTAAAGGTTTTATCAAAACCCTAATCTTTGGCTTTGAAAGCATTTCCTTTCACTTTACCTTTGTCATAAGAACATTTTAGCTCTTTTGCTGAAGAGATCAGTTATAAAAATTCTTTGAGTTAAATCGAGTATGTATCACCAGTCTTAGGCGCTACAGCATCCAGCCCAAACTCATTCCTTATCTCCTCAGCAAATTTAATACAGCTCTCTTTTTCTCCATGCACTGTGTAAACCTTAGGAGAGCCTTTTATTTTCTTGAACATCTCAAAGAGCTCCTTTCTACCACTGTGAGATGAAAAGTCAAATGTTCGAACTTCAGCCTTGACCTTTTTTGGCTTGCCGTTTATGATGGCTACTTTTTTCTCTAACAATGTCCTCCCTGGAGTACCAGGTATCTGATAAGAAACTATAGCTATGGCATTCTTGGGTTTCTTCGATATTTCGCTATTGTAAAAGACAGCGGCCCCTCCAACTAGCATGCCTGCAGGAGAGATTATGACCGATGGAGTCTTGACCATTCTCCTTCTCTGGCTCCAACTTGTTATAAAATCGATGCTCTCCATGCTCTTACGGAAAAGAGATGGATCTCTAAGATATTCTTGGTATCTGAACAATATCTCATTGACCTTTAAAGCCATGCCATCCATGGCTACAAGGTAAGGAAAGTTATGCTTTTTTAGCACGCATGCCATCTCTTGAGCCCTACCTACTGAGAAGGCTGGGACTAATAGGGTACCTCCTCTCTCCACAACCTCTTTTGCAAACTCTATAAACTCCCTCTCTACATCCTCACTTTTTGGATGATCGGCCATTGCATAAGTGCTCTCAGTTATTACTGCATCGAGTTCCCCAAAGTTTGTTTCAGCTTCTCTAAGTAATAATGAGCCACGTGCATTCATATCTCCTGTATAGAGAAGTCTTTCTCCATCGCTTTCCAACAAGATTGATGCCGCCCCAGGCACATGACTGGCTTCCAAAAAAGTAGCAGCAAACCCCTTTACATTGACTGTTTCATTCAGTTTAAGCTTATGAGAACTCTTCATCATGGATAATAGGTCTATGTATTCAAAAGGTAGGTAAAAGCCAGAAATCCTCAAAAAGTCCTCTATAAGGAGCCTTGTCAACTCCAATGTCAAGTCTGTAGTGTATAACTTCACACTCCCAGATATGAAGAATAGAGGAATTGCACCACTATGATCTAGATGAGCATGTGAGAGAAGGATTCCATCAACTTCTTTTGGTGGAACGTGCATAGGAAATGTAGGCTCTCTTGTGAGCTGAACTCCAAAATCCAATAAAACTTTACTATCCATACTTTTGACTAAGAAGCCTGATCTTCCTACTTCCCTTGCAGCGCCTAGAATTGTTATTTCCATTTTAAAGAAGACAAAAATTCGATTAACGAGTAATATATAAGATGTACTATGAATATATTAAGGTATGCTTTAAATCTTATGCACAAAGAATTAATTTAAATTTATAGTAATCGTTATTAAGAGTCGATTTAACACATAAGTGAATGATGATGCTGAAAGTTATCCCTCATGATATAAGCTTCGATGGTTGCTCCTTGATAACAGGCTTCCATGGAATAGGAGGGGCAGGGTACTGGACAGTGAGGTACTTAGCTCAGAAGCTGAACGCTGAGAGGGTAGCCATCATAGATTCAGACGTAATTTCTCCAGCCACCACGACTTACTTGGGGAGATTGGTTACACCTTACGAAATTCTTAGAAAAGAAAATCTTGCCTTCTTCAAGGTTGAAGTACCACCCTTTAGAGAAAAGGAGGTATCTTTCTTTAGAAGCTTTTCAAAGTGGGTAATAGATGCTGGCTTTAAAGAAGTAGCCCTTATTGGTGGATTAGATTCTTCTTTGAGAACTGATGAAACTACTTTCAGACTCGTTCATACAAGCTCATTTACACCTAAAGATGAATTGGTTAAGGCACTTATCTTAGAGGATGACCATTTAATAGTAGGCCCAGTTGCCGTAATGCTGAATTACTTTGAGGTTATGAAATTCCCTGCCTTCACAATTTTAGCCTATGCTTCACCAGAAAGGGTTGATCCTAGAGCTACTGTTGCAGCCATTTCTATACTCTCAGAGTATTACAAATTTGAAGTAGATGTAATGCCTTTGATAAGAGGAGCAGAAGTCCTTGAGCAAGAGGCAGTAAAGCAAGAGACAAAGAGCAGAAGAGGTGTTGAGTCAATTTACACTTAACTCTTGGCTTTGGTAATATTCATCAAAATTTCTTCAGCAATTTTATCAAAATTATTGGTATCGATAAGAGCATCTATTACATGACAATTCTCTATCACTTTAGCCATTCTCCTAAAGATATGACTGTAAGAATCTAAATGATTCAGAAGAATTATCTTCCCAAAAGAGTATTTGCTTATGAATTCCTTTACACGTTTTAGCGTTTCTCTAATAGCATATCGATCTAATTCAATGGAGCTTACGTATTGTGATAATGGATAAACATCCGAGAGTTCAACAGGTATTATCCCAAAAGGTAATGCTAAGAAGCATATTTGAATCTCTTTTAGAGCATTGCCAAGAGCTTTGATCAATTTTATGTAGAATTGAGACTTATAGAAAGGCTTGACATCAGATTCTGGAAGGATTAAGAGAGTCTTCTTCTCTGATGCTATGGATATATCTTCTAAGAACTTTTTATGGTGTCTTAAGGCTTCAGGTCTCATCAAATCACAAGGTTCATAAAAGAATAATGCCCTTGGTTTGAATAATGGAGTACCGTCCTCTAAAAATTCGTAATGATCGATTAATAATTTGAAAGCTTCCCAAAGCTTTGGGTGAGCCCTCGCTTTGATGCCAAGATACTCCCAAATTCTGCCATCCTCTATCGCTTGCTTTGTCGCTTTAACTTCTTTTGATAAAACGTTTAGGTTATGGATTGCTATCTTCTTTGTTCTTTCTTCAGATTTAAGTTCCTTTATTTCTTTTAAAGCGTATTTCGAGCATATGGAGCAATTACATGGTAGATATGTTAATTCATCCAATCTTAAAGTACCGTAATCTGTCATGTATCGCCCTTCTCTTGCGTAAAGCATGTAAGATGCTGAATCAAAAAGATCACAACCAAGAGCAACAGCGAGAGGAATTGTCAATGGATGCCCAGCACCAAATAGATGAAGAGGCTTATCCACAGGAAGAGCCTTTTTTACAGTTATTATCATCTTAGTCAATAGGTCAAAATTGTAAGATTCCATGACTTCTGTAGGACTTCCAAGAGCGAATAGATCAAACTTCATCTTGCCAGTTAGCTCTGCAGACTTCTTTAAGAGGTCAAGATAGCTTCCTCCTTGAATAGGACCAACCCAGAGTGCCCCTTCAGCCTTAATTACCTTTAGCGTTTCTTCCGCTGCCTTTAAAGTTATTTTAACAGTTTCGTTAGCTCTCTTCCTATCTACACCCATCCCTGTTGGTGTATCAAGAACCAAAGCCATGTCAGAGCCAATCCTCTCTTGAAAGATGGCCATCTCTACAGGATTAACCTCTACACTTCCATACTCAAGGACTTGATAGCCTCCTGAGTCTGTCATGATAATTCCATCATAATCTATGATTTTGTGTATCCCCTTCTCCTCTGCTATCTTGCCAAAAACTTTCAATGTTATGTAAGCATTCGTCATAACGGCTTTAAAGCTCATCTTCTCCATCTCTTTTGGTGCTATGCTCTGCCTTACAGGATGAACCACGGGTAAGATGCAAGGCGTCTCTAACAATCCGCTCTTGGTTCTTATCTCTCCTATTCTGCCTGCTAGATCAGTAGCCGTTATTTCGAACATGCATCAATACACCTCTTTTAAATTCTAAGCGAACCTTACAACCCTAAAGGCTCATAAATTCATCTTAAGACTAAAGACAGAAATATGTTAGGCTCAAGAGGCTAAAAGGTTTTCTCTACAATCTTATTGAAGATTTTAGAGTAATGCTCTAAGGCTGCCTTCATGTAGTTTTTATCAAGTAATCCATGGAAGGTTGGAACCTCGAAGATTCTCTCAGGAATTCTAAGTTCAGTAGGTTTGAAGCCCTGTGAAGCCTTTAAGGCTTGCTTCTCCTCATAGATTCTTCTCCCTAACTCTTTCAATCTATCCTCATCAAGTTCATATTCTAGAGCATTAAGGGCTTTTTTAACAATGCTCGGTTCATAAATTCTTCGAGCGAAGTAGCAGACAACAAGGCTTGAAAGTACTTGCCTCCAACACTCCTCCTCTATCAACTTATCCACTAGCTCCTCAGGCGATAAATCCTTCATCTTCTGATCTATTGAGTAACCAGCCCCATCAAGATGGCTATGGCGAGAGCCTATTAGATAGCCTATATGAGTTGCTGGACCTGTATGATAGCCAGGCATCTCATTGCCACCAAAGGATAGAGCGAATTCTCTGCCACCATAAATTTTAGATGCATAATCAACGCCCATGGCTAAGGCTTTATAGAAATCGTTGGGCTGATTTACAATAAAATTAACGGCAACTCTGTAAGCATCTACCTTCCCCCAATCAATATCCACTAACACATCATTCGATTTAACAAACCCCTTTTTGTAAGCTTCAGTAGCCCAAGCCAGAGCCACACCAGTGCTCATGGCATCCAGACCTCCTCTCTCTACTTCATCTATCAGCTTTAAGAGACCGTCAACGTCAAAGATGCCAAGCATACTTCCCATAGAGTACATAGGTTCATAATCATAAGATACAAAAGTAGTCTTGTAGAAGTAAGGCTCATCAGGATACGGCTCTCTGATAGTTGCCAAATGTATGCAAGCCACTGGACAATGGCTACATGCTACTCTCCTACCAAGCTTTTTAGCAGCCAAATCTTCACCACTAATACTCTCAGCCCCCTCAAACTTAGCTTCTGAGAGGTTTCTTGTGGGCAAGGCTCCTAAAGAGTTCAAGGGTAATACGTTCATAGGTGTACCCAATTCGTGATACTTTTTCATAGAATCAGACTTTACAGCAAGTTCATATATCTCATCATAGGCATCTCTATAAAACTTTATTTTAGGAAGGCGAATACCCGACTTACCATGAACAATCAAAGCCTTAAGCTTCTTAGATCCAAAGACAGCTCCTAAGCCCATTCTACCGAAATGTCTATAGGTCTCTGTTACAACACAAGCATACCTAACGAACTTCTCACCAGCCCTACCAATCCTCATTATAGTCCTTACACCGGCACCAGGCAAAGCCTCCCTCAGAACTCTACCGACAGTGTAAGTGCTCCCCATCCCCCAGAGCGTGGCCGCATCTCTAAATTGAACTCCCTTCTCACTTATTACCAAGTATATGGGTCTATCGCTAACTCCTTTGATCACTATAGCTTCATAACCAGCAGACTTAATTGCTGTAGCACTCCTCCCGCCTGCATGGCTCTCACCATAATTCCCTGTCAATGGACTCTTAAAAACAGCCACAACTTTAGATGCTAAAGGGTAAAGAGCTGTTAAAGGCCCTATAGCGAATACAATAGCATTGCCAGGATCGAAAGGATCAACACCTTTAACCGCCTCTTCCTTATAAAGCTGAAGAGCTGCACCAACCCCTCCAAGCCATTCATTGAAGAGCTCGGACCTATTCTTTACGTAAAAGCCCTTCCTTTCAAGGTCTATGTATAAAACATTGCTCTGATTCATCAGTCTTCCATCTCCATACCTAGAACTCTAAAGTTACAATAGCTAACACAGTAACCACAATGTACACAGATTACAGGCTTATTCGTGCTATCATCCCAGAATACAGCCCCTATATCACAAGCCCTTTCACAGAATCTGCATCCTATACACTTTGATAAATCAAGTAAGACCCCTCCTCCAGCTCTAGCCCTTAAGGCATCGACGGGGCAAGCCCTAAGGCAAGGTGCATCTATGCATGCTCTACAAACAACGACTGTGAAGCCTCTCTCAAATCCTCCTATACTCTTAACATGAAGGGCTGCTTTGTCAAGACCAGCAAAGCCAAGCCTCCTTGAGCATGCGAACATACAGAGCTGGCAACCTACACAACGTTCTGCATCCATTATGGCAAGTCTCTTCAATTTACACCTAACCTTTAACGCACATTTTATGTATTAATTAAGCCTTTTATAAGCAAAAATCGATGACTTAACCGAGTTAGTCGCCTGATTCGAAACTTAGTGCTCATTCCCTGGTTTCTCTAATAGACTCATTAAACACGATTACTCTTTTAATCGCTAATCCACTCCCTTTTACCCCTTGCTCTATCACTTTTATCTTCTAAAAGCAAACTTTATGGAAAGAACCCTTAAAAACATAATATGAGTTTAAGGAAACTTTACAAAGAATCAGCAAGATCGAAACCGATTATTACCAAGCCTAGATTAAAGTCCAATCCCATAACTTGTTTGATGTAGATGTCTGTGGGGCATGATGGTGAAGCAGAAGTTATATCCTTTATTTCATTCAAACCTTCAAGCTCTGGAAAGGGTAAGGGAGGGAAGAGGACTATAAAATCTCTAAGTGGTGAATTCTTAAGCTTGTCCCTGTGTATGATGAAGGTTTTGCCTATAAACAAGACGTTCTTGTTTTCTTTCAATTCTTCAATTAATTTGGCATCCCAGACCTCCTCTCCAACATCAACGCCTCCTAGCTTCCATTTTACGAAAGGCGCTGGCGGGTGGCGAAATTCAGGAGTATGGACTAGAGCTATGACCTCTTGCCTCTCAAGAACCTCTCTAATCCCTTCGTTGTAAAAGCGTCTGAATTCGTTCGATTCCTCCTCCTCAAACGTTTCTTCTAGCTCAAGAATCATGGCTCGATTTTCGGATGACAGTCGCTTAACATCCAAAGTTCCTTTGATGTCCCTAAGGACTTTTTCCACCTTTTCGAGCGCTTTGCCTATCTCCATGTTAAATTAGATAATATTACCAAAATATTAACTTTCGAAGATATCAACAAATCAACATTATGTCATTCTTTAAGTGTCCGCTAGGTAACTTTAAATAAAATGTAAACATTATATTTGTTGTGAGTGAAGAATTAGAAACCGAGCACAAGCATCTAATACTTACACTAGAGAACTTCGATAAGATTATAAACTCAGAGAAGCCTGTAATCGTAGACTTCTGGGCTAGTTCATGCTTCTCATGCAGATTCATGCTACCAGTATTCGAAAAATTGGCAAATAAATATGGCAAAAAGATGATCTTTGGTAGATTGAATGTACTTGAGAGTGTTAAGAATAGGGATATAGCGGCACGTTATCAAGTTTTTTCTATACCTTCTTATGTAGTTTTTGTAGAGGGAAAGCCAGTAGATAGAGTAACAAGCTCAGCAAGAGAAGAGGATCTAGAAGAACTCATCAAAAAGCACATAAATGCCTGAAATAATATCTGTTAACATCCTTCTTAATAGCAAGCTTTGGATTTGATAAAGCCAACATACCATTAACGAAGAAGACTTCATCAACGACAGATATTGAAACCAATTATTTCCGTGCCAAAATCTATGCGGCTAACGTCTATTCCTAGTTTTCTCATTTTCTTCTTTACATAAGTATCAACGGGCGGAGAAGGCATGGTTGCAACAACACCGTAAATCTCACCAACATCCTTAAGTTCAGGAACAGATAGAGGAGGGAACAGAAAATAAGATAGTCGTGAGAACGTTTCAGACACTTTATCTTTGTAGATTACAAATGTATCACCAATAAGGACTACATCCTTCCTTTTCTTGAACTCTTGCAATTCCTCCTCAGTCCTGATCTCCTCCCCGATAAGTTCTCCTGTGCAAATAATCTGAACCTTCTCAGGAGGCCAGACACAAGTCTTGTCATGTAGAACGGCAAGAACGACTTCCCTCTTTACGACTTCCCTCATTCCTGCATTAAAGCCTCTACCAAGTCCTCCAAGGACGTATTTCTCTGCTTCCATCTCAATCTCTAAAATTGCTTTACAATCTTCTTTATCTAACTCACAAATTTCAAGAAAGCCCTTGACATTTTTAAGAATAGAAATAACTTTGTCTATCACTGCTTTTCTGCTAGCAAGATTGCCCATCTTAATTACACCATATTTGTTTCGATAGACCAAAATATAAAGTTCTTACCTATCTTAACAATTGGTAAGCACTTCCAAGAATTGGTTGCAAAAGTAAAAATTATATAATTAAAAATACTCAATAATACTTAGTTTATGATGTTCTACCATGATTTACATAAAAGGTGTCTGATATGAGCGAAGAAAGATATGGTATAGCGTTAGACATCGGGACTAGTGGCTTAAGGGCGCAGGGGATAGATCTAAACTCTGGGAAGCTAATCTCTACAGCGATAACTTTGAGGCATCCATTACCTGGAGCGAATATTATGGATCACTTACACTTTGCAGTGGAAACTAGCATAGAGACAGCCCACTCCATAGTGATAGATGCTGTAAACAAGTTGATCAGAGAACTAGGCATCGACCTTAACAGAGTAGAGCGATTGGCGGCTAGCGGCAATCCTACACAATTATCCATCTTCCAAGGTATAGAGGTAAGAGACCTTGCATTCTGGGGGAAGCATGCACTCGAGAGGTATGGCGTCAAGCCCCCAACCAGGGATTCTACAATAATTGAAGCAGCAAAATTGGATATAATAGTAAAGGATGGGGCTGAGGTCTACATACCTCCTTCTGTTAAACATGAGATAGGAGCCGATGCGCTGGCCATGTTATACGAAGCCAAGATATTTGAGAAGAGAGAGGATGCCTTCATTACAGATTTTGGGACCAATGCAGAAATGGCGCTATGTCTTAACGGTGAGATATATACAGGCTCTGCAGCAGCGGGTCCAGCGATAGAGGGGCAAAGAATAGAGAATGGTATGCTGGCATCTCCTGGTGCCATCAGTGATGTGAGTGTTTCTGCCCTTGGGTGGAAGAATTATGTTTTGAATGGCGAGCTTATCGCCTGTGAAGGTGATGTAGTAGCTCCGTCATCGGGCAAAGTTCTGGAAGAAGGTGTGATGCATGGTAGTGCTGTAGGTGTGACTGGAACGGGTGTAATAGCTATTACGAGCATGGGCATAGATCTGGGCCTTGTAACTCTGCCAAGGGTCGGTACACCAGACAGGAGTATTCATCTTCAGGATGGGCTTTACGTTACTGAAAAGGACATAAAGGAAGCTGGAAAAGCGTTAGGTGCCTTTAGAGCAGGGTACTTTACTTTGGCTGAAGAGGCAGGGATACTACAAGATGATGTAGACACAGCATACATGGCAGGGGCATCCGGCTTTTATGTTGACGCTATTAAATCTTTAAACGTTGGGCAGATACCAAGATGCTGTGAAAATATCTATCAAGTAGGGAATACTTCTCTTGCACTCGCAAGGGATATAGTCCGTAAGCCCAAATTGATCGATTTCTTGCAAGATATGGCCAAGCAGATAAGGGGGAAGCACATAATGTTCCCAGAGTCTCAGGTCTTCATGCAAGTTTATCCTCTTGAGCTTGCATATTGGGAAGAAGGGATGCCTTTATGGGAATATGAACAATGGTTAAAGAAATACAATTACCAAGGTTTCCCAAGGAAAGCCAAAGATCCAAAGGTCTACAAGATCTTCAAAAGGGATATCCCCGATCTCGGGGAGAAGGGTCTGAAGATAGTAAGAGACATAGGGGTGTTACTAGTTGGTGAATTTCCTGGATGCAATGCTTGTAGGTCGTGTGAGACAGAGTGCCCCGAAGGAGCCATCAGAGTTGAGGAGAAAGATGGAGAAGGTAAGATATTCGTCAGATCAGAGTTGTGCCTTGGTATTGCATGTTTAAGGTGTGAAAGGATATGTCCCCAGAAAGTGTTTAGATTCAAAGAACTTCTGCACGAGAAATTCAGATAAATAAATTTAAATATATAAATTATTTTTGGGACATCATGAAATCTATTGAAGAGATATTAGAAGAGATTTCGAACCCCATCTCTCCTTTAGAGAGAATCAACATGGCTTTAAGACTAGAGAAACCTGATAGGGTACCTGTTGCTCCTATCATAACAATGCACACCCCTCCTGATCTGAGAATGGCTGAAGAGAATTTTGAGAAAATATTCATAGATTTAGGAGGATACGATGGTTTCTTCTTCTGGCCTTTAACTTTAATGACCGGCAGGTCTTATACACCAGGCAAGCCTGGTGCCCCTGAAGCTACCACGATAATGAAAGATGCAAACGGTTACGATGAACTTATGGAGGAGGGGTTTATGAACTATCTTTCTCGGGTCTACAGAGAGCAAGACCTTGATGCAGATATAGAGAAGGCTGTGATTTATGCTGCAGAAGAGACGAGGGCATTCGCCCAAAAATGGGAGAAGGAGAGAAAGGTACCTCTTTACGCAGGGGCCATGGGCCTCGTACCTTTCGGTTTTCTCGCCTATGCTCGAGGATTTACGGAAATTGCTAAGGACGTCGTAAGATATCCATGGAAGATCAATCGAGCATGTGACATGATCGTAGATGAGATGACAAAACTTTTCATAGAGCTCTGTGAATTATCCGATGTAAGAAGGTTATGGCTAAGTTTTATAAACTCGACGCCTGAGACTGTGGGCCCTCCGAATTTTTCTTCATTCGTATGGCCGACAGCAAGAATAATGATCGAACAGCTCATAGATGCTAAGATCGTACCGATATTACAATTCGATGTTGATGCATCGCCACTGTTCAATTACCTTAAGGAGTTACCTAGAGGGGAGTGTATTCTTCATGTAGACAGCTCTACAGACATCATCAAGGCAAAGGAGAGTGTGGGGAATCATATATGCATCATGGGTAATGTATCATTCTTGAAGTTAACCACTTCAG
>Ga0315314_1001330_pt1 | contig 22690 bp, 19 predicted proteins | sample TDP9_MG_FD_203631 | JGI IMG/M metagenome (GOLD analysis project Ga0315314, IMG submission 203631) | Freshwater sediment microbial communities from Lake Towuti, South Sulawesi, Indonesia - TDP9 | ecosystem: Environmental > Aquatic > Freshwater > Lake > Sediment | place: Indonesia: South Sulawesi... | reverse complement strand
GACGATGAAGCATCGCGCAATCGAGAAAGGAGAATAAATAAATGAAAAAGATAGTAACTTCTACAATATTGTTAATGCTATTTCTGGCAAGTATAAGCACAGTTGTAACAATGGTAAAAGCCCAACCGCCTGAAGTGTGGGTTCCAACCCAGTATCCTACAATTCAAGAAGGAATAGCTGCAGTTGCTGAATACGGCATAGTTCACGTATTGGCAGGAACATATAAAGAGCATGTAACCATAAACAAGCCTGTGACGCTCGCAGGCGAAAACAAAACTACTACAATTATTGATGGAAGCGGAACAGGAAATGTCATTTACGTAACCTTCGCCCATCACGTTAAGATTACTGGATTCAGCGTACGAAACGGCGTACGAGGAATCTTCATCAGCTGGACAAACTATTACCTTATTGAAAACTGTGACACTTTTGACAACGTATACGGCGACGGGGTCGGCATCAACATTGACTGCTCCTCCCATGGCATCATCGCAAATTGTAATACCTATTCAAATAAATGGGGAGGCATAATATGCTATGCATTGTTTCATGAAAATCTGACCATAACACACTGCAACGCATATTCTAACATTGGATGCGGTATTCTTCTCGGCTATTATGTTTACAGCACAATCGAACACTGCAATACCTATTCAAACGGTGGAGCCGGCATTGACGTCGACTGCGCACAATACTCTACCATCAAAAACTGTAACATAAGCACTAACAACGTTCATGGTATCTCTTTTTGGGGTCCCGTACCAGCCTACAACAACATTACAAACAACACAATTGACTCAAACAAGGACACCGGTATTATCTTGGGTGGCTACGCATCGCAATACAACACGATTACAGACAACATAATATCAAACAACTCATACGGCCTACGCATTGGACCCGACCCTGACTATGTACACAACAAAATTTACCACAACAACTTCATCAACAATGGTTACCAAGCCATCGATGATGGCATAGACAATGAATGGGATAATGGTTATCCTTCTGGCGGAAACTACTGGAGCAACTACACGGGTGTAGATTTGTATAGTGGCCCCTACCAAAACGAGACAGGAAACGATGGTATAGGTGACGCGCCATACGTTATTGACGCGGACAGTCAAGACAATTATCCTCTGATGCATCCATATGGCTCAATTCGCAATCTTGATACAGGCCTAACCTATCTAACCATACAATCTGCAATAGACGCAAGTCAGACTTTGGACGGTCATACAATCTTGGTAGGTGCTGGAACGTTTGCAGAAAGCGTAAGCGTGCATAAGCAGTTGAATATAATGGGAGCAGGGGTTGAAGTTACATTAGTAAAGTTTGATCCCGGAGGCCCACATAATCACATTTTTGAGGTTACCGCACATTACGTAAACATTTCTGGATTCACAATAACTTCTCCCACAAACGTCGGAACCGGATTAGAGGTGCTATACGTTGACCACGTTACCATCTCAAGTAACCAGTTTGCAAACCTTTCCTATTGTGTGTATGTTGGAGGCACCGGAAACTACATCAACATATCCAATAACTTGTTAGAGGATAATAATTATGGCATTGTATTTGGGCAAACTGGTCCTCTCTACAGCTACAACACCATAGCAAATAATACTCTAATAAACAACCGCATTGGCGCCATAAACTTCAACGAACTGTTCAAAAGCACAGTAAAAGATAATAAAATAAGCATGGGCGCAACCGATTACGCAGGAATTTGGCTGGGAGAAGATTCGAGGGATAACATTGTCTTCAACAACGTTATAGAGGGCACAACCTACGCCATACGCCTCATAACGGTGAACAACAGACCCCCAAACAACAACATCATAACTAACAACACGGTAAAATTCAACACTTATGGCATTGGCATTGATGTCTTCTTTGGAGACCCGGTCAAGCCAAGCAACAACACCATCTACCACAACAACATCCTCAACAACACCATCCAAGCGTACAGCGTTTCTGAAGCAATAAACAGCTGGGATGGCGGTTATCCATGCGGCGGCAACTATTGGAGCGATTACACTGGGCAAGACATTTACAGCGGACAATATCAGAATGAGACAGGAAGCGACGTAATAGGCGATATACCGTACAAGATTGATGACCAAAATTGGGACCGCTATCCTCTGACGAAATGGCCACCACCATCTACCAAGACAACCCTCTCCATAAATCCAAATCCAGTGATTTCGGGACAGACAGTTACACTTCTTGGCAATTTAACCACAATAGACAATGACCCAATCCCCGGCGCACCAGTTAAAGTCAAGTTGAATGGCGTTCTGGTTACAACTTTGGTAACTAACTCCACTGGATGGTTCGAAGCTTCTGGACAAGTAACATCTGCAGGTAACTTCAACATCTCAGTTGAGTATGCTGGTTCAATTCAGTATCTTCCAAGCTTAGACTGGGAAATCCTAGTTGTCAGCAAAGCGAAAAGCATGACATACTTCATCTTCACTCCCAACCCAGTTAACCCAGGAGAAAACTGCACTCTTAAGGGGATTCTACTTGACGAATTCATAAATCCAATCAGATTCGCAGCTTTGACGCTAGAATATAGCATCGACTATGGGTCAACCTGGAATCCTGCCGGCACATTAACCACGAACTCATATGGCATTTTCTCGAAGGGTTTCAAGGCTCCATCTTCAGGAGTCTATGTGGTTAGGATAAAATATGCTGGTTCATCAAGCTACGAACCAAGCACCGCTGATGTGCCTTTAATAGTACGCTAATACCCCATTCTTTTTTTATTCGTATTAAGACAGATATTCGCCTCTGAGTTGGGCTAATGCCCACTGCGAATTGTGCAAACAAGATCTGTTCTTATTGCAAGTTTCTTTGCCGTAAATGCCCTTCCTACTCTTTCGTCTTCAGCAACAAATATTCTGGTATGTTTACGAAAACTTTCTCGTCTTCTTCTTTTGTCTTGGGTTTGAGGGGAAGCATCACAGTGAACGTGGATCCCTTGCCTGATGTGCTTTCCACAGAAATCTTGCCGCCGTGAGCTTCTACGATTCGTTTACATATAGGGAGACCAAACCCCATTCCTCTCGCTTTTGTCGTGAAAAGCGGTGTCCAAAGCTTGTTCATGATTTCCTTTGACATTCCTGTTCCTGTATCTGAGAAGCTCAGCGCTATGCCGTCTCTTATCTCCTTACTTTTTATGGTGAGTTTTCCACCGTTGGGCATAGCGTCGAACGCATTCTTGGTTATGTTTACCAGAACTCTTCGCATTCTTTCGGTGTCGACCTTTATTTTTGGTCTCCTTTGAGTTTCATCAAATATTTTGATGCCATTAGGAGTTTTCACGAAGGACAAAGCCTCTTTTAACATGGATTTTGGATTAGTCTCAGTCAATCTTAGCTTTATGTCTCTCGAGTATTCTAAGAGGTCATTTATGATTTTGTTAGAATATTCAATGTCTTTCTCGATAACCTCCAACATCTCGTTTCCTTTTCTATCCATGAGTGAGCAGTATTTTAGTTTCAAATAGTATGTGGCGCCAGCAATACCAGTTAACGGATTACGCAGGTCATGCCCAACCATTCCAGCAAGTTCACCGATGGCAGCCAATCTCTCAGCCTTCAACAGCCTATTTTGGGCATCCACCAGCTCTCTGGTTCTTTCTTCTACCTTAATCTCAAGCTGGTCTGCATATTCTTGGATTTGGGTTTTAGCGTCGTTTAACTGCTTAATAAGCCGAGCATTTTCGATGGCTACTGCAGCTTGATGCAAAAACAACTCTAAAGGAGCAAGGGACTCTCTCGTGGGTCGTCTTCCATCTACCGGGTCGTCCATGCTTACTACGCCCACAATCCGTCCGTCAGCCAATCGAAGTGGAGCATAAAGCAAATCGTCCGGATTCCAATCCACCATTTCTTCTGGTTTAAGATGGCTTGATACAGTACCAACCTTAAACTTTTTTCTAACAAAAGGGTCGCTCCACGGAAGGTAGTAGAATTCACCCAGTTTAAATCGCTCGAATTCTGGACCAAAGCGTTCAGCCCAAACCTGCCCAGGTTGTTTGTGGGTCCATAAATACTCTCTTTCCTCCTTCGTTAAGCCTGCAGTGACGATGTCTTCGGGCTTTGCAATGTCCAAATCTTCTTCTCTCACAGAAAGCACGACTCTACGCCACCCAAGTCCATGAACGGCGTCCAAAATTGCCTGAAGACGCTGGCGCAATTCAGTAGAATGAATCATTTCTGCAGAGCTTTTCATGAGAGATGCTTGTTGGTTACTGCGTTTCTCAATTTCTTCTCGTTTCTCCAAACTACTAATCGCGGTCGCAGCGTGAGAAGCCAAAATCTGAAGCAGCACAACATCCTTCTCATCAAATGCATCTAATTCCTTACTCTCCACGTTTAAGACGCCTAAAACTTGATCTTCTACTATGACTGGAACTGCAAGCTCCGATAGTCCGCGACGAACGCCTGGGATGCTCACATAGTCTTTGTCTTTCCTCACATCAGAGACAAGGACTGGCTCACGCTTAAGCGCCGCCCTCACCGTTATCCCTTTTTTTGTTCCATCCAAGGGCAACTCAAAATCGAGTGTAATAGGATATCCACGATGATACATGGGTTTAAGCTTTTCATTTTCTGCTTTCATGAACGCAATATGTCCGAAACCCAATATCTCTTCCATGGCATCTAAGGTCAGATGGTAGATTTTGTCAAGACTTTTAGCCGTGTTCAGTTTTCCACCGCAAGAGTTCAAAGCCGAAAGCGTCTCCTCATAACGCCTTCTTTCATCTTCCATTATTTTGCGTCCCGTGATGTCGCGTATAATAGCGGTGGAAAAGGTTCCTTCTCTTGTTTTCCAAACTGAAAGGGAGAGTTCTGCTGGAAATTCGCTTTCATCCTTTCTTAACCCCATAACCTCAAATGTCTTGTCGACCGAGTCTTGTACTCCCTTCGCAATCATCTGACGTATTAATTTTTGATAATTTTTGCGTGCCCGCGGAGGAATCATTAGCGTAATCGACTTGCCGATAGCCTCGTTAATAGAATAGCCAAAGATGTTTTCTGCTGCTTTATTCCAGAAGACTATGGTTCCATTCTTGTCTATGGTGATTATGGCCTCGGATGCATAGTCTGCGACGGAGCGGAAACGTTCCTCGCTTTCTCGCAGTTTATGGGTTCTCTCTTCAATCAATTCTTCTAAGTGTTCAGAGTAGTGCTTACGCTCTTCTTCCATTCTCTTGCGTTCAGTGACGTCGTCAACCATTTCTATGGCTGCGGCGACTTTTCCATTTTTATCTTTGATAGGCGATGAGACTATTCTGTAGTTTAGGATTTTGTCACCGCTGGGGGTGCTTGTTATGGATTCGTGAATTTGTCCATTTTTCAGTGTCTTGTGGGTTGGGCAGTAAGAGCATATGTTTTTTCTTGGAGGGTTGTTGAAAGATTTGTAGCAGATCGGTTTTTTTGAAACGTCAATTTGTGGGAACCACTCTTTCATCTGGTTGTTTAATGCTAAGATTTCCATTTTTGGACTTATTACTGCAATTCCTATGCCAATGTTGTCCACGACACTTCTATATCTTTTTTCAGACTCACTTAACGCTTCTTCTGCTAGTTTCCGTGCAGTAATCTCCTTGATAATTGCGACAAAAGCTACAGGGTTGCCTAAAGAATCTCTCACAACACTTGCAGAGAGTTCCACTGGATATTCGACCCCATTCTTTTTCAAAAGCGTGTATTCAATGTTTTTTATGGAGCCTTGCTCCAAAGTCTTCTTCAGATTTTTTATTGCCCTCTGCTGGTCTTTTTTGACGATAAATTCTAAAGCATTTTTGCCGATTAAATCTTGTTTCGAAGCGGATCCATACATCTCTAATGCTGCTTGATTACAATCAATGATGTTCCCATTCAGGTCAGTGACAGTTATGGCGTCTGGGGAAGCGGCAAATATGCTTCTGAGCTTCTCCTCTTCTTTTCTCAGCTCTCTCGTTCTTTCTTCGATCAGTTTTTCTGAGTATTTTGAAGGGCGCTTAAGCCTCTTTTCCCTTCGCTTGGTTTGGATTTTTCCATTAGGGTGAGGTTTTGTCAAATTTTATCCCTACTTCTTCTCATTCAATCGACTAGATGGTAGTTTTTCTATTCCGATTTTGAAAGGATACCATACGTGCGCAAATGGGCTTGTGTAATGAAATTGACAGTAATTTCGGGATGTGGCTGTATTAATCCTTATGAATCTTTCATCTGAATTGCCAATTACGTCTGAAAAGGCGTGTCTCTAGACCAAAAGGTACACCAAAATTCCTGTCGCAAACGAAACCAATAGAGAGGGTATAAGGTATTTGTAGAGTTTTCCTAACGGGCATCTGAAGTATTCTGCAGTCAGAACTAAGCAGAGGTGGGTTGGTGCGACTACGTATCCAAGGTAGCTGCTTATGTAGAGTAAAGCTGCACTTTTGGCGGTGAAGCTTACTATTCCCGTCAGGATTGACACAGTGATGGCTATCCCTCCTTGTGGTGAGCCCGTAATAGTGCTTAGGAAGGCCGGGATGATTATCAGCAATGGCAAGACGTCGATGTTTCCATTAGTGACCAAGGAGCCGAAGACTTGGGAGATTCCTATTGCTTCGGCGACGTTTCTTAGTAGAAAAGCGCCGTAGGCTGCGAGGGTTATTCCCCAGATTGCCCAGTTTTTAAATGGTTTAAGGAAGGTTTGGAGGTCTGGTCTTGCGATTATGAGTAGAACGGCTACTCCTATGAAGGCGCCTATTGACACGTCAACGCCAAGGGCGACTACGGTGATTATTGTTGCTAGGATTGGTGAGAATGTGATGCCGAGGCGCTTTAGTTCTGAGCCGCGGTTTGGTCTGATGTTTTCTTTTGTTTTTGCGGTTTTCCGCAAGCCGATGAGATAGCCGATTATGACCATTGAGATGACTATCGGGACCTGGCGTAAAATGATTGAGGTTAGTGTTATTCCTGTAAGTGTTGCTGTGAGGATGAGAAGTGGGCTGATTGGGTAGACTGGGAAGATTGTGTGTCTGAACCATAGATTCACATAGGTTTTTTTGTCCTCTTTCAATCCGAGTTTTTCTGTTTCGGCTTCTACTAGGGGAGCTGACATGAGTGCTCCGCCTCCGACTGGTAGGAGTCCTATGACTGCTGGTAGAATGCTGACTAAAAGTTTTGGGTTGTTGATTATTTTGCTTAGACTTTCGTTTAGCATGTTTATCATTTTTGTTTCTTTGTATAGGAGACTTAGGAGCATTACAGCAAATGATGCAGCCACTAGCGAGATTGTGAGAGGACTGGTGGTGGTTTGGTAGATTACCATTCTGATTTGTGGCAAGTCGAGCACAAGAAAAGCTAGAAGAAGGGCGGCTGCGCTTAATGTTATTCCGAGGTTTACGCGTTTGTAAATCATTACTCCTAGAAAGCAGAAGGAAACGATAACGGCGGTTAACGGGTCAACGAATCCCAAGATTAAGCTTTCCTTTTGAATTATGCTTAGAAAACCAAAATATATGGGTCAAACATTAATCCTTTTCCTTCAATACAAGACTAAAAGCCCATAATCAAATTGGAGAGGAACTGTATGAATTGGAAAGTTTTCGTCTCAGGGCCGATTCAGGGCATGGAAACTAAGCAGTCTTATAGGGACGTTATTCGTGAAACATGTGTTCGCTGTGGTTTAGAGGTTATTGACCCTTGGGAGCGGGAAAAAATCATTTACAGGGGAACTGAGCCTAGATGGTGGAATAGGGTTCCAGCAGCTGATTTTATAAGGAGAGATTTAGAGGATATTGAGAAATGTGATGTCTTGATTGCGTATTTTCCGAGGCTTTCCGCTGGAACATGCATGGAGCTTTTCTACGCTAAGCTTAAGGGTAAGAAAACTATATGCGTGTGTCAAATTGAAAATCCAAGTCCATGGATAATAGTTCATTCTAATGTGGTTTTAAAAGAGATTGGCGGTCTTGAGGCCGCGCTTAGACAAATCTTATAGACTAGTATTGAGGTGACTTGCTTCTTGTTGTTAAACTTTTATGTTTCAATTAGCTATATAATACTTGGCAAGTAGATTGACTGAGATAAATGACTGGACTGATAACAACAGGGTTAATGTTGTGAGAAATCTCCTTATATGGATTAGGGCTAGGAAAATTGATTTTTTGAGGACTATGCTTTTGAGTATTTTCGCATCTTTGGTTCCCATCAGAGCTTTTTGGTTCGCTTACTCAGGTAATCCAGTTTTAATGAAATATGGGAAACTTTACACTGTAGTAAGCGAGTGGGTACCAAGACTCCAACTTGTAGATTACGTCGCCATATTCTTGATTTATTTTGTGGCTGGGTTTTTAGTAGTTGATTTAGAGAAGGTTGTTGTCCATTGGGTGATATCTAGTGTTTTGTCTTTGATATTTAGCACAGCGTGGGTTTTTCTTTTTATGTGGTATGTTTTGGAAGCAAGTGAAGTTTTTCCAGTTCTCGGCTTCTGGATTGGCACGTCCTATGTTGTTCATTATGCCTTCCTGAACGTGTTTCGTATGATTTTCCCTTTTGTTGTGGTATTTTCTTTCGTGGCTTGCCTCATTGGAGCTTTTATTGGCGAAAAAATCTCCAGCCGAAGTTGAGTTTTGACTTGGTGAAGTGTTAAGTTTTATTAGCTCGTTGATGATTTTACTTTCACGTAAGTGAGCGGTTGTAGTCTAGTTTGGTCTAGGACATCAGCCTGCCACGCTGACGACCCGGGTTCAAATCCCGGCAACCGCACCATGAAACTTCACTAGGCGAAAAGGGGTTGTTGTCGGTTTGTCTGCAGTCTGTGAAAGGCTAACTCAGAAGGAAGCCATTACAGCTTAACGATAGGATTGTGAGTCAGAGGATTCAGAGCTGCCAAGTCAAATATTACCATGAAGGCTTCTTCGGGCGATTGTGGCGATGGAATAGAAAAAAGAGGATTTGGTTTATGTCGGTGCATGTGTCGCTGAGAGTCTAAAGCATGATTTCACTCTGTTGCTAACCGTGAGTTGCGATGATCCAAGTCCAGTAGCCTGCTGGGAATCCGCCTGGGCATGCGACGTATCCTACCCACCAAGTGTAGGTGCCTGCGGCGAACGTGGCTGTGCCAACTATGATGCCTGGTGATGTCTTTGACATGAGAAGCGTTGTAGACGTCGGATAGAATATGCCAATCGTATCACCCATAATACAGCAGTCTGCGACGATAACTGTTATCGTGAGCTTCACTGTTGTTGTCATAACGAATTTGTCACGGTCTGCGAGACTACCTAGGTTTGAATAGTAATACTTGTATTGCCCTTCTCCGGTGAAGGTGAAGGGGAACAAATGTTCCAAATAACCAGATGCCCAGTCGATCGTGTTCTTCAACATAGTTTTGGGTCCAGTTTTGTCGGCAGGGCTCCCGTAAATGGTGTGCCATTCAGGGTCCATTCCTGTCACAACGATTCTTCCACTTCCATAGGTTATGGCAAGAATCACCGCATTAGTAGTTCCGCTTTTTACCGCGATATCTTGGCATGTAGTATACCCGGTAAGAAGATTGTGAAAAGAGGCTGCCCAACTACTCAATAATGTATCATTGAGTGCGCCGCCTCCCAGTGGGCCACCACCAGTGATGATTGGATGCGTAGTTTTGGTAACATGCACGGCATCACCAGTATCAAGTCCTCCGGTAGTTATTGTGACTGGTAGCCATCCATATGGAGTTCCAGGTACTCCAGTCGAGCCACTCCACTCCGAGTTTGCAACCACTCCCCAACCTTGAGATATTAAAGTTGCCATTTCAGTCTTCCTTGCAATCAATGCGTTGAACGCGCTGGGGTCAGCTCCAGACGGTAACCATGAAACGAAAAGAACGTCATATTTACTTAGAGTCACAGTAGCGAATTGTGCTGGAGTAACTGCTGTATATGGAATTCCTGCTGAATCAAGAGCTTGCGTATCTTCTGTAATACCTGGGACGTCAAGCGCCAGTATTGAATATGGTAATGAATTAGAGCTTAGTGAAAGTGCATTTTCACTTGCAGTAGCGGAAAATGTAAACGTTGACAGCATCAACATTCCCACAATCAATGCGATTGTTAATGTTCTTTGTGTTGTAATAGCTTTTGGCTTCATTTTTTACTTCTCCTTTCTTTTCAATTCACACAGTCGTACGATTCAAAGCAACTAGTATTAATCACTTGTGAAAGAATCTTCTATTCAAAGAAAGTGCAATTCATCAAGCTAAGTTAAAGACTTCCAACCTAAACTACCGTATTTTTTGTTAGATTTTTCAGAAGAATGAAATCTTACTCATTGAAAAAAGAGGGTCTATTTTGGTTTGAATTTCCATTATTGCCTCAAACATTCTATCCTTCAAGTCGTCCTAAGCCAAAAATCTTAGGAGAACGTCATCTTAGCGCTGCCTAGACTCCAAAATAATACTGGCTTGTAGATTTGTTGAACTTCGAAAATTTTCTTTTGTTCAACAAATGAGTCTGCTGGATGCATTTTTTCTGCTCTTTGCGAAGCTAGATCTCACTTGTATACGGGTGAGAGGGCGTAGAAAGAAGGTCATCTTAGTGTTGCTATTGTGGTTATTGTGAATGGTGCTATAAGACTTAATACAAAACCGCTTGCAAACGCCGTAATCAACGCTTCAGAACCACAATAACGCGCAATAACAGGCAAAGTTGTATCCATAGTCGTCGCCCCACCAAAGACAATAGGCACGTACCAGTCAACCCTAACGGTCAGAGAAATGGTCGTTATAGTCAGCAGTTCCCTCAAAAAATTCACAATGAAACCTAAAGCACCAAATTCTGCCCCAAACAACTGCCCGACCAAGGGACCTGCAAGTGTATACCAACCCAAACCAGCACTTACAGCCATAGAAGCGAAGACATCAATGCCAAGCATGAATCCACTAACCAATCCGCCTAAAATACTGCCTAAAGCGACACAAAACGGAAAAACCAAAATCCTCAACCCAGCCTTCCTCATCTTAGCTACAGCTTCCCTATTAACTCCAAACGCAAACCCCATTACAAACAACAACAAAATGAGAGAAAAATCAAACAAATAATCAGAAATCCAACTATTAGCAATAAGGCTTCCGAAATTGTTGTTAAAATAGCCACTAGCAACTCCACAAATCAGCGCGGCTAGAATGTATTTTATCATTCCATCCTCACTGCTCTTCTGGCTGCCTCTACGAAAACCACACTAAACAAGAGAGCAAAGAACAAAATAACCACAGCATTCAATCCAACTGTGAGCAGTGAACCCAACAACTCATCATTCGAACCTATACTAAAACCCAGAGAAAAAATCAAAGCAATAATAACGCCAAACGTAATCTTGCCAAGGTCAAAGCGCTTTTTATTCCGCAAAAAATAGCCCAATAATATGCCAGCAATCAACGGAACTACAAGGTTGAGCACTGCTTAACACCAAGCTAATTGTATCTTCCGCAACAGATTTAATTTTTTTCACAAAACCAAAAAAGCATAAGGAAAAATGAAAAAAGCTGTTTTAGGCTTCTTCGTAGAACTCTTCCGCCTTCGGCGGCGTTAGACTCAAACCTCTACGTTCGCGAATTTGCTTAATAATTTCGGCTTGCATCGACTCTGGAACAGGAGCCCAACGACTGAACTGCGTCGCCCAGAACGCTCTGCCCTGCGTGGAAGACCGCAACTCATCAGCTAAACCAAAAGACTCAGCCACTGGCATTTCAGCCTTAACAACAACCATATCCTCTTCATTCACCATGTCAATGATTTTTCCACGACGCTTCTGCACAATCGCGATGACGTTGCTCACAAAATCGTTCGGAACCTTACACTCAAAACTAATAATAGGCTCCAGAAGCTTCGGGTCGCTAAGAAGGAAACTGCACCAAATTGGACGCCAAGTCATAGGAAGAATCTGCGCTGGGCCTCTATGCACAGGGTCCTCGTGAACAGTAATGTCCTCCAAATTCACCTTTAACCCATATGCAGGTTCTTTTGCCAAAACTGAAGTGAAAACAGCCTCGCGGAAACCAGACTTCACGTGGTCAATTATCTCCTCAACATACTGCCTACCCTTTATTCGATTGGCAAGAATGTTTGAACCCTCGATGGCAATGACGTTACGCGCATCATCAGTCGTCCAGCCAAACTGCTTCAAAATCTTCTGCCTCTCATCACGAGTCTGCATCTCAGAAATCTTCCCAGCCTTAATCGCTTCAATAACCTCATCCGGCAGCTTTTCAATCGTCACCCACAACTTGTTATGCTTGTTGGGGCTTTTGCCCATTATTGCCGGTCCTTTGTAGTCATGACTGATGGTTTCGCGATAAATAACGATAGGCTTGCTGATCTTCACCTTCAAACCCGCTTCTTGCATACGGTAAGCCGTGACTTCAAGGTGCAACTCGCCCATACCGCTCAAGAGATATTCACCGCTTTCTTTGTTTATTATAAAATGCAGGTTCGGGTCTTCCAAAGTCAACTTATGAATAACCTTATCGAAAAGCGGTAAATCCTTAACATCCGCAGGCTCAACAGCAACGGTAACCACAGGGTCAGAAACATACTTTAAACCCTCAAAAGGCTGAGTAGCAACGCCTTCTTCCGCAAGAGTTTCACCTACATGAAGTGAGGGCAAACCGGAAAGCGCAGCAATGTTCCCAGCAGGAATCTTGTCAACAATGACTCTATCAGCAGCCATGCTCATGTAAACCTGCTGAATAGCGCCCTTCTGGTGACTGGTCACTAGGCTTACGGTTTTTCCCTTTTCAACCGAACCGCTGAAAATACGCCCAATCGCAACAACTCCGCTGTGCGGGTCAACCTCAATCGTAGTAATACACATAAGCAACGGACCATTCGGGTCAACTTTCGCCATGCCTCTACCCACTGAACTGGCTGGGTCTCCAGGCCAAATTTGACTTTGCCTAAAAGGCTGTGCCTCTAACGGGTTGGACAAGTGCTCACAGAACATATCCAATATCGGCTCATACAAAGGCGCCTTTTTGCTTAATGCCTCGACTTTTCTCGCAACCTCATCCGGGTCTCCGGAATATGCATCAATAATTTCCTGAAACGTCACGCCCTTAGCCTTCATGTGAGGCAGGTTCAGTCCCCACTTGTGAAGCGCCGAACCAAAAGCGACACGTCCATCCTCAACCTTAACCTGCCAATCCTTTTTATGCTCCGCTGGCGCATACTTCTCAATGAGGCCATTAATTCTGACAATAATCTTTGCGAATTTGCGTTGAATCTCATCCGGAGTTAACTTAATCTCCTTGATAAGCCTGTCAACCTTGTTAATGAAAAGGATCGGTCTGACACGCTCTCGAAGTGCTTGCATCAAAACAGTCTCAGTCTGAGTCATAGGTCCCTCAACCGCATCTACAACCACCAACGCACCATCCACAGCGCGTAAGCTTCGTGTAACTGCTCCACTGAAGTCTATGTGACCGGGCGTGTCAATGAGGTTGATGAGGTATTCCTTTCCCTTAAAGGTGTGAACCATGCTTATGTTTGAGGCAAAAACAGTCATCTGCCTCTTCTGTTCAAGCTCCCAAGAATCAAGAAAAAGCTTTTGACCTGCTGTTTGTTCGCTTATGATGCCGGCGGCAGCCAAAAGGCTGTCTGAAAGCGTGGTTTTTCCATGGTCTACGTGGGCTATGATGCTTGTGTTTCTTACTATTTCGGGGTTATTCATGAGTTTGCCAATTTCTTCAGCTTGCTTGTAACGTCCCATAAACCTAAACCTTCCTTACGCTAGCTAAACGCTCATTGGTGAAAATTTTTTTTGAGGTTTTTTGAGGCATTCTAGATTCACTTATGAAGATGAGCTACATGGAAGTGAAAAATGTCACCTATTAACTTTTTGTCGCAACAATCAACGCTCAACTGCATTCCATAAGCGCAATCAACTTGTCCGTCATTTCCTTATCTATGTAAAATCCTCCTCTAGCTAATCTGTTGACGCCTAGAAGCAAGAGAGCATTATTAAGCGATATCGGTTTAGCAGCTTCCTGCAAGTTCCTGAACCTTATAAAAGAGATTCGTTGCTTGCCCTTAACAAATTCGAAATATTGTTCTGGAGAAGCTAAAACGGATTCGTTGCCATGCTCCTTCCATAAGTCTTCAGCGTCTCCAACCTTTCGTTCGATGAATTCCGCATACCCAGCAATCTCAGCCACTGGTTTTGTCACGTAGAAGAAGATTAGGGAAGCGCCCTTAGGAGGCGCATATCCGCCTTGTACGTAGGATTGTATTTGTTTTCCTTTCTGATGAAGACGGCGGAACTCCCGCCACCATTTATCCTTAATCATTATGACGAAGGCGTATCTTTCACTCATTCGCAGAGCCATATCAAGTATGGTGATATGTCTCGTCATTTAAAATTTGTCAAAACCAAAGTTTTTATGAGCAGAATTCCTATCTAGGTTTGATGTCTGGCAAAGGATTTTTTGTGAGACGTTATGAGGAATTAGGCTGGAAATGTGAGGATGTTGAGCCTAAATCAGCAATAAGAATAAACAGTATCAATGTTGGAAAGGCAGATATTATAAGAAGACTGCAGCTATTAGGAATAGAGCTTGAAAAGATTCCTTTTCTCGAAGAAGGCTATTGGATTCACAGATCAGAGTTTTCAGTCGGAGCAACAGCCGAATACCTTTTAGGTTTGTATTCAATTCAGGAGGCAGCTGCTCAAATCCCAGCAACCTTATTCACAGAACTAAAAGATAAGATAGTGCTGGACGCTTGTGCCGCTCCGGGAGGAAAAACTGTTCAATTAGCCGATTTAATGCAGAACACTGGCGCAATAATCGCTTTAGACGTTAAAAGGCAAAGGTTAAGTGCTTTGGCGAATCAGCTGGAGAGGTGTCGCGTAAAAAATACAATTGCTTGCCTCCTAGATGCAAGAAATGCCTTGCAACTGAAAATAAAATTTGACCGCATACTTCTAGATGTTCCGTGTTCGGGCAATTTTGCAACAGACAGAGACTGGTTTAACAGAAGAACCCTTGAGGATGTGGAGAGAAACGCAGCGCTTCAAAAACAAATATTGACGGAAGCAGCAAGAGTCCTTAAGGATGACGGAGAAATAGTTTATTCCACATGCTCTCTAGAGCCGGAAGAAAATGAATTGAATATTGATTGGACGATAGAAAACCTAAACCTCAAGATTGAAAGAATCAGCTGCCACGGCGAAAAGGCTCCAACAAGCATCTTTGGAAAACAGCTTGACAGCTCAATAGAAAACTGCATGAGAATATGGCCAGGAAAGACACAGGGATTTTTTGTCTGTAAACTCAAAAAGAGCGAGACTGCATGATGAAACGAACTAAGGATTTCGAAAATCGAGTTGGTACAGAAATCTGCCTAGATGAGAGTTTGATAGTTGAAAAGCAGAATAGGTATTTCCTATTGGACAAAAAACTGAAGGAACTAATTTGGAACAATTTCTTTTATGGTGGAATCTATCTTGGAAAAACCAAAAATGGAAAATTCTTTCCAAGTTTTATGTTACTATCAATGATTGCAACAAAGAAAAAGGCAAATAAGATAACTGTTGACGAGAAGACGGCGTGGCTTTTCATCTGTGGAAGAGACGTATTCAGAAAAGGAGTTACAAAAGTGATGGGTTCAATGAAGAAAGGCGATTATACGCTCGTCTTAAACGAGCATGGCGAATGCTTGGGTTTCGGCAAAATACTACGCACACTGGACAAAGAAAAGGGCGAAGTTGCTGTAAAAAACATTTCAGACATCGGAGACTTCTTAAGAAGAGAGAAACTGCAAGACCATGGTGAACGTTAACCCTTTATAGTTTCCATTAGTTTTTCAACTTTCACTGTGTTTTGTTCTCTTTTCGCTAGATTGCGAAGCACAACAGCTTTCTCCTTCAACTCCCTTTCGCCAACTATTACTGCATAATCCATGTTCTTTCTGTCTGCGTCTTCTAGAGCCTTGGTCACTTTTCTTCCCATAACCTCGACCTCTGCCGGTATATCTGCTTCTCTAAGCATGTGCGAAATTTTCAAAGCTTCGCCCTTCAACTTCTCGTCAATACTAATTACCATAACCCTCTTTTCCTTTTCTTCTTTCAAAGGAACCTTCTGCTTTTGCATCGCAAGCATTATCCTGTCTATTCCATGGGCGATACCTACGGCTGGTGTGGGTTCTCCTCCAAATAGTTCAATAAGTCTATCATATCTTCCGCCACCGCCAAGAGCTATGTTCAACTCTGGAGCGTTCGGTTCAAAAATCATTCCAGTGTAATACTCAAGTCCTCTCGCAAAACCAGCATCCACGGTTATGTCAATTTGGCATCTGCTTTCCGAGACAAGCCTTAGAATTTCATAGAGATTTTTCGCAGCTTCAGTAGCCTTCTCGTAACCCTTAACATACTCTCTCATCTTTTCTACAATCTCGAAGACTTTGCCACCTTTCAGTTCTACCAACTTTCGAAGAGTTGCCACGCACTTTTCAGACGCGCCAGAATCTTCAACAAGCTTAAACGCTGCCTCGTACTGCTTTCCATCCATTAATTGCAGAAGCGTGTTCTGCGTTTTCTCAGCCAAATTCTCTTGGCTCATTATCCCCCTCAAAACCCCGACATGCCCAACCTTAAACACATAATTCCTCAACCCCACTGCTTTCATCAAACTATTCGTCAGCATTATTATCTCAGCATCAGCTTCAGGCTTGCTGGAACCCATCAACTCAAAATTTGACTGCCAAAACTCTCTATACCGCCCTTGCTGTGGCTCATCATATCGATAAAGGCTTCCAACACAAAAAAGCCTGAAAGGCTTAGGCTCATTTTTTAAAGTGGTTGCGGCAAGCCTAGCCACAGAAGCCGTAAATTCAGGACGCAAAGCAACCATGCGTCCGCCCAAATCTTTGAAGGTATACATTCTCAAACGGATTTCTTCGCCGGCTTTTGCTGCTAAAAGCTCGCAAGATTCGACGACAGGCGTCATAATCTCCTTGTATCCGTAAAGCTCAGCTATTTCTCGGGTTTTACTTTCAATGTACCTCATCATCTCTGCTTCTTCTGGCAGAAAATCCCTCATTCCCCGAACAGTTTTGAAAGCCGACATCCACCTATTCTCCATCATTTTAGGGTTAATTGCGAAACCGAATAGTAAACCGTTTCTCCTCTACGGTTCATCACAGCCAAAATCAACTCCTTCTTAAGACTTTGACACTGCACCATAACGCGAGTCAGATCCTCAAGCGAAACCGGCTTGCCCTCCTGAATGCTCAAAATCAGATACTTAGCAGTATCCTTACCATACTCGCCCCTTTCATAGACCCGAAAGTCAACGCCCAAGCCGAAACCTTCCCGGACGACGTATCCACGGCTTCTCAGATCTCGATAAGTCAAATACTTAGCCCAAGCGTTCTCATCAACGCTCTCATAGCGTTGCAGAAGCCTCTGGAAATCAGCTTTCCCGCCTTTTTCATCTTCAACTTCCAGCATTCCTTTGTCCAAAAGATAAAGAGCCTCATAAAAAGTAAGTAAAAGCTCACCATTCTCGGCTACGCCATACCCTCTCGTAGAAATCTCATCAGCACTTTGTGTCTTGGAGATTCTGACGCCGTTCTCAATCAGCAAGCCCTTGACCTTAAGCTCTGAAGCGCTGGACGCCTTTTCTTTACTCTTACTCATCCAAACCCTCAACCAGCACAAGCTAGGCTTTAAACTTATCAAAATCCTCCTTATATAAAATGCCGCCTTCGCAAATAATAGCAGTTACATACTTGAGCGGTGTGATGTCGAAAGCTGGATTAAGAACATCCACGCCCTCAGCAACAATGCGCTGCAAACTTATGTGCGTGACTTCTTCAGGCTTTCTTTCTTCAATAACGACATCTGCCGAAGTGTGCGTCAGGTCGAAGGTGGATTTTGGTGCTGCCACGTAAAAAGGTATATTGTGCCCTTTGGCTAAGATGGCTATGGTGAAAGTTCCAATCTTGTTAATGACCGCGTCTTTTACTATTCTATCAGCTCCAACTACAACTTTGTCAACCAGCCGCTTATACATAACATAGCCAACCATGTTATCAGTAATCAAAGTAACTGGCACTCCCTCCCGTTTAAGCTCGTAAGTTGTCAACCTCGCCCCTTGCAGTTTTGGACGAGTCTCAGTGGCAATGACCCTAATCTTTTTCCCTCGCTCCCAAGCAGCCCTCACTACACCTAAAGCAGTGCCATACTCAACAGTAGCTAGGGCGCCGGCATTGCAATGCGTCAAAACAACATCACCATCACGGATAAGTTCAGCACCATACTTACCAATCAAATGGTTCGCCGCCGCATCTTCATCAGCAATTCTCTGTGCTTCTCCAACAACAAGAGCAGCCAAAGCCTCAGCGCTTCCAGAAAAAGCCTTCGCCTTAGCCAAGATTCTGTCTATCGCCCAAAAGAGATTAACAGCCGTTGGGCGTGTTGCCCTCAAAACTTCTGCTGCCTCATCCAACTCATTAATAAGCTTATCTAAATTGTTTGTCTTTGAATGATAAGCTGTTAAAGCCAAAGCAAAGGCTGCAGCTACTCCTAGAAGCGGCGCGCCTCGAATTTTCATCGTCTTCATTGCCTCAGCCATCTCTCTGCAGCTCCTCATTTCAAGAACCACTGTCTCTTGCGGAAGCTTCGCTTGATCTATTGTTACAACCGCTCCATTTTGCCACTCTATTGTTCGTGTTTGCATTAAGTGGACCTCAGTAAACCGTTTATGCAGCTGAAAGTATAAAATTTGTTAGAAAGTGAAAAATGTCATGAAACCGGAAAGCCTAAAAATTCTTTTGGAGAATTTTGGGTGGAAATATTCTGAGATTTTAGGCATAAATCTTTCAGACGGGAAAGACGAGGAGATTTTCAAATGGTTTCTTGCAGCAATACTATTTGGCGCACCAATAACAGAAAAAGCTGTTATTAAAACCTACAAGTGCTTCGAGAAATGCGATGTTTTAACATCTAAAAAGATACTTCAAATAGGATGGGATGGACTGGTCGAAATTTTAGATGAAGGCAGCTACACACGCTACGATTTCAAAACTGCAGACAAGCTTCTAGAAGTTACGAAAAACCTCATGGAAAAACATGATGGAAGTTTAACACTTCTCTACGATAAGGCCTCTGATAAGCAGGACTTAGAAAAACAATTAAAGCATTTAGGAAAGGGCATAGGCAATGTAACAGTAAGCATTTTCCTAAGAGAACTGCGCAATGTTTGGGACAGAGCTGACCCAGACCCTACAGATTTGGTCAAACTTGCCGCTGAAAATCTTGGAATAGTCAGAAAACACTCGACTGAGAGCGCTCTTAAACAGTTAAAGGATTTCTGGTCCAAAAACCGAATCGCTGGAAAATCCTTTGTTAACTTCGAGACAGCATTGCTTAGACTTGGCAAAGATTTTTGCAGAAAGGGAAAATGCGCTGAGTGTTTGGCTAAAGGCGAGTGCCTAATTCGTAAGGCGCCTTAACGTATGTTATAACTTCTATGGAGCATTCACCAGAGAGCTTCAGCCTCTTCTTCCATTCCTCTCCAACGGATATGAGCGAAAAGACCCCTGAAATTTCAGCCTTCGCTTTTCGAACCAAATTGACCAATGCGGCTTGTGTTTCTCCAGTTTTAATCATGTCATCTACAATTAATACGCTGTCCCGCTTCTTGATGGCGTCCTTTGGAACGTAAAGTGTCATAGTCACTCCAGAATCCTTGCCTAAGATGTACGTTTCTTCCAGAAACGCTTTTACTCCAACTTCTTTGCTTCTCTTTGCCAATATGAGATTGACTCCGAGTGCGTTTGCAACCATGGTTGCTAAAGGAATCCCGTCAACAGCCGCTGTCAAAACCTTTGTTACGCGTTTTCCGGCGAAATTTGCGAGAGCATGATTAGCTGCTTGCTGGAGAATGTTAAAATCGCCTATAATATCAGTATTATCAAAATATCCATCTTCATCAAACTTTATTCTACTACGAAGCTCGGTCTCCAAACCAACAAGCTTGGTCAAAACTTTCCAAAGCTGTTTCGCCCTAGCAGTATTAGGCAAAACATGCCCCTTCGCATATCTACTTAAAACCGTTACAGGTAAACCAGTCCTAGAAGCAAGTTCACGATAGGTTATGTTTCTCTTATACTTCGCTGTTCTAAGCAGTTCGATTGTCATCAACCGAAGTTTTAACTCGTCCGCATGGGTGCTCATAACAATCCCTTATACACTGACAAGTCAAACATTAAAGCGTTTACCATTTATTATTGCCTTACTAATTTAAAATTTCCGTTCGCAGCTCGAACAAGAGTAGCGGGTCCGAGTAGACCTAAATCCCCGTTTAAATTTCCATGTTTATTCTTTCCAGTCTGTTGGCTAGCCCGGTGAAGTACACGCTTAAGTCTCTCTAATTGGCGGTTTAAACCTTCTCTAACGGTGATTTTTTACTAAAAACGAGTTTCAACCATTTTAGGCTAGGAATATTAAACTACATTTTTCCCTTGTTTTTTATTGTTTCTACCAACAGTGCTCCTAAGACTTTTGCGTTTCTCATAGCTTCTGCATCTTTGAGAACATCTCCTTTTTCGTTGCCTCTACCGTTGACACCAACGAAAGGCCATAGTTTCGTATGAACTGGTTGCATATGATAAGCTAGAACGTATTGTTCGAGGCTGTGGAGCACGGGTAGGTTGTTTTGTCTTCCCTCAACAGAAACAGCTAATAATCCACATGGTTTGCCTTGCAGAGGGAAAAGGAAGTTAGAATTTACATTTGCAGGCAGTGTGTTAACATTTATCAACCTTTCTAAAAGAGCTTGCATTTTTGATGGACTGGCGCCAAAAGGGCCATATCTTGGAGATGCAAGTAATATTCCATCTGCGCGTTTCATTTTCTCAAATACAGTTTCAAAATCATCTTCCGTAACGCATTTGAACGGCTCTTTTGCGCAGCTCTCACAAGCTCGACAAGGTTCTATTCTTAAATCAGCTAACTGAACTATCTCCGTTTCGACAAATGGGTCTCTTTCTTTTGCACCATCGAGGGCTTTCTGCACCAAATAAAATGAGTTTCCGTTTTTTCTTGGAGAACCGACAATCCCCAATAATTCCATTACAAACCCTCAATTAAGATTAATGATTTTATATTTTATTTGCTTTTGGCGGGTCCGCTGGGATTTGAACCCAGGACTTTCAGCTTTCTTCAGCACTTCGGTTTAGAAGGCTGACGCGCTCTATGGCTGATACGCATCCATGCTGCGCCACGGACCCCTTTTTAAGATTTTGATGTGAAATGTTGAATATAGTTTTATCTATCAATTAGATTCAATTCCTAAAAAATAAATCAGCTCCACTACCTTATAGAACATTTTTACCTAAACTTTTTAAATACCTACCTAATCTTGAATCATTTGGGGGGTGAAGGTGTCGGAGGTTCAAAGGGACGGAATTCCTATTCCTGTGGTGAATTACGTATACCTCATCAGAAGTCGTAGATCCCCATATTACGACATTGTTGAGTTTCTTTTGAGAGATATGGAGTTTCATTACAGTAGAGTGGGACGACCCTCCGAGACTGTTTACACGATTAACCCTCGAATATTGCAGGAAGAAATAGAAAAGAGAGTCAAAAACGAGAAGTTGACCACCGTTAATGTTTGCCGAACGATTCTGGCTCTTTTGTATGGAAGCAAACTTTCTGAAGATAGAGATTTCTATGTTACAACAACCAGTAGCGGGAGAAGAAACTACCACATCAAAGTCAACAATCGCACATTACATTCAATGTACAAATTATTGTAACCTGGCTTATTCGATGTATATTGCTGGTCGATGGGGCATAGATATTACGGCTCTTTGCTTAGGGTCATAACGTTCTTTATCTTCCTCGTTATAGACGATGATTTGGGCTTTGAGCCTCTCCGATAGAAAATCCTTTGCATCTTCAACTACCTCTTTTTCGTTGAATGCCTTAATTGTCAACATTGTTTCTCTTCTTTTTTCTGGCATTCCGCTCACTTCTTTCAAGATTTTTGGGGTGAATTTTGCAATTTCCTTTAGTTTTTGCTTTAAGTTCTTTTCTGCACTTAGTTCTTTCATAAGCTCGTTTAGCTTTACTTCGCCAGATTTTGACTTCTCCAAGGTTTTCTGGTAGACCTTCCATTTCCATGAGCTGGCTGTGTAATAAAAGATTCTTTTGGGCGTGATTTTTGTCGCTTTTAAGACGTTTAACGTGTCTTCGATTACGTCTTTTATTAGGTTTTCTTGTTCTTCGGCACGTGCGTCGATGCGTTTTTTGCATGGCTGTGGCCACGGGGTAGCTGAGATGAAGCCTTCTTCTTTCATTTCGTTCCAGAGTTCTTCGCATAAGTGTGGTGCGAAAGGTGCAAGCAATTTCAACCATGATTTTAAGGCTTCTTTCAGAATTTTTGCTTCCATTTTTCCTTTTCTCCGCGCGTACCATCGAAAGTCGTTCCAGATTTCGAATAGGGCTATTTCTAGGGCTGTTCTTGTTTTCATTTCTTCCAGATTCTCTGTCACTTCAGATATGTGATGTTGCAAGACGCTCATGAGCCATTTTTCTGAGTGTCCATTCTCTTCGCTTTTGGCGTTTTCGATTATATTTTTTGCGAAGTTGTAGAATGATTCAAGCTTGTTTTGCATGTCTTTGACGTTTTGACTTCTCCAGTCAGGGTC
>Ga0315314_1001329_pt1 | contig 22698 bp, 25 predicted proteins | sample TDP9_MG_FD_203631 | JGI IMG/M metagenome (GOLD analysis project Ga0315314, IMG submission 203631) | Freshwater sediment microbial communities from Lake Towuti, South Sulawesi, Indonesia - TDP9 | ecosystem: Environmental > Aquatic > Freshwater > Lake > Sediment | place: Indonesia: South Sulawesi... | reverse complement strand
TGGAAAAAATGAACATAAAAGTAGAAAACTTGTGGAAGACTTTTGAAACAATAAATGAATTAATAAGATTTGCAGATACAAAGGCTACTGCAATCTTGGCAGTCAATGGCGTTATCGCGGGGTTCTATTTTTCAAATATTAGCGCGGTCCGAACTTTTTTAGCGCAAGAACCAATAGCGTTTACGCCTTTAGTAGTAGCAATGGCAAGTATCGCAATTTCAGCTGGGTTATCTACGTATTGCATAATACCAAGACTCAAAATGAACAAAAGCAATTGCGTAATTTTTTTCCACGATATTGCGAAAAACTACCCGACTGCTAGTGATTATGAGAAGGCTATAAAAGATGAAATGAATGACGAGAAAATTGAGAAACATCTCGCTGACCAAATATGGGCAAATTCGAAAATTGCACTCAAAAAGTACAATGCAGTGAATTGTTCTGTCGTCTTCTTTGTATTGACTGTGGTTGCGAGTATAGCATTTATATTCATGGCTTTTTAGAAGTGATAATGAATGGAAAGTAATCACATAGCCTATGAGTTTTTAGAAAGTGTTAAGAGAATTGATGAAATAATCTCGGCTAGTGATACTTCATTTGGAGAGCTGGATAGTATTCCGACACGTGACAAATTGACTTTTATTAACGGGTTCTACGTAAATTGCTCTGCTCTTTTTGTTGATATTCGAAAATCTTCAGAACTCCCAAACAAACATAAACGTCCTCAACTGGCAAAACTCTATCGTACATACATCTCTGAAGTCGTTGCAGTCATGAATGGAGACGCTAATTGTGCTGAAATAAATGTTGTAGGTGATTGTGTATCAGGAATTTTTAATACTCCATACAAAAAGGACGTAGATTCAACGTTTAATACTGCGGCTCAAATATCATCACTAATAGACATAATGAGCTACAAATTTAAGAAGAATGGGATTACTGAAATAACTGTTGGCATTGGCCTGGCTTGGGGCAGAGCTTTGATGGTTTAAAGCAGGCTATAAAGGAAGCGGCATTAATGAGGTGATTTGGATGGGCGATGTTGTGAACGAAGCATCCAAACTTGCCAGGTATGGCAACAAGGAATACTACGATAGGGAAACAATGGTATCAAAGACTTTCTATCAAAACCTAAATGAAACAAATCAGAAACTACTTGAATTTAATCCCTCCAGAGATTGTTACCACGGCTATGTTGTCAGTACTTATATGAATAACTGGTATCAACAAAATTGCCCAAGAGAATAGCAGATTCAATAATTTGTGGTTTTTTTGGTCATAAGCTATGCATGAGAACATCGTTTGGCAATTGAGGGCCATATTCGTCTTTAATCTTCATTATTCTGTCAAACAGCACTATTTCTCTCTGAGTTAAACAATGCATGCAAGGACTATTTGGTCCATGGATGAGAACACAACAGTTCGAATACGAAAGACTTAGTTAGGCTCTTTCGCTTTCTGATATAGGAGGAGTAAAAATGGCCAGAAAATCGACGGGAAGAACAAAGTGGGAAGAAATGAGGAATAATCTAAAGCTCTTGGCCGTAGTCATCAGCACTTTGCTAGGCTTCTTTTTTCTCGTCCTGTCGGTTCTGAAACAGTTTTGATTTCATCAAGTTTTTGTTGAAGGAACGGAATGGTATCATCTCCTTTATACTCTGATTTTTTGAGCACATCCTCAATGTCTTGTAAACACTCTTTGTAGGCTGGTTCGTTCGCTGAAGAAGAATGCGCTTTCAGGGTTCAGGTATCTCCGGAAGGCGTGTAGTTGGCAGATCGATCCTGCGATGACCCCAAAGTTTGTCAGGAAATATTTCTTTTGGGTGGTCGTAAAAGTACAACTCCCTTCAAGGCTAAGCCGATTGAGAACTCCAGTTCGTTCACTGTGTCCAAGGAGTTCTTAAGATTGGTCTAGACCAATCTTATGGTTTACTTTGGTGTTATCCCTTTTACGGTGTTTGGCGTTGAAATTCGACCTTAAGTTTAGGTGCCTTAAATTTCGGGTGAAAACCTTAGTTTTGGACTTGTTTCTTGTTTAAGGAGTGTGAAAGCGCAACAAGGCGAAACTTTCGTTGAGATGGTTGTGTGAGCCAAATGTGTGGTTTAAAGTCTGCTACCTAAACAACCAGAGTTTTAAGGTGAACAGCCTTAATCTCCTCTGTTCTTTGGTTAGGTTCTAACCATAGATAACCATTAAGACAGAAAAAGGGGGGTTAAAGGTCGGGTATAGTTTCGCTCAAGTCTTCCCTTCCTGTAAACTGATATTCTTCTGGAGTCGTCGGACAATTCCACAAGTGAGCCTCACATTCATACCAAACTCTATTAGATGGTGCGGTGTTTGGTAGATACCTTAAAACTAATTTTTCTTATCTTTCGTCTTGTCTATCCCTTATGACCAAGGGGGAGTTCTGCGTGTTTAGTATTCTTCAGCTAACATGAAGGTTATGACGAAGCGACCTGTTCCTGCTTTCTTCAGGTCTTCGACGGTTTCGGGGTCATATAGTTCAGTCCATTTGGCAGGGTCGCCGAAGTCGTCGAGTTTGGCATAGACCTTTTTCGGTAAGCCTTCAATGTAGGTCATTAGGCTACGTCCTTCGTCTTCGTAATGGGTCTCGCAGGGGGTCGGCTTGAATACTATAAAGTCGGTTTGGGTGTTGATGTGCTTTAAGCCAAACTCCATGACTGTTGCTTGTAGGGTCTCAGATAGTTCAGAGATGAAGCCTCTGGTTCTCATTATCGTAAACATGTGAGAAAACGTCAATATTTTCAATCCTCACTATAGAAGTGCTATAGGTTTTGCGAGTTCCCAAAGAAGCCTGATAGGGATTGCTGTTTTGGTTGGGGTTTTCCTTTTATCGCTGATTCGTGTATCCAGAGGGTTTCGCCTGTTTCTTCTTGGATGATGTAGATTTTGCCGTCTAAGTTGTGGTCTTTTCCTTCTTTGATTTCGATGATTTTTCCTTGTGTTCCTCTGTCAGTTTCTATTGTGTCGCCTATTTGGTGTTGTGGGATTGGTTCTTTTGAATACATTTTGCGGAAGGAAACTTGGATAGGGATTGCATCAGGTTGTTCCTCTTCATTTCCAGAGTCTTCTATGTTCTCTTCTTTTTCTTCTTCAGCGTTAGGTTGTCGAATTTCATGTTTGTGGTTTGGTCGGCAAGTATCACAGATAATCAATGCGCAGGTTTCGCATTGTTCAAGTTGTTCGATGTGTCTGGTTTGTTGACAGATGTCGCAGTCTCCGATAACGCTTTCTTCCGCTTCTTCTTGCTCTTCGGGTGGCATACGTGGGAAGGCTGTTCCCTCGTTTAGGAATTGGTAGGCTTCGGCGCCTAAGCCGAGTTTAAGGCATAATACGAGGTATGGTTTGATGTAGTAGGGTGAACCGTATTTTCCAAACCATTCTGGATGTTCAAGTTTGCTCCAGCAATCGTCTTGAAGTTGTTGATTTATACCTTCGATGGCGTTGTCGCCACCACAGGAATGAGTTATTTTCTTAATCTGTTCCTCAGACATTTTAGTTAGGATGAGTTTTGTGAGGTAGTCAACGCAGGTGTTGTTGCGTTGCCAATATGCGTCTGCGCCTTCACCCTTCACTCTGATAACTCTTGTTGATTCTTTCGGCTTATGGTCTTCAAGCGGTATGGTCTGAGGCTTCTGCTCTTGACTCTCCTGCCATTCCTTAATTGTTGTTCTATGGAAGGAAACCCACTTACCACTTAAAAACTGAATAGGTTGAAACTCGATGCAGGGAAAGGTTTTGGCTTGTAACTCTACGGCTTCTTCAAGTGTGTCAGCTTGTAGATTTGAGTTGACTCCCCATTTTTCAGCGTAGAGCCTCTGTAAAACTTGCTCGAAACTGTCGTTAGCGGTTAGAATGATGGCGGGTCTAACTATGCGTGGGACTTCAACCTGACTCATAGGTGTCGCCTCTCTGACCATTAGTGTGTCGGTTTTGCTAATGTCTGGCTGAGACTTTTCCTCTTTAGGCAGTTTGTTCTTAGGTATCTGTGAGACTCCAACATCTTGAGAATTGGCTTCTTTGTCAGGTCTAAATCGTATGAGTCGTGGTTCTCGGAGGCTTATGAATTGTGTGTAGCCTCTGAACCTGTATTCACCATCGAACTTGAGAATCTCTCGGCGTTTCGGAAATGTGTCGCTGTATTGAACCGTGCAGACAGCTACGGGTTTGATATACACGGTTTCGTCGTCTTCGCTGACTTTGAACTCCATAAGTTTCCAGAGGACCGTTCGCAAGTCGGCTGTTATGCCTGATGCACAGTCGGATAACTCTAAGAATGTACCGTCAGGTCGCATGAGGGCTAACTTGATGCTGGTGATTTGTCCTCTCTGGAAGAGGTCTAAGGCTTTTCCATAACTCGTTTTCTTGTTTAAGCCTATTACCACAGCGTCAACTTCTAAGGTTGGTTTCAGTTTGTATGTGTGGTCTCGGTTGCGTATGACAAGTCCCTCGTAGCCTTTTCCAAGCACGTATTCGTTCCAGAAGTCCTTTACGTCTTGTAGGGTTCGAGGAAGAAGGTAAGGCACGACGGCGACATGTGTGCATCCTTTAATCCAAGTTTCTACTTCTTGCATTTTCCAACCGAAGGGTTGAGTTATAGGTTTGTCGTCTATAGAAAGTAAATCCCATATTGCTATGTGGATTTTAGTGAGGTCTTGATGTTCTCCTTTTATAAGGCTGATAAATTGTGGCAGTTTGAGAGGTTTATTGTCCATAGCACATATTTCACAGAGAAATTCAACATGGTTAAATTGAGTCTGCTTCATTTTCTCCACAATTTGGTTCAGAGCAGGGTAGTCTGACCTGTGGTGTCCCCATTTATTTAGAGTGTAACTTTCTCCGTTGCGGTCATAAGCGAGAAGGGTAAATTCGCCGTCGAGTTTGGCTGTTACAACTGTTTCGTTGGGTGTAACGTCAAGATGGTCCAGACTTTCCAGAGTTGCCATTTTAGGCTTTAACTCATCTATCTTCCTATCTTGAGAAAAAGACTCTTTCATCGAGTTTCCCTTCTCAGGAAAAAGGGGGAGGTTTTGCGTGAATGGAGATGTGGGTTATGCTTTGGCTTTGCTGATTATGGCTTCGAGTTCTAAGACTTTAGGCGTTGCTAATGGTTCAAGTTTGAGTCCTTTGGCTCGGTAGTCGGTTGTGTAAAGTAGGTCTTGTTTGGCGTTGGGTAGCATTTTGACGAATTGTTCTGCTTCGGCGATGTCTTTTTCGTTTACGCCTGTTAAGTCCACTCGCATAGTTTCCTTGATTTTGGCTATGTTGAGTGGAATCAGCTCTTTAAGGATTATTCGGTTGCTGATGCTTGTTGTTAGGATGGCTACTCGTTCCTCGTAGGTGTCAAAGTAGTGGATGAGGATTACTTTTCCCAAGTTTCTGGTGGCTATTAGAAGTTTGCGTAGGTTTATGGCTGAGGTTTGTTCTGTTACGACTACTCCGTATTCGTTCAGGGTTGCGTCTGCTATCTCAGAAAAGTCTTTCAAGTCCATTATATAGGCATCGGCGATTACGTCTTTTCTGTCTTCCGTGTATTTGGTTTGGACTATTGGTTCTCCTGTTTGCTTGTTGACTCGGAGTAGCTGACTCCAATGGCTGTAGTGAGACGGGTCTTGCCAGCCATCTTCGACGCACTTATAGTTGATTGTGCCCTTCTCATCTACGACGACAGCCTCCATAGGTTTACCGCATTTGGGACAGCAGTTACAGTCGTATCCACCGTTCCATTGGGGTTTAGCTTTGCATCGTGGACAGAGCAAGTCGGTTTCAGGTGTTTGGATGTCGGCGAACTTCTGTATCTTCACAGAAGCGATTGGCATTTCCATTCCACTTAGCCTCACAGCTATCTTTATGGTTCTCGGTCTCAAAACTATCCCTCAGTAGAAAGAGTCTAGGTTTTGCGAGATTGCATGCATGCACGCGCATCTTTGGATTCCTAAGAATCAAGCCTTTGAAGGACAATCTCAACAAGAGGGATCAATTCATCAGGTATCTGAATGTCTACTCCTCTATTTGATTTAATATATCGAATTGGTTCATGCATACGTGGAAATATTCTCAAATTGTCCAAAATCGATCTATACCCTTTCCTAAGACCATATTTCTTTGCAAGTGCGTACACAATGTAATAGTTATTCCATTTCTTATCAAGATTTACATTCGCTTCCCAGATGGCACGTAAAACAGCTACTCCATCCTTGCCAAATTCTTCGAAGAACTCATTCAGCCTTGCTTCAATCTTTTCCCATACGCTTTCCAGTTTCAGGCTCTTTGTCTTGTGGTCAAAACTATGATATTTACCTCTGAAATCACTCCGTGCCAATTTTTCTTTGTACTTCTCAACGTAGGAAGGTAAACGGTCATCAGTGAGAAGCCTTACTGCTCTATCTATAACCTCTTCTGAATCAAAGGGTTTGTAATCAGCTGTATAGCCTTTCTCATCGAAGGTTAGACAATACTGATCTCCCAATTCCCTACAAATTTTAAAGAGCACTAAAGTGTGTTCATAGCCAGCAAGAGGAGTTGGAAACAGTCGCTTAATCAGTAGTTTCCTTTCATGCTCTTTAATAACTTCTCGGGTCATATCACATCATCCATTATTTTTCTGCTTCTTTCTGCTCTTCCAATTAGGCTTTGTTCGTTTTAAGGTCTCCTCAAGCTTCTTTATATGTTCAAGAGGCGTGTTTTCTCGACCCAGTTGACGTAACTGCTCTGCAAACCTCTCAAGCTCCTCGTTGTCATAAAAATTTATCAACTCAACTCCAATGTTCTTGAAGAGGGTAGGGTAGTTTTTATTCGTTTCACCTTTCATGCGGTGTCTGTTGACCACCATGAAAAACTTTGGAATGCCCAACTCCGAGTTGAGTTTGAGGTCGTTGAGTTCCATGTAGTCTCTGCTCATTGCACTCCAGTATGTCGCCGGATGGGCCCCTTCTTTTACACGTTTGCAGCTGATTATCGCTAGGTAAATGGAGAACTCGTCAGTTAACACAGAGTCAGTAAACACAGACCTTCCAACAACTATTATGTCAGGTGTCCATTGAGCTGATAACCCAGGCAGCGAGGGTTCAAAGAGAACTTTGACATCTGGGTTTTCACCGACAACTTCCTCAACAAACTCTCGAACTTCAGCTTGAAATTTCCTACCTGTCTCAGCGTCACTTTGAGTCATGGCCTTCCCTCCGTTGCATGATTGCAAACATGATTCTCGCCTTTGAGTTTCCAAGCAATATGCTTCTCCAATCAATTGGCTTCACTTCCAATTCATAGGAGTAGCCCTCAGTGACATCAAAAAACCTTTTCTGAATACCGTTATGAAGCACATGAAGCACTTCAATGTGGGCTTTGATAAATCGAACCAAGTAATCTGTTGTAATCATCAGTGGAATGGGTTTTTGTGGATTTTTCTTAAATTCCTTGTAACCAGGATGTAAGTCAATCTCAATTCCGTGGGAGGCGATGGCGTCAGTCTCATATTTCAAATCGAACAATCCTTGACTGTGGACTATCAAGTTTCTTAGTCTTCGTGCATTATCCACGATCCCAAAGGTCATCGGTAGTCTGTCGAGAGTATCTTTCTTTCCAACATCAGATTTCAAGGACTCTTGATATGCCCACTCTATCCGTTGCTTGTAAGAGCGGTGGAGCTTTTGATGAAATCCTTTCTCATTGAGATATTGGATGAACCTGCTCAAGGCAGCCTCGAACACATTTGTGGTAGCTATTAAAGAAATTCTCGTTTGGACCAGTTCAAAAAAAGGACTGGTGAAAAAGTCAATTAATTCTTGCCTGACGTAATGTCTGTCCCAATCAAATGTAATAGGGATTCGGTCCTCAGGAAGATGCGTTGCAATCTTTTCTATATCAGCAGATTTTTGCGCTGCAATAGTGTAAAGGTGGAATCCGAGAACTCCTTGGAATGAATCATCCGCAACCTCGAAAACTTTCTGAATGTCAGGATCGCGTTTCATGTAGACCCACTTCCGTTAACAATCTTTGGACTTATAAAGTAAAAAGCACGCGTTGTATCTCGGTGGTGATTGAATTTTACTGGTTGTTCGAGAACTAATTTCGACAGAGAGACGAGGCTAATTTCTATAGACCAAGTTCTTCAAACGGTCGTTGCGTGCGCGGCGGTTCTATAGTTTGTTTGGTTCGTGCACTTCAGAAAACGCTTCTTTTCTGTGTGCTAGAATATGCGCGCGTATTTCCATTCATTATGTATGTTTATGTAGATCTTCGAGAACTAATTTATAGGTGTGTGTGCATTGTTTTCAACCTTAGATGAAGAGCTTGAAATTGTCTCAACAGCAATAAAAGGCAAAGAGAACCTAGACAATAAGGGACGCATGGAATTATCAAGCAATTTGGAATCTTTCTGGAAACCAAAACTTGGGAATATGATAAATAGTCTCAGGAAAAGCCAAGGAATTAAAGCCATATACTTTGGTGGAGAGACTGCTTCTTATGCTGGGAAACGGAGACATCTGCTTTTTCTGTCCCTAACAGGTTTATACTGCGACAAAGTGCTTGTCAGAGATCCATTTCTTGAGGCGCTAAGATACGACAATTCAGAATATAGATATGAAGCATTAATTGGCGCTTGGCTGGTTCTCAACTATATTAAGGAAGCAAATCTAGACTGGGTAGTGGTAGTTCCTCCTGTAGGGGCATGGAATGGAGAGGTTTGCGATCAAATAATCAACATGTCAGAGCGGGATTCTCGAAATGGGAGAGTTAGAAAATCCGTTTTATATAAACAACCTAAGAATGAATTTTGGGTAGCTCATCGAAATTATCTTCTTGCAGGAGCAGCTTCAGAACTAAAACTTCCATTGAACAAACTTGAAACCCTGTTAGTCAGAGACATAGCATTCGATGTAAACTCTGTACTTCTAGAATCTAGAATACTTGATACCTTACCTATGACTGATCACATTGCATTTTGTAAGGCTCTAGGCACCATCGTCAAACAGAGATTTAAAATCGATACGACTAAGGAAATCGATAGAACCGTTTTAGAAGGCATTATGCATCTGGATTTGCCAATAATAAAAGGTGAGATTCCACTTGAGCAGATTGGTGAATTAAGAATGAGAGAGGGCGAAGCATTTCGGGAATTTAGACAAGCATTACGTGAATGCTTTGATGACTTGAAAGGTATAGAAAGCTCAACACAGTTGCAAAAAAGAGCATCTCAAGTCAAGCGTGATATTATTGATCCTGCCATGAAAAGGCTTGACAGCTTGCACAAGAAACTGCGTGCAAGAGCAACGGTGAGCGGTGTCTCTTTTGGTGTAACTACAGTCCCAGCCTTGATATCAGCAATATGCGGAAATTACAGTGTTCTATTGGCGTCGGTCATTCCTTCCGTAATATCTGGTCTTAATTTTGCTATGGACATGCTTAACCTTAATGACCTCAAAGGGAATCAATTTTATTTTCTCTGGAAGCTTCAGAGATAGATTTTGTAATATACGCGTATTTCTCTCTTGATTGGGCATCTATGCCCCTGAACGAGCTTAGATTACAACTCCAGTTTGTCCTTCAATCTAGCTTGAACCCTACTCACCGTGGAGATATCCGCCGCAGACAATAGGCGAGCCCAAATATGTTGATAGAGCTGAAAATCTCTACGTAACCTCAATCTGTTTCAAATATTGATCTAAAACGATACAAACTTGAGTTTCAATTCAGCGATGCTAACCCCTGATCTCTCTGAGAAAGTAAAAGGCGTTTCATTCACTTTTCTGTCATTAGGTTTATGCTTTTCACATATTCCATAAACGCTTGGTTCAACTCTAGAGTAAGGTATCTCCCGGCTACCACCGTTTTAAAATCTGAGCATTCTTTGCCATCGTTCCCTCTGGAAGCAACTTGTTTTAGGCTGCGCGAGCCTCTCATCAATAGCGCGTGCGCTAAATTTGTTTTACCGTTTATTCGACATTTACGGTTCAGAAAGGCGATGAACACGGTTCACATCGTGACTCTGGTAGAGAAGTATGTTGCGCGTGCTCCACTGGATGCTGGATGAAAGGTTAAAAAATAGGGGGAGTTAGTACAAATGCGCTCTGTGGGGTTTAAGTTCCAGCGGGCCCGCCATCTCCGAGTGGAAATCTTTTTTGAGAAGTCTGATACGACGAAAGAGATGTGAACACCACAGGCCGTGAAGATATCGCCTATAATCCTGTTTTCTCTTCTTTTTGATTAGAGTCCCAGTTCTTCTCCTACGATAAGCAGTGATATGTCGATTGCTCTGGGTTTCCTTTCAATGATAGTGGTTACGTTGCATATTCTGTTTTCTGCGTCGCAATCCACGCATTTGCCAGCCTCTACACACGGCAGCAGCTCCCAACCACGTTCTTCTCTAATTCTTTTGGCGTTTAGGGGTGCCGCTATGTTTTGGGCTCTTTCAAAAGCTTGGTCAAGATCCCCTACTATCTTGTTTGTTCCCACAACGATAATTGCTTTCTTGGGTCCAAAAATCATGCCTGCGACTCTGTTCCCGGTGGCGTCAACGTTCACAATTTTGCCATCCATCGTTATCGCGTTAGAACTCGACAAGAATACATCCGCCAGCAAAGCTTTTCTAGCAACATTTCTCCGCTCTTCCTTGGGAACTGCTTCGTCAAAAGGCCAATAAACTGTGAAATTCCTTCTTTTCAGTTCCTTAAATATTCCGATCTCTTTCAATGTCACGGAGTCTCCTGCCCCAACTACGGCTCCATTTGGGATACGATCTAAAACGCTCTGTAAGGCTTCTCGCCGACTTCTTACAAAAACAGCATCAATTTTGTTCTTTTTAAAGGCTCTTAGTATCTGATCTATAGTGACAGTAGTAAGTTCTTCTACCCCTTTTTCGTTGTCTTGCATGCTACTCACACTATTTATCTTGTTTTCTCCTAATTATTTATGAAACCTCACCTAGGGAAGTGGTGCGAATACCTATAATTGCCACGTTGTGCCACATCATAAGGGACGAAAGGCTTCTTTTGCAGAAAAAGTCTAAAGGCTTGTTTGGTGGAGACAAATGGAACGGAGTTGGCGGCAAATTGAAAGGAAACGAAACTCCAGAAGAATGTGTGAAAAGAGAAATATTTGAAGAGGCGAATTTAAGGGTGCGAAATCTCAGATTCCATGGTGTCCTAAACTTCTACTTCGGAGACAGAAAAGAGCTGGACTGGACCGTCTATATTTTCTCCACGAGAAAATTTGAAGGCGAGCCCAAACCCGGCGAAGAAGGGGTTTTGCAATGGTTCTCCTTCGAAGACATCCCTTATGGGGAAATGTGGCAGGATGATAGGCACTGGCTCCCATTGTTGCTAAAGGGTGAGCGCTTTCAAGGAAACTTCTACTTTGACGAAGAAGGCAACGAACTCTTAGATTTTAGCTTGAAAATGCAGAAGCCCAAATAACTACGCTCCCGAGGAGCTTCGGAACCTCTTAGAGAACTCATTTGGCAAAGTTGAATATTTACAGACGACACGTTACGAGATGATGTGTGTAGTTAGAAAACGCTGAGTCTGTTCTAGACGAAAGTTATTAATTGCACAAAGCTAAAAATATAGTGCCACTACTCAAAGTTTGACGCTTTGTTGTATAAAGGAATGAGAGAATGAGCACACACGCAGAGGATCTGAAACTGCGGTTAATGACCGTTGAGTTGCTGAGAGCTGCGAAGAAGCAGTTCACTTATCGAGAGTTGTCCAGCAAAACTGGATTGCCAGTGACTGTTTTAAGCAGGTACGCGAAGGGTCACGTCTTGCCAAACACTGCAAGAGCGAAACAGCTTGAGAAAATCTTGACCAAACTTGTCGGACTCGAGGTTGAACTTCGCAGAAGAATAAGGTTCAACGAAGAAGGATACTTTGATAATACTTGGATTATTGGCAACTTCAACATACTTAGGCAGGCTGCACAGCACGCTCTCTCCACTTTTGCTGGTAAAAGGGTGACTAAGGTTTTGACCGCTGCAGTGGACGGCATACCCCTCGCAACAATGGTTGCCGACTCCTTAGGCGTGAATTTAGCGATTGCAAAGAGGGGTAAAGAGGTGGGGGTTCCAGCGTTTTTGGAAGAAACGTATGTGCTAAGAGATTCTGGCGTGACTATGACGCTGTACATACCTAAAAACGCCTTAAGAACAAGAGATAGTGTGCTCATAGTGGATGACATGATAAAAACCGGAGAAACCCAAGCCGCATTAGTCAAGTTGGTTCAGAAAGCTAAGGCTGAGGTTTCGGGCATTTTCTCTCTCATCGCCGTTGGGGAAGACTGGCAAAAAAGGCTGGAAGCACCAAAGCGTTGTCCAATCGAAGTTGTCACTAAGATTAGGCCAATGGAGTGACAGAACAAAATCGTCGAAGTGTGCATTGACCACATCTCTTTTTCCTGCAGAAGTCTTTTCCGACGCGAAGCAGTGCCGTCTCAAAGTTTACAAAATCTTTTCTATTAACTTTGTTTTCAATCCAAAATCTCTCCAGTTCTCGTAACGGTTCTTTGGGTCTCCCTTCCCTTAGTATTCCTAGATTTTTTGCTGCTAAAACAACCAAGGGCGTAGGTTCGGGGTTTGCTTTCTTCCAGATTTCCCTGAGTTCCCTCAAGAAAATGCCCACGGTCACATCACCTATACCCTTTCCTAGTTCTTTCAGTCGTTTCTCCAAGTCTAAGGAATCTGCAGCCTGCTCGTGAAGGAGATTGAGATTGCCTTCATACTTGGTGACCAAACTGCCCATAACCTCCAGAAGCTTATCCGCTGTCTTGAAATCATATCTAGTGTAGCTGCCCGCATCCAATATCTCAACCAAACCATCCCATCCGGTATCCAAAATCTTTTGAGGTTCAAGTACTTCCCGTTCCTTAAAGCATTTGTAGGTCCTAATGACCGCACTTTCAGTTATTGGAGCACCGAACAAAACGGACGCAAAAAACCACCTGAAGATCTCTCCTTCGTCTCGCCTGCCTAAGTTTATTCCTAAAATCTCTGAGTATTTTTGTCCAAAGTTGCTGGTTAATAGTTTTGTGAATTCTTTTTCCATATGAAGTACTATGTACCTCGTATGCTTAAAGGATGTGAGTGATTTCAGGTGACAAAAATAAAAGCCAGTGGAGACTAGAAAGGGTGGATGGTGAGGTCCTATGAGGACAATAGAGTGGAAAGACGGCACTGTGGTTACCATAGACCAAACAAAATTACCTAACACCGTAGAGTTCCTGAATATTAGAAACTGGGAAGAGTTGTCTTCAGCCATTGAAGAGATGAAGCTACGAGGAGCCCCCCTTATAGGGGTGGCAGCAGCCTACGGTCTAGCCCTCACAGCCCATCATTCTGAAGCAAGGGAAAAAGAGGAGTTGTTAAGAGAACTTGAAAACGCTGCTGACATGTTGAGGCGAACCAGACCCACAGCTGTGAATCTGTTCTGGGCTGTCAACCGAGTTTTAAAGAAAGCTGGAGAAGTCGAGGGTGATGTAAAGGCTCTAGTTGAAGTTGTGGTTAAAGAAGCGCAAAAAATGGCGGATGAAGATGTTGAGATTAACCGCAGGATTGGAGAACATGGGTCAGAACTGATTGACGATGGAGACGTTATTCTAACCCACTGTAACGCAGGTAGCTTAGCCTCTGTGGACTATGGAACGGCGCTCGGAGTTGTACGAACTGCGTGGCGACAGGGCAAAAAGATAAAGGTTATCGCCACAGAAACCAGACCAAAACTGCAGGGAACTCGACTTACAGCCTTCGAGTTGAAGCGCGACGGCGTCCCAGTCACGTTGATAACAGACAGCACGGTTGGATATGCCATGTCCAAGGGACTCGTAAAGAAAGTCCTCGTGGGGGCTGATAGAATAGTTCGAGACGCTGTGATAAACAAAATCGGCACCTACACCATCGCAGTGTTAGCCCACGAACACGGCATACCGTTTTATGTTGTAGCTCCCACCTCAACCTTTGACTTAACCCACTCCTCAAAAGAAATAACCATTGAGGAAAGAAGCCCCGAGGAGATCACAACCTTTGGCTCTCAAAGAATCGCCCCAAACGGGGTTAGTGCGCTTAATCCCGCCTTTGACATCACACCACTTAAGCATGTGAGTGCCATAATCTGCGAAACGGGGATTCTGCCGACAACCAAACTTAAGAAAGCAACACGTTGAAAGAAAAGGGAGTGGTTATTATGAATCGCTTTCCAAAAGCGGGCGGTTCAGAGCATGGGCTTAAGCCGTCTTGACAAAGTGATACTGGTCTTGCCGGTTCTGGGAGTATTCGACGTTTCATCAACTTTGTATGCAGGTTATCTTGGGTATCCTCTGGAGAGGTATGAGGGTGGTTTTCTAGCTGGCTTTTTTGCCAGGCATGGTCTTCTCTACGTGTATATCCCAGTTTATCTTGGAACTCTTGTTGGTATGGCGTGGGTGCTGCTTCGTATCAAGAGGAAACTGAACCCTTCTGCCTTGTTGGACAAGGCTGTTTTTCTTTTGTTGGTTGGAGTGGTGTGCTTCATGTACGCTCGGCTGTTTGGAACAATAATAATGAACGTCTTACTGTTTAGTGGCAGAAGTGTATCGGGTGGAGTAGTTGAGGGAGTGGTTTACCTCTTTGCCGTTGGATACGTGATAACGCTGGTTTGGCGGGATGTAGTGGAGTGGATGAGAGGAGAGTAGATTGAATTTTGAGGAGACATACACGAGTAATCCTTTGAAGTGGATTCACCATGAAGAATGAAACCTTTAGACAATGAAGAAAAGAAGTCTTGGAAATCACCTTCTCCGCTAAAGCTTATGTGTAACCTCTAATTCTATCCACTCTGAGTAAGGTAATTCTAAAATCTATGTGAGTAACGTTGTTGGCTAGAAGGGCACAACCTTGCGTGAACAAAAACCACAGATTGAGGAACAGCGTAATGTTGAACTAATGAAAATAGAGAGCACCCTCAAAGGAAACGAAGTCTTAGTTTCCTCTCTTCAAGGCATCGAAGGACTATCTTCCCGAGGTTACGGTGTCTCTAAAAACGGAAATCTATTGCTCACCTTCTACGAAGCACTGTTTCTCCTCAGCAAGGGAATCATTGAGGTTAAAGATGAAAAAACCGGACAAGAGGTGAGTTTTCAAAACCTCCTTCAGCGTTTCCAATCCATGGACAAGAACGCTTGGGTAAAGTATCTGGTTTATCGAGACCTGAGGAGCCGAGGATACGTGGCAAGAGAGGGCTTCGGGTTAGGGATAGACTTCCGTGTGTATGAGCGGGGGGAATACGGAAAGGAAATCGCCAAACACCTGATCTTTGTGATTCAAGAGGGCCAGCCCGTTTCTGTGGAGGAGTTAGCACGCACCTTGAAGTATGTTCAAAGTCTTAAGAAAAAGCTTGTACTCGCGGTCATAAACAGAAGAGGAGAAATCGTCTACTATTCTCTCTCCCAACTAACCCTAAAGTGAAGCCTTATGGAAAATCACGCTCACACGCTTTCGTGCACAATTTTCACGAGAAAACACAAAAGAACTAAAACTCGAGTAGGTCTGGATGATTATAGGCTTGTTAACAACTGCTATGGAAGAGTGATGGAATAGAGGTGATTTAGTGCCGAAATTTGGAACAATTCGGGGAATGAGAGATTTTCTGCCAAAAGAAGCGGAGAAGATGAAGTACATAGAGCAAGTTACGAGAGAGCTTGCCCATCTCTACGGTTACGACGAAGTAATCACCCCAGTTGTGGAATCCTACGACCTATTGGCAGCCAAATCCGGGGAAGAAATTAGGAAACGCATGTACGCTTTCGATGATCTCGGTGGTCGAAAGGTTGCATTGAGACCAGAGTTCACTGCTTCCATAGCCAGGTTGATTGCAACCAAAATGATGAATGAACCGAAGCCCCTTAGGCTCTATTGTTGTGGAAGCCTCTATCGTTATGATGAGCCACAGTATCTGCGCTACAGAGAATTCTGGCAGTCAAACTACGAGCTTGTTGGCTCCAACAGGCCAGAAGCAGACGCCGAAATCCTCATCCTCACCCACGACCTAATGAAAAGGCTGGGGCTACGTGGCTATTGGTTCAAGATCGGTCATGTGGGAATAATACGAGGAATCCTAAGTCAAGAAGGGGTTGCTGAAGAGCATCAAAATCAGATTATGCAACTGCTAGACGATAAGCAGTGGGATGAGGCGTTAAGAGTCTCGCAGGAAAGTGGAGTTTCACAAATCGCCATCACAACTCTAAAGAAGATTCTGCAGACAAGGGGAAAGGATGTTTCTGAGGTTCTTAACGAAGCGAAAAGTGTTGTCAGCAGTTATGACAGTGCCATGGCTGCTGTTGAAAACCTTCAGAACATTCTCGATCTGGTAAAGGAAAGCGGTGCAGAGTTTGAGACTTTGATAGAGGCTGGTTTTGCCCGTGGCCTCGAATACTACACTGGAATGGTGTTTCAGCCTTATGTTCCCGAACTGGAACGTGAGGTTGGCGGCGGAGGACGCTACGACAAGCTGATAGAGCTTTTTGGCGGCGAACCCACCCCAGCCGTAGGAGTTGCCCACGGAATAGACCGCCTTGTCCTCGCCACGAAAAAACAGAAAGGCTTAACCAAAATCGGGGCAGAAAGGCGAGTAATGGTCATTCCAATCGGTGAGGAAATGCGGGCAAGGGCTATGGAAATCTCTTTGATGTTGAAGAATGTTAACATACCCGTTGAGGTTGAGGTCTTAGGACGAACGGTCTCAAAGGCCCTGCAAGACGCAGACAGAAGAACGGTCGCCCACGTCGTAATCGTAGGCCCGGAGGAACTTAAGGAAGAAAGGGTTGTTTTGCGAGACATGAGAAAGAGGGAACAGAGGGTTGTTGAGATGAAAAATCTTTGTGAGGAAATCTTAGGGAGCTTGAGGTAGCGGTGTCAATCCTCGTTTAAGCCTTTTTTGCAATGGCTCCAAACATTTCACGTAACCCTAGGACCACGAATGCTGACAAACTAAGTACACCAAAGATTAGGATGGTAAATTCGATTAGATCGAAAATAGGGAGCAGACTCGGACAGAATTTTGAGACAAACTGTAGTCCTCCTTCATCGTTAGGGTTGAAGAACCAGAAGTAGTGATTGAAAAACCAGTGTAGAAGTATCGGGGCTTGAAAGCCATAGAGCAAGTACGTTAAACCCATGGCTAAGCCGACCACCAAAACTGAAGTGATCTTTCCAATCTCCCAACCACCGCCAAATAAGTAGTGAGCCAATCCAAAAATGATCGACGTAAAGAAGACCATAATCCACTCGCCTAAGCTGATTCCTCCCTTGATGCCAAAGTCGCCCACCGTCCTCACGTCAACCATCCTTTTAGCTTCGTCGGGAAATAGAGGAGCCGTAAGGAATAGTTTCAGACGTTGCCCCCTAGAAAGTGGCACCCCGTTCTTTCTTCTAACCCAGAAGAGGTAGATGATAAGGAAGGCCCCTATTGGAATTACTCTAAAACCGATTTCCTCGGCCAATGCCGCATATGATACATCGAAAAGAAACTCGAAAGGATTATCTGGCAAACGAGGCTGTCCTGTTGGTACACCGCCTGCTTCTTGGAGGCTTTGTATAAGGATGACGGCTATCAGCATCATGCTACTTGTTATAGGCATGGCGAACAGGCAATTACTAAAAAGTTTTTTCACGGGGCGTGAAAAACCCTTCCTAACTACTTCATGAAGGCTTTCCCTGAATCTCCAAGCCGCAACGAAGCAGATAGCAAAGATGCTCCAAAGAAACAAGAAAACCCCCCCGACGTTAAGCCCAATTGGAACACCAAAACCAACTATGGTGAATAGCCAGATCGGAAGTCCTCGCCTATAGATCGTACTGGTGTTCAAACCTTCCGGAGTGAAGAAAAAAAGCGTTGGTCCCAAAAACATCACAAGGAAGTATGAGGAAACGAGAAGGAGAACCGTAGTAATAAGGGCGATCAGAAAGGTTAATTTGGTAAATGTTTTCAATCCGTTGAAAGCCATTAGGAGACGCCCCACACCTCTTACGCATTCGCCATAATTATTATTAGCTTTTTTTTTATTTCCCAGAGGATAGTGAGCCACACCGACAACTACTGCCGTGATGATAACCATAATCATTCATATATGCTAATGGCTAGTCAGTGGCGGGCCCGACGGGATTTGAACCCGCGACCAACAGCTCCCCCCAGACCTGAAGCCTATAGGGGGCTGCTACGCTTTCCTGACTGCGCTTCCCGACAAACCTCGACGCTGGTTTTGTTTACGGGCCCAGTCAGCGCGTCAACTATATGAGGCTGGGCAGAGGCTTAAAAATCTTGAGAACTTTGGCAACGAGAAAGTAATGTTTATAGTTGAAACATGCGAATTGGATGGTGTGGCGGGGGTACCCGAGCCAGGTCTAATTAGCATGGGTCACAGAGAAACCCTTCTAGGAGAAGGGGAAGGACTTAAGACACCGACTGTGGGAGATCCTTTGGCGAAGGCCTTCGTGGGTTCAAGTCCCACCCCCCGCACCATCCATAAGTAAGCCGATTTTATGGCTCCTTTGGCGAAAACGTCGTGACAAATGGCGTTACACATGGCGCCACACAAATAGTTGTGAATTAATGGAATTTTTTAAACCCATAAGACTTTTACTTCTTTCTCTCTATGTTTAGCTTGGATTCTTATGACCGATAAGATGAGCAAGATTCTGAGTTTAATGCGAGACTATAAGCCTCGAACTCTGAGGGAGATCGAAGAAACTGTTGGAGCCAAGTGTTCGAGCAGCGTCACCAATCTTTATCAAAAAGGTTTGCTTCTGGCCACTGACATAAAATACTACATGAAAGTGTTAGCCTACAAAGGCGGTGGCAGATGGAAGCGTCCCCACGGAAGACGGAGATGGTATCTTCTGCCAAAGGAAGAAGAGGAGCCTCCTATCACAAGAGAAGTAACATATGAGGAAAGAGATTCAAGCGGGAGAAAGAACGTAACCAGAACTGAGTTAATGCAGTTCAAACCCTACGCTGAGCAGGCAAGGGTTGCGAAAGGAGACGAGGATCAAAGAGTAATTGATGTCCTAAAGAAAAGCTCTGTAGCGCTTTTCAGCTATGAGATAGCGGATAAGTGTGGGCTCTCAGAGAAAAGAAGTTCTAACATACTATTTCGTTTAGTTAACGAGAAAGAACCCATTCTGCATAAAGCTGGCTGGAGACGGTTAAAAGACGAAGAGCGTACAGATCTCATGTTTAGGCGCGGTTATCTTTACTATTCAAATCTTGACCAGCTAAAAGAAAGGATTGCAAGGCATGATGTTTTGACAGGACAAAAATAAGCGCTTTATGAGAGAATTAGGAGAAACACAGAGGTTCACAGGCAGTTCACTAAACTTACTGATCTGGCAAAAGAACTTGGCATTTATTCCAAGACTATTGCATTCAACTAATCATTAATCATTTCAAGACTGAACGAAGTTGATTAATCACGTCACGTTTAGTATCTCCAGTAAATTCAGAACTCAGAAACATACCTCTCCACGAATTAACAAATCTTTCGTCAGAAATTTCAGGGATAACTATTTTTTCCAAATTATCCTCGAATACTTTCCTATAGGGCAAAATCTCTTTAACTCTCTTCTGGATTCCGTGCGGAGTTCCGTTTTTCCAAATCAATGTTGCTATGTCTCTTACATCGCTCGGTCTGCATGACATTACTTTCAGTATCATGTAATCGACGTAAGCTGGCACGAAGACCTCAATCTCTTCCTCTTCAACTTTCAGCTTTACTAGTTTGCTGTTTTCCAGAAATTTTCCGTCTATGATTACAACTTGTCTCTTCTCATCTCTTCCAACCACTTTGCCTTCCATGAAATCCAATGATGCTTTAATTCCATCAAAAACTCTGACGCATCTCAAGAAGCCGTAGTCATCCCTCTTCTCAAAGCTTTCCACACTGGTGTTCTTCGCTAGCCAGTTCTTAATTTGGTCTAATGACCATCCGTTTTTCTTCTTTAATGCAAAATCACAATCTCTTGTGTACCTGGAGAACGGAACAAGTGCTCTGAGCGCATATCCTCCGATCAAAACAAGCTTAGGCTTCGTGAAGCCTGAAGATTTCTTTGAAAGAAGTTCGAGCAGTTTTCCGATCTCTTCTTCCCTTCTTTTCATTATCTCTATTCGCTTAACCAAGTTCAACAACCCTTTCTATGGCTTCATCGATCTCTCTTTTCACGTACAAGTCTTCCAATCTTGGCTCTCTTACAGGAAATATGTTTTTTCGCAAAGATTTGTTGATCAAGCTGCAGCCGTACTCTAATGCTTGTCTGACTCTGACATTTGTTTTAGATATTCTCTTCCAATACGCCTTCTCCAACAACTGCCTCAAGCGAATTCTGCTTTTGTTTGAATACAAGGTTGCGAAAGCATCGATATAGGCCCAGTTCTGTATGCAGTCAATGATACTCTCTTCTATCTCTTCGACAAACAAGTTTCCAAACTTTCTGTATCTTATTTTGCTCGGGTCAGCATAATCCAAGACAAAATTCCATCCTCTCTTAGAGCCAAATTCCTGCAAAGCCTTTGCGTAAGACCTGTCGTCAACTTTCAAAGCAATAACATCTCTGTGAATGAAATCATTGTTCCAGAAGGACGCGGCGCTCTGAGCTGCTATCACCTTAAAGTTTCTGTCTTTCTGCAAAAAATCCCACGGGTCTTCAATTTTGTCTGGAACCCAGTACCAGCCCCACTTTACTCTTTCAACATAGCCTGCCTTTGCCAACTTGTTCAAGTATTCCTTAGCGTTTACCTCAATCTTTTTCACGGTATTGACTCTAACCAAACTTCCTCTCCATTCTCTGGCCAATTCTTCATGGAACCGCTGCAAGTACTCCGGCATTCTGTTCACCTTTCAATGTTGTTTGGCAAACTATTTAAATCTAGGTAGTTCACCTTTTTAAGTATTTTGGCAAAATTAATTTCGCTGAAGTAGCGGAATTTCTAGCGGAACGTAAATGATATGAATTTATTCCATTAAAGAATAAGTGTGAACGATGAAAGCGAACCAATCATTTTTAATGAATTGCCTTTAACTGAAGCTTTTATTCCAACTAGACTTTTGCATAGAGAAGGCCAGCTAAGAGAATTAGAAAGATGTTTGAAGCCAGCTTTGCATAACCAAACTATTGAAAATGTATTTTTGGTTGGACCCAGTGGTACCGGGAAAACTACTTTATCAAAATGGATAAATGCGCAAGAAATGCTTTGGCGAATATAGTATTTTCAACGACGACTGCACTCGTTGCTATGAGCTTAAACGATATTGTAAAATGTGGAAAAATAACATGTTCAACTTCAAACACAGACGAAATCTGGCAATGTTTATCTGTTTTATCATCATCGTGGCATGGAACGTCAAGGTTCTATTTGACTTGTTAGAAATGGGTTTCAAGTTACTTGCAATTCTGGATTTCTCAGCTATACTACTGTTTCTCGTAATCCTAGCAAGGAGCATCAGGTCAAGGAAGATAGCAATGGAAGCCTGATAGAGGTCATACACGAGATTTGTTGTACATCTATCGTGTATTAAAAACATTCTGAATCTGAATTAAGAAGACTACCAATTCATAAATTTTTAATAAATAAGTACGCGTTTTGTAACAATAACACCAATCGACACAGAAATCGAAACGGTGTACCTACAGGCATATCAATTCTTAGGGGTGTGGAGTGTTAGTTGGCAAAATGTTTACGGCTGGAAGAGCGAATCACTGAAAGGCATGTTAAGACCTTTCTAGACATAATGGTTTTGGCGATGTTGAATGGGGAACCGATATATGGTTACAAGATTATCGCGGCGATCCATAAGGAATTCGGGGTCTTGCTCAGTCCTGGTTCCCTCTACCCCCTTCTCCACTTCTTAGAGGACAACAAACTGATAGAGTCACGTCTTCACAAAGGGAAAATACTTTACCAAGCAACCTCTAAAGGAAAAGAAAAATTCGAAAAAACATTCGCAGCCTTTAAGGTATCTATCCAAAGGGTGTCACATTTCGTAAAAGTCCATGGAAAAATTTCTCTTTAGCTTATGCTGGCATCTCAAGTAGTCTTCTAACTAGTAGAAGATAAGACTTTCATGAGCCCACGGATCTCTTCTATTCTTTCTTCAGTTCTTCTTTTTAGTTCTCTTATTTCTCCAGTGCGAAACGCCGCTACATCATTTTCTGATCGTTCGCTTTCAAACAAAAGAAGAAGAACTTCCTCTTTCTCCCCTAAATACTTCTTCCTTTCAATAGCTAGCCCTCTTATTTTGTCTATGGCTACTTCAAACAAGATCTTGGCAGGTTTTTTCCGAAACAAAAATAGTCTTTTGTTTGTAAGATAAAGATACCCGGGTCTCCAGAGGCCGATAGGAGAAGTATCTCGATGATAGTGAGAACCAAATGTTTTGAAGACGATTTCTTCGTTCTCATCAAAAGGAGCTTCTTCTTCACTATTTTCTAAGGCGTATCCTCGGATTTTTTCGTCCCATACCTCCATCATACCGTAATCCAGCATGGTTGTCATACCAGCAATCGCAGCCTTCAAGTTGACACCGATTAAGGGCACTCCTGAAACCGAGATGACTAGGTCTGCGTGAAGAATGACCCCCTTTACTAGCATTCTGTCAACAAGGTCTACTAATGCGTTGTTTCTTGTCGGTTCCAACTCTATCCTCCTTTATAGTCTGCCTCT
>Ga0315314_1001328_pt1 | contig 22698 bp, 22 predicted proteins | sample TDP9_MG_FD_203631 | JGI IMG/M metagenome (GOLD analysis project Ga0315314, IMG submission 203631) | Freshwater sediment microbial communities from Lake Towuti, South Sulawesi, Indonesia - TDP9 | ecosystem: Environmental > Aquatic > Freshwater > Lake > Sediment | place: Indonesia: South Sulawesi... | reverse complement strand
GGCATATCCAAAGCCTCCGCCAGAGCAGCCACCTCCTCCCAGGCTTGGGAGGTTATCACTCCCCCTCCACATACCATTACCGGCCTCTCCGCCGCCACCAGCAACCTTGCTGCCTTCTCCACGGCTTGAGGATCCGGCCGCGTGCGATAAGCAGGATATTTGGAGCACTCCAGGTCGACGTCAGGGGTGGCTCCGGCAACTTCTTGAGCCAAGATGTCGTGGGGCAAGGTGATCTGCACAGCACCGGGCCGGCCAGTAGTGGCCATCTGAAAAGCGTGGCACAACAGCTCTCTTACCCGGTCTGCTCCCTTCAGCGTAGCGTTCCACTTGGTTATGGGAGCAAAAAGGGCCTCTTGATCCAACTCAGTAAGGACGTTCTTCCCCGCCTTTGATAAGGGGGTATCAGAGGTCAAGACCACCATAGGGATAGATGAAGCGTGTGCTTCAGCCACCCCAGGGATGATATAAGTGGCCCCTGCACCGCTGGGGCCCTCACATACGCCAGGCTTGAAGCTAACTCGAGCATATACATCAGCCATAAATGAGGCGGATCGCTCATCTCTAGCCAGTATATGTCTTATCTCTCCCGAGGCTTCGTAAAAGGCATCATAGAGGGGCATGGTAGTGTCGCCAGGGACTCCAAAGATATACTCCACCTGGTATCGCTTCAACATCTCCACAATCGCCTGGCTAACTTTCATCGACCGTTACTCCTCGGGCCCCTCCTTGGAAAGGTCCACTAAGACGCTGTGGAGATGAGCCCGCACCATCTCCTCCGCCACCCCTGGGTCCTTTTCTTTAAGAGCCAAAAGCACCCTTCGATGCTCCTTAACCGATTTGTTCAAACGGCCGCTTATCTGATCGGAGAGGAGGCGGAACCGCTGTAGATGGTCGTCTAGGTTGCGAAGGATCGGCACGAGTCGCCGATTGTCAGCCTTTTGGATGATCATATCGTGGAACTGCTTGCCCAACTGGGAGGCGAGTTCTATCTTTCCCTCGCTCAAGGCCTCCTCTTGAGCGGCAAGGAGTTCCTCAGCCCTTTCCAACTCCTCCTCGCTCAAGAGGGGAGCAGCCAGGCGGGCTGCTAACCCCTCCAGTACCGCCCGAAGTTCGAAGATCTCCCGAACATCCCTCTCCGTGACTTCGGAGACATAAGTTCCTTTGAAAAGGATCTTGGTGACCAGTCCTTCCCTTTCCAGTTCCAGGAGGGCATCCCGGACCGGCGTCTTGCTCACCCCCAGTTGCTCGGCGAGTTCGCTCTCCACTAAAGCCTCACCGGGTTTCAATTTGACAGCCAAAATAGCATCTTTTATCGCCTGATATGCTTGATCCTTCAGGGACGAGGGGCCAGGTACCGGCGATAGTTGAAAAGAAGAACCCACAGAAGCCTCCCTTCAGTCGTAATATATCTGATATATTATATATTATATTCCAATTATATCACCATTAACCCCTCCTGTCAATCACATTGCATAGCACGAGTCAAGAGATCGTGGCTACTTCTTCACGATTTCAAGGGGTACCTGGATGGGTTGGTCATAGCGGGGAGAAAGCATCCTAAGGAGAGGTAGCGCTAGCGGGAGTGAAGCCTCTCTTGGCACGTCCCCTCCTGAACCCGACAGGGTCTGGGGGCAAGTGTGCCCACTTCCTGACCTTCTTTGAAGGTCATCAGGGTGACCATCATCCGTTCCCCGACCGCCCCCGCTAAAAAGTTCACCCCTTTGAAGGCGCGTCCCTGGCGTTCGGTGGCCTTAACAATCATCGGCTTGACCTTCTTACCATAGATAGATGCAACTCGCCTCTGAGGCGCCTTAAAATAAATTAGGCGCTCCTGAACCGCTGAGACGGCGCTTTCGAATTGAGGAAAAGCTTCAATCTCCGCCCTCCCTGTTGAGGAAAACGCCCAGATTGCGCGGAAAGGTGTCGAGGAAATCAACCATGTCGGACTGTTCCAATTTCTTTGCTGTCGTGGCAGGGAGCTGATCGAGGGAGACCCCTTCAAAAAATAGCGCGGTCTCCTCTTCCGTGAATTGCGCCCCCTCTTCGACCCAGGGGAAGAAGCCCTTATTCTCTGGACAGACCCTCTGACAATGAAGGCACCCGACCAGGCAGTTGTGCCCGGAGGCATCGATCCAGGCAGGGAAAGGAACATCGCCAGGCTTCTCATTGCGGAAAGTGATACACCGCTCCGCTTTTAGGAGAAAGCGCTCCGAGGTGATCGCGCCAGTAGGACAGGCACGGAGGCAGGCAGAACAGTGCTCGCACCTTTCCATCATCCGTGCCTCCTGCCAGTTGTCCTCCGGGCAGGGAAAGTCGGAGTATAAGGCCACCAGGCGATGAAAACTCCCCATGCCAAGGACATAGCAGATATTATTTTTGCCGTATACGCCTAGGCCGCTGTGGACGGCTAGGAGTTTCTTGGGCAGCACCGCCTGGGTCACACCGTATCCCGCTGGCGCCAAGACCCCCGCCAGCAAATCTTCAACTTGCTTATCGGTCTCCTGCCAGTGCAAGTAAGTTGGGGGCACGATGAGAGGCATCGCTCTTCTATCCCAGGTGAAGACAACCCGAATCTGAGGTTGCGGAACAGCCACCGCTATCAGAGACCTGGCTTCGGGCAAGCCGTCGGGAGGGCTGAAACTAAAGGCCGCAAGGCGTTCCTGATAGAATTCCTCGTCAAAAAGCCCCTCTCTGTGGCGCCCCTCGATCTCCTCTTGCAGGTCACGGAGGTGCTGGATCGATACGATGCCCCCCTTATAACCCCTTTCTTCCAACTGATGAAAGAGTCCTTCGGCTAACCCGGTTGTACTCATTCGATGGCACCTCCTACGACCTTTAGATGTTCGCGGAAGGTGTAAGCGGGGTCTTGGGCCCGCCGGGCAAGATATTCATCGAAACGCAACTGCTCCCGCAGGCTCTTGCCGGCTCGCACATCTTCGGCCTGCTCCCGCTCCCTCTGCCAGATATCTCGGGCTTTTGCCAGGATCTCCTCAGCACGATGGGCGGGAACGAAGAGAACCCCATCCAAGTCACCGAAGACGACATCTTCTTTTCCTACCAGGCAACCACCAAATCGAGCCGAGCGAAGCGCATCTCGATCCCGGGGGTCCAATCGCTGTGGGCCAGCGGGGCAGGCGCCGTAACTGAATACCGGGAAGCCAATTTGCGCAACTTCTCGCGTGTCCCGGTGGGCACCCCAAACCACGATCCCAACCAGGCCACAGGCCTGGGCCTCCAGGGCGGCGAGATCTCCGATGCAACCCTCGTCCAGCCGGCCTCCGTTGTCGATGACCAGGACATCGCCCGGCTCTGCCGTCCCCATCGCCTCTAGAAAGATATCCACGCTTCCGTAGTGGCGCACCGGGAGGACCCGACCAGCAACGCGCTGTTCGGGTAATATGGGTCGGATACCCGGTGGAGCAAGGCGGAGCGGTACTCCTAGCCGCATGCAGGCGTCAGCGATGAGAGGCGTTGATAATTCCGAAAAGGCGTCAACTAAACATTGGTTGAGCATACCATCCTCCTACTTTCAATCGAGCCCTCTTCCGCGCCCCTTCCCAGCAACCGTATCCAGGAGGGTGTGGATCACTTGGATACCAGCGTCAAGCGCGCGACCCTCTTCATCGTAAGCCGGGTCGTAAGCGGTCAAGGCTGCGGCTTTGATCTCAAAAGCCTCTCCTACCATCCGGACGATGCACTCCAGATCCCTCGTAAAGAGCCCATCCACCGCTGCAAACTTATTGGCTCGCGCTTCAGCAGGGTCAAGCACATCCAGATCCAGATGTAAGTAGATATGGCACACCTCCGATCTGAGGGCGGAAAGGAGCGGCTGCAAGGCCTTAACTGGCCCCCACTGCTTCAGTTGGCTGGCCGATACGACACGAACTTGATGGCTCATCAACCGCTCCTTCTCCCCAGCATCAAAGTCACGCCCGCCGATGTGGAGGAGATGCAAGCCGTGAACCGGCAGGCCACCAACCCTTCTCCAGACCGCCCCGTGGCAGAGACCCACCGCCATGGCCAAGGACATGCCATCTAGAAAGCCAGAGATGCTCGTCTCCGGCGTGTTGAAATCACCGTGGGCATCCAACCAGATAACCCCAACCGGCCGTTCTCTTATACCCGCGAGCGTGCCCAAAGAGGCATTACAGTCCCCAGCCAGGACAAGGGGAAAATCTCCCCTCCCCAACGCACTCCGCACTTGCTCGGCCAGCAAGGCGTTGATTTCAGCGACGGCGAAGACCTTATCTCGCCCCGTATCCTTGCGCCATCGAACCGTTTCGATCTTAACGCTATGGCCTCGAGAGACCAATTCGTGGTTGATGGCTGCCCGTAGAAGCCGTTCGGGTCCCAAGCCCGTGCCGATACGCTCCTGCCCAAGATGGTAGGGCACTAGGATCAGACTGAGTTCCATGAACCTCCTGCCTCAAAGAATGGATATGCACAACGAAAGAGCCGAGCCTGCACTGTCCCCCTGGTCGTATGACCCAATGGCTTGAATGTACCCCTGCCGTCGGGAGTTCGGCCATGGCCAGCACCTCGACATCGTGCAATGGATGGGCGAGCGGGCAGGGGAATGCCTCTGGGTTGAACCAGATCGCCCATAGCCCGGCCTCTTTGGCCCTAACAACATCGACGCAGAAACCTTCTCCCTCTTTACTTAGGTCATCAGAAGGTGGTGCAACGCAAATGAGTTAAGCGCCAGACGGTATGTCGTGCACTGTCCCTCGCTTCACAGGCGACAGAGTAAGGCCGCAGCCAGCAGAACGTGCTGCGGCCTCAGCCCGTTCGCTTTATGGCTTCCTTATGCTTCCGGCAACTCTTCTGTCACCATAGACCTCAATAGGCTGATCCCACCTTCGTCCAGCGCCAAATAGTCGAGTACGATCAGTTCTTGGCCTGGCTGTAGCAGGGGCCGCACCTCATCGGTGACGAGGTCGGAAGCGATGACCACGGCGCGCCCCGACAGCGTCTCGGCCAATTTCTGGGGGGTGTCTACACCACAGACAGAGGCATCTAGCCCTTGGATGCCGGCATTCTCCAGAGATCGTTTCATATTCAGGGCGCTGCACTCAGTAGCACATATCATGGCCGTAGGCGTACCTTGAGGAACCCCGGCGATCTGGATCAGCCTCTCCAGGTGCGGCTTCAGTCCCAGACCTACCACCTGCTTCTTAGCCTTGGCCAACAGCCGCCTAACCTCCTGGAGGTGGAAGAAGGTTGTGACCACCACGTGAGCCTCACGAAGGTGCCTCTCAACCTCGGCCGTAGGCTGCTCTAGCTCTCCCAGAACCACCGGTGTCACCTCCACATTCAACCTTTCCTGGACGGCCTGGGCAAAAGCGGTGGCAATAGGCGCTGCACACTCCACAAACACAAGTCGACGCTTCACCCGGACATCCTGACGCTGCCTGGCCCGGGCATAGGCGAAGGCAGCCAACTCATCGGGGCTAACCCCGAGCTCACCAGCCTGTTCGATGGCCCAGTCAATGATCTCCAGCAGACGAGGGGAGACGGGTTGGGCAACAGCCATAGGCTGCTCCACCACCACACAGCCCCGGCCTCGCCGGCATTCGATCAGACCCTCCTGCGCCAACTCCTGATAGGCCTTGAGAACTGTATTGCGATTGATGCGGAGAAAACCAGCCAGTTGGCGGGCCGTCGGCAACCTACTCCCTGGCTCCAACTCCCCACTAAGGATCAGGAACTTCATCTGTTCCTTCAGTTGACTATAGACTGGCAGGTGACTGTCAGGTTCGATCCTGACCTGCATTATTGACCGCCTTTTAGTCCATTATCCTAGCCTAATAGGACAATAAGATTATACCACATTTTTATTACCTGTCAACTCCACGCTCCGCCCATCACTCCGTTAGGTTCACCCAGGCACCTTCTTATGCTTGCAAGATCTGGCTCTGCCCTCCTAGGCTCGATATCCTTCCCCACCCCACTTCCCACCACAGCACTTTTGGATGTCATCTTTCGCGGTCTTGGGGGAAGCCTTAACCCAATACTATGGTTCTGGCGCCCCTTTTTCAGCCACGCCTTGACCTGACATCCCTCCTTCACCTTCCGTGGCTCTTCTTTCCTAGCGAATGAAAGAGGAGCCACTCCTGGCTCCCCTAGGCTTCAACCTCTCCTACCTCGCGCTCTAATTCCAGAAGCACCTCGAAAAGCAATTTAATGTGGACGCAATATCGACATCAAGGAGTCGTATCGAGTCAAAGGGCCACTCCACCCTTGCCGATGTGCACCCCTGGGTTGGTATCCTTTCGCTATCTAGACCTCTCATAGACCTCAGGGTTCACTACATAAGGAGGGCGCTCGCCGCGTAAGACCTGCAAGGCGTTCTCTGCGGCAAGGACACCCATGCGGATGACCGATTCCAAGGTGGTAGCCCCGATATGGGGTGTGGCGATGAAGTTATCTAATCTCACCAGGGGGTTAGCGGTGGCCGGCTCCTCTTTGAAGGCATCCATGGCCGCCCCAGCGATCCAACCCTCCTTTAAGGCGACCAAGAGAGCCTCCTCATCCACCAACTCCCCGCGAGCGGTGTTTATTAGGTAACTGGTGGTTTTCATGGCTCTGAGTTCCTTCTCCCCGATGAGGTCGGCCCGCTCTGGGGTAAAGGTACAGTGGAGGGAGATGAAATCGGCCTCTTTTAGTAAGTCCTCCAAAGGCAGATACTCCACACCGTAGTGATCGCTTAATTCTTTGTCCGGGTAAGCGGTCTGCACTACGATCTTCATATCGAAAGCGAAAGCCCGCCGGATCACCTCCCTACTTATCCAACCTAGTCCCACTATGCCCAACGTCTTCCCTGCCAGTTCGGTCCCCCTCACCCGGTTCCAGGAGCCCTCCTTTACGATCCTATCGTGCTGAGGGATGCGCCTAGCCAAAGATAACATGAGACCCAGGGTCAACTCGGCCACGGCGATATGGTTTGTCCCGGGCGTATTGGTTACCACCACCCCGGCCGCGGTGGCGGCTTTTAGATCGACCTTATCCACCCCTACGCCATACCGGGAGAGGACCTTGAGTTGCCGACCAGCCTCAATCACTCTGGCCGTCACCTCATCTAAGCCCAGGATGGCCCCCTCCACATCCTTTATCAACTCCACCATCTCCTCCTCTTTCAAGGGGCGATCCAAGGGGTTCTCTACTATTTGGTAGCCGGATTGGGCTAAGAGTTCTTTATGTCTCCCAGGGGTTTGGATGAAAGAGCGAGCGGTAACTAATATCTTCATTCATACCTCCTATTTCAGGATCGACATCCCGCCATCGACGGAGATCGCCTGGCCGGTGCACCAATCGGACTCCTCGGAGGCGAGATAGAGGACCGCTCCAGCGATATCTTCTGGCTGCCCCAGCCGGCCTAGAGGGGCGATGGCGGCCAGTTCTTCCCTCTGAGTCGCATCCGTCGCCCCGAGGAGCATATCGGTATAGGTGGGGCCCGGACAGACGGCGTTCACTGTTATCTTATAAGGGGCCAATTCGATGGCCATGGCACGGGTCAAGGCTAGGATAGCCCCCTTAGAGGCGCTATAAGCCGCGTGGTAAGGCTCACCGACCACGGCGGCTTTAGAAGAGATATGGACGATCTTGCCTTTCTTCCTCCTCATCATCTCCGGGACTACCAGTTGGGAGGGGAGGACGGTGCCCATGACATTTACACGAAAGAGCCTTTGCCACATCTCCTCGCTCTCTGCAGCGAAGGGCGCGCCGTCATGGATTCCGGCGTTGTTCACTAAGATGTCGATCTTGCCGAACTGATTTAAGGTGGCCTCTACCATCCTCTCCACATCGGCCCTCTTGCTGACATCCGCCCTTACAAAGATGGCTTCTCCTCCCTCCTTCTCGATCTCCCGCGCGACATCCTCTCCTTGAGTGGGACCGATGTCCACTATCACCACCTTAGCCCCCTCCCGGGCCAAGGCCAGGGCGATGGCTTTTCCCATCCCTCGGCCAGCGCCGGTGACGATGGCCACTTTATCTCTGAACCTCATCTCCTCCTCCTATGAAGATCACCTTATTGAAGAACTCCTTCCCCCCATCCATCATTATGAACGCCTCTTTCGCTTGCTGAAGGGTGAACCTATGGGTGATGAGTGGTTTGGTCTGCAACTGCTCCCTAGCCATGTAGGCCAGAGAAGCGTGCCACTCATATCCAGGGAAGGGGGCCGAATAGGAGTTCCAGGCCCCATAGATGGTCAACTCCTCCCTTACTAGCCGGTGCATCGCTTTCTGGGATAAATTTACCTCTCTTTCCGGCAGGCCCAAGTAGAGTACCCTTCCTCCCTTGCGCACTAGATCCAAGCACGACTCCTGGGCTTTCGCTGTCCCCGCGGTTTCCACTACAAGGTCCACCCCTTGTCCATGGGTGGCCTCAGCGATCATTGCCGCCGCTCCTTCCCCTAGGCAGGGTTGAGCCCCCAGCCTCTCGGCTACCTCTAATTTCGCCTCTACCAAGTCGATGGCAAAGAGCCGCCCGGCTCCCATTATCCTGGCCAGTTGGATGGCTAGGAGCCCCATAGGCCCTGCCCCTACCACGGCCATATCGTCACCGGGCCTCACCTCTGCTCTTCCTAAGCCGTGAAGGATAACCGCTGTGGGCTCCAACATGGCCCCCGCCTCATAATCCACCTGGGGAGGCAGAGCCACTAGGTTCTCCACGGGCGCAGTAATGTATTCGGCGTAGGCGCCATGGGTCCGCGAGCCAAGATAACTGTAACTGTCGCAGAGGGAGTATCTCCCCCTCTGGCACCATTCGCAGCGCCAGCAGGGAAGGAGAGGGGCAATGGCACAGCGGTCGCCGACCCTTACCCCTTTGACCTCTTTCCCCACCTCGGCCACCTGGCCGGCCACCTCATGGCCTAGGATTATGGGGTAGAAATAGGCTGCATCTCCCAAGGCTCGAGGCAGGTCGGAGGAGCAAACCCCGGCCGCCTTCACCTCTATTAAGGCTTCACCGGGGCCGGGATGGAGTAAGGGTAGTTCCCCATACCGTATATCGCCAGGCCCATGAACCACCACGGCCTTCATAGTCAACTCTCAGGGGGCGAGGGGAGCCGGGCTAGATCTTGGTAGGTTGGTCGCAAGGTGTCGAAGAGGGAGATATATAGATCCACCAGTGATCGGTAGTAGGCGTGATATTCAGGTCGAGGTTCCATGCGGCTGATAGGTTCCACGAAGCCTTTGGCCGTGGCTTTCAGGTCATCGAAGATGCCCACCGCGTAGCCAGCCACTATGGCGGAGCCCAAGACGGCGTACTCCTCACGGTTCAGCCGCACATAGGGGATGCCCAAGACATCGGCCTTGATCTGATTCCAAAAGTCACTCCTGGAGCCTCCGCCGATGACCCGGGCCTCCTTGAACTCTAAACCGGGCAGGAGGCTCTTCTCGATATCGAGGTAATAGGCGTACTCGTAGGCGACGCCTTCCAAAAGGGAACGATAGAGGTGCGCCTTTGTATGACTCCAGGTAAAACCCAGCCATAGCCCGCGTAAATCCGGGTCGCTGGGAGTCACGCGTCCCCCCAGATGGGGAAGGAAGAGCAGGGAGTCCGAACCGGGAGGTACCGAGGCAGCAGCCGCATCCAACATAGCGTAGGCGCTTCCTCCCTCCCCCTCCGCTTTGGCTTTCTCCTCCTTGGCCAACTGGTCCCGGAACCAACGCAGGTTTAGGCCGCCGCCATTGATATAGGCCAAGGCGTACCATACCCCCTCAGGTACTAGCCGGCCGGAAAAGAGGGCCTTATGTCCCAAGTCTGGGGTGTACCGATCTACACAGATGGAGAATACGGAGGCCGTCCCGGCCACATCGAAAACCATCCCCGCCTCCACCATGGCCGCTCCAAGCATCCCTGCCGCCTGGTCGCCACAGCCGGCGGCGATGGGGGTGCCGGCCAGGAGGCCACAGCCCTCCGCTGCCTCAGCGGTCACCTGCCCGATGATCTCCCAGGGCTTGGCTATGCGAGGCAACTTCTCCCTGGGGACGTTGAAGAGATGGCATAACTCTTCACTCCACTTACCTTCTTTTGTGTCGCTGAGGCAGGAGAAGTGAATATAGGTATAGTCGATGAAGGCATCATCTCCTTTGAGGCCAGCCATCCGTCCCGCTACGTAGCAGCCGGGCACCACGAATTTGTGGATACGGGAGAAGACCTCCGGCTCCTCGTGCTTCCACCATAAGATCTTTGGCCCGTGGGAGTAGGTGGGCGGGCCGCCGGTCTTTTCGATGATGAGCTCTTGGTGTTCCTTCATGCGATCTATGTAGGGCTTGCACCTGGTGTCGAGCCAGGAGTCGTATGGTGTAGGGGTCTGCCACTGGGCATCGATGGTGCCTATCCCGGCCATCTGACCATCGAAGGCCAAGGCCACTACCTCCCTGGGCTCTACCCCACTCTTCTCCAGACACTCCTTGATGGTACGGAGCGAGGAGAGGTAGAAACCCTCTGGCTCCTGCTCCACCCACCCTGGCTTGGGGTAGAGGAGTTTTGACTCCTCAAAAGCAAGGGCCACCAAGTTGCCTTCGGTGTCGAAGATGGCAGCCTTGGTGCCCATAGTTCCCAAGTCCACGCCGATGAGGTAGGGCTTTGCCATTTCATCACCTCTTTTCCCGCTTGGGGTTGGGGAGAAGCGTCGGCTTCCCCCCCCTCTCTACCACTATCTTGGCAAAGCCGCGCTCCTCTATCTCCCCGTAGTTGTGGCCGGCATCGGCAGGGTAAACCCCGAAAAAGACGAACTCCCCCTGGCCGGTGTTCACCATACGGTGTGCCCAGTAGGGCGAGATGTAGGTTACGGTACCCGGCTCCACAGGGAAAGCCATAAATTCCCCACCCTTACTCTCCAAGAGGAGATAGCCTTGCCCCTGCAACCCAACGTAGACCTCTGCCCTGTCTTCCTTCTCATGGAAGTGGCCTTTAGTCATATAATATTCGTCGCCTACTTTGCCGGGCTGGATGATAGTGGTAACCACCAAGAGTTGCCCATTTTCAAAGGGCACGTCGTATTGATATACCTCGTATAATAGGGGGTCCCCTCCCTCGATGGCCTCCTCCGTGGCTGCCTCATCTAGGTATATTCCCCTCATATCGCTGAGATGGCGCTCTGTCACGTTATTACAGGGTTCCAACACTCCGCGCTGGAAATCGACTCTCGTAGTGAAAGGTGAAATCAGATCTCCCACACCATCACCCCCATATCCACATTACCCTTCCGGGATATCTATGCGTATATGCTTCATCAGTAGGTACTCATCCACAGCGTGGCTCGAGTTCTCGACCCCGATGCCGCTCTGCTTCCAACCTCCGTAGGGGAAGGCGACCTCTCCGCCCGATACGTTGTTGATCCCTACGGTGCCATATTCGAGACGTTCCGCCGCCGTGATAGCCTTAGTCAAGTCTCTAGTATAGAGATAGGCTACTAGCCCATAGGGGCTGTCATTGGCGTACTCTATCGCCTCCTCGAGGCTCGCCACAGCCATGATGGGGGCCACTGGGCCGAAGGTCTCCTCCCTCATAACCTTCATATCGTGGTTCACATTCACTAAGACCGTGGGCTCGAAGAAGAAGCCCTTGGCGTACTCCTCTCCAGGCGGCACCTGCCCACCGCAGAGTATCTTGGCTCCCTTGCTAACGGCATCTTGGATATGGCCTTTCGTCTTCCGGCGTCCCTCTTCGTTGGTCATAGGGCCCAGATCGGCATCGGGGTTCTTCAGCCCATCGGCGATGACGAGTTTCTTCGTCCTCTCCACGAACCTATCTACAAAGGCCTGGTATATGGAGTGGTGTACATAGATTCGGTTTATGGCGTTGCATATCTGCCCCATGTTGCGGAAGGAGCGGTAAACGCCTCCCTTCACCGCAGCATCAAGGTCAGCATCCTCACAGATGATGAGGGGGCAGTGGCCGCCCAGTTCTAAAGATAGGTGCTTCAGACCCTCCGCCGCCAGACGCATGATCTCCTTGCCGGTCTCCGTCTGGCCGGTGAGGGCTACCTTTCGACATAAGGGGTTTGTGACCAGCGCCCTCCCCACCTCGCGGCCGGGCCCGGTAACTATGTTCACCACCCCAGGCGGGGCCCCCGCCTCTTGTAGTAGGGCTATGAATCGGGTGACAGCCAACGGCGCCTCACTGGGGGGCTTGGCCACTACGGTGCAACCGGCGATGAGGGCCGGCCCCAACTTCCAAGAGAGAAGAAGCACGGGATAGTTCCAAGGCCCAATGGCCACCACCACCCCTATCGGTTGCTTTATGACGATGCTCTTTCGCCGAGGAGAGTCGGTAGGGATCGTCTCGCCAGTCATCCTCCGCGCCTCCTCGGCGAAATAGTCCAGGGCTTCCGCCGAGGCGTCGATCTCCCCTATCGCCTCCTTTAACGGCTTGCCTTGCTCCATGGTCAAGATCCGCCCTAACTCCTCCCGCCGCTCCCGGGCCAACTGAGCGGCCCGACGCAATATGGTGCCCCTCTTGGTGGGCGGTAAGATGCTCCACTCCTTGAAGGCTCGATCTGCCGCCTCCAAGGCCTTCTGGGCATCTGGGGGTCCTCCCTTGGCGACATGGGCGATCACCTCGGAGGTGGCCGGGTTGATCACCTCAAAGGTCTCACCCCCCTGGGCATCAACCCATTTTCCGTCAATTAACAAACGACTTTCTTCCATCATCCCCTAACGCTCCTTTGCCCAACTTACGGGGTTATCAATACCTTCATCGCCTTCTTAGAGGCGGCGAGGGTGAAGGCCTCCTCCACCTCCCATAGGGGAAAGCAAGCGGTGATGAGAGGGGAGAGATCGACCCTACCCGAGGCTATTATCTCCATGCTTTTTCTGTATTGATAGTTGCTGGAGCCGGTGGTCCCTGTGACCAACAGTTGCTGATAATGAACCCGATTGGAGTTGAACTTTATGAATTCTCGCCCTTGAGGGAGGCCACCGAAGAAGTTGATGCGGCCCTGGGGTGCGGCCAACTCCAGCGCCTGCTCCTGGGCAGTAGGCGAGGGAGCAGCCACGATGATGACATCAACCCCCCGACCGCCGGTGGTTTCTCTGATGGCGGTGGGTAGGTCCTCTTCTTCGGGGTTGATAGCCAGGTCGGCTCCAAATTTCAAGGCTGCCCGGAGACGCTCTCCGATCACCTCACTAACCATAACCTTTGATGCTCCACTTAAAGAGGCCAGGAATAGATGCATGATGCCGATGGGACCTGCACCTAGGATGAGCACCGAATCGCCAGGCTCGATTCGGCAGGCACGCGAGCCGTTGTAGCAGCAGGAGAAGGGCTCGTTGAGGGCCGCCTCCTCGAAGGAGACCCCCTCGGGGAGGAGCACGATATTCCCCTGGTTGATCGCCTCCTTAGGGATAAGCATATATTCACTGAAGGCCCCATCAAGGCTGATGCCGAAGGCTTCATAGGTGGGGCAGAGGTGGTTATGCCCTTGAACGCATTGTTCACAGACCCCGCAGCCTATATTGGGGGCCATGGCTATCCTCATCCCTGGGGTAAGCGATTTCACCATCGACCCCACGGCGGCCACCTCTCCGGCGAACTCGTGTCCAAGGATGCGGGGGGTGCCGGGAGGTATCTTGAAATGGCCGGAGGAGTAGATCCTGAGGTCGGTACCACAGATGCTCGCTGCCCTCACCCGCAGGAGAGCCTCCCCATCGCCGATGGTGGGACAAGGCACCTCCTCCACTCGCATCTCTCCCACATCGTGGTAGACGGCTGCCAGCATAGATCTTGTTCTAGCCTCCCTCGAAGGGTAGTTCCACTGGCCTACCGGTCTCTATAGACCGATTCGCGGCCAAGACCCCCTCCAGGGCCCGTTTTCCATCCTCGCCCGTTACCGCGGGCTCTTCTCCCTTGATAATACATTCCACAAAGTGGCGAGCCTCGGCTATATACGCCTCTCGGAAGCGCTCTCGCCATCCGGGGAAGTTAGGGGCCACGAGGCCACCCCTTTTAGTGCAACTTACCACCGCCATCTCCTGCAGTTCACCGATGAGGAGCATCCCCTCGCTCCCCAAGACCTCCGCCCGGGCATCGTAGCCATAATCCACAGGGCAACTGCCTTCTATAACCCCTAAGGTTCCGTTCTGCAGGCGGATGGAGACTATAGCGTTGTCGTAGAAATCGGGGAACTCTTCCTTAAGGTCGAAGCATTTTAGGGTGTTGGCCTCGGCGTAGATCCTCTCGAATTCGCTTGCCGCTAGCCAGCGTATGGTATCGAAATCGTGGCTGTTCACCTCCGCCAACATGCCGTTGCTGGTGCGTAGGTCGCAAGCCCACGGCGGCGGCAACCCCGGCCCTCGAGTGAGGGAACGGACCAGCATAGGCCTTCCTATCTCTCCGCTATCCACCCGCTCCTTGGCCACGCGAAAAGCAGGGTCGAAGCGGCGCATGAAGCCCATCTGTAGTATTACCCCCGCCTTTTGAGCGGCAAAAATCATCTCCTCTGCCTCCTTCAGGGTGAGGGCCATGGGCTTCTCACAGAAGATATGTTTCCTCGCTCCAGCGGCGGCGATGGCGATCTCGGCGTGGGTGAAGGTGGGCGTGGTAACGCAGATAGCATCGATCTCCGCCCTCCCTAAAACCTGGTAGAGATCGGAGGAAAAAAAGTCAACATCCAGACCTTTTGCCCTTTGCTCCGCCAATCCCAGATCGGCGTCCACAACGGCGCTCAGAGAGGCTCCTGGCACGTTGTTCTTGAAATTCGTCGCGTGCACCATCCCGGCTCGTCCAAGGCCCACGACACATACCCTCACCGGCTCCACTTTTCATCTCCTCCCAGCAGATCAAGCAGCCCTTGCGAGCTTGTGCTCAACTATGGGGCCTCTTAGGCCAAACCTCAGATGAATGACCGACCCAGGAACCAACAGATAGTTGGAGCGCACAGGTTAAAAACCTCAGGCCATTTTAAAGGTCTGGATATCCGTTTCCGTAATCCATACCCCATATTTCCAAGGACGAGCCGGGGTGGAAACGAAACTACAAAGGCCTTAACGATATCGTCCATGGGGTTAGCATAAAAATCCATGATCCAATAGTCTTGTCCCCTATAAGTGGCCCAGGCTGCTTCGGGGATATAACTGAAAAAGCCCATCATACCTAAGATCGCACCGAGTGATTCGTAGACAGGATTTCCACTCTTCATCATCCTCATGCCCATAACTATTATGGTTATGGAAAATAGAACCCCAAGCAATGGGCCGGCAGCAGAATAGCTCGCATAGTGTAAGGGGTGGTCATGCAGGAATTTCCAGTATCCGTCCGAGGGGGGAGCAGCCGATGCCACAACGGGATCGACGTGCGAGCCTGATAACGCCCTATAAAGATTTTCCCCATACCAGGGGAGTAGGCCGCCACGTATTTATTGAAAAATATTATTCTAGGGAATTCGCTGAAACCCGTACCGACCCACTGATAAAGCCCGTGGCCGATTTCGTGAAACCATCTCCCCAAAACCTCGCTAGGTGGCCTCAACTTGTAGGCAACCATAATGCCTATCGCGTAAGGCAAATACCTCTTTATTCGCAGCATGGTTTCCACCACAGGCTTAATTCCTCAACTGCCAGGATCTGTCAAGGCACAACCGCTATTCTTTCCCTAAACAAGGCAATATCTGATCACGGCTCGTAATGATAATCGCCGGCCGGCCTTTATAGAGTTCAATCGTTCCTACAATCCGCACACACTTCTTGCCGGCTAGGTCAGACAAATCGAGGTCGAACGAAACGCCACAAAACGAACTTGGTTCATTACTCATGATCACGAGGTAGGCCTCCGCCGACTTATCAACACGGATGACAGGCCCCTCGACACATTGGGATTGGCCTAGATAGTTTGGCGCCGACTTCCAGGAAACACACTCGAAGAGGCGTGTTGGCGTAGGCCCAGGACTCACAACCGCTTCGGGCGAAAAAGTTACGGCTGGCGTAGGCCATTCATAATGAAAGGTCTCTTCCGGTGCACAGGCCGGTAGGAGAAAAACCGAAAGCAGAAAAAATACCAGTAATCTCTTCATTCCATCAACCTCCATCTGTTGTTGAACTTCCACCCCTTTTCTCTAGGTTATGCTCTCAGACTTCTCTCTCGTATTGGCGAAGACGGGCGATACACTCTTCCGCATAGAGATCCCGAAGGTGCTGATAACGCTTTAGCCTGGCGGCGATGTAAGGATCTGGCACGGGCGGCAAGGGCTCCAAAGCCAAGGCTCCTTGGTAATCGATATCCTTCAGGGCCCTCATTATGGCCTTAAAATCGGTATGGCCATAGCCTACCGCCTGCCGATTGCTATCGGCGATATGTAGATTGACCAAGAGTTTTCCGGCCTTGCGTATCGCCTCGGCGGGGTCTTTCTCCTCGATATTCATATGGAAGGTATCTAGATGGATTTTCACCGTCCTCGACCCCACCTCGGAGACGAAGCGGAGCCCCTGGTCGACGTTGTTGACCAGGAAGGTTTCATAGCGGTTGATGGGTTCAATGGCCAAGAAGATGCCCGCCTTTTCAGCGTAGGCAGCGGCAGTTCTTACCGATTCTAAGGCGTAGTTCCATTCCCTCTCCGCTGCCGCCACCCACTCCTCCTCGCTCTCGAAGTAGCCCACTGGGCTGGTCTTGGCCACCGCCGAGGGGACGACGATAATAAGTAGCGCACCTACATCCACCGCGAACTCTACACAATCTCGCAAATATCTGACCGCCCTCCCCCTTACCTGGGGATCGGGGTTGGCCAAGTCCCTCTCTTCGGTCGGCCAAGGGTAGATGCCGGCGATGGAGAGAACCTGGAGGCCAAACTCCCTACAAAGCCCGCGGACCTCCTCCGCACGGTAAAGGGACGGCTCGCCCATGAGTTCTACCCCATCGTAGCCGTATCTCCTCAGCCGCTCGAAGGTCACGCGCAAAGGCTCATCGCCGTAGATCCAGTTGCTGATGGAGTATTTCATGACCATGTCCCTTGAACCATCAACTGGCTGCCTTCTCGTAGGCCCGCAGCCGGGTGATGCACTCATCGGCGTAGGTATCCCAGAGGGGCTTATACTTTTCCATGCGAACAGCCAAGAGGGCGTTGGGCTCGGGGGGCAGCGGTTCCATGGTCAGGGCCCCCTGGTAGCCGATCTCCTTCAGGGCCTTCATGATGGCCAAAAAATCGGTGTGGCCGTGGCCCACCGGACCGCGTTGGCTATCGGAGAGGTGCATGTTGACCAGAAGGCTCCCGGCCTCGCGGATGGCCTCGGCCGGGCCTCGATCTTCGATGTTCATATGGAAGGTGTCCAGATGAAGCCTAACCACCGGCGAGTCCACCTCACGGACGAAGCGGAGCCCTTGAGCAGTGGTGTTGACCAGGAAACTCTCGTAGCGGTTGATGGGCTCGATGGCCAGGAGCACGCCTTTCTTTTGGGCATACGCCGCCGCTTTCCGCACCGATTCCACGGCGTAGCCCCATTCCCTGGCCACGGCCTCTTTCCAAGATCTCTCATTATCTGGCTGGCCGATGGGGCTTGTCCTCCCCGCCGAGGCGGGGAGGACCACCACCAAGGGGGCCCCTACAGCCGCGGCCAGATCCACGCATTCGGCGGCATACCTCAGAGCCTTCTGCTGCATCTGGGAGTCTGGATGGGCCAGGTCTCTTTCCAAGGGCCAGATCGACCAACCGAGGACCGAGAGGACGGAGAGCCCGAACTCTTGGCAGAGCCCTTTGACCTCCTGGATCTCATACCGTTGCGGCTCGCCCACCAGTTCCACGCCGTCATAGCCATACTTTTGCAGCCGTTTGAAGGTCTCCCGCAGGGGCTCATCACCGTATATCCAGTTGCTGATGGAGTATTTCACGGCCTGCTCCTTTCCCCAGCCAGACCTCTTCGATGTCGTTTAGAGGGGAGAAAAGTAGGGGTGCTCCTTGCGTCTCCCCAAGAGACCCCAAAACAGAAACCCGCTTCTGTGATTAGAGTGAACAAGGCTCAAGCGCCGTACCTTCTTCGTAGTTGATCGAAGAGGACGACCCCGATAATCAGCAAGCCCATGAATACCTTCTGGGCGAAGTCCTGCACGTTGTGTAGGTTCAAAACGTTGCTCAGGATGCCCATGATGAGAGCACCGAACAATGTGCCGATGACGCCGCCTTCGCCACCGAAGAGGTTGGTTCCTCCGATGACCACGGCAGAAATGCTTTCCAAGTTCGCTGGGTCTGCCATCAAGGCGTTGGCGGAGTTCATACGCCCCACCAGCACCAGGCCAGCCAACCCTGACAGCAACCCCGAGAGGGTGTAGACCATGATCTTGGTGCGATCAACATTGATGCCCGAGACCCTGGCCGCCTCCCTATTCCCGCCAACGGCGAAGAGGGCACGTCCAAATCCGGTGTGCATCAAGATCACCCAACCGGCAGCCACGACCAGCAAGCCTATGAGCGCCCCTGTGGGGAAGCCGAGGATGTCACCGCTACCCATCCAGATGATCTCCGGGGGCAGATAGGCCTTGAGGGTGATGGCTGTCAGGTGGGAGGGGACGGGCAACCCGCCGGTCAGGATCAAGGCCACGCCACGGGCTGTGCCCATCATCCCCAAGGTAGCGATGAAGTCAGGGATCCTTCCCTTGGTGATGATCAGGCCGTTGATGAAGCCCAGAAAGGCTCCGGCTGCCAGGCCAAGCAAAATTGCCGGCCAAACGGGGACGCCCCAATAACAATAGGCTACCGAAGCCAAGGAGCCTGAAAAGGCGAGGATGGCCCCTACAGACAAGTCGATGCCCGCCGAGATAATGACCATCGTCTGGGCCACGGCCACGATGATGCCCGGTGCTGTTCGCGCTCCCACGTTACTTGCATTAGTAACGCTGAAGAAGCGGGGCGCTGTCGAGACGTAGTAGACAAACAGAACCACGGCGAACACAAGTATGGCTCTCATCCCAAGCCGTACCCTCAGTTGAGGCGTGGCCACCAATGTCTTGACCCGTCCCAAGGCTGAAGTGCTCGATCCCGAAGGGTTGTTAGCCATTTGTGTGCTCCTTTCTTATCTCGCTACAGCACCTCTCAGGAGATCTTCTTGGGATGCCTGGCCTCCCGCATATTCTGCTACGAAGGAACCACCAGCCATCACCAGAATATGGTCAGCCATGGCTAAAACCTCTGGCAACTCGGAGGAAAGCATGATAATCCCCACCCCCTGTTTGGCCAGGTCGTTCATCAAACGGAAGACATCCACCTTGGCCCCCACATCGATCCCTCTAGTGGGCTCGTCGAAAATCAAGATTTTCGCCCGGCTACACAACCACTTGGCCAAGGCAACCTTTTGCTGATTGCCGCCGCTGAGGAACTCGACCCTTTGGCTCAACTTGGGTGTGTGGATATCTAACTCCTTGACGTACTTCTCCGCTGATGCTCTTTCTTCATCGTGCTTGAGGAAGCCCAATCGAGTCATCTTTTTTAGACTGGCTAAAGTGATGTTGGCCGGAATGGCCAGTCGGGGCACGAGCCCATCTTTTCTGTCCTCGGTGAGATAACCGAGGCCTCGATCGATCGCCTCTGAGGGGGAGGAGATTTCGACCTTCCTCCCATCGAGAAAGATTTCACCGCTGTCGATGGGATCAACTCCAAAGAGGGCACGAGCAAAATCCGTGCGACCCGCTCCCAAAACGCCAAAGATGCCCAAGATCTCGCCCTCATGTAGACTCAGGTTAAGATTGTTCAATACGCCCTTGACCGTCAGGCCCTGAATCCGCAGGATCTCTTTGCCCCGCGTTATCTCATCCTTGGGGAACTTCTCCCTCAGTTCCCTGCCCACCATCATCCGAATCAAGGTGGCTTCATCAGCCTGCTCCACCGGGACGGTGCCTATCTTCTTGCCATCCCGAAGGACGGTCACTCGCTGGCCGATCTGGGGAACCTCGACTAACCGGTGGGAGACATAGATGATCGCCACCCCTTTCTCTTGAAGACCTCGCATGATGTTGAAGAGCCGTTCCCGATCCTCATCAGACAGGGCCGATGAAGGCTCATCTAACAGCAAGATCTGCGCGTTCATGGACAAAGTCTTGGCGATCTCGGTCAATTGCTGTTCGCCCATGCTGAGGTTGCCGACACGCTCCCGGGGGTCGATATCAACACCTAGATCATCCAGGATCCTCTTAGCCCGCGATGTCGCTTCGGACCAATCGATAGTCCCGAACGGTTTGCGCTTGGGCAGTCTGCCCAGGAAGATATTCTCCGCCACGCTAAGACCAGAGATGACGCTCAGTTCTTGATAAACCATCCCTATCCCCAATTCCCGCGCATGCATCGGGCTTTCGATGTCGACCTCCTGACCATGAAGGAAGATCCGACCGCTATCCTTCGGCAGAGAGCCGCTGAGGATCTTCATGAAGGTTGACTTGCCCGCACCATTCTCGCCTAGGAGGATATGGACTTCTCCCTCGTAGAGGTCGAAATCCAGATGGTCAAGAGCGTGAACGCCCGGGAAACTCTTGTCGACCGCCTCAGCCCGCAAGATAAGTGATGAAGAGGACATAACTCAGGCAACCTCCTTATGGATAAAGCCTCCTACGGGGGAATAGGGGATCCTTTTTTCAGTATATCATCGATTGAGTTCATTGACAAATGGGGCGAGAAGGAACTAACCATCCCTTTCCCTCTCCTGGACACTTCTGAGAACCCCCTACTGGGCGGTGTAACCCCCATCTATAGAGAGTATCGAGCCCGTGGCATAAGGGGAGTCATCGGAGGCCAGGTAGAGGATGCCGGCGGCTATCTCCTCTGGCCGCCCCAGCCTGTTAGCCGGACGAACTTGTTCTAGGGCACGGCGCGCGGCAGCCGGGTCCGGCGACCTTTCCACGGCTGCCTTGACCAGGGGCGTTTCCGTGGTGCCCGGACATACACAATTGACCCTGATATTATAGGCAGCGAAATCTATGGCCATACTCTTGGTCAGGGCTATGACCCCGCTTTTCGATACATTATAGGCCACCTGGTTCTTGATGCCCACCATGCCAGCCTCAGACCCGATATTGACAATAGAACCGCCTCCACCCTTGATCATCTCAGGGATAGAGTACTTAGAACATAAAAAGACCCCCTTCAGGTTAATATCCAAAATCCGATCCCATTGCTCTTCCGTGGCTTCTACCACATCGGCTTGGGCGTAGATCCCAGCATTATTTATCAGGATGTCCAACCTACCATATCTCTCGACGGTGGTCATAACCATCTTCTTCACATCCGCTGCTTTGGACACATCTACTTGAACAAAGATGGCCGCGCCACCCTCTTCCTTGATGAGGTTAACGGTCTCTTGCCCTCCCTCTCGATCACAATCAGCAACCATAACCTGGGCTCCCTCCTTGGCGAAAAGGAGAGCGGTGGCACGACCAATCCCTGCGCCTGCGCCGGTGATGATGACAACTTTACCAGGCAGCCTCATTCTCCCTCCTTCCATGGTTTTAAGCCCAGTCTCTTGTGAGGCTTTAGTTCCTCTTCGTGGGGAAGGATCGCCTTTTTGGAGGCGATCCTTCCTTGACCGAGAGCCAACATGTGGCTAACTACATGCGAGGCGACCCGCCGCCCTTGATGGTTTCCCAGTCGATGGGTTCCAGCGCAGGCTCGGGGTAGAAGAGGCGCGCGTTCTCCTGATACATGGTCCGCGGCCGGATATCGAAGATCTCGGGAACCTCTCCACCGCAGACCATGGTCACCGCGAACTCGGTCCCGTACCAGCCCCACTCTGGGAAGCCGTGATGGGTCTCGGCTACCATCTTCCCTTCGGCCACCCTGTCGGCGGACTCGGGCGTGACGTCGTTGGTGAAGATGGCTACCTTATCATCCCCTAGCACCGGACCTTCCCCGGCAAGCTCCAGCCGACCAGCGGCCTCAGAAGCGAGCATGGCCCCCAGGCCCATCTCGTTGGAGGCGGCCCAGATGCCGTCCAAATCGGGGTTAGCGGTCAGGAAGTCCTCGGCGCACTTGATCCCCTTCTCGCGGTTCCAATCTGCGGCGCAGGGTGCTCCTACGATCTCGATGCCCGGGAATTCATCCACGATGCTATGGAAGCCGTTCAGCCGGGCCTGAGAGAAGAAGCCACCGGCGATGCCCTCGATGATGGCCACCTTGGCCTCGACCGCAGCCTTTTCCTCATCGGTGATGGTGGCGTAGAGGTCTTCCCACCAGGCTAGGTCGAGATAGGTGCCAGGCTCGATATCTACCTTGCGACCCGTACCCAGGACGCCCGGCCCTCCAAAGTAGTCCACCAGGGCGAAGCCGGAAATACGCCCCGCCACGGTGTTATCGAAGCCGATATAGGAGGCCACTTCCACACCGGCGATAGGCTCCAATAGGTTGACGATGATCACCGGGATGCCAGCCTCATTGGCTTTTTTGATGGCCGGGATGACCACCTCCACCTCGATGGGGGAGATGCCGATGGCATCGCACTCTCTAGCCACGAAGTCCTCGATGATGGCCACTTGGTCTCCGAAGGCTATGTGGCTGGTAGGCGCTTGAGAGACGACACTGACAAGTTTGAACCCCTGCTTCATGGCATCGGCGGCCGAGAGCAGCCAGTAGTCGGTCGCCGTCCTGAAGACACCTGTGATGTCAGGCGGGGTCCAACAGACGATGATATCCCTCTCATAGCATGGTACCTCTGGCGCCGGCGTCGGCATGACCAACACCGTCTCCACCACCGGGACTTCTACCGTCTCAATGATCTTCTCTG